>Ga0116226_10000843_pt1 | contig 26636 bp, 23 predicted proteins | sample S1TSphfallax_FD_89692 | JGI IMG/M metagenome (GOLD analysis project Ga0116226, IMG submission 89692) | Host-associated microbial communities from peat moss isolated from Minnesota, USA - S1T2_Fa - Sphagnum fallax MG | ecosystem: Host-associated > Plants > Peat moss > Unclassified | place: USA... | reverse complement strand
GCGCGCGGCATCACCAGGATGCCGGATTGCTCGCTGTTCGGGTCCAGCAGGGCGAGCGATTCGGTGCCGTCGGTGATCGGCATCGCGCTGGCCACGATCAGCCATGTGCCATCGCGCCGTTCGGCCATGGCCGGGTACGCGCTGCCGAGACGGCTGACGTCGCGCCAGCCGCGATTTTGCAGCAGCCGGCCGGTCAGCCCGACCTCCCGCATCACACCGAAAATCGAGGCAATGGTGTCGTTCGGGTCGGAGCGCGACAGCAATTCCGGCGGCACATGGACGCCGTGATGCGTCGCCACGATGAACAGCGATCGCAACGCCGTCAGATGCGGCGAGAGATTGAGATCGGAGATGTGATTCAAGGCCCGGGGTCGCTTTCGGTCCGTCGGAGCAAGCCTCAAGGTGAACCGTTCTGGTCCCGACGCCGTCGGCGGGGTGTGGACGCGTTTCGTCCCGGCCCGCCGTGACACCGGCGGCGCCGTGAGGGCTGCCGTCGGTGGTTGCGACGCTGCGGGATTAACCTTTCAAATTGATTATCGGCGCTGTCGCGCGACGCGCGTTGTCGCGGCGGCCTTCGCTGCCTCGCTTTAACAAGTCGTTCAGGATTTACGGGCCATTTGCCGGCCACGGCATCGCGCCCGACGGGAACGACCTGATGTCTCAGGCCATCTACTTCGACTGGGCGGTTTCGACGATGTTCGGCTGGGGCGTCTACGGCCTCAATCTGATACGTCATTGGTCCGATGTCGCCGGCACGCCGGCCTACACGCTGGCGCAGTTGCATCTTGAGAGCCTGGCGGGAATGGACCCGCTGGCGCTGCGGGCGATTGCGCAGAAGCTGGTGGATTCCGATGTGCTGCGCATCGAGCGTCTCGGCGCCGCCGCGCGGTCGAGGCCGCTCGACGGCACCGTGCTGCACGCGCTCGGCAACAAGTTTTCCGGCTCGACCCTGCCCTCGCGCGGCGGCCCGACCGGGCGGGCGACGGTGGGGATGATCTTCTTCGAAGACACCAACCTTCCCGACGCCGCGACGGTGGCGCGCGATTACGACCTGATCGTGACCGGTTCGTCGTGGTGCGAGGCGGTGATGCGCAGCCAGGGCGTCAGCAACGTGACCACGGTGCTGCAAGGCATCGATCCGTCGCTGTTCCATCCGGGCCCGAGCGCGGGCACGCTGGCGGGCCGGTTCGCCGTCTACAGCGGCGGCAAGCTGGAGCGGCGGAAGGGGCAGGATCTGCTGCTGCTCGCGTTCCGCGCCTTCGCGGCGCGCCACCCCGATGCGGTCCTGGTCTCCTCGTGGCATTCGCCGTGGCCGGTGACGGCGCTGACCGTCAACGAGAACGCCGGGATCGTGCCGTTGCGGCTGGGTGCGGACGGGCGGATCGACGCGACCAACTGGGCGGTCGAAAACGGCGTGCCCGCCGACCAGTTCATCGACCTCGGCACCGTCCCCAATCACCTGATGGCGCGGGTGCTGCGGGAGATGGACGTCGCCGTGTTTCCCAATCGCTGCGAGGGCGGCACCAACCTCGTCGCGATGGAATGCATGGCCTGCGCGGTGCCGGTCATTCTGGCCAATTGCACCGGTCAGCGCGATCTGGTGGCAACCGGCGCGCCCTATCCGCTCGATCGCCTGTCGCCGGCGACCCGCGTCGATTTCGGCACCGACGGCTGGGGCGAATGCGATGTCGAGGAAATCCTCGAAATGCTCGAATACGTCTACGCGCATCGCGACAAGGCGCGGCGGCGTGGCGAGGCCGGGGCGCGGGCGATGGAGGCGCTGAGCTGGCGCAACCAGATCGGCCAATTGCATCGGGCGCTGGCGCCGCTCGGTGTCGCCGCCGCCGCCTGAACGCGCGGGGTCGGCGCCAATCCCGCGATAGCGTTCAGGCTTCGTTAGGGCGGATGCGCGACGATGCCGCTCGGACGGGCCAGAACGAGCCGTCATTCCAGGGCGTTGCTGCCGTGGTCGGCGCGTGGCCATCGACACTGACCAACACCGACTGGCACGGGGCAGACGCAGATGGACGTGACGGACATCGTGGAGCGCGGCGGGCGAGACACGCGGACCATGGACGGACCGCACTCCGGGATCGGCCGGTCGAAGCGCCAAGGCGCATGATCTCGGTCGCCGGCGCCGCATCCTCGCGCAAGTGACATCGCCATGACCCGCAACGGCACACCCCAATCCCGCGTCGCCCGCTTTGCTTGCGTGACGCTGTTGCTGCTGGCGTTGGCGACGCTTGCCGGCGCGCTCGCGCTGCCGTTGTCATCGGGGGAAATTCCGCCCGGGATGCTCCCGTGGCTTCAGCGCTGGGCACCGGCGGCAGTGGTCCAGTGGGCGATGCGGGGGACGGCCCAGAACGCGCCCGCACCGACCGCGCCCGCACCGACCGTACCTGTCGCGGCGCCGGGGCCGCAGGTCGGCGGGGCCGCGTTGGCCGAGGCTCTGACGCAAGCGGGGCCGCCGGGCCTGGCCGATGAGCTGCGTGCCATCGCGGCGCGGCTTGATGCCAGCGGCGCGGACCCTGAAGCGTCGCGCCGCCTCGCCGCCGCGATTGCCCGCCTCGGCCAGTCCGAGACGATGCCGGCGCTCGTGCTCGGCCGCATGGCGGACCGGCTGGACGCGGCGATGACCGGCCTGCGCGATGCCCGACCGCCGGCGCCGGCTACTTCGCCAGGGCAGGATCTGTCGTCGCGATTGCTGTTGCTGGCGGCATCGTTCGGCGTCGGCGCGGCGCTGCTGGGGCTGGCGGCGACCCCGCCGGCGCGGCGCGCGCCCGATGCCATGCCTGCCGACGCATTGCGTCTGCCGTCCGCCGTGCCCGACGCGCCGCCCGTCTGGGCCGAGGCGCTGCCGGCCCGCTTGGAAGCCGTGGTCCGCGATGCCGCCGCCGCCGCCGCGATCCCCAGCCGCCAGGAAATCGCGCCGTCGGCGGCCGAGGCGCTCCGCGCCGCCATGCGCGCCGGGGCGCAGCTTGCGACCGTGGCGCTCGATGCCGAGCAGCGCCTTGAGACGGCGGCCCGGCGTGCCGAGGCGGTGCTGTTCGCCGCCGGCGCCACCGAGCGCACCGGGCCGGCGGGCCAAGGGCAGCCGGACACCGCGCGGCGCGGCTCCGCCGATATCGCGGGGCTCCGCATGGCCGAAATCGCCGATCGGCTGGAGGACGCGCTGGACGGGCTGGCGGCGCTGACGGCGAAGATCGGGCAATCGCCCCGCGACGCTGCCGCCTTGCCCGCGCCGGACGCACTGGCCCCGATGCAGCCTGAGATGCTCGACCGGCTCGACAGCATTGCCGGATCGCTGGAGCGCAGCGCCACCCCGCTCGCCGGCCTCGCCGCGACCGCCAGCGCCAAGGCACGTCAGCTTGGCGAGGTCAGCGAAAGTCTGGCCGCCATTGCCCGCCCGCTGCTCGCGTTGGTGCGCGAATCCGTTCCGCCGACGATCGACCGGTTGGAGGCGCTCGGCGACCGGTTCGAGCGGCAGGCCGAGACGGCGGACGGCGCGGTCGGCCGCGTCGCCGACCTCGCCGACCGGATGGCAACGCTCAGCGCGGCGATGCCGGCGATGCTGGAGCAGATCACGTCTCTGGCCGGCAGCCTCGAACGGCAGGTGGTCGCCAGCGACGGATCGGTCTCGCGCGTCGTCCAGGTCGCCGGACGGCTTGAGGCGGCGGGGGCGGCGTTCCCGCTGATGCTGGATCAGGTGGCCACGCTGACGGACGCGCTGGAGAAGCAGGGGCAGACGGGAGAACAGGCGGTCGGCCGGGCGGCCGGCGTGGCGGATCGGCTGGAAGCGATCGGCAGCGGATTGCCCGAGACGCTGGATCGGCTGGTGGCGATCAACAAGAATTTCAAGACGCAGGCCTCCGCGATCGGCGAGGCGGCCGGCCGGGTGGCCGCGGCGGCCGGCCGGCTGGAAACGGCGGGGGAGACGCTGCCCCCGATGCTGGACCGGCTGGCGGCCCTCGGCGACCGGCTCGACGAGCACGCCGCGACAGGCGGCGGCACGGCCACCCGCGCCGAGGCGGCCGTGGACCGGCTGGAAACGGCCGGCGGGGCATTGCCGGCGGCGATCGACCGGCTGGCCGGGCTGAGCGACAGTCTCGGCGCACATGCCGAACGCGCCAGCGAGGTGCTTGGCCGCGTGACCGATGTCGCGACCCGGTTTGAAACCGCCGGTGCGGCGCTGCCATGGGCCGTCGAACGCATCACCGATCTGGGCGCGCGGCTGGGTCAGCAGGGCGACAGCGCCGGCGGCGTCGCCGGATGGCTGACGGAGGTTGCCGGCAGGCTGCGAACGGCCAGCGAAGCGTCGGCCGCCGCGATCGAACGGACCGCCGAGACCGACATCCGCGTCGACCAGTTGACCCAGGCCGACCTGATGGCCCGCGACCTTGCCGGCCGGGTCGACGAGGTCGCGGCGCGGCTCCGCTACCTGGAGCATCTCGGCACCGCGATGGAGGACCGCATCAACGAGGCGACCGCCGCGATCGCACGCGCGGTGGCACAGGTCGCCGCCGAGGCCGGCCCGCCCGCTGCCGCCCCGCCGCCGTCCGACGAGGGAGCGCGGCGGGCGACATCGTAATCCGTCGCCAACCCGGCTTGGCGCGCGCGCCGGTCGCCCTAAACTGGGCGGCATCGCTGCATCGCACCATGGGGGCTACGGATGAACGACGCCAAGACCGCACTCGGCGGCAAACTGCTGGCCATCAAGAAGAAGCATGGCTGGACCTGGCCGCAGGTCGCGGAAAATCTTGGTCAGTCGGCGGTCTGGACCTGTGCTGCCTGCCTCGGGCAGATGACGATGCCGGCCGACGTCGCCGAGAAGGCCGGCGCGCTGTTCGGCCTGTCGCCGGACGAAGTGGCCCTGCTGCAAGACATTCCCTATCGCGGCAGCCTGCCGACCGCCGTGCCGACCGATCCGCTGATCTACCGGTTCTACGAACTGATCCAGGTCTACGGCACCACCTGGAAGGAGCTGATTCACGAGGAATTCGGCGACGGCATCATGAGCGCCATCGACTTCGACATGACGCTGGAACGCCAGCCCGACCCGAAGGGCGACCGGGTCAAGATGACCCTCTCGGGCAAATTCCTGCCCTACAAGCGGTACTAGAAATCGCTGCTCGCCGTTTGCTTTAACGGAGGCAAAGCCGTTATGATGGACGCGCGCTCTGGGAGAATGCGCGTGCCAGTCTCGGCGGAGATCATCGACTTGCAGGCCGAACGGGAACGGCGAAGGCCCGCGCTGTCAGCGCCGGGCGCGATGCCCGAAAAGGCCCGCGTTGCGTGGCTGCCCGTATGGTTTCTTCGCCCCGCGCCGGTATCGATGCGGGCGCGGGCCTCGGACACGCGGGATGGCTGAGCGGCAGACCGGCGACGCGGCGGACGAGGCGTCGGCCACAGACCAGGATGAAGCGCCGCCGGGGCCTCTTTCCGACACTGCGAAAGACATCGAGGCCGAGGAACTCTCGGCGACCGTCGGGCAGAATCTCAAGCGCATCCGCGCGCGCCGGGATCTGTCGCTCGAGCGGCTGGCGCGGGCGGCGGGTGTCAGCCGGGCGATGATCAGCCAGATCGAGACCGGCCGCAGCGTGCCGACGATCGGGCTGCTGTGGAAACTTGCGCGCGCGCTCGGCGTTCCGTTCGCCGCCCTGATCAGCGACAGCAACACCAGCGGCACCGTCGTGCTGCCGGCCGCCAAGGCCAAGACGCTGACATCGGCGGATGGCAGCTTCACCTCGCGCGCGCTGTTCCCGTTCGACGCCGAACGGCGGTCGGAGTTCTACAAACTACAGTTGGCGGCGAAGTCGGAGGAGATCGCGGTGCCGCACGCGCCGGGCACGATGGAGAACATCGTCGTCGCGTCCGGCACGGTGGAGATCGAGGTCGCCGGCCGGCGGCACGTATTGCAGACCGACGATGCGATCGTTTTCGCGGCCGACGTGCCGCACGCCTATCGCAATCGCGGCGACGTGCCGGCCGTGATGTTCCTGGTGATGTCGTACGTCGAGGCGGTGGGCTAGACGAGCGCGGCTGCGCCTCAGCCCAACGCCGCCTCGATCTGCGCGAACACGTCCGCGAGGGCCGCCAACTGGGCGCGGACGGCGGCGGGCGGCGTCGCGGCGGCGTCCGGGGCGCTGGCGTCGAACGTGCGTTGCAGCAGGATGTTGCGCGCGGGCGTCCGCATCTCGACGGCGGTGACGGCGATCGCCGCGCGGGCGCTGTTCGCGGGGGCATCGTTCCACAGCACCGTCAGTTCGCCGTCGAGCGCGATATCGACGACCGCGCGCGTGCCGGGCGCGACGACGGCGGCGAATTTCCCGCTCTGCGCCAGCCATTGCCGCAGCGAGTCCTCCACGCCTTCAGCGGGCGGAACCGCCCATTGCTCGTAGAACGCCGTCTCGATGCTGCCGTCCGCGCGCAGCGTTTGCAGCCCGTTGCTGTCCAGGCCAGGCCCGGCGCGCAGCTCCCTCACCTCCAAAACCTTTCCGCCCACGCGCGGCGGCAGGACGGTCGGGCGGCGCACCAGCAGCGGCCACTCGCGTTGCTCGGCGTACGGGCGCTCGTTCAGCCCGCAGCCGGCGATGGCAAGCGGGAGGCCGAGCAGCAGCGTGCGTCGCTTCATTGATACTTGCCTTTCGGCGGCGGCGCGCCGAGGAGAATGGAGGACGGGTAGCGCTTCAGCGTCTCGGTGGTTTCACGCAGGTTCGACGCGGCAGCCTTGATGTCGCGCAGCACCGGCTCCAGCGAATCCCGCAAATCGCCCACGCTGTCGTTCGCGTGCCGGACAGTGGATTCGAGCGTGTCGAGCAGCGGCGGCAAGGCGCGTCCCGCTTCGGCGAAGCTGTCCGCCGCCGCAGCGGCGGAACTGGTCATCTGCCTGACGTCCTTGCCCTGCACCAAGGCGCGCACCGAGCCGGAGGTTGCCCGAAGGTCGGCGGCGACGGCCGGCAGATCCGCCTTGTCGACGGCCGCGTGCAGGCTTCGCAACAGCAGGTTCGCTTCTGCCAGGGTCTGGTGCAGGTCGCCCTCGGCGAGCTGCCCGTGCAGGTCGTCCAATATCGTCTGCACGCTCCCGGCCAGGCGCGCCATGTCGATGGCCTGCAACTTGGCGAGCAGCGCCTGCGCCGCGTCCTGCACCTGGGCGATCGTGCTGGGAATCGAGGGGATGTAGAAGAACGCGGGCGTCCACGGCACCTTTTCCGCCGGGAACTGCTTCGGGTCGACGAAATCGAGCTCGATATACTCGACGCCGGTGATGCCCTGATTGGCCAGCTTGCCGCGCAGCCCGAGTTCGACGGCCCGATCCGGGTCCATCACGCGCCCCAGCTTCTTCGGGTCGACGGTGAAGCGAATGACCACCAGCTCGTAGGCGTTGGGGTCCGTCACCGCCGGCATCGCCTCGGGATACGTCGCGCCGACCAGGGCGATCTCGATGACCTGGCCCAGTTGCACGCCACGGAACTTGACCGGCGCGCCGGCCACAAGACCCTGGACGGACTCCTTCGAGTAGGTCTCGAATTCGATGCCGTTGCGTACCTCGTCCCGGCTGAGGAACAGCACCAGCCCGATCGCGGCGCCGAGGCCGGCTACCAGCAGCAGTCCGACGCGCAGGAAGGTTGCCTTGTTGTTCATGACTGATCCGGCATCACGCTGCCGTCGCCACTGGGGCCTGCGACGCTTCCCGATGGAAGAAGGCGCGGACGGTCGGATTGGTGCTCTGATCGCGCAGCGTGCGCGGGTCGCCCTCGGCGATGATGCCGGCCGCCGTGCGGTCCAGCATGATGCAGCGGTCGGCGATCGCCATGATCGAGGGCAGTTCGTGCGTCACGACCACGAAGGCGATGCCGAGCTGCGCCCGCAGATCCAGGATCAGCCGGTCCAGCCCCGCCGACGTCACCGGGTCGAGTCCCGCCGAGGGTTCGTCGAGGAACAGCAGCGGCGGATCGAGCGCCATCGCCCGCGCGATCGCCGCCCGCTTGGCCATGCCGCCGGAAATTTCCGAGGGCATCGCGGTGGCGGCCTCGGCGAGGCCGACCAGCCCGAGCTTGACCCGCGCCACCTCCTCGCTGGCCTGCGCCGGCAGGTCGGAATGCATCTGCAATGGCAGCATCACGTTCTCCAGCAGGGTCATCGAGCCGAACAGCGCGCCCGACTGGTACATCACGCCGATCCGCGTCAACACGTCCGCCTGCGCCGCGTACATGTCGCGGCCCAGGATCAAGACCTGTCCCTCGCTCGGGGGGAGCAAGCCGATCATCTGCCGCATCAGCGTGGACTTGCCGCAGCCTGAGCCGCCGAGGATCACGAACACCTCGCCCGCCGCCACGGTGAAGGAGACATGGCGGTAGATCGTGCGGTCCCCGAACCGCTGCACCACGTCCGTCACCTGGATGATCGGGTCCATCGGCTACAGCCCGAGCCGGTAGAACAGCACGGCCGTCACGCCGTCGAGCGCGATGGCGGCGACGATGCCGCCGACCACGGCGGACGTCGCGGCAAGGCCGACGGCGCGCGGCCCGACGCCGGTGGCGAGGCCGGCGCGACAGCCGATCCCGGCGACGGCGGCGCCGAACAGCGTCGCCTTGGCAAGGCCGCCATAGAAATCCGCCGGAACCACCGCGTGCGCAACCTGGCCGACGATCGTCACCGGCGGGATGCCGGCGGCGGTCAGCACCAGGGTCATGCCGAGCAGCCCGGCCAGTTCCATGATCACGGTCAGCACCGGCATCACCAGCATCGCCGCGATCAGTCGCGGCAGCACCAGCATGGTCATCGCGTCGACCCCCATGGTGGCCAGCGCATCCAGTTCCTGGTTGACCTTCATGGTGCCGATCTCGGCCGCGAACGCCGAGCCGCTGCGGCCGGCCAGCACGACGGCGGTCAATAGCGGCCCCAGCTCGCGCAGCAGCCCCAGCGCCACGAGATTGGCCACGTAGATGTCGGCGCCGAAACGGCGCATCGGCACCAGCGACTGGAACGCCAGGATCAGGCCGATCAGCGTGCCGAGCAGCAGCACCAGCGGAATCGCCTGCACGCCGGCGGCATCGGCGGCGCGGACCATGTCCGTGGCCCTGAACATGCGCAGCCGCGAGGGCAGTCTGGCCGACGCGACCGCGACCTCGCCGATGTAGGAAATGCCGCCGGTGCAGACCGCGAGGGCCGCCACGATCACCTCCCGCCAGCTTACCGCCCGGCCGGGCGGCGGCGGCAGCGGGGGGACCGTCACCGGGCGGACCAGCGCGATCACGGCGGCCACCTGGGTGTCGGCGCCGTCGATCTTGGTCGGGCCTTCGTGCGCGCGTTCGGCGTGCAGCAGCAGCGTCGCGCCGGCGGTATCGCACTGGGTCACGGCGGCAAGATCGAGCAGCAGCGGGCGCCCGCGCGCCTGCCGCACGGCCCGCATCACGTCGGTCCACAACCGGGCCGATGCGGTCAGGTCCAGCACGCCGAAAAAGCGCAGCAAGGCGGTCCCGCCGCTGTCGCTGCTGTCGATCCGCGCCTCTGTCGCGGCCTGCGTGGCGGGAGCGGAGGCGCTCATTCGTCGCGCAACGGGCGCGCCAGCAGCGCCGCCATGGCTTGCGCCAGCGTGATCCGCCCGGCGAGCACGGCCGCCACCGCCGCACACACCGGCACCGACGCGCCGGCCCGCAGCGCCCGGGAGACCAGTGCAGGCGCCGTGGTCACGCCTTCGGTGACGGTGCCACGCGCGGCCAGGATGTCGGCCGGCAACGCGCCGCGCCCGAGTGCCACCCCGAACGAGAAATTGCGGCTGGTGGGCGCGGTGCAGGTCAGCAGCAGGTCGCCGAGGCCCGACAGCCCCGCGACCGTCTCCGCCCGTCCGCCCAGCGCCACCGTCAGCCGGCCGAGTTCCGCGAGGCCGCGCGTGACCAGGGCGGCGCGCGCGTTCTCGCCGAGGCCCGCGCCGACCACGGCACCGGCTGCGATGGCGACGACATTCTTCGCCGCGCCGCCGACCTGCGCGCCGACCGGATCGTCGTTGCCGTACAGCCGGAACGCCGTCGTCGCCAGCGCCGCGACCAGTTCCCCGCGCAGCATCTCCGAGTCCGCCGCGATCACGGCGGCCGTCGGCTGACCGGCTGCGACCTCGTGCGCCAGGTTCGGCCCGGTCAGGATCGCCGTTGCCCGGCCCGGACAGGCGTCGTCGAGCACTTCCGTCGGGAGCGCGAGCGTGCCGGCTTCGATGCCCTTGGAGCAGCACAGCAGCGGCGCCTCGCCGGGAAGCGTGCCCGCGACCGTGCGCAGATGCTGCATCGGCACGGCGAGGACAAAGACGTCGGCGATGGGAATGTCGGCGCTCACGACGATCTCGGCCGGAAGCCGCACGCCCGGCAGGCGCGGATTTTCCCGAGTGGCGGCGATCGTCGCGGCGCGTTCCGGGGCGCGCGCCCACAGCGTCACCTGCCGCCCGGCGAGAGACGCTTGCAGCGCGAGTGCGGTGCCCCACGCGCCGGCGCCGATGACGGCGACCCTATTCATCGGCGAGCCGTTCGACCGAAAAACCCTCGCCCGCCTCGCGCGTGCCGAGCCGTTCGAGCAGCGCCGCCAGCATCACGGCCGCGTCCGCCTCGAACCTGTATGGCGGGTTGATCACCAGCAGGCCGCAGCCGTTCAGCCGGGCCGCGTCCAGCGGCGCGCGCAGCCACAGCTCCGCCGCCACGATGTCGCGAATGCCGCTCTCGCGCAGCGCCGCGTGGAAGGCGCGCACCGGCGCGCGATGCTTGATCGGATACCACGCGGCGAACACGCCGGTCGCGAACCGGGCGTGTCCGAGGCGCAAGCCGTCGGCGAGGCGGGAGAACTCGTCCGTCGCCTCGTAGGGCGGGTCGATCAGCACGAGGCCGCGACGCTCCGGCGGCGGCAGCAGCGCGCCCAGCGCCTCCCACGCATCGCGCCGATGCACCGCGACTTGCGGCTCCCCGGCAAAGGTGCTGCGCAACGCCGCGACATCCTCGGGGTGCAGTTCGCAGCACGCGAGGCGATCCTGCGGCCGCAGCAGCGCCCGGGCGAGGGCGGGCGAGCCGGGATACAGGCCGAGCTCCCGCACGAGATCCAGATAGTCGGAAAGCGGCTCCGCCGGGTCCGCCAGCAATCTCAGGATGCCGGCCGAGAACTCGCCTGTGCGGGTGGCCGGGCCGGCATCGAGGTCGTAGCGGCCGATGCCGGCGTGGGTGTCGAGCACCAGCATCCCACCCGGCTTGCGTTGCAGCGCGCGGATCAGCCACACCAGCAGCGCGTGCTTGACGCAGTCGCCGAAATTGCCGGCATGGAAGGCGTGGCGATAATTCACGCCGCCAGCTCCGAGAGCGGCCAGCGCGGGCGCGGCGCGTGGTCGAGCGGGTCGGCGAGGCCGAGCCGCAACCGCTCGATCCCCGCCCACGCCACCATCACCGCGTTGTCGCCGCAGAGTTTCAGCGGGGGGGCCACGAGGACGAAGCCGCGACGCGCAGCCGCCCCGGCGAGCGCCGCCCGCAGCGTCGCGTTGGCGGCGACGCCCCCGGCGACGACCAGCGTTCGCGCGGCGTGGCTGGCCGCGAACGCCGCCATCGCATGGTCGGCCCGGTCGGCGAACACGTCGGCGACCGCCTGCTGGAAACTGGCGGCGATGTCGGCGGCGGTCTTTTCGGGCAACGCCCCCGGCGGAAACGTCGCCACCAGTTGGGCGACGGCGGTCTTCAGGCCGGAAAACGAAAAGTCGCAGCCCGGCCGCCCGAGCAGCGGCCGTGGCAACGGATAGCGTGACGGGTCGCCCCCGGCGGCCAGCCGTTCCAGCGCCGGTCCGCCCGGCCAGCCGAGCCCGAGCAGTTTTGCCGCTTTGTCGAACGCTTCGCCGACGGCATCGTCGATCGTACCGCCGAGGCGCGTGTAGCGGCCGACGCCTTGCACCGCGACGCACTGGCAATGCCCGCCGGAGACCAGCAGCAGCAGATACGGAAACGCGAGGCCGCCCGCGACGAGCCCCGGCAGGCGCGCGGTGAGCGCGTGCGCTTCGAGGTGGTTGATTGCCACGAACGGTTTCGCGTGCGTCAGGGCCACGCCCTTGCCGAAGCCCGCGCCGACGATCAGGCCGCCGATCAGGCCGGGGCCGCTGGTGGCGGCGACGCCGCCGAGATCGGCGAACGCGACTCCGGCGCGCGCCATCACGTCCCGCACCAGCGCCGGCAGGTGAAACAGATGCGCGCGCGCGGCAATCTCCGGCACCACGCCGCCGAACGCGGCATGGTCCTGCTGGCTGAGGACCGACTCGGCCAGAACTTGCCCGTCCGCCGCGAGGACGGCGGCGGCGGTCTCGTCACAGGACGTTTCGATCCCGAGGACCGGGCCGCGCAACAGGCCGATGTGGCCCGAATCACCCGTTGCCATGCCAGACTGACACGCTGTTCGTCATCCCTCTTGCTTCACCTCGTCGCCAGGGTGTTCTAGGCTGAAATGATGGTTCATGCCCACCCGCCCGGCGCCGCCCGCGCCGTTCCCTCGCCGGATCGTGCGCGCATCCTGCGTGCCGGTACTCGTGGTTCGCCGTTGGCACTCGTGCAGACGCGCCACTTCCTCGGCCTCATCCGCGATTTCAATGCCACTCGGCAAACGTATGAGGGGTTCGAGGAACACATCATCAAGACCACCGGCGACGCGGTGCAGGATCGGCCGCTGTCGGAGATCGGCGGCAAGGGCCTGTTCGCCAAGGAAATCCACGAAGCCCTTCTGGATGGCCGGGTCGATTTCGCCGTGCATAGCCTGAAGGATCTGGAAACCGCGCTGCCGCCCGGCATCGTGCTCGCCTGCACCCTGGCGCGGGAGGATGCGCGCGACACGCTGATCCTCGGCCCCGGCTGCGGGCCGGCCGACGCGGATGACCCTTACGCGGTGCTGCCGCGCGGGGGTCTCGTCGGCACCAGTTCGGTGCGGCGGCAGGCGCAGTTGCTGCACGCGCGCCCGGACCTGCGCACCGGCCTGCTGCGCGGCAACGTGCAGACGCGGCTGGCGAAAGTGCGCGCGGGCGAGGTCAGCGCCTCGCTGCTCGCCCTCGCCGGCCTCAACCGGCTCGGCCTCGCGCACGAGGCGGGGGTGCTGCTCGACCCGGACGTGATGGTGCCCTCGGCGTGCCAGGGCATCGTCGGGATCACGGCGCGCGCCGACGATCTGGACGTGCTCGAACTGCTGGCCGGCATCGAGGACGCACAGGCGCGCGCGGCGGCCGAGGCCGAGCGGGCGCTGCTCGCCGAGATGGACGGGTCCTGCCGCACGCCGCTCGGCGGCTACGCGCGGCTGCTGCCCGACGGGCGGCTGCATCTGACCGGGCTGGCGGCGCGGGCGGACGGGAGTTTCCTGCTCAAGCGCAGCCTGACCGGGTTGGCCGCCGACGCGGCGAGGCTCGGGGCGGAACTGGGGCGCAGCCTGCATGTCGACAGCCCCGCCGACATCTTCAGCTAACCGCGTGCTGGTGACGCGCCCCGAGCCGGGCGCGTCCGAGACCGCCGCGCGGCTGGCGGAGCTTGGGTTCGTCGCCGTCCTGGCGCCGGTAATGTCCGTCGCGCCGCGCCAGGTCGGCACCGAGATTCTGCCGCAAGCGTTGCTGGTGACGAGCGGCAACGCCATTCCCGGCCTGTCCGAGACCTGGCACGCACTGCCGCTGTTCGCGGTCGGCGACGCCACCGCCGCACGGGCGCGCGACGCCGGGTTCGCGCTGGTGCATAGCGCCGGACGCGACGCGGCGGCGCTGGAAGTGCTCGCCGCCTCGATGTGCAAGCCGGAAGGCGGGCCGCTGCTGCTCGCGTGCGGGCAGGGGCACGGCGTGGAGCTGGCGTCGGGCCTGCGGGCGCGCGGCTTCCGGGTGCTCCGCCGTGTCGCCTACGTGACGCGGCTGGCCGAGCGGCTGCCGGAGGAGGCGCGGCGGGCGCTGTTCGATCGGACGCTGCGCGCCGCGCTGTTCTTCTCGCCGGAATCCGCGCGCGTTTTCGTGACTATCTTGCAGCGCGACATACCTGCCGCGAACGTGCAAGGACTTGAGGCTCTGGCGATCTCGCGTCAGACCGAAGCAGCCCTTGCGGAACTGCCGTGGCTGAGAGTGCGTGTCGCCTCGCATCCCAACCAGGAAGAGTTGTTGAAGCTTCTGCACATGCCCGAGCCAACCTCATCCGACCCGGTCGCCGGACCGCACCCGCATCCGTCGACTTCCCCGTCCGAGATTTCCTCTCCCTCCGAAACGCCGGTCGCCGATGCGATGCCGTTGGCGTCGGCGCCGTCCCCGGACGAGGCGGCGCCGGCCGCTGTCGAACCGCCGGCCGCCGCGCAGCCGCCTATCGTCGAGTCGGTGATCGTCGCACCGGAGCCGCCGGCGGTCCCGACGGCCGGGCCACCGCCGCCGCCGCCGGGGCGAACGCCGCCCCCGAGGCGCCAGCCATCGCGCTCGGCGCTGCCGGTGCTGACCGCGCTGGGATTCATGGCGTTGATCGCTGCGCTGATCTGGATGCGCAACGCGCAGGTCGAACTCCAGCAGCAGGTCGCGACCTTGTCGGCGGCTTCGTCGGTGCCGCCCGCCGCATCCACGCCCGCGCCAGCCTCCGTGCCGGCGGCCCGCGTGGCGGCGCTGGAGGTGCGGCTCGCCGACTTGCAGAAGCAGGTCGATGCGATCGAGACGGAACTGCGCACCGCCGCCGCGTCGGTGCCGGCCAGCGCCCCGGCGGCGGCGGCCGCGTCCCCTGCCGCGTCCCCCGCCGCGTCCCCCGCCGCATCCGGGCCGGCGCCGGCGGCGGATGACGCTGCCGCGACGGCGGCACAGACGGCGATGGCGGCGCAGATCGCGGCGCTGGAGCAGCGGCTGAAGGACACCGAGCAGCGGCAGGCGTCACTGGCCGACAAGGACAGCGTCGCGAGCCAGCTTGCCGCGTTGCAACAGCAACTGAAGGACAGCGATCAGCGGCAGGCCTCGCTCGCCGAGAAGGACGCCGTCGCGGCGCAGGTGGCGGCGCTGGACCAGCGGCTGAAGGAGGACGAGCAGCGCCAGGGCGTGATCGCGGCCAAGGATGCGCTGTCGCAGCGCCTGCAACTGGCGGCGCTGGCGCTCGACGCCGGCGAGCCGGTCGGCGACCTGCCCGGCGCGCCGGCGGCGCTCGGCAAGTTCGCAAAGAGCAAGCCGCCGACGGAGGCCGCCTTGCGTCTCGCGTTCCCGGCCGTCGCCAGCGCGGCCGAGGCGGCGAGCCGGCCGAGTGCCGACGGCAAGACGCTCGGGGAGCGCATCCTGATGCACGCGAGCGCGCTGCTGACGATCAGGCAGGGCGACAAGGTGCTGGTCGGCGCCCCGGCGTCCACGGTGTTGCGGAACGCCCAGGCGAAGCTCGACGCCGGCGACCTCGGCGGTGCGGTGGCAACGCTCGACGGGTTGGACAGCGCCGCCGCCAAGGTGATCGCACCCTGGCGCAGTCAGGCGACCGCGCTGCTCGACGCGCGTGCGGCGCTGGCACAGATGGCGCGAAGCTGATGTGGCGGGTCATCTGGTTCCTCGGCCTCGCCGTCATCCTCGTCGCGTTCGCGTGGTGGCTGTTCCTGCTGCCCGGCACGGTCTCGGTCAGCCTCGGGTCGCTGTCGATCGAGACGTCGACCTCGATCGCGATCCTCGGGCTGATCGTGCTGGTGGTCCTGCTCTATTCGGTCGTGCGTGTGCTGGCCTGGGTGTTCACGACGCATCTGCGCGTCGGCGCCTGGGGCGGGCGGCGGCGGCGGCGGCAGGGCGACGTTGCCGTGACCCGTACGCTGGTCGCGATTGCGGCCGGCGAGGCGGGGTCGGCGGTCAGGGAAGCGGCGCGGGCGCGCAAGCTGCTCGGCGACACGCCGCAGACGCTGCTGCTCGCGGCCGAGGCCGAGCGGCTGGCCGATCGCGAGGACGGCGCGGCGGCGTATTATCAGAAGCTCGCGGCGACCAAGGACGGCGCGCTGCTCGGGCTGCGCGGCCTGTTCCGGCAGGCGATGACCAAGGAGGACTGGAGCAGCGCGGCCGAGATCGCCAAGCGCGCCGAGCAGGTGCATCCGGCCGGCGGATGGCTGCGCGACGAGCGGGCGCAACTGGCGGTGCGGACCGGCAACTGGGCGGAGGCGCTCCGGCTGTCGGCGCCGGGGATCTCGCGCGCGGCGCTGGCCACCGCCGCCGCGCAGGCGGAGCCGGATGCGTCGGCGGCACTGCGGCTGGCCAAGCAGGCCTGGAAGGAAGCGCCGACATTTGCGCCGGCCGCAATCGCCTACGCGCAGCGGCTGCGCGCGATGGGGCGGGAGGTGAAGGCGTTCGACGTCGTGCGCGACGCCTGGAAGGCCAATCCGCAACCGGAACTGGCGGCGTTCTGGCTCGGTCCGATCGAGGACGCGCCGACCCGGCTGCGCGAGGCGGGGCGGCTGGTCGCCGGCAATCCGACGCATCCCGAAGCCTACTTCCTGCTCGCCCGCGCCTGCCTGGATGCCGACCTGCCGGGCGAGGCGCGGCACCAGTTGGAACTGGCGCGGCAGGGCGGCCTGAACCAGCGGCGCGTCTGGCTGCTGCTGGCCGACCTTGCGGCGGCCGAGCGCGACGAGTCCGAGACCGGCCGGGTGGCGCAGCGGGACGCGCTGCGCCGCGCGGCGGCGGCGGAGCCGGATTCCGGCTGGCACTGCGAGGTCTGCGGCGTCGAGCAGCCGGCATGGCTGCCGGCCTGCCCGGTCTGCCACACCACCGGCCGGATCTCCTGGGGGCCGAAGCGGCTGGCGCTGGCGGCGAGTTAGGCGCCGCGTTCAGTCCTGGCCGCCCGGTCCCCGCAGGGCACCGGGCGGCTCATGCGGCGCTCAGGCGGAGCGGCGCAGATCGAGCGTGCGCGGATGCTCAAGTTCGACCACCCGGCGTGGTTCCTGGCTCGCGCCCGGCGTGTGGCCGATCGGGAAGAAGCGCGAGCGGCGCCGCGCCTCCGCCTCGTTGGCGTTGACCGGGAACGTGTCGTAGCTGCGCCCGCCGGGGTGGGAGACGTGGTGCGTCAGCCCGCCCAACGTCCGGCCGCTCCACCGATCGAAAATGTCGAACACCAGCGGCACCTGGGCGCCGATGGTCGGGTGCAGCGCGCTCGGCGGCTGCCACGCCTTGAAGCGGATGCCGGCCACGTAGTCGCCGGCGGTTTCGGTCTTCTGCAACGGCACCGCGACGCCGTTGCACGCGAGGACGAAACGCTCGTCGCTCCAGCCGGAGACGCGCGCCTGCACCCGCTCGGCGGAACTGTCGACATAGCGCGCGGTGCCGCCGGCCACCTGATCCTCGGCCAGCACGTGCCACGGCTCCAGCGCGTTGCGCAGTTCCAGGTTCACGTCATGCACCGTCACGTCGCCGATCTTCGGAAAGCGGAACTCGATGTGCGGCGCGAACCAGGACGGATCGAGCTTGAAGCCCCAGCCGGCCAACTCCTCCAGCGCCTCGTTGAAATCCGAGATCGCGTAGTGCGGCAGCATGAACTCGTCATGCAGCCGGGTGCCCCAGCGGACCAGCCGCCGCTCGTACGGATGATGCCAGAAGGCGGCGACGGCGGCGCGCATCAGCAGCATCTGCGCGGCCGACATCTGCGCGTGCGGCGGCATCTCGAACGCGCGGAACTCGACGAGGCCACGCCTTCCGCCCGGGCCGCCCGGATCGTACATCTTGTCGATGCAGAACTCCGTCCGGTGCGTGTTGCCGGACATGTCCGCCAGCACGTTGCGGAAGATGCGATCGGTCAGCCACGGCGGCACCGGCTTGAACGGGGTGATCTGCGAGAACGCGATCTCCAGTTCGCCGGTCGCGTCGTCGCGCGCCTCGTCGATGCGCGGGTGCTGGCTGGTCGGGCCGATGAACAGCCCGGAGAACATGAACGACAGGCTCGGGTGGTTGTGCCAGAAGCCGAGCAGGCTTTTCAGCAGATCCGGGCGGCGCAGGAACGGGCTGTCCTCGACCTTGGCGCTGCCCATGACCACATGGTTGCCGCCGCCGGTGCCGACATGCCGGCCGTCGAGCATGAATTTTTCCGTCGCAAGGCCGACCTGCCGCGCTTCCTCGTACAGCTGCTCGGTCCGCTCGACATGCTCGGACCAGTTGCTCGACGGATGGATGTTCACCTCGATCACGCCGGGGTCGGGCGTGACCGAGAAGCTCAGCAGGCGCGGGTCGGACGGCGGCTGGTAGCCTTCGAGCACGATCGGCCGGCCGAACTCGGCCGCCGTCGCCTCGACGGCGGCGGTCAGGTCGAGCCAGTCCTCGGCGGTGAACAGCGGCGGGTAGAACACATGCACGATGCCCTGCCGTGCTTCCACCGTCAGCGCGGTGCGCACCACGGCCGGGTCGTCGCGCCATTCGTCCGGCGCTACCTGGGAGGATTGCGGGAACGGCGTGAACGCCGGCGTTCCGGGGCGGCCAGCGCGAGTGCGGCGCAGCATCGCCTGCGAGGGCAGCTTCTCCCGCTCGGCGAACGGGTCCGGCTCGAACTCGCTTTCGATCCGCTCCGGGTCGAACCAGGGAAGGCTTTCCAGCGGCAGACGGTAGCCGATCGGGCTGTCGCCGGGCACCAGGAACATCGTGTTGTCGCGGAAGAACCAGCGGCCGGTGGACCAGCGGCGCGTGCCGCCGTCGGCCACCGCGCGCAGCGGCAGCACGCTGCCGACCGGCGAGGCCAGCCCCTGCGCGAAGATCCGCGCCATCCGCGCCCGCTCCAGCGGGTCGCGCAGCTTGTTGTCCTCGACGACGACGTTGGCGGGAAGCCGGTGTTCCTTCCACAGATAGTAATGCACGTCCTCGTGCGCCGGCAGGATCATGCCGGGATCGACCTGCAACCGCTCGGCGAGCGCGGTCGCGAACCGTGCCGTGTCCTCCGCCGTCGCAGTGCCGCGCTCGCGGTCCGGGTCGGCGAGCAGGCCGGGGTCGAGCCAGACTTTCTCCGAATCAGCGCGCCAGTGCGAATACAGCGCCCAGCGCGGCAGCGGCTCGCCCGGGTATTGCTTGCCCTGCGCGTATTGCAGCGCGGCACCGGGCGACCAGAGTTTCGCCAGCCGGCGGATCAGCTTTCCCGCATAGCCGCGCTTGGTCGGCCCGAGCGCGTCGGTGTTCCACTCCGGCGCCTCCTGGTCGGTCGCGGCGACGAAGGTCGGTTCGCCGCCGAGCGACAGCCGCACGTCGCCCGCGAGCAGCGAGCGATCGACGCGGGCGCCGGTCATCAGGATGCCCTGCCACTGCTTGTCGGTGTAGGGCTTGGTGACGCGCGGCGTCTCGGCGATGCGGCGGACCGTCATCTCGAAGTCGAACGTCGTCTCCGCCTTCTCGACCACGCCCGAAATCGCCGCCGCCGACTGCGGTTCCGGCGAGGCGGCCAGCGGGATATGCCCTTCGCCGGTCATCAGGCCGGAGGTCGCATCGAGGCCGATCCAGCCGGCGCCCGGCAGATACACTTCCGCCCAGGCGTGCAGATCGGTGAAGTCCGAGGTGGGACCTTCAGGACCTTCCAGCGGCTTCACGTCGGCGACGAGCTGGATCAGGTAGCCCGAGACGAAGCGCGCCGCGAGGCCGAGGTTGCGCAGCAACTGCACCAGCAGCCACGCGGAATCGCGGCAGCTTCCCTTGCCGTTGCCGAGCGTTTCCTCCGGCGTCCAGACGCCCGGTTCCAGCCGGACGATGTAGGACGTGCGGCTCATCACCATCCGGTTCAGCTCGACCAGGAAATCGACGGTCCGCATCTCGGTCTTCGGCACCTGCGCGATCAGTGCCGCGAGATGCGGGCCGACCGGCTCGGTGCGGCGGAACGGCGCGAGTTCCTGTTCCAGCACCGGGTCGTAGCTGAACGGAAAGGTCTCCGCATCCGGTTCGAGGAAGAAGTCGAACGGGTTGATCGTCGCCATGTCGGCGACGAGATCGACGGTCACGTCGAAATGCGTGACCTTTTCGGGGAACACGACGCGGGCCAGGAAGTTGCCCTGCGGGTCCTGCTGCCAGTTCAGGAAATGCGGCTTCGGCGCGATGGTGAGGGAGTAGCTGAGCACCGGGGTCCGCGCGTGCGGCGCGGGGCGCAGGCGGATGGTCTGCGGCCCGAGCGCCACGGGATGGTCGTAACGGTAGGACGTGCGGTGGGTCAGCGCGGCGTGGATCGACATCTTTTTGTTGAGTCCGGAACTTGATGGTCGTGTGGGGCGTGTCAGGCCGGCGCGGGTGCGAAGCGGCCTGGATCAATGGTGGGAAGGATGCGGGCAAGCTCGCCCGGGTCGCGCCCGGCCACCAGATCGGCGACCAGCCGCCCGGCCGCGGGCGAGGTTTGGATTCCGTAGCCGCCTTGTCCGATACTCCAGAAGAACCCGGTCGCCGCCTTATCCCAGCCGACCGCGAAATTGCGGTCGGGCAGGAAGCTGCGCAGCCCGGCCCAGGAATGCTCGACGCGGCGCACCTCGATATCGAGTGCCTGCTGCATCCGATCAACCGCGATGGCAATATCGAGTTCGTCCGGCTGGATGTCCTGCGGGTCCATCGGCGTCTCGTCGGCCGGCGAGACCATCAGCTTCGTCCGTGCTTCCGGGCGAGTGTACCAGGTGTGCGCTACATCGTTGATCATCGGCCAGTCGGTGGCGTGCCACGGCGCCGGGTCGATGATCACGCCGGTGCGACGGCAGGGTTGCAGCCCGAGCGGGGCAACGCCGGCCACCTTGGCGACGACATCGCCCCACGCGCCGGCGGCGTTGACGACGACCGGGGCCCGGAACGCGGCGCCGCCGGACACGTCGACCTGCCACATGCCACCGGTGTGCTCGATCCGCCCGGCGCGGCTGCGCAGCGCCAGCACCCCGCCGCGTCCCCGGAGTTGCCGCAGAAAGCCCTGGTGCAGCGCGGCCACGTCCATGTCGAACGAGTCAGGCTCGATCGCCGCCGCCTTCGCGTAGTCCGGCCGGATCGCCGGCACCATCTCCCGCGCCTGCGCGACCGTCAGCTCCCGCAGCCCGCTGCCCTGCGCGAGCAGCGCGTCGAGGGCCGCCAATTGCTCGTCCGGCGCCAGGAACATCGTGCCGCGCCGGGACATCAGGCTGACATCGGCGAAGCCGGGCGGCGGGTTCTCGAAGAACTGCCGCGACGCGCCGGTCATCGCCACGACCGATGGCGGGCCGTAGTTCAAAATCCAGATCGCGGCGGAGCGGCCGGTGGAGTGGTAGCCGGCACTCTCCTCCGCCTCGACCAGCGCGACCTTGTGGTCGAGCGCCAGATGCGCGGCGGCCGTCGCCCCGGCGATGCCGGCGCCGATGACGACGACGTCGAAAGTTTGGATGTCGGAAGCGTTCATACCCGCACCATCTCGCAGGTGCAGCAACAGGGCAAGAGCGGGTGTGTGACGGTCGTGCCGCTATGATTTGACCATCCGGGTGAAATCCGACCACTGCTCGACCCGAAAGGCGCGAATGTCCCGCACCGACCCGGGAAGCCACGGCAATGCCTTCAGCGCGATAATCGCGCCGAACAGGTTAGCCAGATCCTCGGAGTCAGTTGTGTAGAGGCTGCCCTGGACGCGGCTGAACCCGAACCCGGACAGCGTATCGCCGATGTCGGCATAGGCCTGCGACACGCCCTTCGGATGGCGCTGGGCGGTCTCGGCGACCACCAGATCGAACGCGATCGCGAACATCAGCGTTCCCGGGGGTCATCCAGAATCTCGGCGAGGCGGTAATCGATTTCCTCGCCGGTCTCGACGACACGCACACGCATCAGATGGTCGCCCCCCGGCAACGGCTCGCCGGCGCCGACGATCTCATAGACCGGTCCTGCCAGCCCGAAGCGGCGCCAAGTCCCGACCAGGATGGCCGGATCACGCAGGAGGGTCGTCGCGGAAGGATAGTCGTCCATCCCGTCACCATAGCACCGATGGCGGCGTTGTCAGGCTCCGAACCGCAAGGCGTTCGGCCGAATCGACCATCAAGTCGCCCGGCTTCACCCGCTCGTCTTCGTCACCCCCGGGGCTGCCGGTGCCACCGGCGGCGTTGCGGCGCCCGGGGCCGCGCTTTTCATCATCGCGCCGGTCATCGGGATGAAGAACACGCCGACGTCCTTGCGGGAATGCACCTTGCCCTCGGCGTCCTTGGTGTAGACGTACAGGAACTGGCCGCGCTTGAACGGCTGGCCGATCGGGATCAGCATCCGGCCGCCGGGCTTGAGCTGCTTGAACAGGTCGGGCGGCGCATACTGGGCGGCGCAGGTGACGATGATGATGTCGAAGCCGCCCTCCACCTCCGGCCAGCCGTAATAGCCGTCGCCGACGCGGGTGTGGATGTTGTCGTAGCCGAGCGGCGCGAAGATCTTGCTCACCGCGTGGCCGAGCGGCTCGATGATCTCGATGGAGTAGGCGCGCTTGACGATGCGGCTGAGCAGCGAGCTCTGGAAGCCGCTGCCGGTGCCGATCTCGAGCGTCACGTCGGCCGGCCCCGGCTTGCAGACCTGGGTCATGTAGGCCTGGCCGAGATAGTCGGACAGCGCCGACCCGTAGCCGAGCGCCCAGGGCTTCGGCACCTCCTCGTAGGCGTCGCCGCCGGTCGAATAGTGGCCTTCATAGTAGTAGTGGAAATACTCGCGCGGGACCTCGGCGAAGGCGGCCAGCACCGCCGGGTCGGCGTGGCCGAGATGGTCCTTCAGGTACTGCTCGATCCGCTTCAGCGCGGCCGGGCGGCGGGCCTGCACGGCGGCGAACAGCGATTCGCTCATGCTCGCCGGGCGGCCGGAGGCGGCCATCGCCGCCTCGTATTCCTTGTGGCTCCAGGCGGCCGACGCGGCCGCCGCCGCCGGGTGGCGCAGCAGGGCCGGGGCGGCGAGCGTTGCGGCGATCAGGCCGCGACGGCTCAGGGGGCGGAGATGTCCTGCCACGTGCTATGAGTCCTTGGGCTGGGGAAGGTCACGACGGCGACGACATAGAATAACAGCGCCGCCAACAGAACCCTATCATAGCCGAACTGCACGGCGATCAGGTTAGCGAGAGGCGTCGAGACGACGGAAAATGCGCCGTTGAGCGCCCAGGCCCACGGCAGGAACGGGCCGCTGCCGGCGCGGGCGAGGCCGAGCGGGAACGGCAGGCCGAGGGCGACCGACGCCGGCGCCAGCAGCAGCAGCACGATGCCGGCGCGAATCGCCCACGGCAGGCCGAGGGTCGCCAGCAGCAGCGGCTGGAGCACCAGCAGCAGCAGCGCCGCCCAGGCGACGACCAGACCGCCCGCGAGCACCATGCCGCGCCCCGGGTCGTCGGCGAACCGCCCGGCGAGCATCGCGCCGATGCCGGAGAAGATCAGCATCCCGGTCAGCACGATCGCGAACGCACCGGTGCGGTCGTTCAGGTAGAAGCTGGCCCGTTCGATCACGAAGATCTCGATGAACAGGAAGCCGAGGCCGAGCGCCGCGAAATAGACCGCCGCCCGCAGGGTCCGCCGGCCGGGCGCGCGGATGCGCCGGCCGACCAGCAGCGGCACCGCCAGCACCAGCAGCGCCAGCACCGCCGCCTGCGCCAATACCGCCAGATTGACCAGCGGCCCGACCTCCGCCTGCGGCAGCAGTTCCAGCCGGCGCAGCAGCGTCCGCAGATGGTCGAGCCGCAGCACCGCGTAGTAGGCCGGGCGATCGTAGGTGATCGGCGACAGGTTGAAGCTCCGCGACGAGGCGGTTTCCTCGCCGTGCAGCACCGCCCCGGCCTCGTCGGCGATGGCGTCGTGCGCGCCCTCGCCGGAGGTCACCTCGCCGGCGTCGAACGAGACGGCGGGCAGGTCGTTGTAGATGCCGTCGCGGGCGGCGACCACGTCGATGCCGGGGTAGTACGAGACGTCGAACGAGAGCGTGTCGCAGAATTTCTTCGCGGCCGCGACCCGGGCGGCCTCGAACGGGGTTGGCGAGACCAGGATGCGGACGTTCCAGGCGGAGCGGTAGACCAGCACATGCGCCGCCGGGTCGGCGATGCCGGCGGCGAGCAGGGCGGCGCGGACGGTCGCCAGCATCCGCACGGCATAGGCGGGAAATTCGCGGATCGAGACCGGGATCGACAGCAGCCCGCCGGGCGTCAGCGCGCGCAGGTCGGCGGCCAGCGCCTCGGCGGCGAAGGCGGAGGCGTTGGCCTCGCCCGAATCGAGGAAGTCGGCCGAGATGTCGATCAGGTCGAAATGCGCCCCCCCGGCCACCGCCGCGATCGGGCTGATGCCCTCGATCCGCACCTGCGGATCGGGCGTCAGCGGCGCGACGCCGGGCAGACCTTCCAGCAGGGCGCGGCGCAGCACCGGCTCGGGTTCCAGCGCCAGCACGCTCGTGGCGCCGAGGGCCCGCGCCTCGGCGATGCGGAACCCGCCGGAGGCGCCGGCGAGCAGCACGCTCGGATGGGTCAGCAGTGCGTACGGCAGCGCCGCCAGCGTGGCGCCGGCGTAGGCGGCGGCGTTGGCGCCCGGCGGCCGTGGCACCGCCGCGATGCGGTTGCCGTCGCGATACAGTCCGAACGTGGTCGGCGGGCCGGACAGGCCGAGCAGGCCGGCGTTGTTGGACAGGTCGGTGTCCACCCGCTCGGTGAAGTCGTCGAGCAGCATGTACAGCCCGCGCGGCGAGCGGATTTCCGCGAGCGTCTTCGAGCCGGGCACGTGCAGCGGCGCGTAGATCGCCTTGAAGTCGTTGAACGCGGCCTGGTTGTCGAGCAGCAGCAGCGCCTCGCCGCCGGCCAGCGCCAGCAGGGCGGCGAGCACCGGCACGGCGCGCGGCGCGAGCAGGGCGGCGAGTGCCAGCGGCGCCAGCAGGCACGGCACCAGGAAGAACGGATGCACGACATTCATCAGCGCCAGCACCAGCAGCGCCCCCGCGCCGGCGCCGAGCAGGTCGAAGCCGTAGACCTGGCCGATCCGGCTGGGGTTCAGCACGAAGCTGAGGCTGACGAACAGGCCGGTCAGGAAGAAGAACGGCAGCAGCCAGAGGTAATAGCCGGCGATGAAGCCGAGTTGCGGCCCGTAGGTCGCCGGGTTCTGCAACAGCAGCGGGTTGAACGGGTTGGTGGTCGACAGATGGTAGCCGCCGGCGGCGGCGACGATCAGCCACGCCGGCAGCCACGCCAGCAGCGTCGCGCCGTGCCGCGCGAACCAGTCGCGGGCAATGGCCAGGACGACGCCGCTGAGCGCGAAGCCGGCCAGCACGATCGAGATGACCCAGTAGCCATACTCCGACCATTTCGCGACGGCGAAATAGCGGGTCAGCGCGATCTCGAACGCCAGGCTCGCGGACGACACCAGGAACAGCGGCCAGAGCGTGCCGCGCCGGCCACGCCCAGCCGATCGGCTCAAGGCCAGATGCGCCGATGCACGAAGTCGCGGACGAGCGCGTTGAAGCCCTGGGCGTCATCGACGAACAGCGCGTGGCCGACGCCGTGCAGCACCACCGTTTCGGCCGCCGGATCGTGCCGGCGCACATTCTCCGCCTGCCCGGCCAGATGCGGCCGCACGACGTAGAGCACCGGGCGATTGCTGGAATAGAGCGCCTTCTTCCAGTAGGTGCGGGGAACCGGATAGGCGAGCAGTTCGCCGGCGATCCGCTCGGGCGTGCGCAGGCAGACGCCGGTCAGATGATCCAGGAACGCCGGCGGCTGCGGCCGCACGAACATGCCCTGCACGAAGTCGCGCATCATCTCGTCGCGCGTCTCGTGGCGGGAGGCGTGGGCGATGTGGCCCAGCGACGGCGGCGGGTCCTCGCCGACCGAATTGTCGACCAGCACGAGGCCGGCGACGGCGCTGTCGCCGAAGCGCTGGATGTAGGCGAGGCTGTCGAGCACGCCGAGCGACCAGCCCAGCAGCACGACGGGCGCCGCCGAGACATGCCGGATCAGCTCGGCGATGTCCTGGCCGCGCCGGTCCTGGCGGTAGCCGGTCGGGGCGATGTCGCTGTCGCCCTGGCCGCGCGGGTCGAGCGCGATGACGTGCCAGGAGCGGGAGAAATCGGCGATCTGCCGGTCGAAGATCCAGGCGGGCATGGTCCAGCCCGGCACCAGCACGATGGTCCGGCCGAACCCCTGCTCGATGTAATGCAGGTTGACGCCGTCGCTGGTGGTGAACCAGCGGTCCGCCGCCTGCGCCCGGCCGCACGCGAGCGTGAAGAGGGCGGCGAGGACGGCAGTTGCACGGATGAACCACATGCAGGTACTCGTGCCCTGCCGACTCTGTCCGTGTCAACTAAACCGTTTTGGTAGCGATGTCAGAAGCGAACTCACCCCGGCCGCGCCCGACCCGATCCGCCCCCGACGCCGAGGGCACCCACGACGAGGGCCCGTCCCGGCGCGGCCCGCTGATCGCGCTGGTCGTCGTCGTCGTTCTGGTGGCCGGCGGCATCTGGCTGAGCCAGACGCTGCGCCAGGGCGGCCGCATCCAGGATTGCGTGATGGCCGGGCGGCAGAACTGCGCGCCGGTGGCGAAGTAGCGGCCGCTTCGCCGTCAAATGCGTTCATTTCGTTATGATAACGTAACGAAATGAACGCACCAAGGCACCTGCTTTCTCAGGCCATTCTTTTTCGGGGTCGGCGGGACTTGCGGTGGTACAGGCTCGGGTCCAGCAGATGCGGATTGATCGGCATGTCCCGCAGCCAGGCCGGCATGTCCGGATGGTACGGCGG
>Ga0116226_10000842_pt1 | contig 26641 bp, 19 predicted proteins | sample S1TSphfallax_FD_89692 | JGI IMG/M metagenome (GOLD analysis project Ga0116226, IMG submission 89692) | Host-associated microbial communities from peat moss isolated from Minnesota, USA - S1T2_Fa - Sphagnum fallax MG | ecosystem: Host-associated > Plants > Peat moss > Unclassified | place: USA... | reverse complement strand
GCGGCGAGTGCTCGACTCGATGGCGGCAATATCGGCAGCCTGGTTCACCAGCCCTTCTCCGTACAAAAGTCCCGCCGCCAGCGCCTCGTCATCGCCCGGCGTGCGCATGGTCGTGCCGAAGGAAACGGGTTCCAAACCGAGCGCTGGGTGATGCAGTTGGAACTCGAGCGGCGCCTCCACCGCGACCCGATCCTCGTCGATGGTCGAGGTCGGGGCGCCGGCGGTCTCGACGGCGGCGCGAAGCACTCGCACCGAGAGGGTGCCGCTAGCTGCCGAAACCGCGCCGACGATGCGTTTCGCCGTGCTCATGGGGGACTCCACTTTTTGCCGAATCGGCCGGGCAATGATACCGTTCAAGGGTCGGTCGCATCACTCAAGGAAACCCGTTATGTCAAAAACATCCGATCTCAAGGCGCGCAAGGCCGCCGCGGTACCGAATGGCATCGGCACCAAGGGCATTTATGTCGCGAAGGCGGAAAACTCCGAGATCTGGGACGTTGAGGGGCGACGTTACATCGATTTCGCGGCAGGAATTGCCGTACTCAATACCGGTCACCGGCACCCGACGGTGATGGCCGCGGTCGCCGAGCAGGCCAAGGCATTCACCCATACCTGCTTCCACGTCGCCTCCTACGAGTCCTATGTGGCGCTGGCCGAACGCCTGAATGCCCTGGCACCGGGCGATTTTGCAAAGAAGACGCTGTTTGCGAATTCCGGAGCGGAGGCGGTCGAAAACGCCATCAAGATCGCGCGTCATTACACCAAGCGCTCCGCGGTGATCGCCTTCTCGGGTGGTTTTCACGGCCGTACGTTGCTCACCATGGGGCTCACCGGCAAGGTAATGCCTTACAAGCGCGGTTTCGGACCCTTCCCGGCAGAGGTATACCACGCTCCGTTTCCGCAGCCCTTCCATGGCGTCAGCAGTGAGCAGGCGTTGGCGGATATCGACCGGCTGTTCCATAGCGACATCGATCCCAAGTCGGTGGCCGCCATCATCATCGAACCCGTACAGGGCGAGGGTGGTTTCAATGTTGCCCCGGTGGAGTTTCTGCAGGGCCTACGCCGGCTGTGCGATGAACACGGCATCGTGTTCATCGCCGATGAGGTGCAGGGCGGCATCGCACGAACCGGCAAGATGTTTTCCATCGAACACGCCGGCGTCGTTGCCGATCTTCTCACCACGGCCAAGGGCTTGGGCGGCGGTCTGCCGCTGTCGGCGGTGACGGGCCGGGCGAGCATCATGGATTCGGCCCATCCCGGTGGCCTGGGCGGGACCTATGGGGGTAATCCGTTGAGCATTGCCGCCGCGCATGCGGTGCTCGACGTCATCGAGTCCGAACAGCTCTGCGCTCGCGCCACGCGGGTGGGGCAAAAGATGCGCGCAAAGCTCGATGCGCTCGCGAAGCAGTTCCCGGGTATCGGCGATGTGCGTGGGTTGGGCGCCATGGTGGCCTTCGAACTGGTCAAGGATCCCAAAACCCGGGAGGCGGATGCCGAGGCGACGGCCTCGATTCTGTCGCATGCCGAACGCCGCGGATTGATCCTGTTGTCCTGCGGCACCGCCGCTAATGTGGTGCGGCTGTTGGCGCCATTGACCATTCAGGATGCAGTCCTCGAGGAGGGACTGTCGATCCTCGCCGCGGCACTGCACGATGCGTATGGCGTGGAACCTGCGAGCGCGGTGGCGTGAGGGCGGGCGCGGCTCGAGCCGCGCCCGCCGGTTTCAATGACGGTAGAAAAAGTCGATGCCGAAGGTGCGGGGGCGATAACTGATGAACCGATAGTAGGGGCTCGCGAGTAGGTTGCCGTTCGCGTCGGTGGTATTGGTTTGATGGTTGTAGTTCAGAATGGTGTGACTGTCGGTCAGATTATCGACGAATAGATTGAAGGCCCAGTCGCCCACTTTGGTGCCGGCGCGCAGCGAGGCGAAGCTCTCCCGCTCGGTCGGCAAACTGGTGTTGTCGTAAGACGACGTGTTGGCGTCCTGGGATGGATGCAGCCACTTGTCCCCGGCGAGGTACTCCCAATCGCCACGCACGAAGGATTCATAACCGAACGGACGGAACTTGTATTCCAAGCCGAGGGAAATCGAGTACGGAGGAATCGAATACCCTGTGCCGGTGCCGTTCGGTCCGGCGACCGCATCTCCGGCTGCCACGATCGGCTGCCCCGACGCCACGGGACCGATGAAGGTGTTGGTGGTGTAGCGTGCGTCCGTGTAGCCAAAGCTCGACTCGATGGAGAATGCCTCGGTCACCAGGAAGTCGCCTTGCAGGTCGAAGCCCTTCGAGACGGCGTTTCCGAGGTTGTCCGTGAATTGGATCTGACAGATGGGCGGCACCACGTTTTCCTGGATGTTGTTCCACTGGATGTAGTAAACGCTGGTGGCCAGTCGGATGCGATTGTCGATGTTGTTCTTGGCGCCGATCTCGAAGCTCTTGACCGAATCGGACTTGTAGGTGCTCGGCGCGCCCTTGGTCAGCCCCTCGTTCTGGAAGTCCTGAGTGCAACCGAACGTGAGGTTGGTAAAGGTCGGATCGTAAGGGATCGACGGATTGCCGCCACCCGGGCGAAAACCCTTGGCAAAGGTGAAGTAGAGCATGTTGTTTGGATCGACCTGCCACTCGATGCCCGCCTTCGGAGTGACGGGTTTTTCGCTGTTAGACTGCGTGCCCGCCAACGTGGCACCGTTTTGAGGTCCGCCGGAGAGACTTTCGATGGTGAAAGAGTCCTTGGAAATGCGCAAACCGGCCGTTATTTTGATGGCGTCCGTCACGCTGAAATTGAGCTCGCCAAACCCCGCGATCTGGCGGTCGAAGCTCAGCAACCGGTTAAAATAAGAGTCGCCCATCGGCAGGTACGAGCTGCCATCCGCGTTGAGCACGGGATTGGTTTCGAAGAATGCCGCGATGGTTGAGCCAAAGAGTTGATTGAAGAATTGATCGGCCATCGGATCGTGGATCTCTTCGAGACTGAACTGTCGGTCGAGCGAGTAGAACACGCCGGCGGTCCATTTCAGACGGGCATCCGGATCGGTCGATTGCAGACGAAATTCCTGGGTGATGTTGCGCTGGGTGTTGGTGACGCTCGCGGGGGAGCGATAATCGGTGAGCCCAGCAGGTAAGTGAATACCCCCTCCATTTCCATCCAGGAGCGGAAAGGCGGCGAGGCCGGCGGCATTGCCGTACAACGGGATCTGACTTTGATAGTAGCCCAAATTGTACAGCGTACCGTCATAGCCGCTGGTTTCATCCCGATGAAAGTACGAAGTCGTGGAAATCAGTTTCGCCGGGCCGAGATCCGCCTGGATATTCAGCGCCGGAAGGTAGAAGACGTCGGGTTCTGGGCGCGCGGTCGGGTCGTCGCTCACGTAGCGGTTCGAACTTGGATCGGATAATTCGGGATTGTAAATCGTCACATCCTTTCGCTGTTGGTTCTGGTAGACGATGCTCGGCTCGATGCTGACGGCCTCGGTCGGTTTCCACAAGCCGGCGAGGCGGAACGCGGAGGTGCCGGCGGAGTTGGCGTTCTTTTGCACGGTGGCGAGCGTGGTGGGGTCGACGCGGTCGATCCAGCCGCCATCCTCGCGGAACCAGGCGCTGAAGCGCACGCCGAAAACGCCATCGACCACCGGTGCGCCGCCGGCAACCCCGACTTCGTACGAGGGCGAGCCGCCCTCGGTGTAGGAGGTTTCGGCTTTGGCATTGATGCTCGATTGCGTGAGGCTGGGTTGGCTCGTGATATAGCGGACCGTACCGCCCTCCGAGCCGGCACCGAACAAAGTGCCCTGAGGCCCGCGCAGAACCTCGACCCGATCGAGGTCGAAGAGTTTTATGAGGGCATCGTCCGAATTGAAGCCCAGATTACGCACTTGGATCGGGACATCGTCGATGTAGATGCCGGTCGTGCCCGAGCCACCGCTCGAGGAGATGCCGCGGATCGAGATTTGGTTGGTCTGACTCGAGTCGAAGGCGACGCCAGGGACGAACCTCGCAACGTCCGAGAAATCCTTGATGCCCTTCTCGTCGATCGACTCCTGGTTCAGCGCCGTGATGCTGATCGGCACCTTGCTGATGCTTTCCTCGCGGCGCGTGGCGGTAACGGTGATCTCCTCCAATGCCGGGCCGGCATCCGCCGCCGCATCCGCACCCGTGGTGTCGGCCGCGTGGCCGCCGGCGACCCACCCGAAGAGGCCGGCGACGGCGACGGTGGCGCGCAACAGCGCTCCACGGGCATGTTTCTGTGACGCAGGAGTTACAGCGTATTTCGCTTTCATTTCATCCCTCGATCTTGTCGTGTTTTCGCACTGAGGGTGCGATTTCTGAGCCGACATTAGCACCGTGTTTATTGCCGCGCAAACCCAGGAAACGGACGCGGGTCCAGCGCTTACGCAGCGGGCGCCCGACTTATGGGATGATTGTCGGATGAGTAGTTCCGACGAACGGCCGCGCGCCAAGACCCTGAATCCCTTGCGGGCTCTCCTGCCGTTCCTCCGACCCTACCGGGGCATGCTGCTCGCGGCGCTGGTGGCGCTGCTGGTGGCCACCGTCGCCATGTTGGCGCTGCCCGTGGCGCTGCGGCATCTGATCGATCAAGGGCTCATCACCCGTGATGCGGGCACCACCAACAGCCTGTTCAGCGGTTTTTTGGCGCTGGCCGTGGTGTTCGGCGTGGCGGCGGCCATGCGTTTTTACCTGGTGACCTGGCTGGGGGAGCGGGTGGTGGCGGATGTGCGCGGCGCCGTCTATCGCAGCGTGGTGCGCATGGATCCGTTGTTCTTTGAGACCACGCGGGTGGGTGAGGTGCTGTCGCGCCTGACCACCGACACGACGCTGGTGCAGGCGATTTCCGGCGTCAATCTGTCGATTTTCCTGCGCTCGGCCTTGAGTCTCGTAGGTTCGCTGGTCATGCTGGCGCTCACCAGCGCCAAGCTCACCGCAGCCATTTTGGTGTTGATTCCGCTGGTGGTTGCGCCGCTCATCATCATCGGCCGACGGGTCCGAGGCCTGTCGCGTGCCTCCCAGGATCGCATCGCCAACACCAGTGGTTTGGCCGGCGAGACCTTGAATGCCATTCAAACGGTGCAAGCCTTCACCATGGAGGAGTTGCAAAGCGAACGCTATGCCGGGGCGGTGGAGGAGAGCTTCGAGACGGCCATCAAGCGCACCAAAGTCCGCGCCACCCTCACCGCCGTCGGGATCACCCTGGTGTTCGCCGGCATCACCGGCGTTCTGTGGCTGGGCGCCCGACAGGTGCTGGCCGGCACCATGACGGGTGGGCAACTATTGCAGTTCTTGCTGTATGCCGGCTTCGTCGGCAGCTCGGCCGCCGCGCTCTCCGAGATGTGGGGGGAGGTGCAACGGGCGGCTGGGGCGATGGAGCGGCTGGATGAGCTGCTGAAGGCACGACCCGCCATCGTCGCGCCGGCACGGCCGTTGGAATTGCCAAACCGGGTCAAGGGCAGCATCCGCTTCGAGAACGTGAGTTTTCACTATCCATCGAGACCCGACACGCTGGCGTTGGCGAATTTCAGTCTCGATGTGGCGCCGGGCGAAACCATCGCCTTCGTCGGTCCGTCGGGCGCCGGCAAGAGCACCACATTCCAGTTGCTGCTGCGTTTCTATGACCCCGATTCCGGCCGGTTGTCGATCGATGATCGTCGCTTGGCCGAATTGCGGCCGCAGGACATCCGCCGGCAGATCGGGCTGGTGCCGCAGGAGACGGTGCTGTTCGGCGCGAGCGCACGCGACAACATCCGCTATGGCAGACCCTCGGCCACGAATGCCGAGATCGAGGCGGCGGCCGTGGCCGCGGCCGCGGATGAATTCCTGCGCAAGTTACCGGAGGGCTACGACAGCTTTCTCGGCGAGCGCGGCACGCGGCTCTCCGGAGGCCAGCGGCAGCGCATCGCGCTGGCGCGCGCCATTCTCAAGGATCCGCCCATCCTGCTGCTCGACGAGGCGACGAGTGCCTTGGATGCGGAGTCGGAGCGACTGGTGCAGCAGGCGCTCGAGAAGCTGATGCAGGGGCGCACCACCATCATCATCGCCCACCGGCTGGCCACCGTGCTCAAGGCCGATCGCATCGTCGTGATGGACCACGGCCGCAAGATCGCGGTCGGCACGCACAGCGAGTTGCTGGTGTCGAGTCCGCTCTACGCCCGGCTGGCGTCGCTGCAGTTCGCGGCGGCCGGCGCCGAGACCGCCGACGCCGTCATGAGCTAGCTTCAGTGAATCAGCCCCTCGGCCTTGAGCGCTTCCTGGACCTTCGGCCGGTGACCCACGCGAGCGAGATAATCGGTCAGCACATGGTATTTCGCGATATCGGCGCCGACCGGCTTCGACCAACTCAAGACGGTAAATAGGTAGGCATCGGCCACCGTGAAGGTGTCGCCGAGCAGGAATTGCTTGGTGCCCAAGAAGCCGCTGAGCCACTGGAATTTTTTGTCGAGATTGGCGAGTGCCGCCGCTCTGGCCTCGGCGCTCAAGGCGGGATTGAACAGCGGGCTGAAGCCCTTGTGCACTTCGGAAGCGATGTAATTGAGCACCTCGGCCAACTGGTAGCGCTCGAAAGTCCCCGCGGCGGGCGCAAGATGCGATTCCGGTTTCTGGTCGGCGAGGAATTGAACGATGGCGGCACCCTCGGTGAGCAGGCGACCGTCATCCAATTGCAACGCGGGAACCCCGCCCTTGGAATTGATAGTCGTGTAATCCGTACCGTGCTCGGTCTTTTTCGTCTTGAGATCCACCGCTTCCAGGCTGAACGGGAGTCCCGCCTCGAGCAGCACGATGTGCGGTGACAGCGAGCAGGCGCCCGACTTGTAGAAGAGCTTCATGGTTGGTCCTTATTGGATCGGTGGGTTGAATTGTATCGCAGTTGCCGGACTACTAGCCGACGATACGCCGCGCCGTGAGGAAGCCGCGCGAATAAGGCTGGGCGTCGAGCGAATCGATCCGCACGGTTCGGCCTGCGGCGGGGGAATGCACGAAACGTTCGTTGTCGATGGCGATGCCGACATGCAATTCCTTGTGCTCGAGCCGCATGAACACCAGGTCGCCGGCGCGTACCTGGCGGCGCGGGATCGACACGCCGCTTTGCAGCTGTTCGTGGGTGGTCCGCGGCACATGCACTCCCGAACCGGCGGTGGCGTAGAGCACGAGACCGCTGCAATCGAAGCCGCCCGGCGCGTCGCCGCCCCAGCGATAGGGTTGCCCCAGCATGGCGAGGGCACGGCTGACGATGAGTCGCCGGGGATCCTCGGGCGCCGCGGCAACCGCCTCGTCAGGGCGGATGACCGCCGCGGCCTGCCGGCTGATCGGTGCATGCGGAGCGGTCGCACAGGCGGCGAGGCCGATTGCCGCACTGAAGATGGCGGCCGGCGTCAGCCACGGTCTCATCGCTGCGGCCATATCATCCGAGCGAGGTGGCCAATGCGGCGCCGACGATGCCGGCGTCGGAGCGCAGGGCACCGACGCTGAGCGTCGCCGGGCATCGCAGTTTGTGCATGAATCGTTCGGCTTCGTCGGTGATGCCGCCGCACAGCACGATCAGGCCCGGCCAGAGCAACGCGTGCAATTCGCCGAGCACCCGGTTGAGCTCTCCCGCCCAGTCATCCCAACTCAGGTTCTGTTCCACCTTGGCGCGGCCGGAGGCGCGCAATTCAGCTTCCTTGCCCTGCACCTGCAAGTGTCCGAATTCGGTGTTCGGCACGAGGTGACCATCGACGAACAGGGCGCTGCCGATGCCCGTGCCGAGGGTGAGCAGCAGCACCGTGCCGCTGACGTCGCGCGCGGCGCCGTAGTGGAATTCCGCGAGACCCGCGGCATCGGCATCGTTGATGGCAATCACCGGACGGCCCAGGCGCGCGGCGGCGAGTTCGGCCAGGGGCTGTCCGATCCACGCCTTGTTGAGATTCGCCGCCGTATGCACCACGCCGCCTTGAATGACGCTCGGAAAGGCGAGGCCCACCGGGTAGTCGCCGGGCAGGTTCGCCACCACCGTGTCGAGCGCCGTCAGCAGCGCATCGGTGGAGTCCTGCGCGGGTGTCACGATGCTGAAGCGTTCGCTGGTGAACATTCCGGTCGCCAAATCGATCAAGGCGCACTTGATCGAGGACCCGCCCACATCGACGCCCACCCTTAAGTTTGACGAGCTCAACGTTCACTCCGGCCAATATGAGGTTATGCGCATCCTTGCACCATTACTATTATACCCTGTAGATCCTAAAGGGTTGACAGGCGACGCATCAATTGACCGACACTCAGATCTCCGATTTCGATCTCTACCTGTTCGGTGAGGGAACGCACCAGCGCATCTACGACAAGCTGGGCGCCCACTCCCAAGAGCGCGATGGCACACCCGGCACGCGCTTCGCGGTGTGGGCGCCGAATGCAGAACGGGTGAGCGTGGTCGGTGCCTTCAATCGCTGGCATGGTGATTTGAACGTCATGCAGCCGCGCGGCAGCTCGGGGGTCTGGGAGACGTTCATTCCCGGCGTCGGTGAGGGCAGCGAATACAAGTATGAGGTGCGCACCCGGGAGGGCTATCTTCTCCTCAAGGCGGATCCTTATGGCTTTGCGGCGCAGCTGCGGCCCGAAACGAGTTCGGTGGTCGCTTCGCTCACGGGCCATGCCTGGGCGGATGCCGAGTGGATCGCCCGCCGGGATCAGGGCGATTGGCGGCAGCGGCCCTTCAATGCCTATGAGGTTCACCTGGGTTCGTGGCGCCGGCCGTGGCATGCGCGCACGCCGCCGTTCATGAACTGGGACGAGGCCGTCCTGCAGCTCATTCCCTACGTCCGCGACTTGGGCTACACGCACATCGAATTGATGGGCGTCGCCGAGCATCCGCTCGACGCCTCCTGGGGATACCAGGTGGTGGGCTACTACGCCGTCACCTCGCGCTATGGTTCGCCGCGGGACTTCATGCGCTTCGTCGATCACTGTCACCAGGCCGGAATCGGCGTCATCCTCGACTGGGTGCCGGCGCATTTTCCGCGCGATGGGCACGGGCTCGCGCAATTCGACGGCACGGCGCTCTATGAGCACGCCGATCCGCGCCTCGGCGAGCACGTCGACTGGGGCACCAAGATCTTCAACTATGGCCGGCATGAGGTGCGTAATTTCCTCGTCGCGAATGCGCTTTTCTGGGCTGATCGTTATCACATCGACGGCTTGCGCGTCGATGCCGTGGCCTCGATGCTGTATCTCGACTACAGCCGCAAGGCCGGCGAGTGGCTGCCGAACCGCCACGGCGGCCGTGAAAATCTCGAGGCCATCGATTTCTTGCGTGTCATGAACGATACCCTGCATGCGGCGTTCCCGGGGGTTCTGACCATCGCCGAGGAGTCCACCGCATTCTCCGGTGTGACCATACCGCCGGCGCATGGCGGGCTCGGCTTCAATTTCAAGTGGAACATGGGATGGATGAACGACACGCTGCGGTATTTCGAACTCGACCCGATCCACCGCCGCTACCATCAAGGGCTGCTGACGTTTTCGTTCATCTATGCCTGGTCGGAAAATTTCATCCTGCCCATTTCACATGACGAAGTGGTGCATGGTAAGCGCGCCTTGCTGGCCAAGATGCCGGGCGATGATTGGCAAAAGCGGGCGAACTTCCGGCTGTTCTACGCGTACCAGTGCGCGCATCCCGGCAAGATGCTGATCTTCATGGGTTCGGAATTCGGCCAATGGCACGAGTGGCGTCATGATGAGCAACTCCCGTGGCAGCTGCTCGAGGAGCCGTCCCACCGCGGACTCGAGGCCTGCGTCCGCGAGCTCAACCATATGTCGCGAGAGCACAGGCAGTTTTACAACAGCGATTGCGACGCGAATGGTTTTCGCTGGTTGGACGCGAGCAACGCCGACGACAGCGTCGTGGTGTTCCAGCGACGCGCGACCGGCGAGGCGGCCATGACCGGCGAAGCGGGCATGACCGGCGAGGCGGCCGCGGCGCCGATCCTCTGCCTCTTCAACGCGACGCCGGTGCCGCGGCATGCCTATGTGGTCGGGGTGCCCGAGGCGGGCACGTATCGCAAGATCTTCGATTCAGACGACGCGCGCTTCGGCGGTTCCGGCTACAACCGGCAGCAGTCGGTACCCACCGACGACTTCGCGGCGCAGGGACAACCCGCGGCGCTCAAGCTCGATTTGCCGCCGCTCGCGGCGATGTATTTCCTCGGGCCCCGTTAAATGCCGCTGATTCAGTCAGGACGCCCACGACCGCTGGGGGCGACGTCGACCGACACCGGCGTCAATTTCGCGATTTACTCGAGCCACGCGACGAGCATCGAATTGGCCCTGTTCGATGCCGACATGAAGCCCACGTTGCGTCTCGCGCTACCGGCGCGCAGCGGTGATGTGTGGCATGGCTACGTACCCGCGCCGCAGGCGGCGCCCGGCATGTTCTATTCATTCCATGTGCATGGAGCGGATGAGCCGCAGAACGGCCAGCGTTTCAATCCGACGCTGCCGCTGCTCGATCCCTATGCAAGGGCGCTGTCGAAAGACCTGCCGCTGCGGGCGCGCATCGTCGACGACCGCTTCGACTGGGGCGATACCGAGCCGCCGCGCATCCCCTGGCGCGATACGGTGATCTATGAGCTGCATCCAAAGGGCTTCACGCAACTCCATCCGCAAGTGCCCGAGGCCTGGCGCGGCAAATATCTCGGGCTCACCGCGGCGCCGGTGATCGAGCATCTGCATGCGATCGGCGTGACGGCGGTGGAACTGCTGCCCTGCCACGCGTTCTTGAGCGAACCTTTCCTCACCGGACGGGGCTTGAGTAATTACTGGGGTTACAACTCCGTGGCCTGGTTCGCACCGGCGAACGACTACGCGCTCGAGGATGCGGTGCATGAATTCAAGTGCATGGTGCGGGCTTTGCACGCCGCCAAGCTCGAAGTGATTCTCGACGTGGTGTTCAATCATACGGCCGAGGGCAACGAAGAAGGGCCGACCTTGAACCTCAAGGGCATCGACAATTCGGTGTATTACCGCCTGGCCGCGGACAAACGTTACTACGAGAACGTGACGGGCTGCGGCAACACGGTGAATTGCGATCACCCCCAGGTGCGCGCGCTGCTCATCGATTCGCTCAAGTACTGGGTGGAGGAGATGCACGTCGACGGTTTTCGCTTCGACCTCGCCACGGTCCTCGCGCGCGACGCACACGGCTTCAACGAGCATGCGGAATTCTTCAAGGCGGTGCGGTCGGAGCCTGCGCTCACGCACGCAAAACTCATCGCCGAACCCTGGGACGTGGGCTGGGGCGGCTACCAGCTCGGCCGGTTCCCGGCCGGTTGGTCCGAGTGGAACGACCGCTATCGCGATACGATGCGCGGCTTCTGGCGGCGCGACGCCGGCAAGATCGGCGAATTCGCGGAGCGCTTCGCCGGTTCCAGCGACATCTTCCGGCACAACGCCCGCAAGCCCACCGCCACCATCAATTTCATCACCGCGCATGACGGCTTCACGCTGCAAGACCTGGTGTCCTACAACCAACGGCACAACGAGGCGAATCTCGAGAACAATCAGGATGGCACGGGCAACAATCTGTCCTGGAATTGCGGTCAGGAGGGGCCCACCCAGGATCCGCTCGTGCGCGAGTTGCGCAAGCGCCAGGTGCGCAACTTTCTCACCACGTTGATCCTGTCGCAGGGCGTGCCCATGCTGCAGGCGGGCGACGAATTCGGCCGCAGCCAGGCAGGCAACAACAATGCCTACTGTCAGGACAATGAGATCTCCTGGCTGGATTGGCGACTCGCAACGACGAATGCCGACCTGGTGCGCTTCGTCGCCTCCTTGACCGCGCTGCGCCGGGAGCACGTCGAACTGCGGCGCGAAACCTTTCTCAAAGGGACGCCCTCGCGCACAGGGTTCAAAGATGTGAGCTGGCTACACATGCGCGGCGGCGAGATGACTCAAGATGATTGGCAGGAAGGTGATCTGCGAACTCTCGGCGTGTTGTTCGGCAATCGCAACCACACCGCGCATCGCTTGTTGTTCATCGTCAACGCCGGCGACGGGAGAGTCGACTTCAGCGTGCCCCCGCCGGTCCCGGGAGCACCCTGGGTATGCCGCGTCGATACCGCGCGCGACCCGGCCGACGGCGCGAGCCGGATCGCCGATCGTTATCCACTGCTCGCGAGCAGTGCCGTACTCCTGGAGTGCTGATGGTGCAGGATTCATTGATCGATCGCCTGGCCCGCTTGCGTGGCATCGGTGACGCTTATCACGACTATCGGGGCGAACTGCGCCATTTCAGCCTGGAGACCAAGACGGATTTGTTGCGGGCCATGGGTTGCCCCGTCGATGATCCGGTGGCCCTGGCAGCGGAGTTGAACCGCACCGAGGTCGCGCGTTGGCGCAGGCTGCTGCCGCCGCTTGCGGCGGCGCGCGGCCCGCGCATCGTCATCGAGCTGAACATCCCGGCCCGCGACTTCGGCGCCACCCTCACCTGGAAGGTCAATCTCGAGGATGGGCGGCGGCTGGATGGCCATCTGTCGACCGCGGACTGCCGGGAGGTCTGGCGTGGTGAGGTCGAAGGCTCCTGGATCACCCGTCGCGAGCTCGCGTTGCCCGTCGACCTGAATCCCGGCTATCACGAATTGGCGATCGTGCTGGGCGGCATGACCTCGCTCTCGACCCTCGTGATCTCGCCGCCGGAGTGCTACGAGCCGCTGGCCATCGTCGAAGGCCGGCGCCTGTGGGGCATCTCCGTGCAGCTGTACACGCTGCGCTCGCGCTCGAACTGGGGCATCGGCGATTTCACGGACTTGCGGCAGTTGGTCACGTGGCTCGCGCCGCGCGGCGCCGGTTTCATCGGCCTGAATCCACTGCACGCGCTCTCGCCCTCGGACCCGCGCCGTTGCAGTCCCTACAGTGCGTCGAGCCGGCATTTCCTCAATGTCCTCTATATTGCCGTGCCCGACATTGCGGAGTTCGCCGAGTGCGATGCGGCGTTCGCGCACGTCAACCGGCCCGAATTCGCGACCCGGCTCGAGGCGCTGCGCAGCGCCAGCCTGGTCGATTATGCCGGCGTTGCCGAGCTCAAGTTCGAAGTCCTCGAACTGCTGTTTCGCGACTTCGTCGAGCGACACCTGGCGGGCGACAGCGAGCGCGGGGCTGCGTTTCGAGCCTTCGTCGCGGCCGGCGGCGAGCTGCTGCGCTCCCATGCGTGTTTCGATGCGCTCGATCAACACTTCCGCGCCACCTTGGCCACCCCCGCCGGATGGATGAGCTGGCCGGCGGATTACCGCGATGCGGCGGGTGCGCCGGCGCGGCATTTCGCCGCGACGCACGCGCTGCGTGTCGAGTTCCACCTGTATCTGCAATGGATCGCGCATGAACAGCTCACCGGCGCACAGGCGCTGGCGCGCGAACTCGGCATGCCCATCGGGCTGTATGGCGATTACGCGGTCGGCTCCAATCCGGCCGGCTCGGAGACCTGGGTGGATCAGGCGAGCTATCGGATGGGCGCGGAGATCGGCGCACCGCCCGATCCGCTCGCGCTCAAAGGCCAGGGTTGGGGCATACCGCCGCTCGACCCCTTCATCATCGAAATGCAGAAGCTCAAGGGATTCGTGCTGTTGATCCGTCACAACATGCATTACTACGGCGCACTGCGTCTCGATCACGTCATGTCGCTGTTCCGTCTGTGGTGGGTGGCCGCCGGTCATTCGCCCTCGGAAGGCGCCTATGTGCATTATCCGCTCGACAAGCTCTTGACGGTGCTGGCCCTCGAGAGTGCCCGTGCCGGCTGCCTGGTGGTGGGTGAGGACTTGGGCGTGGTGCCGGATGAAATGCGTCGCGCCATGCCGGAGTACGGCTTGTACCACTACAAGGTGCTGCTGTTCGAAAAGGACGGCGGCCGCTTCCGGCGTCCCGATGAGTTCGTGGCGCGCGCCTTGGGCACCGTGACCACGCACGACATGCCGACGCTGCGCAGCTACTGGGAGGGGCTCGACATCGATCTGCGGCGCCGTTTGCAGCTGTATCCCAGTGTAGAGATCGAGAACGAGGTACGGCATGAACGCGATCGGGATCGCGCGGCGCTGCTCGAGGCCTTGCGCCAACAGGGCTTGCAGCCCATGAGTCCGGCCACCATCGCCGAGCCGTTCACCGACGAACTCGCGAATGCCCTGCATCTCTATCTCGCGCGCTCACCGACGCGGCTCGTGGCGCTGCAGATCGAGGATCTGTTGGGGATGGTGGAGCCGGTGAATGTGCCCGGTACGGATAACGAGTATCCGAACTGGCAGCGTAAATTGAGCGTGGACATCGAGGATATGGCCGGTCGCGAGGATTTCGACGCCGCTTTCGCGGCCATCACCCTTGCGCGGAGCGCGGCTTAGGCGCGGCTTTGCTCGCGAGCCGCCCAGACCCAGATCAAACCGGCAATCACCACCGCGAAGGGGACGATCTTGACGCCGGCGGCGAGCGACGATGCATCCGAGATCAGGCCGATCAAGGTGGGCGAGATCGCATCGCCCAAGAGGTGAATCACGAATATTTCGAAAGCGACTGCCGAGGCGCGCTGCGTGGCGGGAACCAGGTTGACGATGGTTGCATTAATGGGCCCCGTCGACAGGAACATGAGCAGCTGGGCGATGACCATGCACACGAGGTAGCCGGTCTGCGAGACCGCCGTGAGGGCGAACCAGACGAAGGGGGCGGCCACCAACGTGGCAATGGCGGAGACGATGAGATAAGCCTGAGATGAGTACCGGGCGCAGTAATCGCCCAGCCAGCCACCCGCGAACGTGCCCAAGAAGCCGGTGACCACGACGATGCCGCCGAAGCTCACCGTCGCCTGGGCTTCGGGCATGCCGCGGATGCGTTCGAGAAAGGCGGGCATCCAGTAGGCGAGTCCGCCCATGGCGAAGGTGTAGGCGGCATAGCCCAAGACCGTGACGGCGTACGGACGGTTGCGCGCCAATAGGAGGTAGTTCGCCAGGGTGGCGGAGCCGATACCATGCGGCGGCCCGGCGCTCGGCGCGGCGGCCTCGTGATCCTGGCTGCCGCGTGGGGGGTCGCGCAACCACAGGCAGAGCGCGCTCAGCGCGAGGCCTGGGACGCCGGCGACGAAGAAGGCGGAGCGCCAGCCGAAGTGCGCGTTCATCAAGCCGCCGACCACGTAACCCAAGGCGGAGCCCACGGGAATGGCGCAAAAGAATATCGCCATCACCCGGCCGCGTCGCGTCACCGGGTAGTAGTCCGACAACAGGCTGGGGGCGATCGTGCCGTAGGCGGCCTCGCCGACGCCCACCGCGGCGCGTGCGGCAAACAGGCTGTAAAACCCTACGGCAAAGCCGGAGACGGCGGTGGCCACGCTCCAGCACGCCACGCCGAAGGCGATCAGGCGGGGGCGGGAAAAGCGGTCGCCGAGCGCGCCGAACAACGGCGAGGCCAGGGTATACACGGCCAGGAACGCGAACATCAGTGAGCCCAATTCGGCATCGTTCAGGCCGAAGCCGGCATGCTTTAGCGGCTCGATCAGCGCCGAGATCAGATAGCGGTCGAGATAATTGAATAAATTGATGAAGGCGAGGACCGCGAGCCCCCACGCGGAGGAGTGCAGCCAAAACTTGTGACCCGTCTGAGGCATGTCGGGTGGCATCTTAGCAACGCGGGCGCAAATGCGGGGCGCGGGCGTTATACACTGTGAGGTCTTTGCGCCGCGCGATTGAGTTCGTAATGCACTATTCTGGTGCGTGTGGCCGGGAGTATTGTCTTGTCCATTCACGTTGCGCTCAATCACGTCACTCATTATCGCTACGATCGGTTGGTGGGCTTGAGTCCCCAGATCGTCCGCCTGCGGCCGGCGCCGCATTGCCGCACCCGCATTCTGTCCTACTCCCTCACCGTGACGCCCGCGGATCATTTCATCAATTGGCAGCAGGATCCGGAGGCGAATTACCTGGCGCGGCTGGTCTTTCCGGACGAGACCCGTGAGTTCAAGATCGAAGTCGATTTGATCGCCGAGATGGCGGTACTCAATCCCTTCGATTTCTTTCTGGCGCCGTACGCGGAGAGCGTGCCGTTCAAGTATGAGTCGAACGAGCGTCGCGAGCTCGTGCCCTACCTGGTCAAGGCGCCGGCCACACCGCTGGTGGCGGCCTATCTGGCCGAGGTGCCGACCACGCGCGTGCGCACGATCGATTTCATCGTCGCGCTGAATCGCCGCGTCGCCAACGATGTCAAATACCTGATCCGCCTCGAGCCCGGCACGCAGAGTCCGGAGGAGACGCTGGCCAAGCGCAGCGGCTCTTGCCGTGATTCGGCGGCTTTGTTGGTGCAATTGTTCCGTCACCTGGGGATGGCGGCGCGCTTCGTCTCGGGCTATCTCATTCAGTTGGTGCCGGATATCAAGGCACTCGATGGGCCGGTCGGCGCCGCCCAGGATTTCACCGACCTGCATGCCTGGTGCGAGGTGTATCTGCCCGGAGCAGGTTGGATCGGCCTCGACGCCACGTCGGGGTTGCTGGCGGGCGAGGGGCATATACCGCTCGCCTGCACGCCCGAACCTTCCGCGGCGGCGCCGATCAGCGGTGCCGTCGATGAATGCGAGACCACGTTCGAACACCATATGAGCGTGCAGCGCGTCTGGGAGGCGCCGCGCGTCACCAAACCCTACAGCGAGGCCGAGTGGTCGGCCATCGAGGCATTGGGCCATGCGGTCGATGCGGAGCTGCGCGACGGCGACGTGCGCTTGACCATGGGGGGTGAGCCGACGTTCGTGTCGGTGGACGACCCGGACGGCGACGAATGGAATACCGCGGCCTTGGGTCCCACCAAGCGCCAGCGGGCGGTGGTGCTGTACAAGCGGCTGAAGCAACGCTACGCGCCCTTGGGTTTGGCGCACTTCGGTCAGGGCAAGTGGTATCCCGGGGAGCAGTTGCCGCGTTGGTCGTTGAATTGCTATTGGCGCAAGGACGGCGAACCGATTTGGGTCAATCCGCAACTGATCGCCGACGAGACCAAGGACTATGGCGCGGACGCCGCGGCGGCCGAGCGGCTGCTGGCGGCCATCGCCGCGCAACTCGGCTTCGATCCGAAGTACGTATTTCCGGCCTACGAGGATGCGTTTTATTATCTGTGGCGGGAGCGGAAGTTGCCGGTCAACGTCGATCCCTTCGATTCGCAATTGAAGGATCCGATGGAGCGGGCAAGGCTCGCGAAAGTGTTCGAGCAAGGCTTGGACCGGATCATCGGTCATGTTCTCCCGGTGGCGCGCAGCGCCGATGATCGGCGCTGGCAGACGGGTCCCTGGTTCCTGCGCAGCGAGCGCTGCTATCTCATCCCAGGAGACTCGCCCATCGGCTATCGATTGCCCCTGGATTCGCAGCCCTGGACCGCGACCGGCGATTATCCCTTCATCCATGCGCCTGATCCCACGCGCGCCTTCGCGCCGCTGCCGCCGCATGCGGAGATTCGCCGGCAGGTGCGCGAGCGCGACGTGTCGCGTGCGCCGCTGGTGACCGATGCGCCGCCGGCGCCGCAGGAGTCGGCGGCGGCGCTGACGCGCACCTCGATGTGTGCGGAACCGCGCAATGGCATCCTGTATCTGTTCATGCCGCCCGTGCGTGAACTCGACCACTATCTCGAATTGATCGCCGCGGTGGAGGCGGCCGCGGAGGCGCTCGAGCAGCCCATCGTCATCGAGGGGTACGAGCCGCCGGGCGATCCGCGCATCAGCAACTTCAAGGTCACGCCCGATCCCGGCGTCATCGAAGTGAATGTGCAGCCCTCATCGAGCTGGGATGAGTTGGTGTCGGGCACCACGTTCCTCTACGAGGCGGCACGGGAAAGTCGTCTCACCACCGAGAAGTTCATGCTGGACGGGCGGCACACGGGCACCGGCGGCGGCAATCATGTGGTGTTGGGCGGCGCGACGGTGAACGACTCGCCGTTCCTGCGCCGGCCCGATCTGCTGCGCAGCCTGCTGTCGTATTGGCACAATCACCCCTCCTTGTCGTACCTGTTCTCCGGGCTGTTCTTGGGTCCCACGTCGCAGGCGCCACGGGTGGACGAGGCGCGCAACGATTCCCTGTACGAGTTGGAGATCGCGTTCCGGCAATTCCCAAAGCCGGGGGACCGGATCGCGCCCTGGTTGGTGGACCGCTTGCTGCGCAATCTGTTGATCGACGTCACCGGCAACACCCACCGCGCCGAATTCTGCATCGACAAACTGTATTCGCCCGATGGTCCCACCGGCCGCCTGGGGTTGCTCGAGATGCGCGCCTTCGAGATGCCGCCGCATGCGCGCATGAGCCTCACGCAGCAATTACTGCTGCGCTCCATGGTGGCGCGCTTCTGGCGCAAACCGTATGCGCCGCCCGAGCTGGTGCGCTGGGGCACGGAGTTGCATGATCGGTTTCTGCTGCCGCATTTCGTGGCCCAGGACTTGGGCGATGTGATCGCGGACCTGCAGCGCGAGGGCTATGCGCTCAATGCCGATTGGTTCGCGCCGCATGTCGAATTCCGTTTCCCGAAGTATGGCGACTTCGATGCGCGCGGCGTGCATCTGGAATTGCGCCAGGCGCTCGAACCCTGGCATGTCATGGGCGAGGAGGGTTCGGCGGGCGGTACGGTGCGTTTTGTTGATGCCTCGGTGGAGCGGCTGCAGGTGAAGGTCACCGGCATGGCGCCCTCCCGCTATCAAGTCACCTGCAACGGCTATCCCGTGCCGTTGCAGCCGACCGGCCGGACGGGTGAGTTCGTCGGCGCCGTCCGCTACCGAGCGTGGGCGCCGTCCTCCGCACTGCATCCCACCATCGGTGTGCATGCGCCGCTGACCTTCGATCTATTCGACACCTGGATGGAACGCTCCCTGGGTGGCTGCCAATATTCCGTGGCCCATCCCGGCGGTCGCAGTCATGAGAGATTCCCGGTCAATTCATTCGAAGCGGAAAGCCGTCGCTTGGCGCGCTTCACGCGCCTCAAGCACACGCCGGGCAAGATGCCGACCATCGCGCCCGTGATCCTGCCGGAGTTTCCGTTCACGCTTGACTTACGCAAAGTGAGCGATGGCCCAAGCAAGACTTGAAAACTATGTCAGCGACGCGAGTCGATACGACGAGCTGCTCGACGGCTCGGGGGAGGTGCGGCCTCATTGGCAGCCGTTGATCGAGCGCTTGTCGAGCGATGGCGCGGAGGCCGTCCGCCGCGGCATCGATCTGTCGCGGCGGCTCATCATCGAGAACGGCGTCACCTACAATGTGTACGCCGACAGCCAGGGACGGGACCGGCCCTGGGTCCTCGATCCGTTGCCGTTGCTGCTGGCGCCCGAGGAGTGGCGCGAGATCGAGCTCGGCGTCTTGCAGCGCGCGCGGTTGTTCGATGCGCTGCTGGCCGATCTGTACGGCCCGCAGCGGCTCCTGGCGGAGGGGACCATCCCCGCCGAGCTGCCGTTCGGACATCCGAACTTTCTCTGGCCTTGCCATGGCATCACGCCGGCCGGCGGCAACCGCCTGCAGCTCTACGCCGTCGACATCTCGCGTTCCGCGGACGGCCGTTGGTGGGCCCTTGCCGACCGAACGCAGACGCCCTCGGGCCCCGGTTACGCGCTCGAGAACCGGCAGATCGTCTCGCGGGTGTTTCCTGATCTCTTGAGCGACATGGGGGTACGGCCGCTCGGCGGCTTCTTCGCCGCCCTGCGGGAGAACCTGCTGAAGGCGGCGCCTCCCGGCGAGACGCCGCTGGCGGTGGTGCTGACGCCGGGTTCCTTCAATGAAACCTATTTCGAGCATGCGTACCTCGCCCGGCAACTCGGCTTGCCGTTGGTCGAGGGCAACGACCTCACCGTGCGCGGCGATACGCTGTTCCTGAAGACGCTGGGCGGCTTGCGCCGGGTGCATTCCATCTTCCGTCGGCTCGACGATGATTTCTGCGATCCGGTGGAGCTGCGGGCCGATTCCGCCCTGGGCGTGCCGGGACTGATCGCGGTGGTGCGCGCCGGCAAGGTGGTGATCGCCAACACCTTGGGCAGCGGCGTCCTCGAGTCGGCCGCCTGGATGGGCTTCATCCCGAAGGTCGCCGAGAAGCTACTCGGCGAGCCGCTCAGGCTGTCATCGGTGGCGACGTGGTGGTGCGGCGAGAAAGCCGCACTCGATTACGTCGTCGCCCACATCGAACGGCTGATGATCAAACCCGCCTACCCCAACCAGAACTTCGATGTTTTGTATGGTCGTGACCTTGACTCCGCGGCGCGGGCGGAGCTGATCGTGCGGCTGCAGCGCCGGCCGCATGCCTACGTCGCGCAGGAGCGCCTCGCGTTCTCGCAGGCGCCGGTCTGGCAGAGCCCCGGCGTGGCGGGCTTTGCCGCCCGCGCACTCGGGATCCGGGTGTATGCCATCGCGACGCCCAACGGCTACCGCGTGATGCCCGGTGGCCTGGCACGCATCGCGGCCGATGCCGCCGACAATGTCTCGATGCAGCGCGGTGGCGGCAGCAAGGACGTGTGGGTGCTGGCCGCGCAGGGGCATCGCGTCGACGAGGGCGGCGCTGCGCAGGCGGCGCCCCGCTCGCCGGCGCGACATGACGAGTTGCCCTCGCGCCTGGCCGAAAATCTGTTCTGGCTGGGACGCTACAGCGAACGCTGCGAGGACAAGGCGCGGCTGCTGCGCGCCACCTTGGGTGTCCGCTCGAACGCGGCGCTGTGGCCGCAGGCACTCGCGACATGTCGGCATTTCATCTCCATGGCGAAGAGCGGCGATGCAGCCTCGGCCGCGTTCGAGGACGCCAATCCGCTGGGCCTGCATGCCGACCTGCAGCGTCTCGGCTGGTGTGCACAGCAGACACGCAGCCGACTGTCGGCGGAGAACTGGCGCGCGATCAGCGTGTTGCAACGCCAATTCCAGGAGGCCCTCGAGCGCAAGAGCGATCCGCGCGAGACCTTGGATGCCTTGCTGCTGTCGCTGGCGGCGCTCGCCGGGTTTGCGCTCGACGACATGACTCAGGACGACGGCTGGCGGCTCATGATGCTGGGTCGCCGGCTCGAGCGAATGCAATTTCTCGCCGAACTGCTTGCCATGAGGCTCGCGGCGGGCGTCACGCCGCCGCAAAGTGAACTCGAATGGCTGCTCGACATCGGTGACAGCACCATCACCTATCGCACGCGTTACCAGGCCTCGCCGCTGCTCGGCTCGACCATCGACCTGTTGGTGTTCGACAAGACCAATCCGCGCGCGCTCGCCTATCAATGGAATCACATGCAGTACTCCCTGGTGCGCATTGCCGCCTCCTTGGGCGGAATCGCCGACGAGAGCATCGATGAGGCGGTCGCGACGGTGGAGCAATTCGAGGTGGTGGCGATCGACGGCGACAGTTCGCGGGCGTTGCGCGCTCGCGAGGCGCTGGCCGCCTCGCTGCAGGAACTGTCGAGCGCCGCCGGGCGGCTGTCGGACCGGCTGTCATTGAAACACTTCTCGCTCATCGACATCGAACTACGGACGGTGGCGGCATGAGCGGCGCGGTGCGCTATCGCGTGCGCCACGAGACCGTCTACAACTATGGCGGCGACGTCGCGCACTCGCATCAGTTGCTGCATTTGACGCCGCGCAACGGCCCGCTGCAGCATTGTCATACCCGCACCATCACGGTGGTGCCGCAGCCGAGCAGCCGGGGCGAGGCGGTGGATGCTTTCGGCAACCTCGTCACACGCCTGGAATACGACACGCCGCACGACCGCTTGGAAGTGCTCGCAGAGGTGAACGTCGAGGTGCAGCCCGCGCCGGTGGTGGATGCCGCGGCGAGCGATGCGTGGGAGGCGGTGAGCGGTGGGTTGTGCTTTTCCGGCGAGCCCATGGGCGGCGAGTTGCTCGAGGCCTTCCGCTATCGGATGGAATCGAGTTACGTGCGCATCAAACAGGCGTTCACGGACTATGGCGATGATTGCTTCGCGCCGAATACCCCGGTGCTCGTGGCGGCGGAGGCGCTGATGAGCAAAATTCACCGTGAATTCAAGTATGCGCCGGGCAGCACCAGCATTCGCACCTCCGCCTTCGAGGCATTCGCGGCCCGCCGCGGCGTCTGTCAGGATTTTGCGCACATCATGATTGGATGCCTCCGCTCCCGTGGGCTCGCCGCACGCTACGTCAGCGGCTACCTGCGAACGTTGCCGCCGCCGGGCGCGGATGCGGGTTATGTGGGCGCGGACGCGTCGCATGCCTGGGTGTCGGTGTACTGCCCACCGCTCGGCTGGATCGATCTCGATCCCACCAACGACCTCCGTGTCAGCCATGATCACATCGTCATCGCCTGGGGCCGGGATTTCGGCGATGTATCACCACTGCGCGGCGTCATCGTCGGCGGCGGCCGGCATCGCTTATCGGTACGCGTTTCCGTGCAGGCAGAGTAAGATCGAATTCGTCATCACTCGAGGAGAACTCCCGTTGGCCAAGCCCAATTACCGTCACGCGAAGAAACAGAAGGAAGCCGCACGCAAGGCCCGTCAGGATGCCAAGCAGCAGCGTAAGGCCTCCGCTCCCGAAGTGGTCGAGGCGAGCATCGGCGCGGTGGCGCCGGCGGTGGCGAGCGTCAAGACCGAGAGCTAGTGCCCTGGCCGTGTAGGAAAAGGACGACAGTGCGGCGGATACCTTAAAGGTCGCGCAGGGCTCTATACTTTTGTTCTAACGCGCATGCGCGGTGACGGAGTTCCTTATGCAAATCGCAATGATCGGTCTCGGGCGCATGGGCGCCAACATGGCGCAGCGACTGATGCGCGGCGGACACGAGGTGGTGGGATTCGACCCGGCGGAACCGGCACGCAAACTGCTCGAAGAGAAGGGCGGTCAATCCGCCGCGTCTTTGCCTGAGCTGGTGGGCAAACTGAAAGCGCCGCGAGTGCTGTGGCTGATGGTGCCCGCCGGCGCGGTCACCGATGCGACCATCGATGGCCTGACGCCATTGCTCGCACCGGGTGACACGCTCATCGACGGCGGTAACTCCAATTACCGCGATACCCAGCGACGCGCCGCGGCGGTCGGCAAGCATCAGGTGCACTACGTCGATTCGGGCACCAGCGGCGGTATCTGGGGTCTCGCCGAAGGTTATAGTTTGATGGTGGGCGGAGAGAAGGCCGTCGTCGATCGCCTCCGGCCGATCTTCGAGACGCTCGCGCCGGCCGCCGACCAGGGTTGGGGGCATGTGGGCGTGGTGGGCTCCGGCCACTATACGAAGATGATTCATAACGGCATCGAGTACGGTTTGATGCAGGCCTACGCGGAAGGCTTTTCGATTTTGCAACACAAGAGCGAATTCGCGCTCGACTTGCAGCAGATCGCGGAGATCTGGCGCTACGGCAGCGTGGTGCGCTCGTGGCTGCTCGATCTGACCGCCGATGCGCTGAAGAAGAATCCGACGCTGCACGGCATCGCGCCCTATGTGGCCGATTCCGGCGAAGGCCGCTGGACCGTGGCGGAGGCCGTCGAACTCGGCGTACCCGCCATCGTCATCACCGCTTCCCTGCTGGAGCGTTTCCGCTCACGCGATTCGGATTCGTTCGTCGACAAGATGCTTGCGGCGATGCGCAATCAATTCGGCGGCCACGAAATCAAGAAGGAATAGAGTCGTCCCGCGCGTCGGCGGCTCCCCGCGCGAGGATGGCGCGCAGTGGCTCCAAGGCCTTCGCGAAGTGCGATGCGCGGCCGATGGCATTCGCATACAACGGTTTGCGCACTTGGGCGGCGCTCGCGGTCTTGACGGCGCGGTCGGTGGCGTGGAACTTGAGCACACTCTCATCCCATGGAACTCCCAAGGCCGTGAACACCCGGCGCAGCTCGCGCTCCGGATCCTGCACGGTGTGCTCATAGCGTACATCGATCAGCATGCTCGAGGGCAGGACGCGGCGCCAATGCGTCATGAGGCGCTGGTAGCGGACATACTGCCGTCCCAGCAATTCGAGGTCGTAAGTGTATTCATGTCCCGACGTGAACCGCAGGGCGTAGCAGGACATGCAGGTGTCGAGCGGTTCGCGCTCGCAGTGGATGATCCGCGCCTGCGGTAGCATCAGGGCGATCAGGCCGAGATGCTGGTAGTTGGCGGGCATCTTGTCGGTGACGTAACGGGCGCCCGTGGCGCCGGCCACGTCGTGAAGGCGTTGGAGGTACTGCCGTCCCATCGCCGCCAGCGTCGCGCGGGTCTCCTCGCGTGCGCCCGCCTTCAAGGAGAGCGCCCGCGCCCGGCCAGCGAGTTCGCTGATCAGCGTGAGTTCGCCCGCGCCATGGATGGCCGGATGAGTGGCCAACATCTGTTCGATCAGCGAGGAGCCGGAACGCGGCATGCCGACGATGAAGATGGGGATCGGCAGCGGATCGGCGGCCGGAAGGGCGGGGGCCGGCGGGACTGAGGCCTGCCAATCGGCGAGGAAATCGCGGGTGAACAAACGCGCGACATTGTCGAGGTGCTGCTCGTCGGCGGCTTCATCGAATGGCTGCTCGAGGTGGACCAGCCGATTCGCCTCCTCGTAGGCGGCAAAGGCGCGATCGTAGAGTCCGATGCCCTCCATCGCCTTGCCCATCGAGAAGCCCAAGCGGATCCGATTCGCGGTGGACAGCGACTGACGCTTTTCGTACAGGGTTTCGAGGCGTGCGAACCGCGCGTCGTCGGCGTTATAGGGGATGAAAAGCAGGGCGGCTGCCAGCGCCTTTGGATCGTCCGGGGCGAGTTCGATAGCCTTGGTGAGGCATCGCTCGGCGTCGTTGATTTGGCCCAATTGCATGAGCACGCTGCCCAAGTTGCTGTATGCCTCGGCGTGGGTCGGCCGGCAATCGAGTGCGCGGCGGTAGCTCGCGACTGCCGCCGTCAAGTCGCCAGAGGCATGCAGGGCGCTGCCGAGATTGTTGTGCACGTCGGCGAGCGCTGGATTCAATTCGAGAGCGCGGCGAAAGCTCGCCACCGCCTCGGGCAGCTGTCCGTCCTGCAGCAGCGCCAACCCAAGATTGCCGTGCAGGACGGCGAACTGCGGCGCCAGGTCAATGGCGTGTCGGAAAGCGGCGATCGCTTGGCAGAGAGCACCGCGGTGACGCAGTGCGGTGCCTAAATTGCTGTGCACCTCAGGGTCCTGCGGCAGGAGGTGCGCGGCACGCTCCAGGGCCGGGAGCGGGTCCTGGCCCTGCGCATGGAGGGATTCACCCAGGGCTTTCCAACCAGGCGCCCAAGTCGGATGACGTTCGACGAGCGCGCGGGCATGGCGTTCGAGTTCGACGTAGTCGCTTGCACGCGATAATGCCTCGAGCTGGTGCAAATCGGCGGGGGTGGGTGCCGATGAGGTGGCGGGCATGGGCATGGGTGCATCATAGGCCACCGACACGCGCTTGGGGTACGTGGCCGGCATCCCGAGGCAACTGAGCGGCGTCAGGCCGAGCTAGATGCGGGCTCATGGCTCAATGCCAACCGGCTGCGTCCTACACCGGGCTCAGCCGTTCGCTCACGGCGCATCGCGCGGCGGCGGCGTGGCCGTGCACGCCAGCCTTGCCTACTGTGACGACATCAGACAGCAGGTGGAGCGATTTATGCACGAAGCCCATGGTCCGAGTCATGATGACCCGGGGAAGGATGAGGAAGCAGCCAAGGCCGCAGCGGAACAAAGCGAGCCTTCGGTCTCCCAGGCGGGAGGCTTCAAGAACGACCCCGACGACCCGTCGAATCCGAACGAAGTCATCGAGCGGACCCGCCGCAAGCTGCGGCCTTGATCGGACGGCGGGTCATGACCGCATCGCCCACAGTCGTGGGGTTGCGAAGTGATGGGATCCGATTCTAGCGGCGGACTGAACCGTGTGCACCGCCCAATAATCGCGCAGGCAGCAGAAAAATGGCGCGCAACAGTTCGAACACGCCCTCGAACGCGATTCCCATGAGGCGAAAAGGCAGTGACAGCAGCCAGAGCAGCGGCCACAAGACCAGAGCCAGCAGCGCCAGGGGCCAACAAACGACTAGGAGCACGAGCCAGAGCAACAACTTCACCATGGGAGCCTCCTTCGGATTAGGCTAAGAGTATCGCATGGCGCGGCGCTCGTTCGCAGCGTCTAGATGGGGAGGGCTCGTGGTTTTGTCGAGTATCCTCATTTATTCTTTTCGCAGCCCACGGGCGCTGACCGTACACCGCTGCGGGATCTTGGGGCGGCCTGATAGGGCGGCACACCTGACGCATCTGGCGATGGCGCTGCCACCGCGAAGTGTGACAAAAGCAGCGGGATTTACGGCCACGCAGGATAGCCTGGCGGCGGCTGTTGTCACACGAATCGCGCTATGCCCGGATCGCCTCGATGCGGCGCAAGGCCTCAGCCGGTGTGACGATAGCGATGCCGGCATGACTGCCGAGCGGCAGCAGATGCTTGCGATCACCGGAGATAATCAGGTCAGCCTGCGCGGCGACTGCGGCGGCGATGACTTGATCGTCATCGGCATCGTGCTCGATCACGCGCGGCACCTGGGTGGGTGATGCGAGGGTCACCAGGGCGGAGTACTGCGATACCAGAGCCACGGGGGTCGTACCGAATCGCCCGATGCGCTGCGCGAACTTCTGGTAGTGCAGCGTGTGGGTCAGCTCCTCGATGAGCGCGGGACTGCTGTAGAGCGTGAACGCCTGGTCGAGGGTCCTATCCAATAGATGCCGCGGCGTGCCGGCCCACAAGAGG
>Ga0116226_10000841_pt1 | contig 26661 bp, 24 predicted proteins | sample S1TSphfallax_FD_89692 | JGI IMG/M metagenome (GOLD analysis project Ga0116226, IMG submission 89692) | Host-associated microbial communities from peat moss isolated from Minnesota, USA - S1T2_Fa - Sphagnum fallax MG | ecosystem: Host-associated > Plants > Peat moss > Unclassified | place: USA... | reverse complement strand
TGGCGCCCGTGGGACATGCCGGCAGACACGCCTGGCAGGTGCCGCAGTGAGCCGTCGCGATCGGGTCTGGCGGAAGAGCGAGATCCAGATAGATCTCGCCCAGAAAAAAATAGGAGCCGGAGTCGCGGTCGATCAGGTTGGTATGTTTGCCGATCCAGCCCAAGCCGGCATTGCGGGCGAGCGCCTTCTCGAGGATGGGTGCGCTGTCGGCGAAAGCGCGATACCCGAATCGGCCGACAGCGCGCTCGATGCGCAGCGCGAGGCGCTGCAAGCGCTGCCGCATCAGCTTGTGATAATCCCGGCCGAGCGCGTAGCGCGACACGTAGGCGAGTTCGCCATTGCCGAGCACCGCGCCGGCGTCCGCCGCTTGCGCCGGCCAGTAATCGAGTCGAACGCTCAACACGCTGACGGTGCCGGGGATCAGATCGGCGGGGCGCGTGCGCTTGGTCCCATGCCGTGCCATGTAATCGAGTTCGCCGTGAAAGCCGGCCGCCAACCAGTCGAGGAAATGCGCTTCGTCGGCGCGCAGGTCGATGTTCGCGATACCGATCCCGCCAAACCCCAACTCGGCGCCCCAGCGCTTGATATCGGCCACCAGCGCGACCGGCGACAGCGAAGCCGCTTCCGGATGAGATTGCATAGGGTCCGTATACTACCGTCGATGACCGGAGCGCAGATCGAATACCCGCTGGGCGACCCCACGGCCACCGAGGCCCTGGGTGCTGCTCTTGCCCATGGCTACCACGGTCAGGGCTATGGCCGGGCGGGGGGCGGAGGCGCCGTGGTCTTTCTGCAGGGCGAGTTGGGTGCGGGAAAGACCACGTGTGTACGCGCTCTGCTGCGCACACTCGGCGTCACGGGCTTGATCCGCAGTCCAACCTATACATTGGTCGAGGTGTATGAGCTGACGATGGGGAGCTGTGTTCACGTCGATCTGTACAGACTCCAAGGACTGCCCGACGTCGAGGAGTTGGGCCTGCGAGACTATCTGGGCGGCGACCATCTGTTATTGGTGGAGTGGCCCGAAAAGGGCGCGGGAGCCTTACCCCGCGCGGACCTCGAGCTCACCTTGAGCTACTGGGGTGGCGCACGCCGTGCGTTGGTGCATGCTCGGACGGAGCGCGGCGACCTCATGCTTCAGATCCTACGGCATGACACTAGATTAAACACCTATCTCTCTAATTTGACTTGAAAAAGACCTCGCTTAGGGGTTAACTTGGCGCGATGTCACTGCGTGCTGGTTTTCGAGGTTGGGTGGCGCTGCTGGCCGTCATCATGGCGGGTCCTGTGGGCGCCGAGTCGGTGCACCTGTCCGGCGGGCCGGAGGACACGCGGGTGGTGTTGGATCTGTCGGGTTCCACCCAGCACTCGTTATCGGTGCTGACCAATCCGGACCGGATCGTTCTCGACCTGACCCATGCGCGTTTGGCCACCGACCCGGGTGCCATCCCCGACGCGGTGGGGGCGGTCAAACAGGTACGCGTGGGAAGGCGACCGGCGGGCGGATTACGCGTGGTTTTCGATCTGTCGCGCCCGATGCATGCCAGGAGTTATCTGGCTGCCCCGTCCACACAGGGAGGTTATCGGCTCATCGTCGAGCTGCGCGGCGTCGATCTACGCGGCGAGGCCGCGGCCGACAGGCCGGTGCGGGTGCAGCATGCCCGTCCGGAGGCGAGGCCGCTCATCATTGCCATCGATGCCGGTCACGGCGGCGAGGATCCGGGCGCGATCGGCAAGTGCGGCACCGAAGAGAAAAATGTGACTCTCGCGATTGCCCGACTGCTCGCGAGGCAGCTCGATGACGAGCCCGGAATGCGGGCGGTGCTGACCCGGGACGGCGATTACTTCGTCCCGCTGCGCGATCGAATGATGCGCGCCCGGGCGAAACAGGCGGACCTGTTTGTTTCGATCCACGCCGACTCCGTGCGCGATCGTAGTGTCGATGGTTCCTCCGTCTACATCCTCTCGCAGCGCGGCGCCACCGACGAGGCGGCGCGCTGGCTGGCCGAGCGGGAGAATGCGGCGGATCTGATCGGTGGCGTGTCGCTCGATGACAAAGGGGACGTGCTTGCCTCGGTGCTGCTGGATCTATCCCAGTCCGCCGCGTTGAGTGCCAGCGAGTCGGCGGCCGAGCACGTGCTGCACCAGCTGATCCGGGTCGGTGAGATCCGCAAGCCCGAAGTGCAGCAGGCGCGCTTCGTGGTCCTGAAATCACCCGACATCCCGTCGATGCTGATCGAGACCGCGTATATTTCCAACCCGGTGGAAGAGCTGCGACTGCGCTCGACGGCGCATCAGGCCCGGCTCGCCACCGCCATCCATCAGGGGTTGCGTGCTTATTTCTACGACGATCCACCACCCGGAACTCGGATCGCGGAGCTCGCCGGTGATCGGACCGCAGCGTTGGGTTCCGTGCTCGAGACGGCGGCCGACGGAGGCCACTGAGCAGCCACGCAGCGCCGGGCTCGCTGTGCGAAAATAGCGGCGCTTAGGCTCACGAGGTGCCTGTCTTGCCGATCCAAGTACTCTGCGACGAACTCGTCAATCAAATCGCCGCCGGCGAAGTCATCGAGCGGCCGGCCTCCGTGCTCAAGGAACTCGTCGAGAATTCGCTCGATGCAGGGGCCACCCGCGTCGACGTCGAACTGGAGCGCGGCGGGTGCGGCCTGATCCGGGTTCGCGACGATGGCATCGGTATCGCTGCGGCGGAAATCGGTATTGCGCTGTCGCGCCATGCCACCAGCAAGATCACCTCGCTCGATGATCTCGAGCGGATTCGCACGCTCGGCTTTCGCGGCGAGGCGCTTCCCTCGATTGCATCGGTCTCGCGCCTCTCGCTCACCTCGCGATCGGCCGCGGCCGATCACGCCTGGGCGGTGGAGGCGCGCAACGGCGAGTTCGCCGCGCCCACGCCGGCCTCGCATCCACGCGGGACCAGCGTCGAAGTGCGCGATCTCTTCTTCAACGTGCCGGCGCGGCGGAAGTTCTTGCGCACCGAGTCGACCGAATTTGCGCATCTCGTGCGCATGCTCGAACGGCTGGCGCTGTCGCGTTTCGATGTCGGCTTCTCGTTGGCGCACAACGGGAAGATGGTGTGGACGCTGCCGGCGGCCGCAGACTCGGCGGCGCGCCTGGCACGGGTCGCCCGCCTCTGCGGCGAGGAGTTCGCGGCGCATGTGATCGAACTGCGTCATGACACCGAGAGCCTCGTGTTGCATGGCTGGCTGGCATTGCCGACTTTTTCCCGCTCTCAGTCCGATCTGCAATTCGCGTTCTTGAATGGCCGCTTCGTGCGCGACAAGCTGTTGGCGGGCGCCACCCGGCTTGCGTACCAGGACGTGCTCTTCAACAACCGGTTTCCGGCGTACCTCTTGTATCTCGAACTCGATCCGACACTGGTCGATGTCAATGCGCACCCACAGAAGCTGGAGGTGCGATTCCGCGACGCGCGGCGGATTCATGATTTTCTATTCCGGACGGTGGAGCGGGCGCTCGCCGACACGCGGCCCAGTGCCGAATCGGCGGGGAGCGCGCCGCTCGATTGGCTGACGGGCAGCGCTCAGCATACGAACCTGCCAGCGCCAGCCCAGGCGCGGTTCTTTCTGCCGCAGGCCCAGCACCGGCCGGCCGCCGACGCGTACCGTGGCTTGGTCGAGTCAGCCGTCATCGCGAACGTGGCCGACTCGGTGCGCCCGCCGAGCGCAGAGGCTGAATCAGCGACGGCGCCCTTGGGTCACGCCATTGCCCAGTTGCATGGGGTCTACATCCTCGCGCAGACCGCCGAGGGAGTCGTGCTCGTGGACATGCATGCCGCGCATGAGCGGGTGATGTATGAGGCCATGAAAAAACTGCTGCTGGGAGAGCGGGCGCAGCAGCGGTTGCTGGTGCCTCTGCTGCTGCGGGTCTCGCCTGCGCAAGCCGAGGCGGCGGATGAGCATGCGGCCGAATTCGCCGCCCTGGGTTTCGAACTCACGCGCCTGGCGCCGGAACAGCTGGCGCTGCGGGCGGTGCCCAGTCTGTTGGCGCACCGCGAGCCGGCCCGCATCGTGCGCGACGTTTTGTCAGATCTCGTCGAAACGGGCGAGTCGCGTCACGTCGAGGAGTCGCTGAATCATTTGCTCGCCACGATGGCGTGTCATGCGGCGGTGCGCGCCCAGCGTCAGCTGTCATTGCCGGAGATGAATGCGCTGTTGCGCGACATGGAGCACACGGATCGTGCCGACCAATGCAATCACGGCCGACCGACCTGGGTGCGCTTGTCGATGAGTGATCTTGACCGGTTGTTCATGCGCGGCCGCTGATGCCTGCCGAGAACCTGGCCCAGAGCTCCGCGGCGCGGCGCTCGGCCGTGCTCTTGATGGGGCCCACCGGGGCCGGCAAATCCGATCTGGCGCTCGAGTTGGTGCGGCAGCTACCGCTCGAGATCGTCAGCGTCGACTCGGCGATGGTATACCGAGGCATGGATATCGGTACCGCCAAACCTGAGCGGGCGATCCGCCAGGCCGTGGCACATCATTTGATCGATATCCGCGAGCCGCTCGCGACTTATTCTGCCGGCGAGTTCGTACTGGATGCCGCCGCGCTGATGCAGGACATTTGGCGCCGCGGTCTCACGCCGTTGTTCGTCGGTGGCACCATGTTGTACTTTCATGCGTTGTCTGCCGGGATTGCGGATTTACCGGCAGCGGATTTCAGGGTTCGCGCGCAGATCGATGAGCACGCCGCGACCGCTGGCTGGCCTCTGATGCATCGCGAACTCGCGCAGCTCGATCCGGTGGCGGCCGCACGCATCCACGCGAACGACGCGCAGCGCATTCAGCGCGCACTCGAGGTGCACCGCCTGTCGGGTCGGCCGATCTCGCAATTGCAGCAGACACGCGTCTCCGTGCTCGAGGGCGTCAGTGTGCTGGAGCTGGCGTTCTCCTTTGATGACCGACGGGAATTACACCGACGACTCGAAACGCGTCTTGACGCGATGCTCGAGGCGGGTTTCGTCGAGGAAGTCGCCCGTTTGCGCGAAACTCGTGAACTCTCGGCGGAACATCCGTCGATGCGCGCGGTCGGATACCGTCAGTTATGGCAGTACCTGTCAGGAGAGTGCGGTTTGATGGAGGCGCGTGAGGCGGCCCTGGTTGCGACGCGACGACTGGCGAAGCGGCAGCTCACGTGGTTGCGCGCGCGCCCGAGCGCTACGTGGTTCGACGCCGCGCGCAGCGACGCTGCGCATCGTGACGTGGCATCGACGATTTATGTCGCACTATCCGAGGGCGGGATTTTGCCGTGACATTAGGTGTTACTTCATGCGAGGTGGCTGTGCTAGCATTCATCGGGTACGCGCCTGGTGCCGCACGGAAGTGACACGGCAATGCAAACGACACTAAAAACAAGGAGCTCTCTCATGGCCCGTGGCCAGTCCCTACAGGACCCTTTTCTCAACGCCTTGCGCAAGGAGCGGGTGCCGGTTTCGATCTATCTCGTGAACGGCATCAAGCTGCAGGGGCAAATAGACTCGTTCGATCAATTCGTCGTCTTGCTGAGGAATAGCGTAAGCCAAATGGTCTACAAACACGCCATCTCCACCGTGGTGCCTGCGCGCAATGTGCGGCTGCCGACCGGTGAGGACGGCGAGGTGACGGAACCGGCGATCGTCGAATGACCACCACAGCAACCGGGCGGCACCCTGCAACTGTTTGAACGGCCACGGGGTGGCGAACGCGCCATCCTGGTGGGTGTTGGCATCAAGCACCCTGTCGATCCTTACGATACCTCGGAATTCAAGGCACTGGCGGCCTCCGCTGGCGCCGACTGCGTGGGCGTCGTTCTGGCGACGCGCGCCCGTCCCGACCCGAAGTATTTCGTGGGTTCAGGTAAGGCCGAGGAGATTCGCGACTGTGCCGATGAGCACGCTGCCGAGGTCGTGCTCGTCAACCAGACCTTGACGCCGAGTCAGGAGCGCAATCTCGAGAAGCTCACCAACCGGCGAGTGCTCGATCGTAATGGGCTGATCCTCGACATCTTTGCGCAACGCGCCCGCAGCTTCGAGGGCAAGCTGCAAGTGGAGCTGGCTCAGCTGTCGCATCTGGCCAGCCGACTGGTCCGCGGCTGGACCCATCTGGAGCGACAGAAGGGCGGCATCGGCCTTCGCGGCCCCGGCGAAACCCAGTTGGAGACCGATCGGCGGCTCATCGCCAAGCGGATTCGGACCTTGAAAAACCGCCTCGAAAAGCTGGCCCAACAGCGTGATACGAGCCGGCATGTGCGGCGCGAGGTGCCGGTGCCGACCGTGGCGTTGGTGGGCTATACGAACGCGGGTAAATCGACCTTGTTCAATGCGCTGACCGGCGCTTCCAGCTATGTGGCCGACCAGCTGTTCGCCACGCTGGATCCGACCGTACGCCAGGTTAAGTTGCAAGGCGTAGGTGATGTCGTGTTGGCCGATACGGTCGGCTTCGTCCGGGCTTTGCCACACGAATTGGTGGCCGCGTTTCGCTCCACGTTGCAGGAAGCACGCGAGGCGGACCTGTTGCTGCACGTCGTCGATGCCAGCGATCCGCTACGCGATGAACGGATCGATCAGGTACGCGAGGTGTTGCGCGGGATTGGCGCCGGCGATCTGCGCGAGTTGCTGGTCTTCAACAAGATCGACATGCTGGCGGCGGCGACCGATGCCGATGCCGATGCCGATGCCGAAGCTAAAGTCTTGGGACAGCCGCGGATCGTCTTGGGCGCTGATGGCGTGGCCGTCCAGGCCTGGACCTCCGCGATTACCGGCGCCGGGCTCGACGACTTGCGCGGCGCTTTGGCGCATGCCGTACGGCCGAATCAGGTACGCCGAACTGTGCATCTTGCGCTCACCGCCGCCGCGGTCCGGTCGGATCTCTATCGGCGCAATGCGGTGCGGGCGGAGCGCCAATGCGACGATGGCAGCTGGGAACTCGACGTCGAACTCGATTCGACCGAGTTGGCGAAATTGTCGGGCGGCCGCGGCGTCAATATGGTGGATACTACGGGTACAAGCCGCGACAAGCGCGTGGCATAGCCGACTTGTCGGAGTCCGGTCGGCTGTTAGAATGCCCGGCTCACCATCGTCGAATAACTGTCCGCAAACCAATTAGGCATACGCATGGCTTGGAACGAACCTGGCGGCGAGAAACGTAATCCGTGGAATCGCCCGCAGCAATCTCAAAATGACCTCGACGACGTGCTGCGCAATCTCCAGCGCCGGTTGGCGGCGTTCTTCGGCCGCGGAGGCGGCCTCGGCGGGGGCGGCAACGCCGCCAGTTTCAATCGCATCTTCGGCGGCGTCGTGGGCGTGGTCGTGCTGGTCTGGCTGGGCAGCGGCATCTACCGCGTGGATGCCCAGGAACGAGCTGTCATCCTGCGTTTCGGCAAGTTCGAGGACATCACAGGCCCGGGCTACAACTGGCATCTACCCTGGCCGATCGAACGACGCATCATCGTCAACGTGACGCACCAGTACAGCATCACCGATGATGCCAGCATGTTGACCGCCGACACCAATCTGGTCGAGGTCAAGTCCGCCGTCCAGTACACCCAGCCGGACCCCCAGAAATATTTGTTCAAGGTGCGGGATGTCGAGGATACGCTCGCTCAGGTGAGCGAGAGCGCCATGCGGGAGGCGGTCGGCCAGTCCTCGCTCGACCAGGCGCTGGCCTTCGATCCGTCGATCACCGACCGCGCGCGCACGCTGCTTCAGCACACGCTCGATTCCTACGACATGGGTATCCGTATCTTGAGCGTCAACCTCACCGACGTGAATGTGCCGGAAGCGGTGCAAGATGCGCAGCGTGACGCGATCAAGGCCGACAAGGACCGGCAGCGCTACCAGCAGGAGGCGGAACTGTATCGCAACGACGTGCTGCCGCGGGCGCGCGGCGAGGCCTCCAAACAGGTCCAGGATGCCGAGGCGTATCAGTTGCAGGTGCTCGCCTTGGCGCAGGGCGAGACGTCGCGTTTCGATCAGGTCCTGGAACAATACGAGCGCTCGCCGGCCGTCACCCGTGAGCGCATGTACCTCGATACGTTGGGCGCGGTCTACAAAAACTCCCGCAAGATCCTGGTCGACACCAAGAATGGCAACAACATGATGTATCTGCCGCTCGACAAGCTGATGTCGCCGGCGCAGCAATCGATCGCGATGCCGAACGATACGATGACGGTGGCGCCGTCGAGGATCCCGGAGGTGCAGGTGGCGCCGGTCGAGGATCCGGCGCGCGCGCGGGGAGTGCGCTGATGCAAAACCGATTGTTGTATATCTTGTTGAGCCTGATCGTCGTGATCCTCGTGGTTCGTGCCAGCGTCTTCACCGTCACAGAAGGGCGTTTGGCGATCAAGTCCGTGGGTGGTGAGATCGTCGATGCGAACATCCAGCCCGGCTTGCATTTCCGCATTCCGTTGGTCGAGGAAGTGGCGTTCTTCGACAAGCGCATCATCACGCAGCTGTATCCGGCGGAACGTTTCCTGACCCGCGAACAGGAACAGCTCAACGTCGATTTTTACGTCAAGTGGCGCATCAGTAATCTACGCCGCTACTACGAGGCGACCGGCGGCACCGAGGAGGTTGCCAACGCACGCTTGGGCGAGACCATCAAGGACAGCATCAAGAGCGTCGTCACTCAGCGGACCCTGCAACAGGTGATCACCGCCGAACGAACCGAGTTCACCGATGCGATGATGAAGAACGCGCGGCCTGCCGCCGAGCAACTCGGGGTACAGCTCGTGGATGTACGGATCACCAAGATCGACCTGCCGCAACAGGTGCGCGACTCGGTGTACGATCGGATGCGCGCAACCTTCAAGGCGCAGGCGGCGAAATTGCGCGCCGAGGGCATCGAGACCTCGGATCGCACCCGCGCCGAGGCCAACAAGGACCAGACCGAGATTCTCGCGGATGCGGCACGCCAGGCGGCCCAGATCCGCGGTCAGGGCGATGCATCGGCGAGCGAGGTGTATGCCAAGTCGTATTCCAAGAATCCGGAGTTCTACAGCTTCTATCGCAGCATGCAGTCCTATCGCGATTCGATCGGCACGTCGAGCGACGTGCTGGTGATCGCGCCGGACAGCGCCTATTTCAAGTACTTCAAACAGCCCCAGGCGCAGAAGTAGGGCGCACGGCATGCAAGTCGGCTGGGGGGAATTGGCGCGGTACATGGGAGGAGCCTTCGCACTCTATCTCGTGCTCGAGGGCGTGCTGCCGTTCTTGAACCCCACCGCGGCCCAGCGCCTGATGGCCAAGCTCGCCCAGACCGACGTGAAGCAGCTGCGCTGGGGTGGCTTCATCAGCATGGTGGCGGGACTTTGCCTGCTTTGGATGGCGCGCAATGGGTAGAAATCTCGTCGTCATCGGACTGCAGTGGGGGGACGAGGGCAAGGGCAAGATCGTCGATCTGCTCACCGATCAGGTCGAGGCCGTGGTCCGTTTCCAAGGCGGTCACAATGCCGGGCATACGTTGGTGATCGGCGGTAAGAAGACGATCCTGTCGTTGATTCCGTCCGGCATCTTGCATCCGCACGTGCAATGCTTGATCGGTAACGGCGTCGTGTTGTCGCTCGAAGCCTTCTTCAAGGAGGCGGAGACGTTGATCGGGGAGGGCATTCCGGTCTATGAACGGCTGAAGATCAGCCCCTCCTGTCCGCTGATCTTGGCCTCGCACGTGGCGCTCGATCGAGCCCGCGAGAAGTCGCAGGGCGCGAATGCCATCGGCACCACCGGCCGCGGGATCGGTCCTGCCTACGAGGACAAGGTGGCCAGGCGCGCGCTGCGCGTGGCCGACCTGTTTCACCGGGAACGGTTCGCCGCCAAACTCGGCGAAATTCTCGACTATCACAATTTTCTGCTGCAACACTACTACCACGCGGCGCCGGTGGAATTTCAGCAAGTCCTCGAGTCGAGTCTGGCGCTCGGCGAGCGGTTGAAGCCGATGGTGGCGGACGTCACGGGCATTCTCGAGACCTTGAGCCTCGATGGTCGCAATGTGTTGTTCGAAGGGGCACAGGGCGCGATGCTCGATGTCGACCTCGGCACCTATCCTTTCGTGACCTCATCGACCACCACCGCCGGCGGCGCGGCGGCGGGCACCGGTTTGGGTCCGCGCCGGTTGCATGAGGTGTTGGGGATCGTCAAAGCCTACGCCACGCGGGTCGGCGCGGGACCCTTCCCCACCGAACTGTTCGACGAATGCGGCGAGCATCTGTCGCGGGTCGGTCATGAATTCGGCTCGGTCACGGGTCGGCGACGGCGCTGTGGCTGGTTCGACGCGGTCGCGCTGCGGCGCTCCATCGTGCACAGCAGCTGCTCGTCGCTGTGCGTGACCAAGCTCGATGTGCTCGACGGTTTGGATACGATCCGCGTCTGCGTCGGATATCAGATCGACGGTGAGACGGTGCTCGCGCCGCCGCTGCTGTCGCAGCATTTTGGCGACTGTCAGGCGGTGTACGAGGAGCATCCGGGCTGGAAGGAGAGCAGCGCGGGGATCACGCGCTACGAGGATCTGCCGCGCAATGCGCAGACCTACCTCGATCGCCTGCAGGCATTGGTCGGTGTGCCGATCAGCATCATTTCGACCGGCCCGGAGCGCGAGCACACCATCATCCGACGCAACCCGCTGGCTTGAGGGCGACGGGGTACAGGCGGGTGGGCCGGCTGGTAGGGGGCGCAATGGCGCTCTTCATGATCGCGATGGCCTCGACCGCGGTCGCGCTGCCATCGGCCGACGAGCGTGCGAACCGTCTAGTGGCGGCGATGACGCTCGATGACAAGATCGGCTTGTTGCACGGCGATGTCGCGTTGCCGTGGACCCGGGGTGACGGGGTGTCGTTCAAGGTGCCGCCCGGTGCCATTCCCGCCGCCGGTTTCGTGCCGGGCGTGCCGCGCCTGCGGGTGCCGGCGCTCTACGAAACCGATGCCAGCCTCGGCGTGGGCAATCCGCAATTCTATCGGCAGGGCGACGTTGCAACCGCGTTGCCCTCATCGCTGGCCTGGGCCGCGAGCTTCGACTCCGCCGTCGCGTACGCGGCTGGTGCGTTGGTCGGCAGCGAGGCGCGCGCGAAGGGCTTCAATGTGTTGCTGGGTGGCGGCATGGACCTGACGCGCGATCCGCGCAACGGCCGTAACTTCGAGTATTTGGGTGAGGACCCCTGGCTTACCGGCGTGCTTGCCGGCGCAGCGGTGCGTGGCACCCAGGATCAACACGTCATCTCCACGGTCAAGCATTTTGCCCTGAATGACAATGAGACCAACCGCTCGACGTTGGATGCGCGCATCGATCGCACGGCGCTGCGCGAATCCGATCTGCTGGCCTTCGAGATCGCGATCGAGCGGGGGCAGCCCGGCGCGGTGATGTGCGGCTATAACCGGCTGAACGCGGACTACGCCTGTGGTAATCATTGGTTGCTGGTCGATGTGCTGAAGACCGACTGGCATTACCCGGGCTGGGTGATGTCCGATTGGGGGGCAGTGCATGCCGTGAGCGATGCCTTGAACGGACTCGATCAGGAGTCGGGATCGCAGTTGGACCGGGAGGTGTTCTTCTCCGGGCCGCTCAGGGCCGCGGTCGAGGCGGGGACCGTCCCGATCGCCCGCATCAACGACATGGTGCACCGTATCGTGCGCACGATGATCGCCGTCGGTATCGTCGATGATCCACCGGTGGCTGCGGACATCGATTACGCGGCGCACGCGAAGATCGCTCTCGACATCGAGCGCAAGGGCATCGTGCTGCTCAAGAATGCCAATGCTCTGCTGCCGCTCTCCCGTAACCTCAAAAGCCTTGCGGTGATTGGCGGGTACGCCAACGTGGGTGTCCCGTCCGGAGGTGGCTCGGCGCAGGTGATACCCTCCAACGGGGCAACCGTGCGCTTTCCGGCGAGCGACAGCATTCCCGAGTTTTTCGATCCGTCAGCGCCCGTCGAGGCCATCAAGACGGCGATGCCGGAGACGTTGGTGCGCTATGAGGGCGGAGGCTTTCCCGCGCGCGCGGCGGCGTTGGCGGCCAGCTCCGATGTCGCCATCGTGTTCGTGACACGCCAGGAGCGCGAGGGCGTCGATATCCCGAACCTGACCTTGCCCGATGGGCAGGATGCACTGATCGCCGCCGTGGCGGCGGCCAATCCGCACACCATCGTCGTGCTCGAGACCGGCAATCCGGTGTCGATGCCGTGGCTGGAGCACGTCGCAGCGGTGCTCGAGGCCTGGTTCCCGGGCCAGGAGGGTGGGCAGGCGATCGCCGACGTGCTGGTTGGAGCGGTCGATCCTTCCGGGCATCTGCCGCTCACCTTTCCACGCAGCGCCGCCGATTTCCTGCGGCCGACTCTGCCGAATTTGGGCGCGGTGCCCGGTGCGCCGGTCGCGATCGACTATACCGAAGGGGCCGACGTCGGCTATCGCTGGTATGCGGCAGCGGGCGTCGCACCGCTGTTTGCCTTTGGCTTCGGCTTGTCCTATACGCACTTCGAATGTGATCATTTAGTGGTCAAGGGGGGACAGGATCTGCGAGTGACGTTCGACGTGCGCAACAGCGGTGACCGCGCCGGTGCCGATGTGGCGCAGCTGTACCTTACGTCCGCGGCCGGTCGACGCACGCTGCGACTGATCGGTTTTCAGCGCGTGGATCTCGCGCCCGGAGAGCGGCGCAGCGTCAGTCTGACGGCCGATCGACGGGTGCTCGGCTGGTTCGATGAGGCGCACCGACGTTGGCGGCTCAGCGGCGGGGTTTATCGGGTACGGCTTGGCAAATCCGCGGCGGATTTGGGACTCGGAGGCGAAGCGGTCATCGCCGCACGCTGAGCATGGCCGAGCGGCCATGCAGCGGATGAGTGGGGTTGGACGCTGGCGTTGATCGTGCCGTAGGCTCGACTGCAAGGCACGGACCTCGGAGGACCACGATGGCAACAGTGATTTTGCGGGGCAGTGAGCGCGCCGCGCTCGCGGGCGCATCGAGCTTGGGATTGGCCGACGGCGCGGAGCGCATGGAGGTCAGCGTTTTGGTGCGGCGCCGCGCCTCGGCTGCCTTCCACACGCGCACGGCCGCGCTCGCCGCCGGCGATCGCCGGATGGGTGTCATGAGCCGCGCGGACTTTGCGGCCGCCCACGGGGCCGACCCGCAGGACTTCGCCGCGGTGACTACGTTTGCGGCGGCACATGGACTCGCCGTGGTCGCGCAGCATGCTCCGCGTCGCACCGTCATGCTGGCGGGTACCGTGGCGCAGTTCTCGCAGGCCTTCGGTATCGAGTTGCATCGCATGCACTACGCCCATGGCAGCTACCGCGGCCGCAGCGGCGAGATCAGCCTGCCGGCCGAGTTGGACGGGATCGTCGAAGCCGTTCTGGGTCTCGATAATCGCCCGCAGGCCAAGTCTCATCATCGGGTCCGCCGCGCGGCCTCGCCCCAGTCCGTGTCGTATACGCCGACAGAGGTTGCCTCACTGTACGGCTACCCGGCGGGCGCCGGTGCCGGTGAGTGCGTGGCGTTGATCGAACTCGGTGGCGGTTTCAAACCCGCCGATCTTCAAACCTATTTCAGCGGTCTAGGCGTGGGCAATCCGAGCGTTATCGCCGTGTCGGTCGACCACGCGCAAAATGCGCCTACCGGCAGCGCCGACGGCCCCGATGGCGAGGTCATGCTCGACGTGGAAGTGGTCGGCGCCATCGCGCCCCAAGCTCGGATCGCGGTGTACTTTGCGCCCAATACGGATGCCGGCTTCCTCGATGCCGTGACCACGGCCATTCACGATACCACCCACAATCCGTCGGTGATCTCCATCAGTTGGGGCGGGCCGGAGTCGACCTGGACCGCCCAGGCCAAGACCGCGATGGATAGCGCCTTTCAGGCGGCGGCTGCCTTGGGCATCACGGTCTGCGTCGCCTCCGGTGACAACGGTTCGAGCGACGGGGTGAGCGGCGGGGGCGACAACGTCGATTTTCCCGCCTCGAGTCCGTTCGCCTTGGGTTGTGGTGGCACTCGCTTGGCGGCGAACACGGCGATCGCGAGCGAGACCGTCTGGAATGACGGCGCCGGCGGCGGCGCAAGCGGCGGCGGCATCAGCACGTTCTTCCCGGTGCCCGCGTGGCAGGCGGGTTTGAGCGCCGAGGACAGCGCCGGCGCGAGCATCCCGCTCACCATGCGCGGCGTGCCTGATGTGGCCGGCGATGCGGATCCGCAGAGCGGCTACCAAGTGCGGGTCGACGGCTCCGATACCGTGATCGGCGGTACCAGTGCCGTGGCGCCGCTGTGGGCGGCGCTGATCGCGCGCATCAACGCCATCACGGGCAAACCGGCGGGGCTCATCAATCCCCGGCTCTACGCCAACGCGGGCGCGCTGCGCGACATCACGCAGGGGAGCAACGGCGATTTCGACGCCGCACCGGGCTGGGATGCGTGTACGGGACTTGGATCACCGAATGGCGGGGCGCTCGAGGGGATCGTTTAGCGCGCCTGATTAGTGGGCGTGTATCGCCGGCACACCGAACAGCCCGATGAGGCCGGTCAGTATCAAATAAATCGCGACGATGTAGTTGAGCAGCCGCGGCATCACCAGGATGAGGATGCCGGCGAGCAGGGCAACCAACGGTGCGACACTCAGGTTCAAGTTCAGGGCCATGGGGGGTCTCCGGTATTGGATGGTCAGCCTTTGAGTGTGACCCAGATGAGGTCGATCGGCTCGCTGCCGGCATTCCCTGATTGATGTTCTTCGCTGATATCGATGGTCGGCATCCACCCGACGGAGCCATCGGGCGACGGCTGGTCGTAAACCTGCGGCGGCTCGTACTTGGATCGAGCTGTCCACTGGCCGCCTTTGATGTGGATGAATAGCATGTTCGGAACATGCGCGTGCACGCCTTCCCATTGCCCGGGTCCTACCACGAAGCGCTGCACGATGACGTGCTCATTCTCGAGCAGGTCCTCGCCGGGAATGTTGGGGTAATGGAGATAGGCATGCCTCGGGATGGAGGGCGGCGAGTGGCGGGGTTGCGGCTTCAAATGCACCGCGACGATCTCTAATTCCAGCGACCCGTCGTTCCGCATGTCGTCCAAGATTGTGCCCGGCGCGTCACACCAGAGCACGCGGCCCTCCCGCCACAGAATCTCACGGCCCGTCGTTACCGACTTCAACAGGCCGCCCTTGATGATGACCCAGAGATGATCATCGGCAGCGAGCAGGCTGCGCGGGGCGACTCGTGGGGCAATACCCACGCGGCGGACAGTGACCCGCTCATTGTCCAACAGGATATCGTCGTCGATCGCGCTGCTCATCTCAGTTGAATAGTTTCATGGCGTTGAGCAGTGTTTTATACACGCCCCAGACCAGCGGCAGTGTCACGACCAGCCACAGCATCAGCAGTCGCAGTTTCATCGCTTACGGCCTCACGCGGCGTCGCCCACCGGCTTGAAGTGAAAGCGCGCCGCCACCGGCCGCATCGAAATATCGCACAGGAAGCCCAAGAACAGCAGGCCGCACATGATGTACATGGTGACGGAATAGGCTTGAGTCTTGGCGACACCCTGGTCGATTTGGAACTTGCGAATATAGGTGAACAGCTGCGGTCCGACCACGCCGGCCACCGCCCACGCGGTGAGCAAGCGTCCATGAATGGCGCCCACGTTCAGGGTGCCGAACATGTCGCGCAGGTACGCTGGAATGGTGGCGAAGCCGCCGCCATACATCGAGATGATGATCGCGAAAGCGGTCACGAAGAGCGGAATCGAGCCCAATCGACCGACCGAAGGGACGGTGGAATAGAGCACGATCCCCAACAGGAAAAACACCAGGTACGTGTTGCGGCGGCCGAGGTAGTCCGAGGCGGCCGCCCAGAAGAATCGGCCCGCCATGTTGAACAGGCTCAGCAATCCGACGAAGCCCGCCGCCGCGGCCGGCGTCACCCTCCCTGAGAAGATCTCTTGAATCATCGGCGAGGCCTGTCCGAGCACGCCGATCCCGGCCGATACGTTCATGCACAGAATGCCCCAGAGCAACCAGAACTGCGGTGTTCGCCAGGCCTGTCCTACCAGGACATCCGACTGCGTTACCAGGCGCTGGGGCTTGACGCTGGGGGTCCATCCCGCCGGCTTCCAATCCGGCGCCGGCACCCGGACGCTCAGCACGCCGACCATCATGAAAAAGAAATAGATCACGCCCATCGTGGCAAAGGTCTCGACCACGCCGTTCGATGTGGCGGTCCTGAAATGGTCCATGAGCGTTACCGACAAGGGCGCCGCGATCAGGGCCCCGCCGCCAAAACCCATGATCGCCATACCGGTGGCCATGCCGGGGCGATCCGGAAACCACTTGATGAGCGTGGACACCGGGGAAATGTAGCCGATCCCGAGGCCGCAGCCGCCCAGCACCCCGTAGCCCAAATACAGCATCCACAGCGCATGAAAGTGCAGCCCGACGGCCGCCACGATGAAACCGCCGCCGAAGCAGAGCGCCGCGGTAAACATGGCCTTGCGCGGTCCGACACGCTCGACCCAGTGCCCGAAAAGCGCCGCCGACAACCCCAAGATCGCGATCGCAATCGAGAAAGTCCAGCCCACCTCGGTGGCTCCCCAATCCTCGGGACTCTGGTGGGTGATTCCGATCAATTTGGTGAGCGGCAGATTGAAGGTCGAGAAGGCATAGGCCTGGCCGATCGATAGATGCACGGCCAGCGCGGCGGGAGGCACGAGAAAGCGATTGAAGAGCGGGGGAGCGACGGTACTCGCTCGATCCAGAAACGATTCAGCCATGAGGTTTTTTCACCAACTTCCGGCAGCCACTATGCGCCAAATCATGGGGCTTCACCAGATGGGAGGCTTGCCGTGCGGGGCGGTCGTTGGTAGGGATGCCCGACGCGAGAACGATGGTGCCCAGGAGAGGACTCGAACCTCCACGAATTGCTCCACTGGTACCTGAAACCAGCGCGTCTACCAGTTCCGCCACCTGGGCAGGTGGGTCGCCTAGCGCGAGGCGGGGGAATCTACGCACCCATGCGGAGCTTGTCAATCAATCGCCCGCGATTATCGGATCGTCCGGGGTCACGATGGTGTGCACCGATATCGCGCGCGCGAGGATCCCTTTGGGTTTCGTCGCACCATCATTGTGCGTTAGACGTTTAAATCCACATGGCTGTTGTTTTTCGAAGGCACTGTGTCATAAAAGCGCTCTTTACCGGTGGCCGTGTCCGTGGTTGCATTACGGCAACAAGCAAACAAACTAAGGGGAATACCTATGGCAAAAGTGCAACGTCCGCGGTCTCGCGGCAAGGCGACCTGGGGCCGTGGTGGCTTGCCAGTCAGCGCCCTCACGTCCTTGAGCGCGGCGGTGATCGCGGCTCTCTATGGCTCGCCAGCCGCCGCCGATGACAATGCCCTGCAAGAAGTGGTGGTGACCGCAACGCGTCGTGCCGTGTCGGCTCAGGATTTGCCGATCAGCATCACGGCAGTCACCGGTGACACGCTGCAACAGGCCGGAATCAGCGACATCGCCGGGCTCGCGCATTCGATGGCGGGCGTCAACTTCACCGATAAGGGTCCCTTCGGCGGCGTGAACGGCTCGACGCTCATCATTCGCGGCTTGAACAGTGAGGCCACTGGCGGCCAGATCGCGCTCGCGACGCCGGTCGTGCCGCCGGTGGCGACCTACGTCGACGATACGGCGCTATTCGTCAATCTGCGCTTGGACGATCTCGATCACGTGGAGATTCTGCGCGGGCCGCAAGGCACGCTGTACGGCTCAGGATCCTTGGGCGGTACCATCAAGTTCGTCCAGAACGCCCCTGACCCGTCAGGTTTCGATGCCAGCGGCGAGGCCGGTCTCAGCAAGACCGATCACACCCACGCGATGAATGAAGACGTCCGCGGCATGTTGAACTTGCCGTTTTCGGATACGTTCGCGGTGCGATTGAATGCGAGCTGGACCGACCAGGCCGGATTCATCAATCAGCCGAATTTGTACGTGCTGGACTCGACGGGAGCGCCGGTGTCGGCGGAGCCCGGGAATTTGTACAGTCCTCCGCAGACCTACTCGAAGGACGGCACGAATTCCTACGGCTATCGCAATGCGCACATCTCGGCGCTCTACAAGCCGAACGATGACTTCAAGGCACAGCTCTCGTACTTCTACCAGATCTCCACCGGCAACGGCTTTCCATGGGCCTCGCCGCAATATGGCTTGAGTGCGTTGACCTCCACCGACCATACCCAGGACACCACCTACGACAAGGTTGATCTATTCGCACTCACGCTGGAGGGCGACCTCGGCTTCGCGACGCTGACCTCCGATACGTCGTGGGCACGGCACGATAACTTGTCGAGCACCGACCTCACCAATCTGTACGACGACTTCAGCTTCTACAATCAGCTCTACGGCAACAACCCGCGCGTCCTCGTGACCGGGCATGATCAGCTCGAGGACACACCGTGGTCGGAGGAGCTGCGTCTCGCGTCGAAATCCGGCGGCATGTTCGATTACGTGGCTGGAGCCTTTTTCAAGAACGAGAACACGCTGATCAACGAGCATGAGTTCTATCCGGGCTATGCGTCGTTCTACAACGCCTGCGAACCGATCTACGGCCAGAACGTCAATTTCAACACCTTCTCCAATTGCGGCACCGGCTACACCACGCCGGGTACCACGGTCGCCGGCATCCCGATCGTTCCCGGTCAGGCCTACATCGGCGATTTCGAGACCCATTTCAAGGACCTCGCCGTGTTCGGCGAACTGACCTGGCACATCACCTCGGATTGGGATGTGACCGGCGGCGCCCGCGTCTTCAAGCAGACCTTGAGCCAGTCGCAGCAGACGGGATTGTTGTTCGACGGCGATCCCGCACTGTTCGGACCGATCCTTCCCATCGCCAATCTTTCTTTGAGCGATGAGTGGCGCCGGGCGGTGTGGAAGATCAACACCGCTTACAAGCTCGACAGCAACAATCTGGTCTACGCCACGTGGTCGCAAGGGTTCCGGCGCGGCAGCGTGAATGCGTTGCCGTTGAGCGAACCGGCCGAGGTCTACACGACGCCCACCGCGCTCCTGAAAGTGCAGCCCGACACCGCCGACAACTACGAGATCGGCGCGAAGGGAACGCTCGCGAAGCGGATCCGCTACTCGGCGGCGATCTATGACATTCAATGGCACAATCTTCAGGAAGGCGCTCAGCTCACGCCACTCGTGTTGCCGGCGGCGATCAATCTGGGCGAGGCCTACAGCCGTGGCGTCGAGACGGAGATCGAGGCGAATCTCACCGATCACCTCAGCACGCAGCTCGACTACACCTACGATCTGACCAAGATCACCTCGTACTCGGCGCTGGCGCAGGGCCCTGGCAATCTGTCGGTGACGCTGCCGCCCGTGGGTGGTCCGCTGCCGGGAACGCCGAAAAACAGCGTTGCGCTCGGCTTGGAGTATGGGCACGTCGAACTCGCCGGCGGGGAACTTCGCTATGCGCTCGATGCCCGCTACCAGAGCCGCGTGGTGCCCGCCATATCGGAGTCCATTCCGGTCGCGGCGGGCTATACGATGCTCGATACGCGCGTCAGCTACATGATCACGCATTGGACCGGAACGCTGTATTGCGACAACATCACCAACTCGCTCGGTATCGTGTCGTACTCGGACCCGGCCAATTACGGTCAGAACTACCAGGCCATCGTGTCGCGGCCGCGCACCATCGGCTTCACGATCGGTTATAAATTCAAGCCGCGCTGAAGCGGATGGGAGAGGGACTGATGCATACACGCATCCGTAAGTTCAACACGCGGGATACGTATCCGGAGCAGAAACTCGACAACGACCTGTGCCAGGCCGTGGTGGCGCGCGGCCGCACCGTGTTCCTGCGCGGTCAGGTGGGTCAGGATCTGGACAGCGCCGTCAACGTCGGCATCGGCGATGCGGCCGCGCAGACCGAGCAGGCGATGGCGAACATCAAACAATTGTTGTCCGAAGCGGGCGGCGAACTCGAGCACATCTGCAAGATCACCATCTACCTCACCGATCCGCGCTACCGCGAGGCGGTGTATCGCACGGTGGGGCGCTGGCTGAAGGGCGTGTATCCGGTGTCCACCGGCATCGTGGTCGCGGGCTTGGCACGGCCGGAGTGGTTGGTCGAGGTCGACGCCACCGCGGTGATACCCGATGCGGAGTAGCCGGATGGCGGGCAGCCCACTGCCGGCACCACCCATGCCGAGTACCATCAACGACCGACGCCGATGACATTTTCCGTCGTGGCGCGGACACCCGATGCGGCGTTCTTCGGTATCGCCATCGCCTCCTCGTCGCCGGCCGTCGCGGCACGCTGTGCGCATGTGCGCACGGGGGCCGGTGCGGTGGCGACGCAGAACATCACCGATCCGTCTCTGGGCCCGTCGATCCTTGAGCGGCTGGCGAGCAGCGCCGCTGCCGGCGAGGCGGTGACGGCCCAAGAGGCGTTGACCGCCGCGCTCGACGCGACGCCGTATGCCGCCTACCGCCAGGTGCTGGCCATCACCCGCGGCGGTGCACCCGCCGTGCATTCGGGGTCGCATGCGCTCGGGCTCGTGGGCCAGGCAATCGGTGCGCATGCGGCCGCCGCCGGCAATTTGCTCGCGCATACCGATGTGCCGGCCGCCATGCTCGATGCGTTCGAGCGGTCGCAGGGACACCTCGCGACGCGGCTCTTGGCGGCGCTCGCGGCCGGGCTCGCGTTCGGCGGCGAGGCGGGCCCGGTCCATTCCGCCGGCGTGCTGGTGGCGCGTGATGTCAGCTGGCCCATCGTCGATTTGCGCATCGATTGGAGCGACGCGGATCCGATCGCCGACTTGCAGCGTCTCTGGTATCTGTATGAACCGCAGGTCGATGCCTACGTGCAGCGCGCCGTCGATCCGCGCGCCGCACCTGGGTTCGGCGTGCCCGGTGATCCATGAGCCGACGCTGATGTCGAGCGCGCAACAACACCGTGAGGTCTTGCGGCTCATGCAATCGCGGCAGTGGAGTGCCGCCGCGGCCGCCGTGCGCGCGCTCAATGCGCGCTATCCGGACTTCGCGCCCGGATGGTTCGCGGCCAGCCACATCGCCATGGCCCAAGGCGCCGCGATGCCGGCGCTCGAGGCCATCGACACGGCGATCCGCCTTGATGCCAGCAACGCCACGCTGCGGCTGCATCGCGCCAACTGCCTGCTCGCCCTCGGCCGACGCCAAGAGGCGCTCGCGGCGGCGGATGACGCGGAACGTCGTGCACCCGCGGATCCGAAGGTGCTCGATGCCGTGGGGACGGCCCGCAGTCATGCGGGTCAGCATGCGCGGGCGCTCGCCGCGTACGATCGGGCGGTGGAACTCGCTCCAGGCGACCCGCGGTTTCGCTACAACCGCGCGTCCGTGCGCCGCTTCGTCGGGGATCTCGAGGGCGCGGAAGCCGACTATGATGAGGTCATCGCGCGCCAGCCCGATGATTTCGAGGCCTACCTCAATCGTTCCGATCTGCGCCGCCAGACGGCTGAGAGAAATCACATCGCCGAACTCGAGACGCTTGCCGACCGGCCTTTCGCCGATTGGCGCGGCGAGGTTCAGATCGGCTATGCGCTCGCCAAGGAGTACGAGGATCTCGGCGAGTGGGCGCGCTCGTTCGCCCATCTGAAGCGAGCCGCCGCGATTCGCCGTGCGCATATGGCCTACGACGTGGCCACCGACGTCGCCACCGTGGATTGGATCATCGAAGCGTTCCCGGGCAGGCGCCACGCCGACGGCTGCGCTGCGCGCCCGCCTGCGCCCAACGCGCCCATCTTCATCGTCGGTCTGCCGCGCAGCGGCACCACGCTGGTCGAGCGCATCTTGGGCAGCCACAGTGCCGTCACCGCGGCCGGCGAACTCGATTGTTTCGCGCTCGCCCTCGTCGCCGCCGCGCGCCGGCAGAGCGGTCAGCCGAAATTGCCGCGGCGCGAGTTGGTGGCCCTATCGGCGACTCTCGATTTTCCGGCGCTGGGTGCTGATTACCTGCGCCGTGCCCGTGATGTCGTCGGCGCGCAGGGTCGTTTCATCGACAAGATGCCGCTCAATTACCTCTATTGCGGGTTGATTCAGCGGGCATTGCCCGACGCCAAGATCATTCACATGCACCGGCATCCGCTGGCGGCGGGCTATGCCATGTACAAGACGCTGTTCAAGGACGGCTATCCGTTCTCGTATGACTTGGCGGATATCGCGAGTTATTACGCGGCCTACCGACGGCTGATGGCGCATTGGCGAAGCACGCTGCCGGGGGGCATCTACGACCTGGCTTATGAGGATTTGATCGCTGATCAAGAAGGCGAGACGCGCAAGTTGCTCGACTATTGCGGCCTCGACTGGGAGGATGCCTGCGCGGCTTTTCATCAGAACCCGGCAGCGTCGACCACGGCGAGCGCGTCCCAGGTGCGTCGGCCACTTTACGATTCGTCGGTGGCTCAGTGGCGTCACTACGAGAGTGAACTCGAGCCGTTGCGAGCCGCGCTCGAGCTGGCGGGGCTCGCCGTTGCCACGACCTGAATCGTGGTTGGCGAGGCCTGAATCGCGCTTCCCGAGGTGTGAGATAATGTCAAACGCGTCGGGCCCGGCCCAAAACTGCTACCCTCACACCCCAATTTATTCGTTCAAGGCTTTCATACCCTATGTCACGACGCGGTCAGAGAGGCTCACGTGGGCCCAAATCGGCGCAAGATTCGCCGGGCTCCGGTACGCCGGGCGACTCGTCCGATTGGCGCGGCGAAGATCCGAATCTCGAGTTTGAGAAGTCGCGATATGCCGAGCCGATCGCGAGCCGTGAACTGCTGCTCAAACATCTGTCGGAAGCGTCGGAGCCGCTGACCGCCGCCCGCCTCGCCAAGCGACTGGGGATCGACACTGACCGACAGCGCGAAGCCTTGGCGAAGCGTCTCGCCGCCATGGTGCGCGACGGTCAGGCGATCGAAGGACCGAGCGGTTTCGCCACCGCGGGTGAGGGTGAGCGCGTCGCGGGTCGGGTGCGGGGGCGCAACAATGGCGACGTGCTGGTGTTGCCCGATGATGGCTCCGCGCCGTTGGTGCTGGCACGCGCCGATACCGCTACGTTGATGCACAACGATCGGGTCGAAGTGCTGGCTGTCGGCATGAATGAGCGCGGGCGACGAATCGCGCGCCTGATCCGCCGCACCAGTGACGGCCCGAAACGGATCGGCGGCGTCTGGCATGCGGCGGGTGGAGTGGGCCGCGTCGAGCCTGAGGATCCGGGCCATTGGTACACGGTCGAGGTGGGAGCACGCTTTGCGCATGGGGCGCGCGAGGGCGATCAGGTGATCGTCGAAATCACGCGCCGACCCCAGGGCGAACTTGCGGCGCACGGACGAGTCGTCGAAGTGCTCGCCGATCTGCGGCCCTCGGATCTGGCGGCGCGCTTCGCCATCCTGCGCCACGATCTGCCCCAGGAATTTCCACCCGACGTGTTGCACGAGGCGAATCTTTTCGAGCCCGATGTGCGGCCGGAGGATCGGGAGGGACGCGAGGATCTACGCGGGCTGCCGCTCATCACCATCGATGGAGCCGATGCGAAGGACTTCGACGACGCGGTGTATGCGGAGCCGGTGCGCGGCGGCGGTTGGCGTTTGGTGGTGGCCATCGCCGACGTCAGCCACTACGTACGCCCCGGCAGCCCGCTGGATGTGGAGGCTCGCGCCCGCGCCACGTCGGTGTATTTTCCCGACCGGGTGATGGCCATGTTGCCGGAACATTTGTCGAATCACCTGTGTTCGCTGATGCCGCGCGTCGAGCGGCTCGCGTTCGTCTGCGACATGCGGGTCAGCAAGGCGGGCAAGCCGTCGCGCGGACGCTTCTACGAGGCGGTGATCCGCTCGCATGCGCGACTCACCTATGATCAGGCATGGAACTATCTCGAACATCGGTCCGACAGTGTCACCGATGTGTCGGGTTTGCCGCTCGCGCCGGAGGTACGCGCGTCGTTGGGCCATCTGTATGCGGTGTACGGCGCTTTGAAGGCAGCGCGCGATGCGCGCGGCGCGCTCGATTTTCGCGGCGGTGAGGTCAAGGCGAGGATCGGCGATCGAGGTACCATCGATGGGTTCTTCGCGGTGACCCGCAACGATGCTCACCGGATGATCGAGGAGTGCATGATCGCCGCGAACGTGGAGGCGGCGGTGGCGCTGCGTACCGCCAAGGCCGGCAGCCTCTTCCGCGTGCACGGTCAGCCCGAGGACAAGCGCGTCACCGAGTTGCAGAAGGTATTGCATGCCTTGCAGGTGGGCGCCACGTTCTCGGAAAAACCGACACCGCGCGAGTTCCGGCAACTGGTCGAACGACTGGCCGCGCGACCCGATGGGTTGCTGCTCGAAGGGTTGGTGATCCGCTCCCTCGCCCAGGCCGTGTACCAGCAGACCAACATCGGTCACTTCGGTCTCGCGCTCGAGGAGTACGCGCATTTCACGTCGCCGATTCGGCGCTATCCCGACCTCTTGGTGCATCGAGCGTTGAAGGCGGCGGTCGTGAAGACCAGCCAGTCCGGGCACAAATACAGCTCGGCTGAATTACAAATCCTCGGCAGCGAGAGCTCGCAGCGCGAGCGCCGGGCGGACGAGGCGGCGCGCGACGTGATGGGCTATCTCAAATGCCTGTATCTGCAACCGCGGGTGGGCGAGGTGTTCGAGGCCACCATCTCGAGTGCGTTGGAATTTGGTTTGTTCGTGCAACTGAAAGAAATGCCGATCGACGGCCTCGTGCACATCTCGGCGATTCCCGGTGATTATTGGGAGCTCGACACGGGTGGCATGGGCTTGGTCGGTCAGCGCACCGGGCGACGCTGGCAGATGGGCGATGAGGTCGAGGTGCGCTTGAGTCGTGTCGATTTGACGCAGCGCCAGATCGATTTCGAGTTGCTCGATGGCGAGGCAGCGGCTTCCCACGGTACCGTGCGAGCGCCGCGGCAGGGAGCGTCTCAGGGCCGCAGCCGGCGTGCGGCAGGCGGACGGGGCGGTGGTCAGGGAGGCGGCCAGCGCGGCGGCCAGCGGGGCGGCCGCGGACGGTAAGTCGCGGGCCATCGGAACGAGTCATGGCCGACTCGAAGCGTCATTTCGTTTATGGGTTGCATGCGGTCGGAGCCGTGATCGAGCGCGCGCCCGAGCGGCTGCTCGAGCTGTGGATGGCGCAGCCCCGTGACGACGCGCGGGCCCGCGCACTCAGAGAGCGGGCGTTGGCGGTGGGTATACGCGTCCAAGCCGTGACCCCTGAAGCGCTCGGTAAATTGGTCGGCGACGTCACGCATCAGGGGGCGGTCGCGGCGGTGCGGCCGTTGAAGGCCTGGGACGAGCATGAAGTCATCACCGCGTTAAAGTCCACGAGCGGCAGCCCCTTACTGCTGGTGCTGGACGGCGTGACCGACCCGCATAATCTGGGGGCCTGCCTACGGACCGCCGAGGCGGCGGGCGTTCTCGCCGTGATCATTCCCAAAGACCGCGCCGCCGGGGTGGATGCGGTGGCGCGCAAGGTTGCCGCTGGAGCGGCGGAATTCGTGCCGGTGGCCACGGTCACCAACCTCGCCCGGATGCTCGACCTGTTGAAAGACGCGGGGGTTTGGGTGGTCGGCACGGATGGCGAGGCATCGCAGAGTCTCTTCGAGGCCGATCTCGCCCGGCCGCTCGCGCTGGTGCTGGGCGCCGAGGGCAGCGGCCTGCGCCGCCTGACCCGCGAACGTTGCGACTTTCTGGTGCGTATTCCGATGGCAGGCCAGGTGGAGTCTCTGAATGTCTCGGTGGCGGCCGGGGTGACGCTGTTCGAGGCCCGGCGCCAGCAGGGCGCGAAGCGCACACCCCGCTAGCCGGTGGCAGCGCACCGATCGCGGCGAGCTCGCGAGAGCGGCGGTTGACCCTCCTGCCTGGAGCGCGTATCCTTCGCCCTCTTTTTCGCCGGCCGTCCGGCATCACTCCTTGCCTCACCGCTCGCAACGGGAGGCTAAACCCGTAGGGAGCCTACAATGCGGCATTATGAAATCGTGCTCCTGGTCCATCCGGATCAGAGCGAGCAGGTACCGGCCATGGTCGAACGCTATCGCGGCATGATCGGCGCGGGCGGCGGCCAGGTGCATCGCTTCGAGGATTGGGGTCGGCGGCAGCTGACCTTCCCGATCTCGAAGGTGCACAAGGCGCACTACATTCTGTTGAACGTCGAGTGCGACCAGAAAACCATCGATGAGCTCAAGGGCTCATTCCGCTTCAGCGACGCGGTGCTGCGCAGCCTCGTCGTGCGCATGGACGAGGCGGTTACCGAACCGTCCCCGATGGCCCGCGCACCGGATGAGAACGCGCGCCGACACGATGATTTCGGCGATGACGGCGATGACGATGACCTACCGATGGGAGCCCGCTGATGGCACGCTTTTTCCGACGCAAGAAGTTCTGCCGGTTCACGGCCGATGACGTCAAGCAGATCGACTACAAGGATCTGACCACGCTCAAGAGTTACATCACCGAAACCGGTAAGATCGTGCCGAGCCGGATCACCGGCACGCGCGCCCATTACCAGCGTCAGCTGCAGCTGGCGATTCGACGGGCGCGCTTCCTGGCGCTTCTGCCCTACACCGACCAGCACTGAGACGGAAGGACTCGCACATGGAAATCATTCTGTTGCAGAAGGTCGCGAACCTCGGCCAGATCGGCGACCGGGTCAAGGTGA
>Ga0116226_10000840_pt1 | contig 26664 bp, 23 predicted proteins | sample S1TSphfallax_FD_89692 | JGI IMG/M metagenome (GOLD analysis project Ga0116226, IMG submission 89692) | Host-associated microbial communities from peat moss isolated from Minnesota, USA - S1T2_Fa - Sphagnum fallax MG | ecosystem: Host-associated > Plants > Peat moss > Unclassified | place: USA... | reverse complement strand
TCTCCGGCTGTGAAGCGGCGCCGGGCGTGCACGTCGACGGCCATTTGACATTGGGCGAGAACATCGCCGACATCGGTGGTCTGCAGCTGGCGTTCGCGGCCTATCACGCTTCCCTGCATGGCAGGCCGGCGCCCGTCATTGACGGTCTGACCGGCGATCAGCGCTTCTTCTTGGGCTTTGCCAAACTGCGGCGCGGACATCGCCGAAGCCAGGCGCTACGCACCGATGTGACCTCTGATCCGCACACACCCGACGCTTGCCGGGTGAATGAGGACGTTCGCAACGTGGATGGCTGGTATGACGCTTTCGGTGTCACCCCCGCATCCCCGTTGTTCATTGCAGCGGACCATCGTTTCGTCCTTTGGTGAGTTGACCATACCTGTCTATACAGGGTAATATTCCACTCATGGAGAAAATGTCGTCCACGATCCAGCCGCTGTACCTCAAGGTAAAACAGCACATCCTCGGTCACATCGAGTCCGGCAAGTGGGCCGCGGCCAGCCGCGTGCCGTCGGAAAACGACATCGTCAAGAGCTTCGGCGTCTCACGCATGACCGCCAACCGGGCGCTGCGTGAACTGCGCGATGAAGGCGTGCTCGTGCGCATTGCCGGGGTCGGCAGCTTCGTCGCCGACCGCAAGACACCGCCGCGTGCGCACCCCCTCGAGATCCGCAGCATTGCCGAGGAAATCCGCGAACGCGGCCATGCGCATCGGGCGCAGATCATCTCGCTGGAACGGATCAGGGCGGTTGCCGAACTGGCCGATGATTTCGGCATCGCGCCGCGCAGCGAACTCTTCTGTTCGGTGATCGTGCACTTCGAGAACGAGCAGCCCGTGCAACTCGAAGACCGCTACGTGCTGCCCAAGCTCGCGCCCGAGTATCTGAAGATCGATTTCAGCAAGACGACGCCCTACGATTATTTGACCAAGGTCGCGCCACTGCAGGAAGCCGAGCACGTTCTGCGCGCGGTGATGCCCGATGAGCGCACCCGCAAGCTGCTCACCATGAAGCGCGATGAGCCCTGCCTGCTGATGATTCGCCGCACGTGGACGAACGGCCAGATTGCTTCGGTCGCCCGTCTCTATTACCCCGGTTCTCGGTATGAAATGTCAGGGCGCTTTCGCCCCTAAGGAAACACCATGCTTGCCCCGCAAAAACCTCGACTAATTCGTGCCGATCGCGGCAACACTTTGAGCGCGCGCTCGTGGATGACCGAAGCGCCGCTGCGCATGCTGATGAACAATCTCGATCCCGAGGTCGCCGAGAATCCCGCCGAACTCGTGGTCTATGGCGGTATTGGCCGCGCCGCGCGGGACTGGAATTGCTACGACCGGATCGTCGAGACGCTGAAGACCTTGAGCGAGGAAGAAACCCTGCTGGTGCAGTCGGGCAAGCCCGTGGGCGTGTTCCCGACCCATGCGGATGCGCCACGCGTGCTGATCGCCAATTCGAATCTGGTGCCGCACTGGGCGACCTGGGAACATTTCCACGAGCTCGATCGTAAGGGCCTCGCCATGTACGGCCAGATGACGGCCGGCTCTTGGATTTACATCGGCAGCCAGGGCATCGTCCAGGGCACCTATGAGACCTTCGTCGAGATGGGTCGTCAGCATTTCGGCGGAAACCTCGCCGGCAAATGGATTCTCACCGCCGGTTTGGGCGGCATGGGCGGCGCCCAACCGCTGGCCGCCACCATGGCCGGCGCCAACATGCTGGCGGTCGAGTGCCGCGCGAGTCGCATCGCCAAGCGCCTCGAGACCGGCTACGTCGACGTCCAAGCCCACTCATTGGACGAAGCGCTCGCCATGCTCGATGCGGCGAAGTCACGCGGCAAGCCGTTGTCGGTGGCGCTGCTCGGCAACATCGTCGATGTGCTCGGCACGCTGCTGGCGCGAGGCATCCATCCCGATGCGCTAACCGATCAGACGTCCGCCCACGATCCCATCAATGGCTACCTGCCGCAGGGCTGGACGGTGGAGCAATGGGACGAGCGGCGATTCAGCGATCCCGCAGGCACCAGCGCTGCCGCAAAGCAAAGCATGGCCAAGCATGTGGAGTACATGCTCAAGTTTCAGGCACTGGGGTTGCCGGTCTTCGACTACGGCAACAATATTCGTCAAGTCGCGAAGGATTTCGGGGTGAAGGCTGCGTTCGAATTTCCCGGCTTCGTGCCTGCCTACATCCGTCCATTGTTCTGCCGCGGTATCGGCCCATTTCGTTGGGCTGCGCTGTCCGGCGATCCGGAGGACATCTACAAGACCGACGCCAAGGTCAAGGAGCTGATTCCCGACGATCCGCACCTGCATCGGTGGCTCGACATGGCGCGCTCACGCATTCATTTTCAGGGCCTGCCGGCGCGCATCTGCTGGGTCGGTTTGGGACAACGACATAAACTCGGGCTCGCCTTCAACGAGATGGTCAGAAGCGGCGAATTGTCGGCCCCGATCGTCATCGGCCGGGATCATTTGGATTCCGGGTCGGTCGCCAGCCCGAATCGTGAAACCGAAGCCATGCAGGACGGCTCGGACGCGGTCTCCGACTGGCCTCTGCTCAATGCCCTGCTGAACACCGCGAGCGGCGCCACCTGGGTGTCCATCCACCATGGTGGCGGGGTCGGCATGGGCTACTCGCAGCACTCGGGAGTCGTGATCTGCTGCGACGGAACGGATGCCGCCGCGCGCCGCGTGCGGCGCGTGCTGTGGAATGATCCGGGCACCGGCGTGATGCGTCATGCGGATGCGGGGTATCAGATCGCCATCGACTGCGCGCGCGAACAGGGCTTGAATCTGCCGATGATCGAGCATCCGTAACGTGAGCAGTGCCGTCACGGTGGTCACGGGCGAGCTGACCTTGGCCGGGTTGCGCAGCATTTATGCGCAGCCGGCAAAGATCCGCGTCACGCCGGCCGATCGCGCGTGCATCGCCGCCGCCAATGCCTTGGTGGAGCGGATCGTCGCGCAGGGTGATGCAGCCTATGGCATCAACACCGGCTTCGGACTCCTGGCGCAGACCCGCATTCCCACCGGAGAGCTCGAACTCTTACAGCGGAATCTGCTGCTCTCACACGCCGCGGGGGTGGGCGAGGCGCTGCCGGACCGGGTCGTGCGTCTCGTGCTGGCGCTGAAGATCAACGCCCTCGCACGGGGCCGTTCGGGTGTGACACTGCAGCTCATCGACGCCCTCGCGGCATTGCTCGAGCATGAGGTGTATCCGGTGATACCGTCGCAGGGTTCGGTCGGCGCCTCCGGCGACCTGGCGCCGTTGGCGCATATGAGCGCGGTTCTATTGGGTATCGGTAGCGTGCGGGTGGCCGGCAGGGTAATGCCGGCGGCCGAGGGTCTGCGCCTTGCCGGCCTCGAGCCGCTCCGGCTGCACCCGAAAGAGGGGCTGGCGCTCATCAATGGAACGCAGGTGTCGACCGCCTTGGCGCTCGCCGGCCTGTTCGGCACCGAGGATCTCTTTGCCGCGGCGATGGTGTCCGGCGCCATGTCGGTCGATGCCCTGAAGGGCAGCGATTCACCGTTCGATGCGCGCATCCACGCCGTTCGCGGCCAGCCCGGCCAGATCGCGGTCGCCCGGGAGTATAGGGACCTGCTGGCGGGCAGTGCGATTCGCGCCTCGCATCTCGATTGCAGCCGGGTGCAAGACCCTTATTCATTTCGCTGTCAACCGCAGGTCATGGGGGCGTGTCTCGACCTCATTCGTAACGGCGCCACGACGTTGCGGATTGAGGCGAATGCGGTGACCGACAATCCGCTCCTGTTCGTCGATCAGGGCGATGTACTGTCGGGCGGTAACTTCCACGCCGAGCCCGTGGCCTTCGTGGCCGACATGCTGGCCCTGGCCATCGCCGAAATCGGCAGTCTTGCGGAACGACGCGTCGCCGTATTGGTCGATCCCAAGATGAGCGGCCTGCCGGCATTCCTGGTGGAGAACAGCGGCGTGAATTCGGGTTTCATGATCGCGCAGGTGACTGCGGCGGCGCTGGTCGCGGAGAACAAGGCGCTCGCCACCCCTTGTAGCGTCGACTCCATCCCCACGTCTGCCAATCAGGAGGATCACGTCAGCATGGCCACCCATGCCGCGCGCCGGTTGGGACCCATGCTCGAGAACGCCGCCGCCGTGGTCGGCATCGAGCTGCTCGCCGCCGCCCAGGGAATCGACTTTCACCGCCCCTCGCGTTCGTCAGCTGCCCTCGAACAGGTGCACGCCGAGGTTCGCCGCGTCGTCGACTTCTACCCAGCCGACCGCTATTTTGCGCCGGACATCGCGGCGGCGAAGCAGCTCGTGCGCGGCGGCGGCTTCGCAGCGCTGGTCAGTCGCCTATTGCCGTCGTCCGCGGACGCGACATGAAGCGACCCAGCAACGTGCGACGATCCGGCGCGCTGCTGCCGACCGCCACGCTGCTCGTACTCGCGGTCTGCCTCGGCAGCGCCGCCCGAGCGGTGGACTTGAATCTCGCGGCGGTGAACTGCGCCAAGTACGAAAACGAATTCCTCACCGCATCCGTTCCCGGCTACAGCGCGGATTCGATCGACACGGTGATGTGGCTGTTCGGCTTCGCCACCGCGAAGGCGGGAGACCGCGTCATGTACGGCGACTCGCTGCGAGCGTTCGGTTTCGCCTTGGACTCGGAGTGCAAGGACAATCCCACCCACAGCCTGCTGGATGCCGTGCTGTCGATCACCTCGAAACGCGAGAATCCGATGGATTTGACGCACCTCGAGTGTGCGACTTTCGAAACGCGCCATCAGAATCTCGAGAAGTCCGACCCGGAGAGCGCGAAGACGTTGACGATGTGGTTGTTCGGCTACGCCATCGGCCTCGCCGGCAGCCACATCTTCAGTCCCGATGATGTGCAAACATTCGATGCCGGCCTGCAGAACCACTGCACGAAGCAGACGCACGACAGCCTGTTCGATGCATTGAGCGCGCCGAATCCGGCGGTGCCGCAAGCCGTGGGCGCTGCAGCGCAGGCTCACAGGCGCTGAGCAGCGTCGGCGGCGAGTACCTCAACCAACACTTGCTTGAGATCCGCCAAGGTATCGGCTTCGGCCGCCGGCTTGTCGATCCGCCACCGCAGGATTCGCGGGAAGCGCAGCGCAATGCCCGATTTGTGCCGGCTGGAACTAGCGATGCCTTCGTAGGCGAGCTCGAACACATGGACGGCCTCGACGCTGCGCACGGTACCGAACTTCTCACGGGTGTTGGCACGGATCCAGCGGTCGAGCGCTTGGATCTCCACATCGGTGAGCCCCGAGTAAGCCTTGGCAACCGGGACCAGAGCGCCGCCGTTCCAGACGCCGAAGGTGTAATCGGTGTAGAGATTCGAGCGGCGGCCATGGCCGGGCGCGGCGTAGAGCAACACACCGTCGAACACCAGAGGATCGACCTTCCATTTCCACCAGGCGCCTCGTTGTCGACCCGTGCCGTAGGGCGAATCCCAGTCCTTGAGCATGACGCCCTCGACACCGCGGCCGCGCGCCTCGGCGCGTGCCGCAGAACGCAGCGCCCAGCTGTCGGCTGCGAGCAGCGGCGACACGGCCAGTACCGCTGACTGCTGTTCGAGGACCCGCTCCAGCATCACCCGCCGTTGGCGCAGAGGGCGATCGCGCCAATCGCTACCCTGCCACTCCAGGAGGTCGTACGCCACGAACCGGGCCGGGATCTCGCGAAGTATCTTCGCGGAGAGTCGTCGCCGGCCGATCCGCTGTTGCAGTTGCGCAAAAGGCAGCACCCGGTCATCCCGCCACGCCAGCACTTCACCATCGAGCACGGTACCCTCCGGCAGCGCCGCGGCGGCAGCGCTGATTTCTGGGAATCGTTCGGTGATGATCTCCTCCCCTCGCGACCAGAGGCTGCAGGTGCCGCCCCGTCGCACGATTTGGCCGCGAATCCCATCCCATTTCCATTCGGCCGCCCAGCGAGCACACTCGCCGAGCCGGGTAACTTCGCCTTCCAGCGGCGATGCCAGAAAGAAGGGGTAGGGCTGCGCCACGTGCAGATTGCTCTGATTGCGGGTCAGTGCCTCCCAAAAACCGGCGGTAGGGTGCCAAGCGCCGATGAGGGCGCGTTCGATCTGCACACGCGGCTGCGCCAACGAGTCGGCAAGCGCCCGTGTGACCAGCGATCGCGACACGCCGACCCGCAGTGACCCGGTCAACAATTTGTTGACCAGGAAGCACTCACGGTACGACAGCGCGCGCCACCAACCAACCACCAAGCGACGCTGCTCTTCGACGGATTGATCGACCAGCGGCAGGATGCGGCCATGAAACCACTCGCTCAATGGCAAGTCCGCCGTCGGCGCGGCGTCGGCCGCCGCGCTCACGAGCAGCGCAATGGTCTCGGCTAAATCACCGACCGAACCGTAGGTTTCTTCGACCAGCCAAGTGGGCAGGCCAGCCTCCTCGAGCAACCACCTGCGCAGCAGCGCAGGTCCGACGCTGCGCTTCAACCGTCGACCCATCAGCACGTAAACGGCCCAGGCGGCATCCGCCGCCGGCGCGCTGCGAAAATAGCCGCTCATGGCGTCGATCTTCGCCAGCGTCGAGGTGGTGGTATCGAGGCTTTCGAACAGCTCCGCGAAGCGACGCATCACTCCTCCGCGCCGTACTCGGTTTTCAAGGGTGAAGCATCGACGCCCCGTTCGCGCAAATAGCGGCACATTGCCTCGGTGTAGCCATGCGTGAGCAAGATGCGCCGCGCACCGGTTTCGCGAAAGGTTCGCAGCAGCGACGGCCAGTCAGCGTGATCCGAGAGCACGAAGCCACGATCGTAGCCCCGGCGTCGCCGATCGCCGCGAATCCGCATCCAACCGGAACAAAAGCCGGTGCGATGGTCACCGAAACGGCGCATCCACGGCGATCCCCCGGCACTCGGCGGCGCGAGGATCAGCGCACCGGCATAATCGGCCGCCTGCAACGAGCTGGCGGGCGCGGTCGGCGCCATGGCGATACCCTGTCTCCGATATAAATCGACCAGAGTGCCGACGGCGCCATGCACATACACCGGCTCGCTCGACAGCCTGGCGAGCTCGGCCAGCACACGCTGCGCCTTGCCGAGTGAATAGGCGAACAGGACGCTGGCCAAACCGCGCAGCCGATTTGCCTGCCACCAATCGACGATCTCGCGGGCGATGATTGCCGTGTCAATCCACTGGTACGCCGGCAGGGCGAAGGTGGCCTCGCTGATGAAAACATCGCACGGTACCACGGCGAAGGGTGCGCACGTCGGGTCCGCATCGCGCTTGTAATCGCCCGACACCACCCAGACTCGATCCCCCTGCCGCACCTCAACCTGGGCCGAGCCGAGAACATGGCCCGCCGGATGCAGGCTCACCCGGATCGCGCCAAAATCAACGGTTTCCCCATACGCCAGCGGTGTCAGCGCCGCGCCGGCCGGCAAACGGTGCCGCGCGAGCGCCGCGCCGGACTCGGCAACGTAGTACATGGCGCTGCCGGCGCGCAGGTGATCACCATGCGCATGCGTGATCACCGCGCGCTCCACCGGTTGCCATGGATCGATGTGAAAATCGCCCGCCGCACAGTACAAACCCGCCGGCGTGGCCGCGATGAGATCAAGAGAATCCATGTCGGTCAGAGTGTAAGTGATGCCCGACAGACTCTCGCGACATAACGCGCTCCGCGCCGCCCACCTTTCCCGCTATTGTGTCGCGGTCGATGCCTCTCCAGGGGATTGAAGGTGAATGCTGGTGAACTGCCGGAGTTGTTCGAGCTTGCCGCTCGGGCGAGCATCAACCAACGCTATGCGCCCAGCCTTCTGCACGACGTCCGCGGCAGCATGCAGGCCCTCTTCAGCGCGATCGAACTGCTCAGCCGCTCGGCGCGGAACCCCGGCGATCACGAGCGCATCGAGCGGGCCTGTGACCTGGCGAGGCGAGCCATCCATCAGCACGAACAGACGACCATCAGCACCCTGCAGCTCGTGACCCAGCAGCCGAGCGACGGATCGACCTTCGATCTTCGCCTGCTGCTCGCTGAGGTGGCCCGCTTTCTGCACGATGAATCCGCCGCCAAGGAAATCAGCATCGCCGTGGACGTGCAGCAGGAGATTCACGTCGCCGCCGAGCGCAGCCGGCTGAAAACGCTCCTGATTGGGCTGTTGGGTGCCGCGCTCGATGCGATTCCGAGGGGTTCGAGGGGGGTCACCCTCCCGGTGACCCTCGAGCAGAGCGGCGACGAGGCCGTGATTCGGCTCGGTTCGAATGCGGGCTACGCATCCCGGGCGTCGCACTGCGGCACCAATCACGCCGACCCCGACCCCGACGCCAACGCCGACCCCGACCCCGACGCCGACGCCGACGCCGACGCCGACGCAGTCGACCATCTCACGGCCGCTCGGTTGGCGCGCAATGAATTGACGCTGGCGTTTGCGCGCCGCTTTCTTCAGGCCGGCGGCGGGCGGCTGGAAATCGACGCGGTTGGAACACCCGGGGGGAGCTTGCAAATCTTCTATCCCGTCGCAGCCTCGTCCCGGTCGTTGGCGGCAACGCGTGCGTCGGCAACCGAAAAGTAATACTCGAGCAGATTATGCCCACGAAGATAAATAAACATAACGCACTCCATCATAAGCCGGTCAATTTTTGCGTGTGGGAGAGGCGGAGGTTCACCTCCGCTTCGGCCGCCAACCAGTCCTCGACGTCGTGTCCCGGCGCGAAATTTCGCTGCTCTGCGCGGAGGTAGGCCTCCTTCTCGATCATCGAGTGGCGCTCGGCTGGGCTCACGGTAAACGGCGGACTGAAGCGCAAAGGAAAAAAGTTGTGCGTAGGTTTCGGGGGCAAGGCGGTCATCTGGGACTCCAGCGGAGCGGGCGCTTCGGTAGGCTCTGGTCGCGAGTGTGGAAGCGCGCACTCTACCTCAATATCAGCCAGCGACCTCACGCTTTGCCAGAATCCTCCGACAGGAGGCTCATTCGGCCAGCCTTGGCACCACGACGCGAAACTCCGTCACATTATCTCGACCCGAATCAACCTCGACCGTGCCGCGATGCGCCCTGACGATTTGATAGACGATATAAAGCCCGAGTCCCAGCCCCTCGCTGCGCCCCGCCGGGCGGGCGCCGGCGCGAAATGGATCGAACAGATGATCGAGCAACTCCGGGGCAATGGTGCCGGCATTGGCCACCGACAGAGTCACCGAGCCGGGATTCGATCCGTCGAGCCGCACTCGAACCGCGTTGGCCGCCTCGCCATGCTTCAACGCATTGCCGATGAGGTTTGATGCCACCTGCGAAATGCGCTCAGCGTCCCAGTGGCCCGCAAAATCACCCACGCACTCGATGTCGACCGGGCGGTTCGGTGCAGCCGCCTGATGTTCGCGCACGACCCGATCCACCAAGACCCGCAGGTCCACCGGCTCAGGCTTGACGATGATGCCACCCGCCAACCGTGCCCTCGCCAGATCGAGCATGTCCTCGATCATCCGACTCATGCGCTTGCCGCTCGACAGGATCCGGGCGGCCGCCTCCTGGGCCTGCGTCTCCGCTGAGCGCCGGCGCAAGAGCTCCGCCGATGCAAGAATCGCGCTCAACGGATTGCGCAAATCATGGGCCAACAAGGCACTGAACATCTCGTTCAGCCTGAGGGTTTCGGTACGGTCATGCAGCTGCTGCGCCAGTTGCTGCCTCTGCCGGTACAGCTGAAAGAACACGTCCGCCTTGTTCTTGAGAATGTGAGCCTCGATCGGCTTGTAAATGAAATCGACGGCGCCCGATTCATAACCCTTGAAAACCCGCTGGCGTTCATGATCGCCCGCGGTCACGAAGATCAGCGGCACATGCCGGGTCCGTTCGCTGCCGCGCATCAATTCAGCCAGTTCGAACCCATCCATGTCCGGCATCTGAACGTCGAGGAAGGCCAGCGCGACATCGTGCACCAACAGCAGCTCCAACGCCGCAAGCCCCGAACGTGCCGTCAACAGCTCCACATCATCGCGCTGTAACAACCCGCCCAAGGCCATCAGGTTCTCTTCGAGATCATCGACCAACAGACACTTGATGCGGGGCAATGGGGAAATGCTCACTGCAGGCGACTCGGCAATGTGCGCAGCAGCGCCGCGATTTGGTCGAGCGGCAGCACATGGTCGGGCTTCGCCTGCTTGATCGCCGCCAGCGCCATCGGCGGCGAATGCGCGGTCTCGGGGGACTGAACCACCGTCACACCGCCCGCGTCATGAATTGCGCGCAGCCCCACGGCACCATCCTCGTTCGCGCCCGTGAGTATGATTCCGAGCAGCCGCCGGCCGTAAACGTCCGCGGCGGACTCGAACAGCACGTCGATGGATGGGCGGGAATGATGCACCAAAGCATCCACCGACAGCGCAAGTTCCGGCCCCTGTTCCACGAGCAAATGATAATTGCTCGGGGCGAAGTATACAGTGCCGGGGACGATCGGTTCCTTGTCTTGCGCCTCGCGGACCCGCAGGGCGCATTTTCGACTGAACACCTCGGGAAGACTGCTGGGCCGATCGCGTGGCAGGTGCACGACGACCAAGACGGCCGGCGTCGCCGTCGGCGCCAGCGCCGGCAGCAGGATGGAGAGTGCGTGCACACCGCCCGCCGACGTGCCGATCACGACCGCCTCGATATCGGCGCGCAGAGCAGAAGGCGCAGTCATTGCGTGGTCCGCCTCTGATAGATCTTTTCGCGTGCCACGAAGGGCGTGAACGCCGCGGTATGCGCCGAAAACCTCAGGCTCTCCTTCGAACCCAAGCCGAGGAAGCCGTGATGACACAGGGACTCGCCGAACAGCTGGAGGGCCCGGTCTTGTAATTCGTGGTTGAAGTAGATGAGCACATTGCGGCAGGAGACGAGCTGCACCTCGGCGAATACGCTGTCGGTGGCGAGGCTGTGGTCCGAAAAGACGATATGCTGCTTCAGCGACTTGTCGAACACCACGCGGCCGTACGCGGCGGTATAGTAATCGGCAAGCGATGATCCGCCACCGGAATTCCGGTGATTGAGCGTGAATTCGCGGATTCTGCCGATATCATAAACACCGTCAACCGCCCGCTCCAGCGAGCGCGGATTGATGTCGGTGGCGTAGATCAAGGTTCTTTCCAGCAGCCCCTCCTCGCGCAGCAGAATGGCGAGCGAATACGCCTCCTCGCCCGCGCTGCATCCGGCCACCCACACCTTGAGCGACGGATAGGTACGCAAGATGGGCACCACCTGCTCGCGCAGCGCTCGGTAGTAGGACGGGTCTCGGAACATTTCGCTCGCCTGAACGGTGAGGTAATCGAGGAGAGTGGCGAAGGCGGTGGGAGAGCGCACCACCTGATCCTGAAGTTGCGACAAACCGGCGCAACCGAATTGAGTAAGTGCGGTTCTCATGCGCCGTCGCAGCGATGCCTGGGCGTAGGCCCGGAAGTCATAGTGATAGGTGTGATAGATCGCCTCGATGAGCAGTCGAAATTCGATGTCGAATTGACCGCCGTCCGTCACCTTGGCGCGTGCTATTTCGGCATCCATACGCGCACGAGCGACAACAATTTGGCGACGTCCAGGGGCTTGGCGATGTAATCACTCGCGCCCGCCGCGATGCATTTCTCCTGATCGTCCCGCATGGCCTTGGCGGTCAGCGCGATAATCGGCAGCTTCTGCCATTCGGGACGCTTGCGAATTTCGCGCATGGCGGTGAGCCCATCCATTTCCGGCATCATGATGTCCATCAGCACCATGTCGATGGGCTGCGGTGGCGATTGACGGCTGCGTTCGAGCGCATGAATGGCCTCCAGGCCGTTTCTCGCAATCTCGACCACCGCGCCCTTCGGCTCGAGCACGCTGGAGAGCGCGAAGATGTTGCGCACGTCATCCTCGACGATGAGTATGCGGCGCGCCGTCAGCGATTGATCCCGATCCCGTGCCGCCTTCAGCATTTGTTGACGTTCCGGCGGCAGCTTCGATTCGACCTGATGGAGAAACAGCGTGACCTCATCGAGCAGACGCTCGGGCGAGCGCGCATCCTTGATGATGATGGACTTGGAGTAGCGCCGGAGTCTCTGTTCTTCATCGGCTGACAATGCCCGCCCGGTGTAGACGATCACCGGCGGAAAGGCGATATCTTCCCGCTGGGCCATTTTCTCGAGCAGGTCATAACCACTGAAGTCGGGCAGATTGAAGTCCATGACGACGCAGTCAAAGGTCGTATCCTGCAGTGCCGCCAGCGCTTCGGCGGCGGTTTCGACGCCGATGATCTGCACCTCGCCCACGCAGAGCAGCTGCCGGATGCTCTCACGCTGCCGCGGGTCATCCTCGATCACGAGCACGCGCTGTACGGCCTGACTCGACTTGAGTGCGAGCAGCCGCAGTGCGTCGACCAGTTCCTCGCGTTTGACCGGCTTCAACGCGTAGCCCACGGCGCCCAGCTCCAACGCCTCGCGCCGATAATCGGCGACCGACGCGACATGCACCGGAATGTGCCGCGTGCGGGCATCGCGTTTCAGTTGATCGAGTACAGCCAGCCCGGAGTAGTCGGGCAGGTTGATGTCGAGCAGGATGGCGCTGGGGTGAAACTGGGCCGCCGCGGCCAGCCCATCATTCGCCGACAACGTCACCACGCATTGAAATCCCATCTCATGGGCGAGATCCCGCAGGATGGCAGCGAACGCCGCATCATCCTCGACGACCAGGATGGTCCGCGAGCCTGGCCCGATCGACTCCCGATCATCGGGCACCGCGGCAGCCGCGAGCGGCAGTCGAGGCGCAGCGGCGGCACGTTCGGCCAAGGCGGTGACGGGCGGCGTCGGCGCGGGCCGGGAAGCGGACGGTGCCGGCATGGCGGGCAGCAGCAGCGTGAATACGCTGCCTTCGCCGGCGGCACTTTGCACGGTGATGCCCCCGCCGAGCAGACGCGCCAAGTCCCGCGAAATGGACAATCCGAGCCCGGTGCCGCCGAACTTGCGGTGAATGCTGCCGTCAGCCTGACGGAATGCCTCGAAGATCACTTCCTGCTGATCGGCGGCGATGCCGACGCCGGTGTCGCGCACCGCAAACGCCACCTGCCCCGCTGCGCCCACGGAGGCGCGCACGCTCACCTCACCGCGCTCGGTGAACTTCACCGCGTTGGCGAGCAGATTCTTCAGGATCTGGCCGAGCCGCTGCGGATCGGTGTCGAGCTCTGCAGGCGTTCCGGGGGCGATCTCGGTGGAGAAGCGCAACTTCTTCTGATCCGCGGCGGGCTGAAAGATCTTCGTCATCTCCTCCAGCGTGCGCGCCACCGACACCGTCTCGGTCGCCAGGTCGATTTTTCCCGATTCGATCCTGGCCAGATCCAGAACGTCATTGATGAGCGCCAGCAGATCGTTGCCGGCGGAGGCAATGGTCTGCGCAAATTTCACCTGGGTCGGGGTCAAATTACCGTCTTTGTTGTCGGCCAGCAGTTTCGCCAGGATCAAGGTCGAGTTGAGCGGCGTACGCAATTCATGGCTCATGTTGGCGAGAAATTCGCTCTTGTACTCGTTGGCGCGCTGCAGGTCCGCGGTCTTCTGCGAGAGCACCCGATGCGACTTGGCCAACTCGTCGCGCTGCAGCTGCAGGGCTTCTGCCTGCTCCTCGAGCTGCAGGTTGATTTGCTCGAGTTCGGCCTGTTGCGATTCGAGCTGGCTGCGCGACTCCTTCAGCGTGCGTCCCTGTTCCTCCAACTCCTCGTTGTTCACCCGCAACTCTTCCTCGCGGGTCTGCAACTCGGATGCCTGTTGCTGAGTTTCGAGCAGCAACTCCTCGAGGCGACTGCGATCCTTGGACGCGCGGATGGCGACCGCGACCGATTCGGCAACCCGTTCGAGCAACTGCTGTTTCGACGCATCGGCAGCTGCGAAGAAGCCGAGCTCGATCACGGCGTGGACCATCCCGTCGATGACGGCGGGCGCGATCATGAGTTCCGCGGGCGCGCTGCTGCCGATGCTGGAAGTCACCGGGAGATATCCCGCCGGCACTGCATGGATCCACAGCGGTCGCTTGTTCTTCACCGCTTCGCCCACCAAACCGTGACCCGGCCGGATCGTGTCGACATCGCGATCGTTCGCGAGCGCGAAGCCGCCGATGCGGCGAAACTGGCCGCTTTCCGCGACGAAGATGGCGCCCACCTGGGCGTCCAGATACTCGGCGAGAAAGCCGAGCACGTTGTTCCCCAGCTTATCGAGCGGCTGGTCGCCGCGCATCAGTTCGCTCAACCCGATCTGGCCGGCACGCAGCCACGATTCCAGCTGTCTTGCGCGGAAATCCCGGGATGCGATCACACCCGCGATCGCGATCAGAAACAGGAGCAGAGCGGAGCCACCCCAGGTCACCGCGAAGGAAACTGACGCGGCATGCTGCCAGTCGCGGGTCCGCGCGGCGATTTGCGTTCGTTCGGCGGCGACCAGCTGATCGCCCACATCGCGGATGTGATCCATCAGGATCTTGCCCCGATCGGTCATGATCTCGGCGACCGCCGCGTCCGTCTTGCCGCTCTTTTTCAACTCCACCAACATGGTGAGTTCGGTCATCTTCGCCGTGGCGAGCGTCTGCAGAGTCTCCATCCGGCTGTGCTGGGCGGGAACGTCACGAGTCAGCACGCGCAGCGAGGCGAACTCGCCGCTCACTTCCGATTGCGCCTTCAAGAAAGGATCGAGATAGGCCTCACGGCCGGTCAGCAGATAACCGCGTTGACCAGTCTCGGCATCGACCAGAGTCGCGAGCGTGGTCTGAATCTCCGCCATGGTCTCGATCGACTTCGCCAGCGCCTCGGAACTCACCTCGGTCGTTTGCACCGACGAATACGACAACACCGCGATGAGGACCACGGCCACCACGGCCAATAAGAAACCCGTCATGGCGCGCGCCGGCAGGGGCAGCGCGTTGAGAGCCGCCCAGCGGCCGGCGGATCGGGGTGCGACGGCAGCGTTCATGTGGCCTGGTTCAGAAGCGTCGCGTTGCCGCCGGTTGCCGTCGTGTTCACGGTGAGTGTCCGCTCAGTGGCGAAGCGCCCGACATAGTGCGGCCCGCCGGCCTTGGGCCCGGTGCCCGACAAGCCGCTGCCCCCAAACGGCTGCACGCCCACCACCGCGCCGATCATGTTGCGGTTGACGTAGGTATTGCCGATCGACGTGGCCGCAACGATCTCGCGCCAGAAGGACGTGAGACGTGTCTGCACACCGAGCGTGAGTCCATAGCGGCTGGCGCGGATGTCGGCGAGCACGCGCGGCAGATCGCTCGCGCGATACCGCACCACGTGCAATATCGGCCCAAACTCCTCATGGGTGAGTTGCGCAGCCGCGCGCAGTTCAATCAAGTGGGGAGCGACGAAGCTGCCCGCCGCATGGCGTTCGTCGAGGCGACAGGCCTTGATGATGCGCGCCTCGCGCTGCATCGCCGCCACGTGCCGCATCAAGCCCGCCGCCGCCGCCGCAGTGATGACCGGGCCCACATCCGTTTGCAGCTCGGCCGGGTTGCCGATGATGAGTTCGTCCATCGCACCGGCCAGCATGTCGAGCACGGTATCGGCAATATCCTCCTGGAGAAACAACAGTCGTAATGCCGAACAGCGCTGGCCCGCGCTCATGAAGGCGGAGGACACCACATCGTCCACGACCTGCTCCGGCAGCGCCGTCGAATCGACGATCATGGCATTCAATCCGCCGGTCTCCGCGATCAGCGGGACGATCGCGCCGTCGCGGGCCGCGAGCGCGCGGTTGATGGCGAGAGCGGTCGCCGTCGAGCCCGTCATGGCCACCCCGGCAAGCGCCGGGTGGGCGAAGGCAACCTCGCCAAAAGCCCGGCCGGGCGAGGGCAGCAAATGCAAAAGATCCGGGCTCACACCGGCGTCGTATAACAACTTCACGAAGCGCGCGGCGATCAGTGGAGTCGGTTCAGCGGGTTTGGCGACCACGGCGTTGCCGGCGGCCAACGCGGCACTGACCTGCCCGGCAAAGATCGCCAGTGGAAAATTCCACGGGCTGATGCAGGCAAACACCCCGCGGCCGTGCAGCGACAGCTCATTGAGCTCGCCGGTCGGGCCGGTGAGGCGGCGCGGGGCGGCGAATTCGGCGCGCGCGCACGCGGCGTAGTAGCGACAGAAATCCACCGCCTCGCGCACCTCGGCGATCGCGTCGGGCACCGTTTTGCCGGCCTCGCGCACCAATAATTCATAGAATTCCGGCGCCGCCTTCTCGAGCAGATTCGATGCCGTCTCGAGGCGGTCGGCCCGCGCGGCGCCGCCCTGCTGATCCCAGCCGCGCTGCGCTGCGCTACCCCGGTCGAAGGCGGTATTGATCTCCGCGGGCGTGGCATCGCGTGAGTGACCCACGACATCGGCGCGATTAGCGGGATTGGTCACCGCCGAGAGGCTGCCGAGCACGGCCTGACCGCTGACGATGGGCACCGCCGTGTGCGACGACGCGCTGCGGCTGACGCTGGCCCGCAGGCCCGCCAGGATCGGCGGGCTGCCGAGATCGAGGCCCAGCGAATTGCGCCGTTCGGCATACAGCGCGGCGGGCAGCGGAATTCCCGGATGCGCATAGGTGGTCAGACGCTCGATCTCCGTGATCGGATCGCGCACGATATCGACCACCGGCACCTCTTCATCCATGAAGCGATTGACGAAAGAGGTGTTGGCGCCGTTTTCAAGCAGGCGGCGGACCAGGTACGCCAGCAAGTCCTTATGCTCGCCCACCGGCGCATAGACCCGAACGCGGGGGAAGTGGGCGACCTGGCGGAGAGCCTCCGCGTATAACAACCGGCCCATGCCATGGAGCCGCTGAAATTCGAATTCGGCCCCCGCCGGCGCCAATTCCAGGATGGCGGCGATGCTGTGCGCATTATGAGTGGCGAATTGCGGCAGGATGACATCCGCATGACGCAGCAGTCGGCCGGCACAGGCAAGATACGACAGGTCGGTGGCCGTCTTCCGGGTATATACCGGATAGCCCTCGAGGCCGCGTTCCTGAGCCCGCTTGATTTCGCTGTCCCAATACGCCCCCTTGACCAGCCGCGTCGTCATCCGACGGCCATGGGTACGCGCCAGCGCCGCCACCCAATCGATCAAATCCAGGGTGCGCTTGCCATATGCCTGGACCGCGAGCCCGAGACCCGGCCAAGCGCGGGTGGTCGGATCGGCGGCCAGGGCCTCGATCACGTCCAAGGAGAGATCCAGCCGATCCGCCTCCTCGGCATCGATGGTGAGCTGGATGCCGACCGAAGCGGCGCGCCGTGCCAGAGCCATTACCCGTGGCACCAGACGGTCCATGACGCGATCGCGTTGCAGCAAGGAATAACGAGGTTCCAGAGCCGACAATTTGATGGAAATGCTCGAACACTCGTGCGGCGCGCGTCCCGCCGCGGCGGATCCGATGACATCGATCGCCTTCTCATACGAGGCCAGATATCGCGATGCGTCGGCCAGTGTTCGCGCCCCTTCCCCCAGCATGTCGAACGAGCACAGGCTCACCTCGGTTTCCCGGGCACTGCGGGCCAGTGCCTCTTCGATACTGCGCCCGACGACGAACTCACCGCCGATGATACGCATGGCCCGGCGCACCGCGAGGCGCACCAACGGCTCGCCCGCCTTACGCGTAAGCTTGCGCATCCAGCCCGAGGCGTCGGACTTGATGGCGGGGTCGAGTTCCAAAATGCCGCCGGTCAACATCAGGCCCCAGGTCGATGCGTTGACGAACAGGGATTCCGATTTGCCCGAGTGGGCTGACCAGTCCCCGCCGGCCAATTGTTCGGCGATCAGCCGGTCGGCGGTGGCATCGTCAGGGATGCGCAGCAGCGCCTCGGCGATGCACATGAGGGCGATGCCCTCCTGGTTCGAGAGACCGAATTCCTGGAGAAAGGCATCCAGAAATGGTCGCTCGTCGCGGCGCGCCCGCGCGCCTTCCACCAAGCCGATCGCCACCGAGACCGCCCGGTGCCGCGCTCCACCGGTCAGATCCACCTGTTGCAGCAGCCGGGTGACCGCCCGATCCTCAGGCGCCAGAGCCTGTTCGCGCATGGCCTCGCGCAGCTTCTCGAGATCCGTGACGGCAATCGGGGTGTGCGGGTGGGCAGCCATACTTAAACTCCTTGGGTGAGCGTGGCGCAGAATACAAGAATGGGTCCGGCATTGGCCGGTGTGAGTCCGGCAACGGCCGGTGCTCTCTCGAGCGTCAATCGTTCGCCCGCCGGGACCATCGCAAAGTCCCACGCATCCAGCCGGGCGAGCGCCGCGTCGGCACCTGCGGCACCCCCGGCACGGCCGGCGGCCGGCACACCCCCCCGGACCGACACGCCACCGTTGATCGGGAACAGCAGCGTCAGCGCGTTGTCGTCCAGAGTGCGCGCCTCGGCGAGTTGCAACATGCGGGCGTGGGCAGGGGGGAGCGACTTGTTGACCATCAGATTGAGGTCCGTGCACGGACCGTCGATGAGGTCGCAATGGGTCTGCCACGCACCATCGAATTCGACCCAATCGCCGACGGACCGGAGGCCTGATGAGCCATGGCCGCTGAAAGTCAGGCGGACCCCCCCGCCGCGCAGGAGAACCATGATGCGGTGGTGGTCGGGAAATTCAGAAAAAGGACCGGCCGCATCGATCTGCGCAACGCTGACCCGCCGGCTGAAGGGTTGCGGCTCGGCCGATTCCGATTCCGTTGTCGGCGCCGATGCGGTTGCCGTCGGGGTGCGAATCACCTCATGGGTGATCCCGCCGCCATTCTTCCAGGGAACTGCCTTGAACGATGATCGTCGGATGATGTGCATCAACCAAAATCATACAGGGTTGACCGCGGCCCCACCCGGCCGCTCGATTGCCGTTAAGGCTTATTCCTCTTCTTCTTGGTCGATTTCCTCGTCGTCCTCGTCATCGTCTTCATCGTCGTCCAGTTCATCCTCTTCCAGCTCATCCTCTTCCAGCTCGTCCTCGGGGAGATCTTCGTCGTCGATCTCGAACTCCTCCGGCGCTTCGGTGGCCTCGTTGGTCTCCCGGATCGGAATTTCGTTTTCGTCGGCGCTCTCATCATCGCGCGCGTCATCTTCGATCGACACGCTGGGCAAAGCGGAATTGGCCGGTAAATCAACGGATTCATCGCTGGAAACAGTTTTCGGATGTGGCATTCGACAATCCTCGCGGTGGGGAGGGTCGAGTTTGCACGCAGGCTCGCAAGTCACAAGCCTTGAGGTGCCCATCAAGCTGTCGGGAGATGCCTACGCGCCGGGCGCGCTGCTCCTAGCTCTGCCAGAGGGTGAGTAAAACGAAAACCAACGCGATGACCGTGAAACCCGCCAATCCCAAACGCAACTGCGCCTCCGCCAAGAGATCATTGGGTCGAGGGTCGCTGGGCGTGCACGCGCGCAGGATGGCGAAAAGGAACAGCATGCTCAGCCCCTTTGGATGTCGGAACACGGAGCTTACGGGTCCTGACCGGGCCATGCGTGGCCAATACCTGAGGCCGTGAGGCAGGTCTCATTCCAGGTCTCAAGCTTTCACCCCTTGCCGTCGAAGTAACTAGCACCGGAAGGATACCGAGCGTCACGATGGCCAATCGTGCGACCGCAGCCACACCGGGCGCAGGAAGCGAATTTTGTACAGTTCTAGGCGGAATCGCCGAAACATTAAACATGTGGACGAGACCTCGAGGGACAAGTAATGAACTGCGAAGTGGAAATTCGTGATGGCGCGATCCGGATACACGGCGAAATGAATATTTATTCCGCAGCACCGCTCAAGGAACGGATGATCGAGGCCTTGGACGCTCAGACGGGCGACTCGTTGGTGAACATGGAAGATGTCTCTGAGCTGGATACGGCAGGGGTGCAGATTCTCATCGTTGCGCAGCGCTACTGCACCGCGCGCGGCGCATCGTTCAAGATCACCAACCCGAGCGCGGTGGTCCGCGACACCCTCGAGTTGCTGCGGGTTCACAGCCTGCCCTTCTCCTCGACCGCAGGCGACCCGTCATGACACACGATCCCGCACTCGATACGTTCGTCAACGAAAGCGCCGAGTTATTGTCATCCGTCGAGGCGTTGCTGCTGCGTTGTGAATCCGGCGCGGCGGATCCTGAAATCGTCAACGAGCTGTTCCGTGCGTTTCACACCATCAAGGGATCCGCGGGCTTGTTTGGCCTGGATCCGATCGTCAAGTTCACCCATGTGGTGGAGAGCGTGCTCGATCAGACTCGGGCCGGCCGTGGCCCGATCTCGGCGGCGGCCGCGGCTATCCTATTGGAATGCTCGGACCACATCGGCAGCCTGATTCGCAAGGCGACCACGGGCAGCGGGGACAGTGGCGCGCTGCAGCCGGCCGGTGACGACCTCCTGGAACGACTCACGGCCGAAACGGGCTTCAAGGTAACCGCCGGCAAGTCGGCGGCGCCACAAACGCCCGGCGCGGGCCCTGGTGCGGTCGTAGCAGCCGGCGAAAAGTGCTGGCACATCTCGGTGCGATTCAATGAAGGCGTGCTCAAGAACGGCATGGATCCCCTGTCCTTCATTCGGTATCTCGGCACGCTGGGCTCGATCGACGGCTTGCAGCTCGTCGATGATGCGCTGCCTCCCTTGGAGCAATTCGATCCGGAATGCTGTTATGTCGGTTTCGAAATCAATTTGAAGACCGCGGCTGACAAGACCCGGATCGAAGCGGCTTTCGAATTCGTGCGCGATGACTGCAACCTCACCATCCTGCCGCAGGAAGCGCCGATGGTGGACTTCGTGCAACTCATCCGCGACCTGCCGGAAGCCGATGGCCGGCTCGGCGACCTGCTGATACGTTGTGGTTCGCTCACCGAAAAACAGCTGGACGAGTGCCTCGCCCTGCAGGCTCGACTCGCGGATGGCGGCGGCGAAGCGCCCCCGATCGGTCAGCTCCTGGTCGAGAACGGCTTCGTCAAGTCCGATGTGGTCGACGCCGCGATTCAGAAACAAAGCGACGCCCGCTCATCCAAGCTCGCGCGGGCCAAGGAAGGGCCCACCATCCGCGTCGACGGCGGCAAGCTCGACCAGCTGATCGATTGGATCGGTGAGTTGATCATCGCCGGCGCCGCGACCGGCGCCGCAGCGCGCCAGGCCGGGCTGCCGGTTCTGCTCGAGTCGGCGCAGCAAATGGCGCGAATCGTCGGCGAAATACGCGACCAGGCGTTGAAGCTGCGCATGGTTCAGATCGGCACGACGTTTTCGCGCTTCCGGCGCGTGGTGCGCGATGTCTCGCGGGAGACGGGCAAGAACATCTCCCTGCAGATCAATGGCGCCGAAACCGAGTTGGACCGAACACTGGTGGAGGGCATCACCGATCCGCTGACTCATCTGGTGCGGAACGCGATTGATCACGGTATCGAATCTCCCGAAATCCGCCGGGAGCGGGGCAAACCCGCCGTGGGCATGGTTCGCTTGAACGCCTACCACGATGCGGGCTCAGTGGTCATCGAGGTGTCCGACGACGGCGGTGGACTGAAGCGCTCGCGCATTCTGGCCAAGGCCATCGAGCGGGGAATCGTCGCCGCCGGCGAACCGCTCACCGACGAGCAGATCAATGCCTTCATCTTCGAGCCCGGTTTTTCCACCGCGGCGGAAGTCACCAATTTGTCCGGCAGGGGCGTCGGGATGGACGTGGTCAAGCGCAACATCACGAGTCTGCGCGGCACGGTCGAGGTGCACAGCGAGGAAGGCCAGGGCACCCGGGTATGCATCCGTCTGCCGCTGACGTTGGCCATCATCGACGGCTTCCAGGTCGGCGTCGGCGACTCGCAATTCATCATCCCCCTGGGGTTGGTCGAGGAATGCGTCGAAATCACTCCCTCGGTGGAATTCTCGCAAGCGGCGGCGTCGGGTCACATGAGCCTGCACGGCTCGGTGCTGCCGCTCATCCAGCTCGGACATATGTTCGAAATCCGTCAGAAGGCCGTGCGACGGCAAAGTGTCGTCGTCGTCCGTAGCGGCGGCAAGCGCCTCGGCATCGTCGTCGATGAATTGCTCGGTGAGCTGCAGGCGGTAATAAAACCCATGTCGAAGCTGTTCAGCCAGTTGCGCGGCATCGGCGGATCGAGTGTCCTCGGCAGCGGCAAGGTGGCGCTGATCCTCGACGTGCCCGGATTACTGGACCACAGCCTGGAGCTGCAGCGTGCCGTCGGTGATCCGCGGCGACCGTCGGTGAACCACAATTTCAATGCAGCATAAGGAGCGACCGGTGGCCTTGCAAACATCTTTGAGAGCGGTTCCAGTTCGAGACCGAGAGGACAACGACAAGTATCTGACCTTCGCGCTCGGCCGGGAGCACTTTGCGCTCAACATCCTGTGCGTGCGTGAAATTCTCGAATACGAAGCACCGACCGATGTACCCATGATGCCCAATTTCGTGCGCGGCATCGTCAACCTGCGCGGCGCGGTGCTACCCGTCATCGACCTCGCGGTACGCTTCGGCCGGGCTGCCTCGGCGCCGACGAAGAAAACCTGCATCGTCATCATCGAGACGCAGGCAAACGGCGAGCCGCAGGTGTTCGGCACGGTCGTCGATTCGGTCAGTGAGGTGCTGGAGATCCCGGCCGCGGAAATCGAGGCGGTGCCGGATTTCGGCATGTCGCTGCGCACCGACTTCGTGCAAGGCGTGGGCAAGGTGAACAATAAGTTCGTCGTGATTCTGAACGTCGATGCCGCTTTGTCGATGGACGAAATGACGTCGCTAGTGACGCGAACGGCCCACTGATGAGCGCCGAGGCCAGCCCACTCCTCCATGCACTGCCCATCCTGGCGAAGCAGGTGGACAACGCCCGTCAGCAGTCGCAGGAGGCGATCGATGCCCTGAGCACCCGCTTTCGGGGAATCGTCGCCAGTCTCGACGCCGCCATGGCGGCATCGGAGAAGGGCTCTGGCGACGGCGGCCGGGACCTCAGGACCGCCGTCGACGAAGGAAGGACCCAGCTTCTGAAGGTCATCGAAGAACTCGCCAATGTGCGCGACAGCCGGGCGGCGCTGGTCGAGAAGATCAGATCCTTGAACGTTTACACCGTCGATCTGATCGAGATGGCGCGGGACGTGGAGATGATCGCCTTCAAGACCAACATGCTGTCGCTCAACGCCGCCATCGAGGCGGCGCATGCGGGCGGCGACGTCGGGCGTGGGTTCTCGGTGGTTGCCAACGAGGTCCGGCAACTCGCCACTGCTTCACGCGAGACGGGCAAGACCATCGGCGTGAAGATCGGCTTGATCAACGCCACCTTGAAATCCATTGTCAATGACAGTGAAAAGGCAGTGCAGCGAGAGGCGAGCGTGGTCACCGAATCGGAGGCACGGATCGGCACGGTGCTCGAGAATTTCGGCGGCATGACGGAGCGCCTGCTCAAGTCAGCGAAGGAATTCCGCGGCGAGAGCGAGGCGATCAAGGATGAGGTCATGGAGTCGATGGTGCAGCTGCAATTTCAGGACCGGGTGGGCCAGATTCTCGCGCATGTCGCGCAGAGCATGAATGGCATGAGCGTCGCGAGCGCCGCTCCCGGAACCGAGGAGGCGGACGGGTACCTCGCGGATCTGGCGCGCAGCTACACCACCGATGAACAGAGACGAATTCACAATGGCGAGGCCGCCGCGGCCGTGGTGCCGCAGGCGGCGGAATTTTTCTAAGGGGCACGACAATGGCAAAACGCATAATGGTGGTGGATGATTCCGCTTCGGTCCGTCAGGTCGCCGGAATGGCGCTCACTCGCGCCGGCTACGACGTCATTGAAGCGGTCGATGGCAAGGACGCAATCGAGAAGCTGACCGGCAAGCTTCACCTGATCATCAGCGACGTGAACATGCCGCGTCTCGACGGGATCGGCTTTCTCAAGGCCGTCAAAGCCCATGCTTCCTACAAATTCACGCCGGTCATCATGTTGACGACGGAAGCGGGTGAGGACAAGAAGAACGAGGGTCGGAGCGCCGGAGCGAAGGCCTGGATTATCAAGCCGTTTCAGCCTCAGACTCTTCTCGACGCGGTGTCGAAGCTGGTTCTCGCCTGAAAGTTCGAGGTGGAGGACAAGCACATTCTGGCGGGCGAATTCCACTTCGGCGGCGGGGGGGTGCGCGCGCTTGCACTGCTCGGCACCTGCGTGGCCATCATGGCCTGGCACCCGGCCCGAAAAATCGGCGGCATTTGTCATTTCCTGCTGCCCTCTCGTCCACAGGGAATTACAGCGGACCATGCACCGGGGATGTATGCGGATGGCGTCATGGGTCTGTTCGAGACGGCGCTTCGCACGACACAGACTCTGGCGTCGGACTACCTCATCAAGGTGGCCGGCGGCGGCAATATGTTTCCTGATCTGTCGAAAAACAGCGGCTGCCGCGCGGGAACCTGCGGCGAGGAATCGCGCGCCGATTGCCGCAGCATCGGCTGCAACAACATCAAGGCTGCGCGTTCGCTGCTCAACGGTGCGGGGTTTGTCATCGCGTCTGAGAGTGTGGGCGGGCACGGCAGCCGCCAGGTGATATTCAACCTGTCCACCGGCGACGTCAGGGTCCGGCGCGGTACCCACTTCGCGCCAAACCTACGGGCGGCCTCATGAACAAGATCAAAGTATTGGTGGTCGATGATTCGGCGGTCGCCAGACAGGTCATATCCGAACAACTCGCGGCGGATCCGGCCATTCACGTGCTGGCGGCGGTCGCCGACCCGATCTTTGCCATGACCCGGATGAAGATGGACTGGCCGGATGTCATCGTGCTTGATATCGAGATGCCGCGCATGGACGGCATCACGTTCCTGCGGAAAATCATGAGTGAGCGGCCGACGGCGGTTGTCATCTGCTCGACGTTGACGGAACGAGGCGCCGCAACCACCCTCGAGGCCATGGCAGCGGGAGCCATCAGCATCGTTGCCAAACCCAAGGTGGGTCTGAAGAAATTTCTCGAGGATTCGGCCAACGACCTCCTGGGCGTCGTCAAATCGGCGGCGCGGGCCAACACCCGTGCGCTCAATGCCACCCTGACTTCCATGGCTCCCGCCAAGCTGACGCAACCGGTTCATGTCGCCGAGAAATTGTGCGCCGACGCGATCCTTGCACCGCCGGCGGGACATGCCATGACCCAGACCACCGAGCGTATCGTGGCGCTCGGCACGTCCACCGGCGGCACGCAAGCCCTGGAAGTGGTGCTCAGAGCTTTGCCCCGGGATTGCCCGGGGATCGCGGTCGTACAGCACATGCCGGAGAAATTTACCGCGGCCTTCGCCGACCGGTTGAACAGCCTTTGCGCCGTGCAGGTCCAGGAGGCCGTCCATGGTGAGCGACTGCTGCCCGGCCATGTGTTCATCGCGCCGGGTGGCAAGCACTTCATGCTTCGCCGCGGCGGGGCGTACTACTATGCCGAGGTGGTGGATGGCCCACTGGTGAACCGGCACAGACCGTCGGTGGACGTGCTGTTTCGTTCAGTCGCCAAATGCGCGGGCCGCAATGCCATGGGTTTCATCATGACCGGCATGGGCGATGATGGCGCCCGCGGCCTGTTGGAAATGAAACAGGCCGGTGGACCCACGGCGGCGCAGGATGAACAGAGCTGCGTGGTGTTCGGCATGCCCAAGGAGGCGATACGCCTCGGCGCCGCCCAACAGATTCTGCCTTTGAGCCAGATTGCATCCGTCATTCTGCAATGGGGAGCCCACTGACCCGCCCCGAAGCGGGGTCGGCGGGCTCAATTCAAGGCGCAAAAAAAAGCCCTGGACTTATTGCGGTCCAGGGCCCATGTCTTTCAGATACTTCTTCTTATTTTATTCAGCTGCTTCCGTATCCCCCGCCGGCACCGTGTCATCCGAGTCGCCCATGCCGCCGCTCACATCCATGAAGCTGCGGCGTCGGCTGTCGTCGAATGCGCGTCGACGTCGTGAATGATACGCGAAGCCGGTGCCCGCGGGAATGAGCCGACCGACAATTACGTTCTCCTTGAGGCCGCGTAAATCATCCTTGAGGCCCCGGACCGCCGCCTCGGTGAGCACGCGGGTCGTTTCCTGGAAGGATGCCGCCGAAATGAAGGATTCGGTGGCCAGGGAGGCCTTGGTAATGCCCAGCAACATGGGTTCCCAAGTCGACTGATGCTTGCCCTCCTGTTTTTGCTTGGCGATGACGTCGAGCAACCGGCCCCGATCCATTTGTTCGCCGCGCAGCAGCGCCGAATCGCCGGTGTCCAGCACCTCGATTTTACGTAACATCTGCCGGACGATGACTTCGATGTGCTTGTCGTTGATCTTCACGCCCTGCAAGCGATACACGTCCTGGATCTCGCGCACCAGGTAGTTCGCCAGCGCCTCGACGCCCTGGAGCCGCAAGATGTCATGCGGATTGGGTTCGCCATCGGCGATGACTTCGCCCTTTTCGACCTGCTCGCCCTCGAACACGTTGAGATGACGCCACTTCGGGATCAACTCCTCGTACTTGTCGGACGCCTCGTTGGTGATGATCAAACGGCGCTTGCCCTTGGTCTCCTTGCCGAAGCTGACGGTGCCGCTGCGCTCGGCCAGAATCGCCGAGTCCTTGGGCTTGCGCGCTTCGAACAAGTCGGCGACCCGCGGCAAACCGCCGGTGATATCGCGCGTCTTCGACGATTCCTGGGGAATACGTGCGATGACGTCGCCGACCGACACCTTCGAGCCGTCCTCCAGGCTGACGATGGCGCCCGCCGGCAGCGCGTACACCGCCGGAATGTCGGTATTCGCAAAGGTGAC
>Ga0116226_10000839_pt1 | contig 26668 bp, 51 predicted proteins | sample S1TSphfallax_FD_89692 | JGI IMG/M metagenome (GOLD analysis project Ga0116226, IMG submission 89692) | Host-associated microbial communities from peat moss isolated from Minnesota, USA - S1T2_Fa - Sphagnum fallax MG | ecosystem: Host-associated > Plants > Peat moss > Unclassified | place: USA... | reverse complement strand
CCAAGTAGAGACATTTTTATTTCCTTTGTTAAGTGTCTAAATTATACAGCTAATTTCAATAGCTGTCGCTCGAACCCGAATCACTGCTGGAGCTATCGCTCGAGCTTCCGCTATCGTAGGAGTCATTGGAGGAACTACTCGAATCCAACCCCGACGGGCTACGATCATAGGAGTCGTCGTCGTTCGAATCCAATTGTGCCGGGGGAGGTGCATAATAAGGAGCCGGTGCAGGTGCAAAGTATGGAGCCGGTGCAGGTGCACGTTCTTCCACGTAAACCGTTCGTTCCACAACACGTTCTGGGCGGGATAGTGCTTCTCCAATCAAAAGACCAGTAAGCATATCACTACCACTATTGTTGACTACTACCGGGGCAGGCGCCGGATATTGATGTTGGAACACGGTCTGCGTAGGAGTAGGAGCCACATAAGCCGGAGTCGGTGCCGGAGAAGCTCGACGCTGTTGGTAACTCTCAACCGATTCACCGGTCTGAATAGAATCAGCATTGGGAGGCAGAGCACCATAAGAACTCTCCGGGGCAGGTGCTGGCGCAGGCGGCATCGGTTGAGGAGGAGTAAATCCATTCTTAACACCAGTTTGTGACTGGTTACAGACATTATCAACCATACTCGACAGATTTGCCAGATAGCTGTTGCTAGGTGCCTTACCATCCTTGATATCGGCAAGTGACTGCCGCACAGATTGCTGGAGGCCATTAATCCGAGTCAGAATTGTTGACGTATCGTCTACACTGAATCCTGCAGTCTTGGTAATCAGCACGGCATCATCGAGGCGCTTCGCCAGATCCAGAAGTTGAGATTTCTTATCGGTAACTTCTTTTTCGATGTTAGAAGTTTCTTTCTTCTTACCTGACAGGAAAAAGTATACACCTACTCCGGCAGCTACAAATAGAAACAACAGAAATACCGTCAGCCCAACGTGGCTGCTCTCGGAGTGCACTGTAATCGGAGAGGCTTGAGCAACCGTTGCATATCCTTGAGGAATTGCAATAGGGCTCTGAATCACTGCAACAGGAGGTGCTGCCAGTGCTTGCTCGTTGGACATAATACGGACGCCAGCAGCGGCATTGGAAGCAAACTTGAAACTGGGATCCAGTCGAGCAGCTTCCTTCATTTCGGCCAGACCTTGTTGATGCTTACCTTCTGCCGAATAAACTTGCCCCAGTTGCCAATGGGCTTTAGGGCTATCCTTTGCTGCAAGGACTTCCTTCAGCAGGGATTCGGCGCGAGGATAGTCGTGCGACTTGTATGCGGCATCAACGTCTGACGGCCTGGGCATCGCGAATACCGAAACAGCAGACAGAGTGAGTGCCAACGTAGCAAATGATTTACGGAACATTAAATCTCCTAGTTTATGTCACAATTATAGGGCCCGTAGGCCCTATAGTCAAGCAACCTGCAGCTTAGAAAGCATCCAGGTAGGTGTAGCTGTTGTTCATCTTGAACTCTTCGCGCTTGATGACCAACATCGCTTCTTCCGGTTCGCCCTGGTTTACAACGTAAGTAAACGTGCCGGCTTCGGTATCAATCTTCACCAGGTTACGCGGAGTAACTTCCAGTTCCACGCTGTATCCAGGATCATCGTCCTCATCCGAACCGTCAGCCTTACCGGTCCAGGTGTTGAGATGGAACGTCAGCTCTTCCTGTGCAATCGGATTACCACGGATCTGACGCGGATAAACCTTATCGTCGGCCATCTTCTTGCCCTTGTAGAAGATCTCCACGTTGTGCTTCAGGCTGCCTGCATCATACGGCTTCGCATTCAGCATTTCCATTGCTTGTTTCGGAGATTCGTTATAACGATTCATCTCTTCGACCAGCGCCTTAAGCATATCAAAGTTGAACGAATCGAAAAGGAGAGTCAAACGGCACACTTGCGTGATATGATCCTTGTTATTAAGGTTATCTTCGCAGTATTCTTGAATGAACGCCGCATCCAGACCCTTGAACTCGAGCATATAGAAAATACGTCCCGGGCGATTACGCATATGCGAATTGACACGATACTTATCGTTCACAGTGAGCATAAACAGCTTCTTAGTCGGATACACACCGTCCAGCAGAGTCAGCGTAGCTTCTTGTTCCTTCTCATCAAACACCTTCTCAAATTCGTCGAACACAATAATGCAAGGTTCGTCGATTGATTGAATAAACGTATTAAAGGAGTCGCCGGTGAACGCAGTGTTGATGACCAGTGTAGAAATACCCAGGCCAGCAGCTTTCTGAGAAACCATTTTCGCCAGCATCGTCTTTCCCGAACCCTTCTCACCCGACAGTAAACAGCCAGTCGAGTTATCGCGACTCAGAAACGTGTTGATAATACGATCGGCCTGGTTGGTAGTTTTACCGTAAATCTTACCCTTGATTTCAAAGTCGCTGATCGGCTTCAGATACCAGCCACGCATCGGATGCAGGGCCACGGTATAGGTTCCGACAGGCAGCGAGTTACGAACATCGTAGACGCCGTCTTGGGTGGGGAACAGCAGATCGCCGTCTTTCAAATAAAATGACATATGTGTTTCTTTCTATAGTTAGGTTAAATCTTTACAGCGTTGTTACCGTGCTATCTGGCAACCACAGGGTTACCGGATAATCCATTGTTTGTTCAATAATTTCACGAATAATTTCCCAATTGCCACCTCCACGAGCTGCACCAATCAGTGGAATATGGATCTCCTCGGAGATACCGTGTGCCTCTTTTTGCACACTAATCTGGGAATTGACTTCTTCGAAGCAAGTCGCAATCGCATCATAACTTGTAAAGCGATTACCCTTACCAAAGAGGTTTTGAGTCACTGCGTTCCAGATAATCAAATTATCCGTGACCAATACAGGATAGGCAGAGCCCAAATGAAGACCCGGGGACCTATGAATCTTTTCGTAACAATCAAATGCAAAGGGGTAAGTATTCTTGACTGCAAGTGCGACTCCAGATCCCATCACACCTTGTGCATTACAGCCGTGCACGATATGACCTGCCCTGACATTCATCAAATTACCAGTCTTGGTTACAAGTTTAATCATAGCAGAGTATTTCCGCCAATAAGTCCGGCTATGAATGCAACCGGAATCGCAATACATCCGCAAATATAACTACCTGTTATAAGCCCAATCACACATCCTGCCAATATAACAAAAAGCATAACCAATACGAACATTGCTAGGCTGTCGCTCATTTGAAGTTCCTATTCCACCAAGAAATAATTTGACGTCCCCAGAGACTAATCACGCAGAGCACTACAAAAAGAAGTGATAGCAGGCTACCAGTAGTAATGAAAATAAAGAAATTCCAAAACACACATAGCAAACACAGGACATACATTATTTGATTAAAGGTATTCATTAATATTCCAGAAAAAAGACTAGAAAGCAACTGCAGGCGGCAACAAGATTAACAATATTACCGCCTGCAAAGAAAAGTATTAGATTCAGTACTCCAATTATCGGTAACAGATGATGGACTAATTTCATTACTTAACCTTGCGTTAAAACAATTGTAGCGTGAACCTACGAAATTTGCAAATTGAGTTTACTCGTCGTCTTCGTTGTCGACAAACTCGAGCTTCGCACAGAACTTGTCGTGCCACGCATTATATGCGTTGGCAGCAAAACTATCCGGTTTTTTGGCAATCTGATCCTTAGCAGATTCCGAAACAGCTTTCACGCCACGACTAATCGAGTGGATAACAATCCTACCCAGGATATAGACTAGGCCAACAGAAATAAAGAAGCCGGTAACAAATACCCCACCCTCGCCGATGTCTGTAAAGAACCAACTATGTGTGATAATAGAAAAAATAATACCAAATATCACATTCCAAAATAGGAAACCAAAAGCGGCAACAAGAAAACCTACTATTACAGCAAATCCGATCAATTTAATCGAACCGAGAATGACGCGCCTAGTGTAGGCACAGAGATCACTTCCGTGTCTGGTTGGCACATAGTTACCCATTTCGTGTGCAATAAACCAGTGCCAGCTGTTAGTGTTGAATGACAAAGTTTTCATTTTGAATCTTTCAGTTTAAAGTCTGCGTTTCTTTTGTCGAATTTATTTGTTGCAGTCAACCAACGATCCCAGTCAATTTCAACGGGGCAATCTTCAGTCAGCGGATCATAAATTGTTCCGCCAGCAGCAACATTGTTATCACTGGACCACTTAATGGCATCAAGTTGATGTTCTCCGAGCATAGAATAGGCCTTACCCGACCAATAGATGAGGACTTGCTTATCGCTCCAATCCATTGAAAAGGAATGCTCTACATAGCCTTCGATCTTACCTTCGTTTTTACGTAGGATAATCCGAACAGGAAGAAAACGAGAAATATCGTGTTTCAGCAGTATTACAGTTGTATCGACATTACTCATTCTTTCCCTTTAAGCTTATTCACTACTTTTTCCATATCGTAAAGTTCTTTACAGCTTCTTGGCATACCCATACTGCCTACGACTGCTAAACAAGTATTGCAACGATAGCTTATCCCACTGGCTGTGTCAAACGATGCCACGGCACCGCATAGAAGCGTTATTGGCTTAATATTTTCAACAGGATGATATTCGTCCTCATCTTCGTCGTAATATGTTATCATTCTGCCTCTGCAGGTGCGTCTCTAGAAACTTCTTCATCTTCATCTTCCTCGTCCTCACCATATTTGGACTTCTCGGCCTTCAGAATTTCAAGGGTAGCTTCGGACAATACAATGTAACCATCTGCCTCGTTAGATTGTGACCCAGCACCAGTCATTTTAGTCCAGTGCTTTCTAGTAGCCGACATAAAGGTTTGAAGCCACGACGTAACCATTAATTCTTTAACAAGTTCTGCTAGGCTTTCGTAATCCTTTGCTTCACGACAATCATCAATCAACTGAGAAGGCTTAACAAGAGAATAGCTCACCGATTCACTAGAACCCATCATCCAACTAAGACGTTTAACGACACGATTAGGATTATTCCAATCACTGCCGTTATTACTACCAGATCTACGAAGATAACGCTTATATAATAAATCTGGTGAATCAATGTCATCTTCGAGTTCTTTATCTTCGGCCTTTATTTTTTCAATATATTCCGGGATATCATTTAAAATATCTTGGAAAGTAGTACGAATATAATTATTACCATATCCGTGTGTGCCCTGCCCTTTACCGATATATTCTTCAATACAATACTTGTCGGTAATAGCCTTTAAGATATCTCCGTGGATGATTACGTGAGTTACTCTTTGAAAAGTATCAACTTTTTTAATCTTATTTGCTAATCTATCTAATTCTTTTAGTTGAGATTCAGTTAGGCCATCTTCGAGATGTTTTTTTTCTAGTTCACTTATGTCATATGCATCTTTATCAAAATAATAAGTTTTTTCTATGCCGAGTCGACCTTCGTGATCTGCATCGAATAACTTTTCTAAGTCGAAAGTTGCCCGACTAACTTCCGGATCGTGGTATGGATTCGGACCTTGCCCAAACTCATACAGTTGAGAACGTAATGCCTCAACAACAATATTTAAGCCGAAACCGTAACAGTTTTCTACTCCTCCATAATCGTTATATTCACCATAAAAGGGAATTGGGCAAACATCATAAAAAGTATTTGCATAACAATTACTATCTGTTCTCTCATTCTTTGCCAAAATATAGACAATAACTTTCTGTCCTGCTGTAATGTGCAGGTTAGAAAGCATACAAGTACCGTTCCAGCATCCCATATTATTTTCCCTCTAATTTTTCTTTTAAGCGTCTGTATTCTGCCAGGTCACGAGCATCCTGTGCTTCCTTGTAAGCCCGATCGACTTCTAATCGATTTGCGTATTCTTCATCCGTTTCTAACCTTGATACAATTAAATTAAATTGCGGGCTGGGGTCAGAATCATAAGGTTCGTGGTGATATCGATCCCAATCCAACCTGGCATCTGGACCATACTTCACAATCAATTCTATTATTTTCTTGCGTATGTCATTTAAGCACATATCAAAATCATAAGGAGAAATTGTTTCGACCGTTTTACTTACAATTCTTTTTGTATCTACCTTCTTCTTAGGCATATAAGGAAGTCCTATTCTCGAAATCTGAAAAACGATCACCCGGAGCATAGTCATCGTCTCTGCCTTCAATGAAACGAACTTCATAATCGGGGAAATGATGGCCGATTACTTGCCAAATTTCATCTTCGGATTCTGCATCAATCAGTGCGCAAGCAGTTCCGTCAGATTTACTATTTGCATCCATAAAGGCGTAATAGGCATCTTCGTCCTCGTCTTGTAGGCGCGCAGCCTCTGCAATTTGTTCAGGAGTCATACCTTCGTCAGGGCGACTCCGGGAACCAGTCCACCAGTATTGGAAAGGTATAGAATCCAGCTTACAGCCTTCATCTTCGTAGCCGCCAGAATACCAACTTACCCAATATCTTTTCTTTGTCATACTACCACCTCATTTAGTCTTGCTCGTGCTGCATCAGCAAATGCAGAAATATTACCACATTTGTCTTCCCATCTTAAGAGACTGCGGCAGGTATATCCGATGTCATCGGGATAGTCGCAAGTCGCTTCTTGATTTAGTTTACCATTGGTAAAAACTCGACAATGATATTTGCGGTTGATATTTCTAACCGTAACCGTATGTTCAACCTGGCCAAGACACATATGCTGCATCTTGACAATTTGTTTGTATCGTTCAGCCATTTTAAACTCCGTTGCTCTTTGAACCAATTCCGATACTCTTTTCGGAATTCGAACCTGCTCGATGTTGTTTGGACCAGGAATAATCCTCGGGAAGCTTATCGCTTACGCCCGCTTTCCCAACCGACTGAGGATTCTGCGAAACAAAGGTCACATAGGTGTAGACCAATGGAGTGTCTCGTAGCATTTCCATAAAGTTTAATGCCAGTGTCATCTGCTCCATTGGAAAATGCTGGTTCTTCGGAGTACCTTCGTACATCCAGAATACCATAAAACCTTGTGACTTATCTTCTTCCATTATTCGCCTTTTAATATTCTCACTGTTTCTAACTCGCTTAATCTTCGTTTATATTCTTGCAAGGAATCAATTAATCCATCCAGATCAATAAACGGTAATGTGATACTGGTATTTGCATAACCAAAAAAACTAAAATCAATGCTAAGTGATCCGAATTTATCTCCGGAAATGCCATATCCACCGTTATCTATGTGTTGCTACACATTAATTACGATATCATCGGAATTACCGGTTATCTCTCTAAATTTTTGTTCCATATTATTTTAATTTCCCCATTAACTTCTTTACCATATCTTCTTCACTCAAAAATACCTTAGCATCTTGCAAGTATTGTATAAGACCATCGAGGTCAATGTCTTGAAATTCTAAGGTTTCGGCAATTCCATTGACGACCTTAGAAACTGTAAATTTTCGAGTTGCGCCGACACTTATAAGCATATTGGAGGGTCTATTAAATCCGCCATAACTTAAGAAGGCGGCTGTTATTCTGTCCGAATGTCCGTCGTCCTCGTTAACTGACAATAATTTATAGTGTGACATAGGATCTGTGCTTTAGATAGTGCTTACTTTGCTTTAAAACCGTGTAATCTTGCGGCGCCCGCGGCGCTTATGCGTCGTTGTGTGTCGCGTGCACGCTCATCTTGGTATTCCTCTAACTTCCAGCCACCTGCTTCTAATGCATCAATTTTACGCTTTGTTGACCTAGGACCATCTTTTACCTGTTGATAGCTGATTTGGATAATCTGTTGACGCATCTCTTCAAAAGGTAGGCGCTTCAACCTACGGAAAGTGTCATCCTCTGTCATTATTATCAGCCTGGAACTTTTTCTTCAAAGCAATACCATATTCTGCAACAGTCCAGTGATTTGCCGTTAGGTATTCTACCGACTTCATAAGGTAGTCGTAGTAGTTAGAATTCTGAACCTGGATTTTAACAATCACTGTGTATACTTCTTGAAAGGATGGTTTGCGCAATCTCTCAAAGGTGTCATCTTCGTTCATATCTATCCCAATCTGACCAGCGACTATCCCACTCTATCCTAAACGAATCTTCAGTCCAACCGCAAGATTCCTTGGTTTCACGAATGAGTCTGCATCTTTCTTCAGTGTCATCAATGTGGAGGTGAACCTTGCAACGTTTCCACACTGTGAGGTAATCAGTTCTCTTTAATCTTTCAAATGTTTCGTCTTCTGTTTTCTGCACGGAGACTCCATTCTCTATGATATTCATTTCTTGTCCAGCCGAGATTTTTATAAATCTCTGACGCCTCCAAAACCATACGAGTACTCGGTTTTTCTAAAAATTCGGAAATAGCACTATCCACTACTTCAAAAGGAGCGCGAGTTAAAATTCTAATAAGTTTATCTTCGGTAGATTCAGTCAACTTTACCTCCCATAAAGAAATCTACATAATCCCACCTGTATTCCTCGAGTGTCATTCTTATCTCTCTATCAGTGGCTTCGTAATTCTCTAACAGCCGACAACGCATTCTTATCATTTCAACGATAATTCTCATTTTGCCATAAGAAACTTTTCTACGCAATACTTTGAAGGTATCGTCTTCAGTCATTTGTATTTTCTGTTATACAGCTTCCGACATTCCTGTTTATAATCTTTCCAAGTCCATCCATCGAATAAATTTCCCCATTCACTAGATGCAGGACCTTCATCGTCACTTATTTTGTCAAGTTTTTCTAATTGACGTTTTTCCTCGGCGCCGTCTTGAAGACCTATTGAATTCCAGGCTGTAAGAAAAGGCACTTTTCTAAGAGCTTTAAACGTATCGTCTTCTGTGTATGTCATATAGATATAGGAAAAGCTATACGTTATTATAACGTATAGCTTTTGGTTGGTCTATAGGCTTTTACAACCTATATTCAAAGTTTACTTCTTAGTAGCACCACGAGCCTGCAAGTCGACAGCCATTTCACGGCTTGTCTTCGCAGTCAGCAAGTCCACCAGCGTTTGTGCATTCTGACCTCCATTACCTTGGCCACTCGCACCCATCACAACTTGCGGACTCCAGGCACCCGGTTGTGCCTTAGCAATAGCATCAGCATACATCTTGTTGACTTCCACGTAAGCGGCCAGCTTCTTATCAAGTTGACCGTCGGCTTCCATCACCAACTTCTTTCGAGTAGCTTCACCTTCACCGCGTAAAATTTCAGCTTGCTTGAATGCTTCAGCTTCCTTCACGCTTGCATCCGCAATCGTAACCTTAGCCTGAGCAGTAGCAATGGTCTTCGCGTTCTCGACTTCCTGCTCCCATTTCGCCTTGGCAGCATTCGCTTCACCCTGACTAATAGTGGTCATCTTTTCCTGTTCAGCCTTCAGAGCATTCGCCTTGCTGATTTGCACAGCCGTGGTTGCCTTCTGGCGTTCAACAATCTGGGTTTCCACTACAGCATCATACCTGATATCGTTGATTGCAACAGGTTGAAGAACCAGACCATAAGCAGTGAGTTGCGATTTACTTTCGCGCATCGGCATACCCCTGTCATCCAACTGAATGGTTACCAGGTTGACGATCTTGTCTTCACCTGTCACCGGATCCTTCTGCGTAGTCTGAACCGTCTTCGTCAAATAGGTACCGTTCGCCAATTGGTCATCGATGTACTTTGGAATGTCGGGACGTTTCTCAGCCGAGCTTTCGGTCGAAGACATTGTTGGGCCCACGCCGTAGATAACCTTCTGCACTGCAGTACGAATGAGTTGTTGTTCAATCGCAGCGGTAGAACCAAAGTCCTTGTGCAGGCGAATAATACTCTTCGAATCCAGTGGCATTTGCCAGCTAATCGTTCCAGAGATGTTGGCGTGGCCACCATCATTGAACCGTGTCTGAATAGACTCGTCGACTTCCTTACCCTGACCTTTCTCGCTGCTGAAGCTAAATTGATCACGACGAGGATATGTCGTTAGCTTACCCATACCTTGCCATTTCCAGCCCGGCTCGGTAACAGCCTCCATTTCACCGCTGATATGTTGTATAACAGCGATGTTCTTTGCGTCTACATTTGTAAACATCTGTGGTACAATGATAAGAGCTGCAACAAATGCAATTCCCGTCATCACCAGCGCAACAATGCGCCCGATAGACATATTCATTCCTTTTTCTCCAATTTTGCCTTACGGCGTTGAATTTCTTCCATCACTTTGTGAAGATGTTCGACCTCTGCAACCTCTTGCAAAGTATGTTCCGCCTTCACGATCACCTGCTTCACCGCGGATTTGCGGAAAAGAGAAAACATCGGCTCCCCGGTGATGATCGGCAAAACCACCTGTGTCCCCAAGAAGATGAAGACTAACGCTACAGAAATAAAAACTACTAGTTCCAAAATTCCCATTTATTACTCCTTAGTCTCTATAAAGACTACAAGCTTATTATAGTATTACAGACGTTTTTATGCAAGCGGATTTATTGTTTACGTGCCCACCCTAAGGATAACAAATATATATTTCCGTTGGCCGGCTCAAGTCCGTGCTCATATAAATCCGGTCGGAACAATTCAAATCTCCACCACCTTTTCACCGGACCTAAGATATACATCCTTGCTCTGCTATTCGGGCGCTTAATTGTGAAATTTAACCTATGATGACTAAGATAGGGACTCAGTAAATCTTTATGTTTCTTAATACAGGTTCCTGCCGGAATCTTTATAATCCATAAGTCAAATTTAAATAGTTTTCCTAACCAATTAGGAATTAATGGCATCTTTACATACCCGCCTCCTTGGCGGCCTGTGGTCCAGTTAAACATTTGTGTGAAGATCTTCTAATGCTTCAATTGTATCTTCTGATGGATTAGATTTTGCACGTTCATTGGAGATTGCCTGGACAATGCAATATTTCACCATCTCGGCCTTCTGGCCCGGTACAGCCTTTGCAAGTTCTGACAGAATATTTACACCCGATAACATCAATAACTCCACAAGCTTAGGACTTCCTAAAACCTTGGTTTTAATAATAAGCTCATCCCTCTCGATCTTTGCTTTTTCTTCGGCAGCCTGAACTTCGGATCTCCAGCGATTAAATTCGTTGACATATACCGTAAGTCGGGATTTTTCTGCAGAAACATTTGAGACCGGCATAACACGTTGAAGATCTAAAATATATCCAGCAGTATGTTTTACGGTGTGTTTAGTCCTACTACGACTAGTAGGATATTCGTAAGTTGAATAACTATCAGGAATTCCAAGTCGGATCATCAATTCCGTAATCTGTTCTTTGATTTTTAAATTAGATTCGTGAATAGGTTTATTAATCTCATTTATTTCTTCTAGATGTTTATTCGCAGCAAGAACTGCAGCTTGGACTTGGGCATCAACTTGATCCATTGGAACCTTCTTGCTGTAATACCCGGTAGAGGACTCCTTAATAAGTTTATAATCTGGAAGCTTAATATCTGCCTGTGCTAGTGGTGTAAATTTTGTGTCTCCTGTAAAACCAGCAATTTTTTCAGCTTTTGCAAATTGTGTAGCAACACGAGTCTTTAGATCAATCAGACTATCAAAGATTCGATTGAGCTCGGGGTCGGTGGCATAAGGAAATGGATTAAGCTTTTTATCAATTGTCATTTTCTTTCCTTTTTATAGCTTCCTGCATTACTTCTTCAAAAGTCCAACCCTGCCATACAGAATTGAAATAATCGTTGGGGTTACATCCATTGAGAATTATTGATACAAGATACTTTTGAAATTTTCTGGGTTCAATATTAGACTTAGCTGCAATCCTATTGATGATGGTGTCAAAAGAATCCCGCTTTAGGATTCTAAAGGTATCATCCTCGGCCATTTTATTTATGGCTGGTTCTGTAGATGATGTAGATAAAAACTAATACGATAAGCAATGTCAACATTTTATTCTCCTAAGATGTCTTTAACGCGCTGTTTATCTTCCATTAAGTTGCGTAACGACTCAACGTAGTTTTGAAATCTCTGTTCTGGATTGTCTACACCAATTGTATATTCGGATCCGTCATTTAGATGCAAAATACCTAACAATGTAGGAACACGCGACGACGGGCTGTAGGTATCGTTGAAACCAAATTCTTCTCCAGATTCCGGTGACTTTGTTAAACCCCAATTGATACCAATATTTTTCACCTTGTCTCGAATCTCAGCCATTGCTGTCTGAAGGCTTCTCCAATTCATATTTGGAGGTGAAGAAAAACTACTACCGTAGTAATTCCAATTACCATCAGTAATATTTCCTTCTTCGAGCATATATGCCCATAAGAATTTTAGAGAATCATCAACCATTATGTTAGTCCTGTCTTTATCAGATATTGTTCTTTTGTAAAATTACCGTCTGCAAATTGTTTCATACATTCCTCGGTAAATTCCGATCTGGTCCATCCACCGGGATCAAAATTACCGCCACAGTCGTCCCAATACTTATTATCGGCCAGGATATTGATTACCTCTTGATCAACCCAATATATCTGAAGCCGATCAACAAGTGTTGAAAAAGTAATTCGGCTGAGCCTCCTAAAAGTTTCTTCAATCTGACTTGAACTTAGGGTTTCTTCTTTGCCATTCATCTATAAATTCCTGTCTCGTCCATCCGTAATCTTCGTAGATAAGTGCGTCATCCGATGGAGAACTGCCAGCACGTATCCTGAGCTTATTCAGGATGTTATGGACGTGCAGGTTCTGTAGTTGTTCAAACGGAATCTGGCGCAGTTTTCTGAAGGTATCATCTTCAGTCATACAGATAGTTTAATTTTTACAAACAATTCCGATTCCTCTGGAGTCGTGGGATCCTTAATTCCGTAGGCGATATGTCCGAATCTCGTATCCATATCAATATAATCGATTCCCTTGGAGACCGTTTCTCCCAAAATGGAAGTAAGAATTGTACCATCGGGGAGTCTATTATATTCGTCTGGTGTAAATAACCAAAGCTTATCATTAAATCTATGCATCTTATCCTTTAATACATAGAATTTGCTTCAAAGTATGCACGACTTCAACCAAATCGGTTTGTGCCGCCATTACTTCATCAATATCCTTATATGCAGCCGGAATTTCATCAATTACGTCTGCATCCTTACGACACTCGACTCCGGCTGTCTGCGCTTCCATTGCAGAAATATCAAACATCTTTTTAGCTTGATTACGGGACATCTTTCGTCCGGCACCGTGTGAGCACGAACAATAAGCTTCCTCACAACCTTTACCGCGCACAATAAATGACTTTGCGCCCATTGAACCTGGAATAATACCCATCTGTCCGAGTTGGGCGGAAACTGCACCCTTTCGAGTAATCCACATTTCCTCACCTGCGTGTTCTTCCCAAGAAGTGAAGTTATGGTGGCAGTTGACCACTTCGCCCAGTGTGATCATTTTCGGGAAACGATGCTTTAGGGTAGCTAGTACCAAATTCATCATTGTGTCACGATTGAAGCGTGCATAATCCTGCGCCCAATGCATTGCCTCAATGTAGGCATCAAATTCAGGAGTACCTTCGTCCAACCAAGCCAGGTCCTGGTCAGGTAAACCCCAACTACGCTTTGCAGCTTGTTCCTTTGCTAATTCCACAGCCACGGTACCAATTTGATTACCGATACCACGAGAACCCGAATGCAGCATTACCCACACACGATTTTTTAAGTCTAGACAAATTTCAATGAAATGATTGCCACCGCCCAAGGTGCCAATTTGGCGACCAATGCGCTTTTCGTCTGCACGCCCGAGTTTTGCTTTCATTGCAAGTTTATCCCAACGATCCATTGTCTTGCGTAAATTCTTACGGAGGACATCGGCATAAGGACCCGACACCGCAGGTATTCCAGCCTTGTGTTCGTTAAAACCAACCGGAACATCACGTTCGATTTCGTTACGAAGAGAGAATAGAGATTCTGGCATATCTTCTGCAGTCAAATTAGTCATAACTGCGCACATACCACATCCAATGTCAACACCGACCGCGGCCGGAATGATTGCACTACGAGTCGGAATTACGGAACCAACCGTCGCACCTTTACCCATATGAACATCGGGCATAATAGCCATATGTCCAGCAAGGATGGGCAATTGTGAGATGTTCATAATTTGTTGGACAGCAGCCTGTTCAACTTCCATATCACCAACCCACAACTTTACATTGTCGATCACCAGTTTTTCTTTAACTACTTCTTCGTCGTTCATTTTATGCTTTCAGTTTTGCCATAATGGCATTTGCTTCAAGTCTTCGGCGTACCGTTTCGAGTCGCACAGTCGTCCTGACTGGTTGTAAAGTGTAAGCTAAAATCTCACAGTTGTCAAATATGTCAGGTATATTACTGTCTATTGATTCTTTGATAAGCATATTTAGTCTGTGAATATCAAAATAATCAGTATTATCAAAATCGCCAAATTGTGCAGTCAAAGTGCCAATCCCGCGCCTGGATATTTTACCGGATTTGGTCAACGGTCGTACCCAGGCCCATTTTCTGAAATAAAGTCCAGTTTCTTTATTCTTAATCTTATATTTAATCTGGGACATTATTTATCTGTGTAATTTTTTGGTTCTTTTCTTAGAGTATCAAACACTTCGTCTTGCCATTCCAGGTATATTTTTCTATAATATTGAAATATTACTGTGAGAAGTAAACAAAAAATAATGACACCCGCAATAGTGGCATATGTTCCGATAATCCAGGGCAGATTAAATACTACAGAAATAATTATAAACGGTAAGCTACCGATCATAAATATGAAGAGAGGAACAAGAACCCTGTCGGCGGGATCTGGTAATTTTTCTTTCCAGTAATATTTTAAAAATTTAAAAAAGTACATTATTCATTCTCCTGTATCTTTTGCCATTCAAAATAACGATTACGAAAGTAAACTACACATTGATATATACCAAATATTACAATAGCTACAATTGTCGCAATGACGAAAATTGCAATAATTATACCTGTTTTAAAGATAAAAGAGAGTATTAAAAATAGTGAATAAAATAAGATCCAAGTAAAGAATCCAGCTGAGATTCTATTCGCATCAGATTTTAGATGATCACTCCACCACCACTTAATAAAATTGTATAAATTTTTCATTTACCGCCTAACCTTTCTGTTGTTCATCTCCGCGCAGCTTATTGAATACCTGTGCCTGCCATTTTACATATGCACAATGCACAAATGCTACGAAGTTATATGCACCAATAATGAAAACAAGAGCTAAGAGACCTCCAAAATACCACAGATACATAATTCCGCCAAAGAACCAGGCTGCAATAGAAACAGGCCCCAACCCCAGTAGCAGTCCAATAATTGTAAATCCAAATCTCGATTCAACACCGTCGAGATGGTCATTCCAAAACCAAGAAACAAATTTAAAGAAATACATTTTTTACTTTCGGTTATTTCACACAGGGAATAAGATGTTCATTATTATCTAATTCATAAAAATATGAATTTTGGATTCTAATCAACTTTTTACCTTTGAAGCAGATTGTGCTGTAGAATACCTTTCCGGGATCAATTGCATTCATTTGTTGAACCATCTTAGGAGACATCTCGGCGGGGTGATCCGGAAGAAATATAGCCCAAGCAACTACTGCGGCAACCATACCAAGAATAGCAGCGACATAAAAATATTTCATATTTGTCTTAAATTGCTGCGATAGGGATTACTCGCGGAGCGTGTACTTTTTCTTTTCCTGCACCACAGGAACTACGAACAAGTTCCGGATGGTTCTTTGCATAATCTTGCACATACCAGAGTTGTCCGCAACCGCCACCAATATCATCCTGACCTGCAGGATCAAAGCAGCGCACCGAAAATCCGCGGGCGACGAGCTTAGCCATAAAGTCGGTTGCAAGCTGACGTTGACGAATGTTTGCAGCAGCAACGGACTCATCCTGCTCGCAAATTACCGAAACAGTAGCCTGCCACACATAAGGATCAAAAAGATCAAACAGACGGTCCGCGTCTGCATCAGACGTATTACCTTCGTGAGCACAGTAGTTGAAGAATGGTTGACGACCGGTAGAGGTATGCCAAGCCTCTCCCTGACACGCAATGTTTTCTAGGTCGAGCTTAGCTTTAAAAGGAATAAGCTTGTTGCGAGCTTCATCGGTGCTTTCGTGAACGCTAAACTGTAGTCCAACTGTTGGAATTTCAACACTTATATCACGTACCCATTGATAATCAACATCGGGCGCAGAGGTGCTGATCAGCAATGCTGCATTTGGATACAACACATAGAGTTGACGTAGCGCATCAATGAGACCATTCTTATTCAGTAAAGGTTCACCCATCGACATAAACATAATCTGCATACGTTGCACATCTGATGCAACGATGTTCTGGTCGGCGAAAAGATGCTGCACTTGTGCAACAATTTCATCGCCTGTAAGGCTTCGGATGAAAAATTCACCCGTGCCGCAGAAACGACATCCGACAGGGCATCCAGATTGTGTACTGCAACAGACAACCGTACGCTCGTTATATGTAGGGTACTTATAAAGTACAGATTCCGCTACTGCGCCGCGCTCACCTTCGTTGGTAAACACGTACTTACGCACGTTCTGATCCGAGCTCTGAATTGCCTTTACGTCTTGCCATTGTTGCATATTAGTCCTTAGTGAATATTGCTAGAAATCTCTGGAATCATTTCCAACATTGAGTTTGCAAATTCGCGCCACTCGTCGAGGTCGCGAAACGGGATCGCCACGGTGTCATTAATATGCAAATAGATGCAGTCGTCCTCGATAGAGAATAGCAACTCCTTCTTGGGCACATTATCTAATGTATACTTCACGTTTAGCCCCCGTATTTTAGTTTCATAAACATTAATTCATCTTCGGGTATACTACACTTTGTGCCGATTTCCTCAATAGAGTACACTCGTCCGTCTAGCCACCAAATTCCTTCGACCACAATAGGATAACACACATAGGGGTCTGCCGCCATACCACTAATGTACGGATATTCATCGAAAGTAGTACCGATCTGCATAAGATCAACCGCCATATTTAAGTTTGATCAAGATTAGCTCTTCCTTACTTATTTTACACAGATCTCCAAGTTCTGTCAAGCTAACTTTTCTAAACCCAAGGCTCCATTGCTTCGAGTTAGGTGACCATACTGGGTGATTTCCTTCATCATCTCTGTATTCCAATATTACCAGACTATACCGGTCTTGTGAATATCCTCCGCCCATTATATCTCAATCACAATTTGCGGGTCGAAAGCGTGATTCTCTGAGTGACCCCAATAACCAAATGGGTTACACACCACTCGAGTATTGTTGATTTTATAGTCCCAATTCCGGTGTGTATGACCGTGTGTCCATAAGACCGCTTTATCTTCGCTTCCGATATAGTATTCTATATTAGCAAAATAGAAGTTATCATCCATTGATTGTATTCCTCTGCGGCGCAACGCATTGCTTGGACTATGGTGAGTCATAACAACCGTTGGTCCATCGAAGAATTCGTCAAATTTTTCCTTTAAAAATGTAGTGAACTTTTTATGCTCATTCAAAATATATTCCGGAGTCATTGCTAATCCATCTAATCGAATCATACCGTAATCATTCATATATGTGATTGCGTGATTCATTACTAATGGATCGCCACCACCGAAATCCGTCCACATAGTTCCGCCAAGAAATCTTACTCCATCTAATACAATATAATCATTATATAGAAAATAAAAGTTTTTAGGTGCCTGATCCCAAGAATAATTTTGCCAAGATGTGTTTAACTTTTCAAATTCTTGATGGTAATATTCGTGATTACCGCAGATCATTAATACATACTTGAAGTGCTTACACATCTCTTCTACAAAAGGAATTGCGGTTGTGCCAATACTAATATCGCCCGAGAGCAATAGCGTAGTTTCGTGATCGTCATCACGCGGAACGTAAATGTGATTGAAATTAAACTTTGTAAACTCCAAATGTAAATCCGACCATAGTCTAATCTTCATAATACTCTACCCTTATTGATTTTCCATTCTTATCGTACCACTCCGAATGATACCAACCTCCACAGTTCCTATCAAATAAATCTATACGATAGATATATCCCTCTGTAATTCCAGGTTCGCACTTAATGTAATACCTGCCCACATTTTCTAACAGTGTAACCTGTGAACTGAGGGAGTCAACTAAAATCTCTTCTTGGTAAAGATTATCCCTCTTTCTCTTCTGAATCATCCTTAACTTTCGTAATCTTGATCACCTTATCCATAGCATTCTGGGAACGTTTAGATATTTTTGATTTACCCATTAAAACTTCTGCCATTAAATCTTCTCTAAATATTTTCTTAAGATCGTCTTTAAATTCCCAATTTTTAAATATATTCTTATTATTCCTAATTATTTCATCGGTTAGCAAAATCCACTCTTTAACATTTAACTTAGAATTTAGAATGACATTCTCATCAATCTTCTTAACGAGTCTCGGATGTTTACGCATTAACATTCTTACATCAGTCTTAGTAGACAAAGACTTAGTGTTTTTTAGAAATATATCTTCATATTTTGAATTATACTTAATCATATAATCCCAAAATCCTTCAACAGTCGATAAATCTGTAAAATCCTTAACTTGTTCATCAACAAATTTAGGCTCATTCTCTGCAAGTGCGAATAAATTATTCACAGTTAATTTTGGAAGTATAGCAAAATTATCAAGGAACCATTGAGGCTTCTTTAAACAGAATAAAGATTGATCGTAAGTTGATAATTTTTCAAATCTCTCTTTATTGATATAAGTATTGAAGTCAGACTTTAGCAACTCAAAATAAAAAGGATTCGAAAGTTTACTAACTTCTTCTGGTTTTAGCGCAAATCTATCTTTAGTTTTCTTATACTTGATTGAATTACCAAGATTAACAATAAGTTTAAATTTATCGTCTGGTTTAAGAATATAAGGAGTAATTGCATCGAGAAAAGTTGCCTGATCATATCTAATTAATGATGCATAATCTATAATTGATAATTTTTTAAGATCAAATAATTCTGGATTTGATTTGTATGCTGATTTTAGATCAATTGTTTTCGATAATAGGTAATTTATATCCATAGTGTCCTTTTCGGATTCTTCTTGCTATTTCTTTTTTGTATTCTTTAGGTGATAATTGCTGGCCGTGAATCCAATATTGTTTAGGGTGCGCCGGAGCATCGATGGCAGGTCCACCAATTCGGTGTAATTTGCCCTTGTAATACCAGACTCTAGTTTCCTTGTGAGTTATTGCGGGTCCATCTTCTCGATGATAATCACCGTGAAAATGCCAGAGTTCGATCTTATAATTAAAACTGGTATAGGAAGGTCCGTGAATTCGATGGTATTTTCCTTCTTCGTCCCTACTAACTCTATCTTTTTTCTTACCGGCTGGATTTCTGCTAACATATCCCCAACCCCACCATTCCTGACTAGGGAGAAAACCGCTAAAAGGCCCGGAGAGTGGTTCTTCGTAAGTGTAAGGATTAGTTAGCTCCTCAATAAGACGATCATAAGATTTATCGGTCATATACTATGCTAACACATTTAACCGAATTAATCAATTTGACTGCAGGTTTCTAAAAATCCCTCAATTCCCCCGTGTATCTTTATAACCATTGCATCCATTTCAGAAAATAGTATTAGTCTCTTGTTTGTAAAAAAATAAGGATATTCCATCTTAGACATACCATAACGGTGTTTTGATTTTAATGTGTGCGGAATTTCAAAAGAGTAAGCAGTGAATATCTTCTTAATAATTATAAATCCGGAGAGTGATAAACGCAATCCATCCGTATGGTGAAATATAAGTTTATTAAGATCTTCATCCGATAACGAAATTAATGTTTCGTTATGATTTCTAACCTCTTTAAATATAGCAAGCTTAAGAGGACTCATATTCGTATTTATAATAACCATCGTCCGATGCCAAGTAAATTAATTGCCATAAAGACTATTGTTTGATAAGTTATAACCTTAGGGGCGTTTGATTTCCTTAAGAGGTAAATCGAGGCAAAATTGGCTGCAAGAAAAGGAATGAATGCCCATCCACTTATCGGAAGATGAAGTGCTAATAACACCGCTCCAATAACCGAGCCCCAAAAGGATATCTGCCCAATGATTATATTTTTCATAGTATATTATAACATAAAACATTAGAAGTGTAAAACAAAATTCGTGATAAATACATAAAATAGAGGTTTTTATGAACTTAAACGATATTAAGGGTGCAGATTTCGACGGTAAAAAATTATCGGTTTTCAACGGACGTCTACTCCTGTTGGGATTCGGTGGAGTAGGGCAAACAATGCTTCCTATATTCTTACGACACATCAAATGTAATCCTCGAAAAATTACTGTATTGGAAAAAGATAATCACTTAGATTTATTCCAGAGCAAATATGCAGGCGTCGGCGTTAAATATGTTATCAAAGAAGTTACTAGAGATAATATGGATGCAGTCCTATCTCAATATGTGGGCCCGGGAGATATGATTATTAATTTATCTTTAAACATCGACGGCATCGATATAGTTACCTGGTGTTTAGAACACGATATTCTTTATACTGACACTTCAATTGAAAGATGGCCGGATGTTCCTGATGAGGATATACCGGATCTTTCAGAAAGAACTCTATACCATACTCACGGACAAATTAGAACAGCTACTGCAAAATGGCATAATAAGGGTGCAACCGCATTGGTCACCAACGGTGCCAATCCCGGACTAGTAAGTCAGTTCACTAAGGCAGCATTGTTAGATATAGCCGAGGCAATGAATTTAGAATTCTCAATACCGCAATCGCGCGAAGAATGGGCAAATCTTATGATGATCACTGGTACAAAAGTGGTTCATATCGCCGAAAGAGATACACAAATTATAAATGTTCCTAAAACTAAGGGAGAATTTGTAAACACGTGGTCCTGCGAGGGATTCTGGGCCGAAGGAAGAGCACCTGCCGAAATGGGTTGGGGAACTCACGAGAGAGTAATGCCAATAGACGGATATATTCATCGAGAAGGTCCCGGCAATGCCGCATACCTAAAAAGTCCCGGAGTCGCCACTCTTGTTAAATCCTGGGTACCTAAGGGCGGCGCCTATAATGGATTTCTTGTCCAACATAGCGAATCGGTAACTATGAGTGATTACTTCACTGTAGTAAACAACGAAGGTAATGTACTCTATAGACCTACCGTTCATTATGCATACTGCCCTTGCGACGCAGCAGTTGCTTCAGTACACGAATTCCGTGGGAGAGAGTTAAGAATGCAGGATAAGAAACGTGTAGCTAAGACTGAGATTATCGACGGGATAGACGAGCTTGGTGTTCTACTTCTAGGTCACGGTATGAATGGATGGTGGTATGGATCGCAGATGAGTATACAGGAGGCCACTGCGGTACTTCCCGGCGAAGGTCCTACTACTATACAGGTAGCAGGAAATATGCTAGCGGGAATTGTGTGGATGTTACAGAATCCAAGAATGGGATATGTTGAACCAGAAGATTTACCATTTGACTTTATACTGAACATAGCTAGGCCCTATTTAGGCACTATGGCAAGTGTTCCAACCAATTGGACACCACTTGCAGATAGAACTTCCCTATTTAGGGTTGACATCGATCCAAGACATCCTTGGAGATTTGAAAATTTTAAGGTGATATCGTGAAATTATTTGAAACTATCTCTGAGAATATGATGACACATATTCTTGACCTCTGTAAGGAGATGTTAGACTTAGAGGAATTACCAAAGATCAATCTGTTAGATGATCAGCCGTACATTCAGGGCGGCGACAAAAAGTCTTTTGGTGTTTTTGATGGTAATACAATTCACGTCATTACTATGGGACGACATCCACTCGATGTGGTGAGAACCCTTGCACACGAGATAACTCACTGGAAGCAGAAGCAGTTAGGTATGGAAATGGATGGCAACGACGGTAGCGAAACCGAAAACGAGGCAAATGCGTCTGCCGGGATTATTATGAGGAAGTTCGGAGAAAGATATCCCGATTACTTCCTCAATTCATTACCTGATTAATCTTCACCCTCGGCGCAGAGCTCGCCACTAGTAAGTTTGTAAACTGCAAAATCGGTAGTCTTGAACATCTTATTTAAACGTTCGGCAAGATTAAATGCGTGCCCCGAATTTGAAAAACTTACCTTTTTATACTTGGGACCAGGGTAAGATACGAGATGGCTTAATGTGCGTAGATTAATAGGTTTACCCTGATAGAACACCGCATAAATCGCACCAGCATCAAGTACCTGCTCAGCCTTATAGTTTCTAGGATTTACATTTTCTAAAATGATAGTTGGTTTGGGTCTGCTCATCTTATTCTCCAATAAATATGTTTATATATTTATCAAAAAATAGGAGTTTAATAGGTTTTCAAAAACCCATTAAAACGAACCACCATCTATATGTTTAATTACCGGTGGCGGTGAGGCTGGTGTCTTGAGAGTTTTCCATCTCTCAACAGTTGCCATTAGCTCGGCAATCTTTGATGCCATCTCTGTTTCTTTTTTATCGTATTCTTCTATCAAAGCGCGAGCTTCGGCAAGTGTCATATTATATTGAGTAACATTTCTGCCTACATTTTTCAGGCGAGTTCGAAGTTTTTCTATTTCAGACATTTTTTAACTTCTTCATCATTAAGTATTGCCCAATCTCAGATATCAGTTCTGGGTACTTATCTTTAATTTCTGAATTTCTTAATGCTATATGTTTTCCGGAACATCTCTTTTCCTTGAGTCGTCTTGACATATCTGCATTGGTTCGGAGATTACTATAAAATTTTCGAATCTGTGGTTTCTTTGGACTACCCCAGACTATATATCGGCTAAAGCCATAGTAATCACCTTCCGGATCCGGAACCTTAAGAAATCCCCAAATCTGAGAACGGGCACACCTATAATCACATACAGTATAATAGAAATTTATAAAGTAAATCATCCTGCCAACACCGCATAAGTCAGAAACATACTTAATTCTTCGTCGATAGCCTTACCCCACTTAGAGGTAATTTTTTCAATATCTGCTGACTTGTAATTTTTCTTCTTAGATTCAATCTCGGCAGAAAGTTCATTAGTATATAGCTTTTTTTCTATGTAGATAGATTTTCCAATTTTTCCGGAGAATGTATAACAATAGTGTCGAATCCAACCGTCGTCACAAAGATTTTTATTTTCTAAGTCGACATAGCTCCAATCTCTTGCTAATCTTGGAAATGACAAATCCTCGGAATTTTCAAGTGTAAAATAACCCCATATCGATCCTCTTCCGGAATCTTTACGAATTCCTAACCAATGGATGTTTATGGGATGTTTCATATATCACTTTGTATTTTTCTCTTTGCGAAGCTTCGTTAGATTACTACGCATTTCGAGTTCGGATTTGAAAGGGCCGGCATATTCATAAGTTTCAAGTGTAGACAATTTAGGGCAGAATGCAGGCATCCAGTTCTTTGGAAAATGCAGACAATAATATCCTGCACTATAATAGACTTCACTGGTTGCCTTTTTAGAAAAGAGTGGCAACTTATTACCCTTAAGTATAACCTCATTCGGGCTATCAAAGTCAACTGGATAACCGTTAATAAAGTAATCCTTCTTAACGTCTTCTACAGTCTCTACCTGCACTACATTCTTAAATACATCTTCCTTAAAGAACTTATTAACTTCCTTGCGATTAAGGAATTGTGTTTTTTCACCCTGTGCCATTAAGACATAGTTATCTCGAATTTCGGTAAGCAATCCGATGCGAGTATCATCGGTATCACCGAGTACCAGCCAGCTTGTCTCTGTAATTGGCTTTAATTTCACTGACATTTATTTCCTATGTTATACTTATATTTATTTGATTTTAATTGGTGTTTATATCAATAAAGGCATCGGGTTTCATACAATATAGTCTACTCTTGGTGTAAAGTATCTTGCCACCCTTTGCTTGGCATTCTGCTTTAAACTGATTTTCCGAATGAATTATAAACGGAAGCATTGCCAAAATTACTACTAGTCCTAAAACTAACAGTCCAATGATAGTTCCAAAAAACCAATCCATTATTCTACCTTATATTTAGATTTCATCATTGGCATAAACGCTGTACTTGCATCACCGATGCGCTTCAATGCCCATTTGCCGCAGAATTTTAAGAAGCCTACACCAATTTCAACAGCTGGTACATTCTTCTTACCTGTCTCTTCTGCGATAATTCTCAGACACTCAGTTTTGATGTCATCGGGAATTTGATTAAGATCAATTAACAAACGATTGAATTCATATCGATCCTTAACTTGATGCTCGACACCTTCGTGATCTGTCCACTTTTGCATCATAAAATTATTCCAATTGTACCCCTTATTAGTATCAGCAAATGCCTCTCTGATACCAATTTTGTTCTTTGTACCTTTTTCACGAGCACCGGGATATGCACTAAAGATATTATCAGTATCGTCTCCGCGAATGCACTTTAGGAATAGAGCCCATTCGTACCATTTTTCTTCGCAGACGAAATCCTTATTCTTCTTACCCACCTTAATCTTGGCACTAGGTGTAACAGTAAATTCAAGTCTGTTACCGTCGTCATCGAAGACACCATCCTGTCGAATTTGAATATCTTTAACGGGATCATACAGCATAACATTAGGGTGACGTAACAGCTGAAAGAAGTCGGAATCTGAGCTTACCAGTATGTGCTTGTCATCTGGATGAGCCTCGATGAAGATCTTAATCATATCGTCGGCTTCGGCCTTCGGATTGCGCAATACTGTAATATTAGTTTTGTTGTAGAGATATTCTACAAGGTCATCAAAAGCTTCTACAAGAATTAAATGATCTTCTTGTTCGCGTGGAGTTTGCTGTGCAAAGGTAACTTTGCGATTAGCCTTATATCCGGGATAGACATCTTTGCGCCAGCTACGACCTTCAAGGTAGAAAATAGTGTGTGTGCCACCCCATTTCATAAATTCCTTTTTCATCGAATAAAGTATCATATGGAGGGCCATACCGATCATATTATCGATACCCAGGGCTGGGTTGGTCATCTTAATTTGGCGATAGAATAGGTTATGACCGTCGCAGTGGACAAATGTATGCATAGTTAATTATAGTTGATTTTATGAATTGCAACAACAGGATTTACCGTTTGTTACACCTGCGACCTTAGCGTAAACTTAAAGCTTGACCACAATACGTTTCTTACGCTTTGCAATGCCTTCGAGCATTGCTTTATATTCTTGCGGGTGTGATCTCCAATATACCGTCCAGGATTTCTGGGGACGGTCTATGAAATGATTGAATATAATTTTGCCTCGGGCGTGATCGTGAAGTGCACAGCCGGGGCACGGATGATATTTGTAAGTAATTGTAACACGTAAAGGATCTTTTTGATACATTTTATACTTGAATGCGTGTGTATAGTTTTTCTGATCCCAGTAAATTGACATTATTTGTAACCTTTTCTTCCTTCTGGATAGGATTCCGATCCTTGCCAGCGTTTCATTGCATCCAAATTGGCTTCCGAATCCGCGGTAAAGTTTCCAGTGCCGTCGAACTCCTCCATAGCTACATTTCTGCAGAGTTCCATAAACCACTGGTTAACGATAAGATCCGCGGACGGAGCCTGATATCCTTCGGACTTCAGCTTTTCAACGAATGCCTCATTCCAGTCCAACTCGAAACTACCCTCCAGGGAGGTCTTCTTAGAAAAATCCATACTTACCATATTGACCCAGGGTTCGCCTCTGATAGTCGCATTTTGCTTCTCATACTCTAATTGTACGATCTTGCCAGCGCGATAGTCAAGCTCCAGCAATGCTAAATTTCGTTGCTTCTCGTCTTTAATGGTATCAGCAAGTTTACGGTCGAGCGTATCCTTATCAATTTTTCCATATTTGAAATCGAGTTCGGCGTTCTTGCGGATAAAATCTGCAGGTTCTAAATCTTCTTCTTTTAGTTCCAATAGACGCTTTTCTAATTCGTAACCGGTGAGCTCATACTCAGCCTTTGCAATCTCTCTTGATTTTCCTGCCAAGCCCCAATGTGCTGGCCACATTGAGAATGGAATTATTTTATTTTGTGCCATTCGGACTCCCAAATATATTTTACATTATAACCTGAATTTTTAAGAATATCAAATCTCTGCAAGGTTTCCAGATAGAGATCTTGGTAAGATTTTTTCGCAAGAATATTGATCTCAGATCCTAAAAACAGATTTGGATTTCCGTGCCAAAAATCACCTAAATATTCATAGACGGTATTTTCAAATAATCCATCTAAGATAAAAATTCGATTTTCTAATTTTATTTTAACTTGCCTATGTGCAATATCGTCGGGAACATTACAATAATCTAACCAATCTTTTTCACCTTTTGATGAAGTATAAATTTGTGCACATGTGTGACATCCGGCACCATGATGTAAATGTTGTGTCGGTGATTGTGTAAAATTTCCATGATCCTTGCACGTAATAATTACATGTTCTTTCATAGAGTTGTAATTGCAGAAATCATATGTATACAAATTATTATGTTTCTTATTTGCCTTATCTATAAATTCTTTGTTTGTTAAGAATTGATCTTTTCTAGCGCATAGTTTACAACCTTTTCCCAATAAATGTTGGGAGGGATCTTGTAAAAATTCTCCGTGATGCGGACAAATTATTTTTATCTTACCATTTATCTTATTATTAAGATCTACCAACTTATAAGAATATTTGTTTCCATGTTTTCCT
>Ga0116226_10000838_pt1 | contig 26669 bp, 24 predicted proteins | sample S1TSphfallax_FD_89692 | JGI IMG/M metagenome (GOLD analysis project Ga0116226, IMG submission 89692) | Host-associated microbial communities from peat moss isolated from Minnesota, USA - S1T2_Fa - Sphagnum fallax MG | ecosystem: Host-associated > Plants > Peat moss > Unclassified | place: USA... | reverse complement strand
TTGGATTTGTCGTTCCGGGTCAGGTCAGGCGAGATCACGGTCCAGCTATGGCCCTGATCGAGCGAACGGAACAGCACCTGGGCGGCGAAATAGAGCGCATGCGGCTCGAATCTCGAGATCATGATCGGCGCCGTCCATTGGAAACGGTATCGCAGATTCGCCGCCCCCCAGCCCATGGTGTTGCGCGGCCAGGGTGTGATCTGCAGGGTCTCGCCGGTGCGCCGGTCATGGCGGGTCAGCTCGGCGTCATAGCCGCCGCCATACACGACGTTGGCATCGGTGGGGTCCGGAATGATGAAGCCGCTCTCGCCGCCGCCGACCGGGTTCCAATCCTCGATGCCGACACCGCCCGAGCGGCCCGCGGTCGAGATAGAAAGACTGGAATTGTCCTGTTGATCGCCATAGAGGCGGAACGGAAATTCGTTGTCGGCGGCGATGTGATAAATCTGTGCAGTCGGCTGGTTCATCTCCGAGGTCCAGCTCTCGCCGCCATCGACCGTGACGACCGCGCCGCCGTCATTGCCCTCGATCATGCGCCGTGTATTGGTCGGATCGATCCACAATTCGTGATTGTCGCCATGCTCGGTCTTCACCGTCTTGAAACTCTTGCCGCCGTCGGTCGAACGGTACAACGACGTGTTGAGCACATACACGGTCTTCGCGTCCTTGGGATCGGCGAAAACCGTGTTGAAATACCAAGCCCGCTGCTTGATGCTGTTCTTGTCGCTGACCAACGCCCAGGTATTGCCGCCGTCGTCGGACCGGAACAGGCCGCCGTTCTTCGCCTCGACCATGGCATAGACCACGTTGGGGTCGGGACTCGGAGCGACATTGATGCGACCGAGTATGCCGTCCGGCAATCCGCCCCCGCTCAAGCGCCGCCAATGCTCGCCGCCATCGAACGACTTGTACAGACCGCTGCCCGGTCCACCGCTCTCCATGATCCAAGGTTTGCGATAGGCCTGCCAGAGGCCGGCGTAGAGGACTTTCGGATTGCTGGGATCGAAGGCGACATCCGAAGCGCCGGTCTTGGCGTCGACATAGAGCACTTTCTTCCAATGAGCGCCGCCGTCGGTGGAGCGGAACACGCCGCGATCCGGATTGTCCCCGAACGGGTGACCGAGCGCCGCCACGAGAACGATATTCGGGTCGGTGGGGTCGACGATGATGCGGCCGATCACCTGCGTGTCGCGCAGCCCGATTGCATGCCAAGTCTTGCCGGCGTCCGTTGATTTGTAGAGGCCATTGCCGGTGACGACGTTGCCGCGAATATTGATCTCGCCGGTGCCGACATAGACGGTCTTCGGATCGGAAGGTGCGACGGCGACGGCGCCGACGGCGGGCGATGCCTCAGGGAAATCGTCCCACAGCGGCTGCCACCTGGTGCCGCCATCGATGGTCTTCCACAATCCACCCGTCGCGGCACCGAAATAATAGGTGTTCGGTTCGCTCGTAACCCCCGCGACGCCGGTGGCGCGGCCGCCGCGAAACGGTCCGATCAACCGGTAGGTCAGTCCCTCGAGCGGCGATTTCGGGCCCACGTCGGCGGGCTCGGCGGCAGTCGCCGGCGGGTCTTCCGCGTGAGCTGCGGTTACAGCCGAGAGCAGGGCAAGACCGACTGCCAAGAAACGTGCTACGGGCAAAGTGATCTCCGGATTATGCGAAGCCGCCTTTCGCGAATGGCAAGATCTGCACCCGTTTGCCGGTCGCGGCGAACAAGGCATTCGCCACCGCCGGTCCGATCGGCGCCACGCCCGGCTCGCCGACACCGGTCGGGGGCAGGGTGGAGGCCACGATATGGACCTCGACCTTGGGCATTTCCTTCATGCGCAAGACGCGATATCCGTCGAAGTTGTTCTGTTCGACCCGACCGTCTTTCAAGCTGATCTCGCCGTAGAGGATTGCGCCGAGACCGAAGCCGATGCCGCCCTCCATTTGTGCCGTGATGATGTCGGGATTGATCGGTGTGCCGCAATCGACGGCGCATACGACCCGATCCACGTGAACCTTGCCATCGGCGCCGACCGTGACCTCGGCAACTTGGGCCACGTAGGTATTGAACGCTTCGGCGACGGCGATGCCGCGGCCCTTGCCTGCGGGCAAGGGCGCCGCGGTCCAGCCGGATTTTTCGGCCGCGAGATCGAGCACCGCGAGCATGCGCGGCTCGTGTTCGAGGAGCTTACGCCGGAATCGATACGCGTCCTCGCCGGCGGCGTGCGCGACTTCGTCGATGAAGCTCTCGACGGCAAATGCGGTGTGGGAACTGCCCACGACGCGCCACCAGAGCACCGGGACACCGGTTTTCGTGGTAGCGAGGTCCACCTGGACGTTCGGCACCGCGTAGGGGAGATTGGCCGCACCCTCGACCGAGGTCGGGTCGATGCCGTTCTTCACCATTGCTTCGAAGGGTCCACCGCCCATGATCGATTGGCCCACGATCACGTGCCGCCAGCCGATCAACGCGCCTTTCTCGTCGAGGCCGGCCTCGAGTTTGTGCACGTACAGCGGGCGGTACAGGCCGCCATGGACGTCGTCCTCGCGGGTCCATTGCAGCTTGATCGGTGTTCCGTCAGCGCCGTGCGCCTTGGCGATCGACACCGCCTCGACGATGTAATCCGAATAAACATTCGCGCGGCGGCCGAAACTGCCGCCGGCATAGAGCGTGTGAATGCTGACCTGCGCGGGCTCGAGACCCGCGGTGCGCGCGGCGTTCGCCTGATCGATCGTTTGGAATTGGTCTCCGGCCCAAATCTCGCAGCGCTCGTGCGTCAGTTTCACGACGGCATCGAGCGGCTCCATCGGCGCATGCGCGAGGTAGGGGAACTCGTAGCTCGCCGAAATCTTCTTCGTGGCGCCGGCAATCGCCTGGGTCGCATCGCCGTCCTTGCGCGCCGAGACGGCTGGCTTTTCGGCCAAGTCATGGTATTCGGCGACGATTGCGGACGAGCTGCGCTTTTCCGCGTGGCTGTCGTCCCATTGCACCTGCAGGACGTCGCGCGCCCGCTTCGCCGCCCAGAAGCCCGTCGCGATGACCGCGACGCCGGCAGGCACCTGCACGACTTTGACGACGCCGGGAATTGCCTGCGCCGCCGCGGCATCGAAACTCTCCACGGTCGCGCCGAACAGGGGTGGCCGCTGGAGCAGCGCGACCAGCATTCCCGGTAAGCTCACGTCGATCGTGAACTGAGCGGTGCCATTCGATTTCGCGGCCGCATCGACGCGCGGGATCTTTTGGCCGATGAGTTTGAACTGCGACGCGTTTTTCAGGCCAACGGTTTCTGGCACGGGCAGCGTCGCCGCGGTCGCGACCAGCGCGCCGAATGTGGCCTGCCGGCCACCGGGGCCGTGGACGACGCCGCGTTCGACGCGTAGCTCGGACACCGGGAGCTGCCATTCTTGCGCCGCCGCGGCCAGGAGGATCGCACGTCCCTTGGCGCCGGCCTCGCGCAGCTGGGTCCACGAGTTGGCCATTGCCGAACTGCCGCCCGTGCCTTGCATCCCGAACGCGGAATTGGCGTAACGCTTGACGTCGGCCGGCGCACTTTCGACGCGCACTTTGGACCAGTCCGCGTCGAGTTCCTCGGACAAGACCGTGGCGATGCCGGTATAGCTGCCCTGACCCATCTCGAGGTGCTTGGCGATGATGGTCACGCTGTCGTCGCTGCCGATGCGCAGGAAGGCGTTCGGGGCAAAACCGGCATCGCCCGTCGTCGCGGCGGCGGCAGCGGCGGCGGCTCGTCGTCCGGAGACGCTCCACTCGAAGCCGATCGTCAGCGCAGCGGCCGTCGCGCCCGCCGCCTGCAGGAAGCCGCGCCGGGAGGTGGGCAATACGTTTTTGGAATTGGCGGCCATGGTTCAGGCCTCCAAACTGGCGGCGGCCGCATGGATAGCGGCGCGTATGCGCGGATAAGTCCCACAACGGCAAATGTTGCCACTCATCGCGTCGTCGATATCGGCGTCGGACGGCGCGGCATTCTTGGTGAGCAAGGCGGTTGCGGACATGATCTGACCCGACTGACAGTAGCCGCACTGCGGCACCTGCAGCTTGACCCAGGCGGCCTGAACCGCTTTTGCGGGCTTGCCGTGCAAACCCTCGATCGTGGTGATGTGTTTGCCGGCGACCGCCGCAAGCGGCGTGACACAGGAGCGGATCGCCTGTCCTTCGAGATGCACCGTGCACGCCCCGCATTGAGCGACGCCGCAGCCGAATTTAGTGCCCGTCAAGCCGGTCAGTTCACGGACGGCCCAGAGCAGAGGCATCGTCGGGTCGGCATCCAACTGCGTCGGTTTACCGTTGAGTACGAAGGAGGTAGGCATTGAGTGCTCCGCTGCGGATGGGGAAATGAGACGGTGAAACGATGTCCTCATTCTAGCGCCGTCGCGGCCCTACTTGCACGGCGCCGAGGTGCACCAGCCTCGAGGTGGTTCGTGAGCCGCCGCGCAGGCGCCGGCCGAGCGCTCAGAAAATAAACGCATATCGATATAGCCGACTGATCGGCTCAATTCCTCGAGCTTATTGCGCCAGGGGTCGCAATTCCAAGATTTAGCTTTGCGATTGCCATCGCATGCAGGGTTTCCCGCTGGCCCTGCCATTTTCTTCTGGCGGGCGGGCGGGTATCTTAGGTCGTGCATATTCCTTGCAAGCGACGTATCCCCAGGCGAGCATGAGCCGAAGACGACTGAAACGCGGCCTACCATTGAAGGCCGGCGCGATCGAACTGCCGACACTCGCCGTCGCCTTGACGATCTACGTCGGTTTATTCGCCTCGACCTGGTGGTATGCGGAACTGCCGTTGCTGTTCGTCGCTCCGCTCGCGAGTCTCTTACTCGCCTGGTACGGGTCCTTGCAGCACGAAACGATTCATGATCATCCGACGCCCTGGCGTGCGTTCAATGCCACGCTCGCCTGCGCACCGCTGACGCTGTGGATTCCTTACGCCATCTATCGGGAGTCGCATCTGCGCCATCACCGCTATGGGGGACGTTACCTGACCGTGCCGCAGATGGATCCGGAGTCTTTTTATCTCGCGCCGGAACGGATCGCGGCGCTCGGGTCTTGGTCGCGGGCCGTGCATGGCGCGAATACCACGCTCTTCGGTCGTCTGGTCGTCGGTCCGGCGCTCAGCGTCGCTGCCTTCTGGACGGCCGAGATCCGCCGCATACGCGCCGGCGATGCGCGCCGCGCGCTGATCTGGGCGCGCCATCTCGCCGGCGTCGCGCTCGTGCTCGGCTGGATCGTCGGGGTCTGCCACGTTCCTTGCTGGGTTTACGTCGGATTGATGGTCTACCCGAGCGTTGCGGTAACGCAGTTGCGCTCCTTTGCCGAGCACCGCGCCCACCCCGATCCCCGCCTGCGCACCGTGGTGGTCGAGACCAATCCGTTCTGGGCGCTGCTCTTTCTCAATAACAACTTGCACATCGTGCATCACGCCCAGGCATCGGTTCCCTGGTATGAATTGCCGCGTCTGTGGCGCGGCATGCGGGCGCACTACGCGGGTACGCCGCTGGTTCATCAGGGCGGCTATGCCGCGATCGCGGCCACCCATCTGTTCAAACCCATTCTGACGCTCGAACATCCGGTGCGCCCGCCTGCGCGCGCCGAACGCCCTGTGCTCGCGATCGAATGCGAGAGCGTGGAGTGACGGCGCCGCGCATCGCGTCCTTGCCGATGTATGACTACCCGGAGCTGACCGAAGCCCACGACGCACTCTGGACCGCGGTCGCGACGCAATTGCACGCGGCCGGCGTGCCGGAGGTGCCGCCGTGGCGCGATCGCAAGCTTGGCGCTCGGGAGAGTTGGCGACACCCCGATCTGTTGCTGGGGCAGGGCTGTGAATACCCACTCGCGAAGTTTCACGCGGACCAGATCCGCGTCGTTGCGACACCGCGTTATACCTCTCCGGGTTGCGCCGGCGCGACGTATCGCAGTGCCGTGATCGTGCGCTCCACGGACGGCGCGCGCACGCTCGAGGACTTACGCGGCCGGCGCTGCGTGATCAACGAGGTCGACTCGAACAGCGGCATGAATCTCCTGCGTGCGGCGATTGCGCCGCTGGCGAACGGCGAACGCTTTTTCGCCTCCGTTGGGATCAGCGGCGCGCATCGCCGCAGCCTCACGCTCGTGGCCGGCGGAGAGGCGGATGTCGCAGCGCTCGACTGCGTGAGTTTCGCGCATTTTCAGCGTTTCGAGCCGCAGGCCGCGGCGCGGGTCCGCGTGCTGTGCTGGACCGCGCCGAGCCCGAGTCTGCCCTATGTCACGGCGCGCGTTGCCGGTGACGAGGACACGGCGCGAGTGTTGCACGACGCACTCGTCGCGGCCGTCGCCGCTCCGCAGCTCCGCGCCGTACGCGAGCGGTTGCTGCTCGACGGCATCGAACCGCCACACGAGCAATGCTTTGCAGAAGTCTTGCGGCTCGAACGTCAGGCAATCGAGCTCGGCTACCCGGTGCTCCGCTAGTGCGCCGACGGGGCGCTTGGTCAGCACGCCTGGGTCTCGCCGCGATGATCGCGGGTCTCGCAGCGGCGCTCGCACTTGGGCCGGCCGAGGCCGTCGCGCAAGGCGAGACGCGACCCTCTTATTGTGCCGGCGGCACGCCTATCGTCCTCGCGGGCCTGAACTGGGCAAGCGGCGATTTCATCACCGCGGTGACGCGGGAGATCCTCGAGCGAGGCCTCGGGTGTCGCACGGAATCCATACCCGGCAATACGCTGACCTTCGAACAGGCGCTCGCCACCAATGACGTGCAGATCATTGCGGAGGAGTGGGTCAATCGCAGCGACATCTGGAAGAAGGCGGCAGACGCCGGCAAGGTCCGCGCCATCGGCCACAGCTTCGAGGGCGCGACCGAGGGCTGGGCGGTACCGGAGTACTTGATCAAAGGCGATCCTGCGCGTCACATGGCGGCGTCCGCTCCCGACTTGCACAGCGTGTTCCAGTTGCGCGAGCCGAAGTACGTCGCCTTGTTCAAAGACCCGGAACAGCCCGATCATGGGCGATTCCTGAATTGTCCCTCGGGTTGGACCTGCGAGGAGAAGAACACCGACAAGCTCAAGGCGTATGGCTTGGCGGATCGCTACGTCGATTTCCGACCCGGCACCGGCCCGGCGATGGACGCCGCGATCGTCTCCGCCTACCTCCAAGCGCAGCCCGTGCTCTTTTACTATTGGTCGCCGAGCGCGATCGCGGGCCGATTACGCCTCGTGCCTTTGGACGAACCCTCCTACTCGCCGGAATGTTGGCAGGCCATGACGCAGTCGGGTGGCAAGAACGGACACGGCTGCGCGTCGCCGCCTTCGGTGATCGTCTATGGGGTCTCCACCGCGTTCGCAGCGGCAGCACCAGCGATCGTAGCGATCCTCGCCAAGGCGAACTTTCCGCTCGCGGTGCTCAATGCCAACCTCGCGACCATGGCGGAGAAACAGCGCGATGCCCGGGCGCAGGCGCTGGCATTTCTCGCGGAGCGGCCGGAGATCTGGCATCCCTGGGTCACCGACGATGTGGCGGCAAGGATCACCGCAGGCCTGCCGGCGCCTGGCAACTCCGTGGGTGCGGCCAACGTAACGGCGCAGAACGCGCGGGGCGCACAGGGCGCACAGGGCGCACAGGGCGCACAGGGCGCGCTCGATTCGCGGGACGCCACGCCACTGTTTCCGCCCGGCCTCGTGATTTCGATCCGGCAACCCGTGAATGCGGCCGTCGAGACGCTGGTTACGAACAACGGCGCAGCCTTTCGCGCCGCCTCACACGCTGCGCTGCGCGTCATCGTGCTGTTCGACCTCGTGCTGCGCCACATTCCCTGGTGGCTCATGATCGCCCTGTTCATGGGTCTCGCCTGGCTCGGATCGCGCCGTCCCTGGCTCACGATCACGATCGGCGTGCTGATGTTCACCGTCGGCGTGCTCGGTCTCTGGGACCTGATGCTGCAGACCCTGACGCTCATGCTGCTTTCGAGTCTCGTCGCGCTCGCGATCGGCCTACCGGCCGGTATTGTCACCGCGAAATACAAGCTCGTGCGCGCGCTCGTCTTGCCGACTCTGGATATCATGCAGACGATGCCGAGCTTCGTTTATTTGATCCCCGCTTTGATGCTCTTTGGCTTGGGGAAGGTGCCGGCCATCCTCGCAACCGTGATCTACGCCTTGCCGCCGATGATCCGCCTCACCGCGCTCGGCATCGATCACGTCGATCCCGAGATCAAGGAGGCCGCGACCGCGTTCGGGGCGACACCGGTCCAACTGCTGGTCAACGTGGAATTGCCGTTGGCACGACCCAGCATCATGGCCGGAGTCAATCAGACGATCATGCTCGCTCTGTCGATGGTCGTGGTTGCCTCGATGATCGGTGCGCGCGGACTCGGTGAGCAGGTGCTGAACGGGATTCAATCGCTCGATGTCGGCGAGGGCTTGCAAGCGGGCATCGGCATCGTGATCCTCGCCGTCGTCCTCGACCGGATCACCCAGGGTTTCGGCGCCCGCCGTGCATCCGATGGATCCGACTCTGGTGAAAAGAATGGCTAGCATCGAGGTTCGCCACGTCAGCAAGCTGTTCGGTCGCAACGAGTCCGCGGCCCTCGCCCTCGCGCGACAAGGCATCGACAAACTCGAGATCCTCGCGCGCACCGGCTGCAGCTTGGGCTTGAACGACGTCAGTCTCGAGATTCCGAGCGGCGGTATCTTCGTGATCATGGGACTCTCCGGTTCCGGCAAGTCCACGCTCGTGCGGCATTTGAACCGGGTCATCGATCCTTCGACCGGGGCGATCCTGTTCGATGGCCGTGACATCATGGCCTTGAATGCTCACGGCTTGCGTGCCTTCCGGCGGCGCACGGTCAGCATGGTGTTCCAGGGATTCGGACTCTTACCGCATCGCACGGTCTTGCAAAACGTCGCATTCGGGCTTCTGACACGAGGTGAGTCGCGCGGCGAGGCCTTCCCCAAGGCGCGGCGCTGGATCGAGGTCGTGGGGCTTGCCGGCTATGAAACCAAGCACCCGGCGGAGTTGTCCGGCGGCATGCGCCAGCGCGTCGGTCTCGCACGGGCACTGGCCGCCGACACCGACGTACTCCTGATGGACGAGGCCTTCAGCGCACTCGATCCCTTGATTCGGGTGGAGATGCAGGATTTACTTTTGGAGCTACAGCGCGGCCTGAAGAAGACGATCGTATTCATCACGCACGACTTGAACGAGGCGATCCGGATCGGCGCCCGCGTCGCGGTGATGAAGGATGGCCGGGTCGTCCAGGTGGGCACGCCGGCGGAGATCCTCGAACATCCCGCCGACGATTACGTAGCGCGGTTCGTGCAGCGGCGTTGAACCGTGGCGGACTCGCTACCGGTTTTTCGTCAGAGGTATTTCGTCCACTCGACCGTGACGGTGCCTGTTCCCGAGGTCGTGGTCTCGTTGCTCGTCGCGCCGCCCGAGATGTCCTCGGTCGGCGGGATCTTCGAGAAGTTGAACGTGGTGCTTCCGCCCATATTGTTCTCGGCCGCGGCTCCCTGTGCGAGCGCGGTGACGATGCCGGCGATGTTCGAGTTGCCGCCGCTTTGGAATTCGTTGCCGGCCTTGATGTCGCCATAGATATAGTTAGAGGCGCCGACCAGGATGTTGCCGCCGTTATAAGTCGGGGTACCCGTGCTGCCGGCGAGTAAGGCATAGTTGCCGATGCCGGCCGCGGCTGTCGTGTTGAAGGGCGCGGTCGCGGACGAACAGAACTCCAGGGGGTAGTAGGTCGGGAAATAGCTGTTCGTGCAGATGCCGGTGGGGGCATAGGTCACGCCCGCATTAGTTCCGTTGGTGCCCGCGAAGTTCGGTGCATAGTCCGTATCGGAGTTGTAGGTCGTAATGTTGTAGGTTGCGATGAAAGTGTCGAAAAACGTGCCGGTTCCGAGTTGGAGGCTGCCATTGATATAAACGATGCCGGGCGGCATGCTTATGCCGGTGCCCGTGCCGTTGATCGTGAAGGTAGTGATGCCGCCCGTGATGTTCACTGAGAAACAGCTGGATGAGACGCCGGCATTGCAGATCTGGTATGCGGAGGCTTTGGTGGCGGGCACCGTGCAGGCCGGCTGTGACCAGGGTAATCCCTTGACCGTTGTCGGGTTGGCGATGTTGCTACACAGATAATTTTCGTAAGTTTGATAAGCCGACACGTAATACCCCACGTAATACGTTCCATTCGGTATGCCATTGACGTCGGAGACCGTCACGGTGAGGTTGTTGTACTGATCTAGCTTGAAGTCGTAGTTGGCCTCGTTCTCGAGCGTGGTCGCAGTGAACTGAGCGGTCTTGAGCGACACCGGTGTCGCCGCGGTGATGTTCACCGTGTAACCGGGCGTGTTTTGTACACCATTTGCAAGCAGTGAGTGGGGAGTGACAATGCCGCCGACTATGGCGGTACCGCCGCCGGGAACGAGGTTGGCGACCTTGCCGTTATTCACGACGGAAAGATTGCCCATGGCATAAAGCTTGTTGATCGTGCCGGCGCCGAGTACGACGTTGCCCTCGGTATTGACTGTTGCCGCGCCCGCGGCGCCGGAACTCAAATCCACCCCGTTGACGGACGGGACGGGGCAGGTCGCCGCGGAGGTACCGTTCTGATTTGCGCCCTCGGCCGAACAGCTCGCTGCGGGCGTCGGATGGACGAGCGCCGAGATCGTGCCGTTGGCCGTCTCGGCCGATTGGCTCGAGACCGACCCGTTGGCGAGGGCGAGACTCGAACTCGCAGCCGCGCCCGTCTCGCAAATGTTGCGCTGGGCGTTGATCGATACCGCCGAGACGCTGCCCGTGATCGAGACATCGCAGTTGGAATTGAGCTGCAGGAACGCCGAGCCGCTGCCGATATTGATCGAACCGGTCGCGTTGATCGTGCTGACGCCGGTGATGGAATTGCCGGTCGTCGAGACGTCGCCGAGGACGTTGATCGAGTACTGCGTGCTGGCGTTCGCGGGCGTGATCGTGATCGCGCCGCCGAGTTGGAGGTTCCGGTTGAAGTTCAGGGCCGGGATCGTGCTCGCCCCGCCGCCGCCGCTCACCGAGTAGACCGCCTGGATCGTCGCGGTCGACGCGGCGCGCGTGCCCGTGGCCGTCGTGCCGGTGATCTTCGCCGTGAACTGCGTCGGATTCGACGCGCTGTCGACGGACACGAGAACAGGTGCAATCCCGGTGGTACCGTTGATCGTCAAGGCAAGATTCGGCGTGGCCGCAACGGTTGCCGCCAAGGTCGTCAAGGCTCCGGTCGATTCCAGCGAGGCAAGATATTGGCGGACGATTTCCACGCCGGTCCACGCTTTGAGTTGCGCCTGAACCTGCGCGTGGCTCGCGAGCGTCACCGCCTGGTTGCTGCGGATATAGGCCGCCGATCCGAGCACGGTGGCAGTAAAGGCCATGCCGAACAGCACGGCGATCAGGACCGTGACGTAGCCGCGCTGGGTTTGTCTCACGTTGCGATTGCCCATGATGCGCGTTGTCCTCAATGGAAATTTAGCAAACATTGCTGCGACGTCACCGCGTTGCCGAGACTATTGGTCGAAGTCAATGTCAGGAGGTAATTGCCCTGGGTGTTCGTGATGCCATAGGGCGCGCAGCTGGTCTGGGCGATCGTAAAACTCACGCTCACCGGGGAAGTCAGCAGCCCCGTACCCGTGACGGGTGTGGCGACCCATGAGAGCGTGCTCCACGCGGTTGCGTCCGTGCATGTGGTCGGGTTCAGATACTCCAGTCCGACCGCCGCCGACATATAAAAACCGGAGCATTGTGTGACCGACGCGGAGTTCACGGTCGCCCAGACGACGGCATTGGCCGCAGTGGCGGGCAGAGATGCGGCCGTGACCGCCGTGCCGGACAATTTTCCGGCGCTGAGTGCCGCCCCGTTGATGGCGATGAGGTGCGTGGCGTATGTCGGGCTGGCGATGCCGTAGCCCGCGTCCTCCGCCGACGCGGCCGCCCGCATCAAGACGCCGGCGAGCTGGCTGTCCGTCGTGGTGCGCTGCTGCGCGTTCACCGTGGTGTGCACGGCGCCCTGATAGACGGAGAGCAATCCAACCGTGGCGATCAAGGAGATCGCCAAACCGATCATCAGGCTGAGCATGGTCACGCCGCGTTGCGCCGTCTTGCCGCGTGCGCACCGCACGGCGCTCATCGACCGTATGGCGCTCATTGCGAAGAGATCGTCATGACGCCGTTGCCGCCGATGAGCGTCTGCGCGGTCGTGTTCTGGGTGGGCGTCGACAGAGTCATCGTCGAATAAATGTTGCCGGCCGAGATGGTCGCCGTCGGGGTATTGCCGGGACCGCTGACCGTGAGCAGCGGGCTGGAGCAGGATGGCGCGGACAAGGTGATGGTATTGGTGGTGACCGTTCCGCTTGCCGTCTGGCCGGGCACGGAGATGCCCGTGGGCGCGGTGCCGCCGCAGAGCGTCGAGACTCCCTGCGAGGTCAGCGAGTTCGTCATCTGCGTGAGGACCGCATACTGGCCGGTTGCGTAACTCTGGCTCACCATCATGCGCGAGGCCGTGTACGAAAGCCCGAGGCCGACGACGGACGCGATCACGACGCCGACCAGAGCTTCAAGGAGCGCATCTCCCCGCTGCCGATGGCGACAGCGGAGCGCGTCACGGATTCGGGTCGGGGCGGACTCAATAGAGCGCATAGCTTTCACTATTGGTATTGGGGGCCGTGCCGCGCGTAATCGTGTAGGTGTAATTGGTGTTGAGCGGCAGCGCCTCGCCACGGTCGTCGAAATCGATCGTGATCGGTGTGCCGGCGACCGCTGTTTGCGTCGTCGTCGTCGCGCCCGTCGCGGAATTCACCGCGGAGCTCACGCTCGTGGTGACGAGGCCCGAGTAGGTGGCCGACCAATAAAAAGCCGTCCCTGAGGCCGAGCAAGTGGCGGCCGCTGCCGAGCCGGTGCAGACGAGCAAGGTCGTCGTAGTCCCGTCCGTCGCGATACTGAGCCCGGCCGCCGCGGTGCCCGGCACTGCGACGGCGGTCGGATTCTCGAGCGCCAGCGCTTTCGCGACGCTGTAGGCCTCCTGCAAGACGGTGCTGCCGGAGTGCGTCTGCGACCGGTAGACCCAGTTCTTCGCGAGCGGCGCGGTCGCCAATACCAATAAAGCCACCACCGTGATCGTGATGAGGAGCTCTATCAGCGTGAACCCGCGGACCGGCGCCATGCGGGTCTACCAACTCGTGAACCCACAGTTGCCTGTGGCGGTACGTGTCCCTGTACTGGTGAGTGTTAGCACGCAGGTGTTGGGCGCATTGGCGGAAGCCTTCAGCGTGTATGCGGTCGCCGTCGAACTCACGAGTGAATACGTGTAGTAACTGGCCTCTGCCGCCGCCCAACTTCCGAAGTCGCTGACCTGGGTGCCCGTGCGGTTGGCCGGCAGTCCCGGCACCGTCGTGTTCGCGCTATACAGTGGATACTGGAGGGCGGTCTGGAAGTCCGCTTCGTACACCAAGGCCAGAGCCACGAGGTCGGACGAAGCGCCCTTGGCGCGACTCTGCGTTATGTAAGAAGAGTAGGCAGGCACCGCAATCGATGCGAGGATCGCCGTAATACAGATGACGACCATGAGTTCGATCAGGGTGAACCCCCTTGCCGCCGTGAGCGAGGACGCCTTGGACGATGCGATGCGAACCGGGATCGAGTGTTTCATAATATGTCGCTTGCCGTACCTGTGGACCACTCGAAGCGTTATGACGCTTCCTGGGGTGACAGGATCCACAATCGACTCGGCAGGCGCTGTGATACACGCCCAGTTTGCCCGGACCGCTGAGCGGGCATCGAGATTATTTGAAACGGATCGCAGAAAAGCGGCTCTACCTCGCGAAGCGACTGCCGGGGGGTGTGCTCAGGAAATCGATGACGGCGTCGATCGTCGGGAAGACCTCCGGATGGGTCAGCAGGCGACGGGCCGAGTCTAGCGCGCGCGCCTCGCAGCCGGCACGCCGCGCAGCGTCCTCGATGGACTCGAAATCGAGGACGTGGGCGAAGCCCAAGATCCGCCGGATCATTTTGCAGGCCGCGAAACCGAGCATGTCCCCGAACAGACGGTCGAGATAGGCCTCTTGCGCCCGCTCGACGGCCGCCTTGTCGATGGCTTCAGCGAGCATCACTCCGGGGTATCCTCCCGACGCGCCGCGCGTATGCTCGCGCCAAAGCCCTAGAAAATGCGCGCGGAAACTGAGCCAGAACTGCCGCGCCTGCGCGAGGACCCAGGCTTGCATGGCCGAACGATCGTCGTCCTTGCCCGCATGACCCGGCTGGGCGTGATAGTTCAGCAAGAGGTTGCCGAAAAATGCCCCGAGATCGAAGCCGATCGGACCGTAAAGCGAGAACTCCGGATCGATGACGCGGGTGTCGTCCGCCGTGACCATGACCGAGCCGGAATGCAAATCCCCATGCAGTAGGGCCTCGCTCTGGGTCAGAAATTGGGTCCCGAAGCGTGCGACCGCAAGCTTCAAGTCGGTGTCGGCACGAAGCTCGGCGGCAAGCCCATCCAGGTGTGGTGAGGTATGCCGATTGCGTTCGCAAACTCGGTAAGGATCGGAAAAAATCAGGTCGATCGAAATGCGCGTCAGCGCCTGATTGGCCGCGAACAGCGCGACCGCGCCCATCTTGAGCTCACAGGGCAGGGCTAAACTCGAGCTGAAAAACGTGGTGCGCGCAAGGTACTCGCCCATGTGTTCGGCAAGATTCGGATAAACGCTGCCGGCGAGCAAGCCTTGGCGCAGGATCACATGGGGGCTGAGGCGCTCCATGACCGTGCAGTAGGCATCCGGATCATAGTGGTAGATCTCGGGGATGCGCCGTCCGACATGGGGCATGACTGCCCGGTAATAGGCGTTCTCGAAGGACGCGCGCTCGGGCGACATCGGCCACGAGGGTCCGGCTGCACGCACATAGGGCAGAGCCTGTTTCACGCAGACCGTGCCCTCGGGGCCGTCGACCAGAAAGACGAGGTTCAAATTGCCGTCGCCGACCTCGCGTATGCGCCAGTCCACGCTTCGGCCACCGAGGCGGCTGCGCACGTCGGGCAGATCCGCGAGCCGCGGCGCGACCGTATGCAAATCGAGAATTTCGTAGGATGCTGTCATCGGAGAGCGCGCCGAACTCAGGCGGACGGGCCGCGCGTCGCGGGCAGCGACGCGGCGGCGAACGCGAGATCGGGATCGACCGCATCTTGTTGGCCATAAGTTCGGAATTGTTCGAGGACGATGGCCATTGCCGCCTCGTCGAGAATCCGCGGGTCGCCGACTTGCAAGGCCGCGCAGTATTGGGCGGCGAGATTCTCGATCTCCCCCGCGAGCCGCAGCGCCGCGGGTAGGTCCGCGCCGCAGGCAATGACGCCGTGGTTACCGAGCAAACAGGCTTTGCGACCGTCGAGCGCCGTGAGCGCGGCGTCGGACAGCGCCTGCGATCCGAACGGATGATACGGTGTGCAGCGGACATCGATGCCGCCCGCGACCGCGACCATGTAATGAAACGCGGGTATCCCGCGCCCCGTGCAGGCGAGGGCGGTCGCGGCCTCGGAATGCGTGTGCACGATCGCGGCGACGTCGCCGCGCATGCGCAAGATGTCGCGGTGAAAGCGCCACTCGGTCGAGGGCCGTCGCCGTCCATACCAGCGGCCGTCAACCGTGACGAGCGGCACGTCCTCGGGCTCCAGAGTCTCGTAGGGCAAACCTGATGGGCTGACGAAGAACTCGTGCGCGTTGCGCCGCAGGCTCACATTGCCCGAGCTGCCGTGGGTCAGCCCGGCGCGGGAGAGCTCGCGGCAGGCGGCGACGATCGCCGCGCGCGGGGCCGCGTCCGCTTCGTCACGCATGGCTTTGCTCCGGCCTGCCGTAGGCGCGGTGTATCGCCGCGCGGTTCGCCGCACAAATACCGAACTCCGTGATCAAGCCGGTCACGAGCCGCGCGGGCGTCACGTCGAAACCCAGATTGAGCACCGGACTGCCCTCCGGGATCACGCGCACCGTCTCGCTGCGGCCGCATTCGGTCCGGCCCGTGATGTGCGTGAGTTCCCGCGCCGAACGCTCTTCGATCGGCACGTCGTTCGCCTCCGCCGCGGACCAGTCGATCGTGCTCACCGGCATCGCGGCGTAAAAAGGAATGCCGTTGTCGCGCGCCGCGAGCGCCTTCAGATAGGTGCCGACCTTGTTGCAGACATCGCCGGCGGCCGTGACCCGGTCTGCGCCGACGATCACGAGGTCGACCTCGCCCCGCTGCATCAAATGTCCGCCGAGATTGTCGGCGATCACCGTATGTGGCACGCCATGCGCGCTGAGTTCGAAGGCGGTCAGCGAGGCCCCTTGGTTGCGCGGACGGGTTTCGTCGACCCAGACGTGCACCGCGATGCCGGCATCGTGCGCCCGGTAGATCGACGACAAGGCTGTGCCCCAGTCGACGCAGGCGAGCCAACCGGCATTACAATGCGTCAGTATATTGATGCGGCGACGGATGCGGTCGCTCGCTCCGGCGAGCGCGCGGATGAGTTCCAGCCCGTGACCGCCGATCGCAATGCATTGTTGGACGTAGGCGTCGCTGATCTGCGCGGCAAGCCGCAGAGCGATGTCGGCACGTAGGGCAGGCACGACCGGCAACAGCGAATGCTGCATGCGCCGGACTGCCCAGACAAGATCTACGGCCGTCGGACGAGTCTCGATCAAGCGCGTCGCGGCGGCTGTAACTTGGCCGTCGGAAGGGTCCGCGCGCATCGCGAGCGCCATCCCATAGGCCGCCGTCGCTCCGATCAGCGGTGCGCCGCGCACCACCATCGTGGCGATCGCTTGAGCGGCGTCTTCGAGGGTGTCCAGATCGCGCGTCGTGAATTCAAACGGCAGCCGCGTCTGATCGATGACGCGCACGGCGCCGGCCGCCGTATGCCAGATACCGCGATAGGGGGTCCCGGAAATGTTCATGGTTTAACATTATAGAGGATGTGCCGGTGCCGGCAGGCATGCGCCGGGTTAGTAACTGACCGTGACCGTGATCGTGTCCATATAGGCGCCGGGCGCGGCGTTTTGCAGGGCCGGCAGATAGCCGTAGAGCGTCCCCGAGGATTGGCCGCTGCCGGTCAGGATGATGTCGATCGGCGCAAGATCGAGGGTGCTGGAGCCGCCCGTGCCGTCGCCAAGGATTTGGCTGCGCGCAAGATTTGCGTAAATATTGTAGCTGAGGGTCCCAGTCCCGAAGCGCAGCGCTCGGTTCGTGTAGCTGCCGCTGCCTCCGGTGCTCAAGCTGACGACCGGCCTCACGACGGTTATCGGCCCGGCCGCACCGTTGCATTGCACGGTCACGGTTGCGGTCGAGGCGAGAGCTGCCGTGCTGAGCGGATTGTAGGTCCCGAAGGCGATGCCGCCGGCTGACGCCGCGCACGTGACCGCAGCGGCCGCCGAGGTCGTGAGCAGCACCCCGGCCAGAGTTGCGCACCGAAACACGCACCGAAACGCGAACCGGTGTTTCATCGCTCGCGGGGCCTTCGGAACGCGCGGATCGTCGGCGACATGTGGCTACTGTAGCGCGGTCCAGCGGCGCACGCGACTTTCGCTGGCGCAGCCGAATATGGTTATCCTCATTTAGTTTCCGGTTTCGCGTCTTTTGCTATTCGGAAATCCGCCGCGTTGCCGTTAGACCCTCCTCGTGAGCGATTTGACGCCTACAAATTCGGCACCGTCATCTCGGAAATCGCCGGCCTCAGCACATCAACTCGGCGGAATCCCCTATGGATCGGACGATGCGGCAAAATTCGGCGATCGGGCCTGTCAGTTCCGCTCTTTGCCGAATGTCGATCACGCGTCAATTCAGGTTGTTGGGCATATTCGGAGTCATCATGACCGTCACCGGTCTTGCTCTGACGCTCGAGCGAGCCCAAACCCTTGCCTATGAGGCTAAGCGCGCCGAAATTCAGCACGAGGGCGAAGCGGGTGCAGCCATCGTTCAGCACTTCGTCGACCTGGAGAAAAGCGGGGCCCTCAGCCGCCAAGTTGCGCAGAAGCGCGCTTTGGAGGCCGTGGGCGCGATCCGCTTCGACGGCGTCAACTACGTCGCCATCCTGAACTTCGACGGTACTTCGCTTTGGAACGCGAACACGACTCTGATCGGCCACAACATCATGGATCTCAAGGATTCCATGGGAGCACCCATCACCGCTGCACAGATCGGCATCGGCAAGTCCGGCACTCCGGGTTTCACCAGCTTTCACTGGTTGAAGATCGGGGAAAAAAAGCCCAAGTTGAAGATGTCCTACAACATCGGCATTCCTGCGTGGCAATGGGACGTCACCACGGGATCGTTCGCCGACGATCTGAATTCGACGCTGCTTGACAGCGTCGTGCGACTCGCCGAGATTTTTCTGCCGATCTTCGCGGGCTTTCTGGCGATCGTCGTGCTGATGCACCGCACCGTCGCGCGCGTGCTCGGTGCGATGTCGCTCGCGATGCGGCGACTCGCTGCGGGAGATCTCGACACGGAGATCCCGGCGCGGGATCGGGATGACGAGTTGGGTCAGATGGCCTCCTCGCTGGCGACGTTCCGCCAAGCGGCGATCGAGAAGCAGAATCTCGAGGCGGAAGGGCAGCGTCAGCGTGATCGGCACGAGGCCGAGCACCGCCTGCGTCTGCTCGCCGAGTCGTCGGAGCGTGCCAAGGGACAATTCCTGGCCTCCATGAGCCACGAAATCCGTACCCCGATGAATGGCGTGCTCGGCCTCACCGAGTTGCTGCTCGACACGCCCTTGAATCCGGAGCAACGCGACTATGTTCAGACCATCTTGAGTTCGGGAAAATCCCTGCTCGCGATTTGCAACGACATCCTGGATCTGTCCAAGATCGACGCGGGCAAGCTCGATCTTGAAGAGATCGCCTACGATCCGGTGCAGACGCTCAACGAGGTCATCGCCCTGTTCGGCCCGCGCGCGTCTGCGAAAGGCTTGATGCTCGAGGCAAAAGTCCCGCCGGACCTGCCCCGCGCCTTGATCGGAGATCCGGGGAGGTTGCGTCAGGTACTCTCGAATCTCATCGGTAACTCGCTCAAATTCACGGTGGACGGCTGCGTACGGATCGAATTGCAGGTGAGGGAGCGTAGCGAAGACGCCGTGGTGCTGGCGTTTGCGGTCGTCGATTCGGGCATCGGTCTGACGCCGGCACAACAGGCCAAGCTGTTTCGCGAATACGCACAGGCGGACGCTGCCACCTCGGCGCGCTATGGCGGCACCGGCCTCGGCCTTTCCATCTGTCAGCGCCTCGTGCAATTGATGGGCGGTTCGTTCCACGTCGAGAGCAAACCGGGGGCCGGCTCCACGTTCACGTTCACCATGCGCTGCGCGCTCGCCGCGACACTCACGAGCGCGTCCGGCCACGGCGTCGAGGTCAGTCGGCACGAACGGTTCCGCGGCTGCGTGCTGTTGGTGGAGGACAATGTGGTGAATCGCCTGGTGGCGCGCACGACCCTCAAGCGATTGGGCTTGGAGGTACTAGAGGCGGAGAACGGCCTCGTCGCGCTGGACCTCGTCGAGCAGGAACGCATCGACCTGATCCTCATGGATATGAACATGCCCGTGATGGATGGAATCGAGGCGACTCAGCGCATCCGTGCCGCCGAGGCTGCGGGCCGGCTGGTCGGTCGGCGCCCCATCATCTCCATGACCGCGAACGTCATGCGTGAGTCGGTCGAGTCTTGCCGGGAGGCGGGCATGGACGATTCTCTCTCCAAGCCGTTCGAGCGGCAGCAACTCGTCGACGTGCTCGCGCGCTGGCTGGACCGCGGCATGCTGCCTGCGGCGGCCTGAGAACGCGCCTTTCCATCCGAAGCCGCGCCAGCCGCCCGCACCGCGGTACAATCCACTCGTCCGACCCTCGTTCAAGGAGCAAGCCATGCGCTATGAGATTTCCGGAACCGTGATGCAAACCGTGGCCATCGATCTCGCGCCCGGCGAGGTCGTCTACAGTCAGACCAATTCGATGGCCTGGATGTCCGATACCGTCGAGATGAACACGCACACCGGCGGCGGCTTGTTCGCGAGCATCAAACGGAGTTTGAGCGGCGGCAGTTTTTTCGTCACCGATTTCACCGCACGGGCGCCTGCCCACATTGCGTTTGCGCCACGCTTTCCCGGCGCGATCCTCGCGCGTCGACTGCAGGCCGGTGAATCGCTGATCTGCCGCAAAGAGACCTTTCTGTGCGCGGAAAAATCCGTAGTCTTGGAACTCGCATGGCAGCAACGTATCGGCGCCGGATTCTTCGGCGGCGCCGGGTTCATTCTGCAAAAAGTCACCGGTCCGGGCGTGGTCTGGCTTGATTTGTCCGGCGAAGTGATCGAGCGAGTTCTCGCGCCGAACGAGCGTCTGCTCGTGCACGCAGGCCACATCGGGGTGCATGAACCAAGCGTGCAGTTCGACATCCGGCTCGTGCCCGGATTTCGCAACATCCTCTTTGGCGGCGAGGGGCTATACCTCGCGATGCTCACGGGACCGGGCCGCGTGTGGCTGCAAAGCATGCCGATCATGAACCTCGCGGAGGAGATCGGTCGCTACCTGCCCGGCTCGGGCGGCCACGATGGCTCGGGGTCCTCGCTCGGATCGGCCTTGACCGGCGTGGCTACCGCGGCGACCGTAGGTGGGCTGCTCGGCGGGTTGTTCGGCGGCGAGGATTAGCCGCCGGCCACTGCCGCCAACGACTCACGCGCGCCGCAGTTCGCTCACATCAGTTGTGGCGAAAGCTGAATTCCGGCGCAACGGCATGACGATGGCCGCGCTTGCGGAAGAATTCCCGGGCTACCGCGAGTATGACGGCGTCCGCGGGATTGCTGAGCGTCTCGATGCCGCTGATGCGGGCGGCGAGGTCGGGTCGCGTGCGGCCGATGTAGGTCTGTAGCTCGAACTTGGCGTTCCCCGGACCCACGATCAGCGTATAGCCTGTGTGATCGAGAGATCCCACGACGGTATGCATGAACGCCTCGTCGACGGCGTGATGCGGACGCTGCGCCGAAGCATGGGTAAACGCGAGCTTGACGTCGTCGCGCGCGCCGAAGTGGAACACCTTCGCCTCGCGGCGATCGATGAAGACGATGGCGTCGAAATATTCACTCATGACTCAGCTCCTTCGCGTTCTGGACCGTCGGGCGCAGCATGCCGTGGGGCGGGGTAGGCGACTGTGGCGCCTCGTAGCTTGGATAATCGGTGTAGCCTGCGGCTCCACCCCCGTACAGCGTCTCGGCATCGACGGCGGCCAAGGGTTCGTCGCGCCGCAATCGGTTCACGAGGTCCGGATTGCTGACGAAGGCTCGACCGAACGCGACCATGTCCGCGGCGCTGTTCGTCACGGCAGCGATCGCCATGCGGCGGCTGTACCCATTGTTTACGATCCAGACGCCCCCCTCATGCCCGCTCTGGAACCGCTGCCGCAAGGCCGAATAATCGAAAGCGACCGCGTCGCGTGCCCCGCCCGTGACTCCTTCGATGACGTGCACGTAAGCCAAGTGCAAGGGATTCAAGCGATCCATGAACAGATTGAATAGTCCCTGGGCGTCGCTGTCCTGTCCGGCATCGTTCACCGGCGTCACCGGGGAGATGCGGATACCCGCGCGGTCGGCGCCGATTTCTGCGGCGATCGCGGTCATGATTTCCACCGGCAAGCGGACTCGATTCGCGGCCACCCCGCCATAGGCATCCGTGCGGTCGTTGATGCTGTCGCGTAGGAATTGCTCGAGGAGATAGCCGTTCGCCCCATGTACCTCGATGCCGTCGAAACCTGCTTCGATCGCATGGCGTGCCGCCTGTCGAAATTGTGTGACGATGCCACGCATCTCCTCGAGGCGTAGAGCCCGCGGTGTCGAGACGTCCTCGAACCCCAGCGCCGTGAAGGTCTGCGCACGGGCGCGCCGCGCCGTGCTCGAAACCGGTGCCTGGCCGTAGGGCTGCAGCGAGACATGCGAGATTCGCCCGACGTGCCAGAGTTGCGCGACGATGGTCCCGCCGGCGCCGTGCACCGCCGCGGTCACGCCGCGCCAGCCGGCGATTTGTGCGTTGCTGTAGATTCCGGGCGTATCGTAGTAGCCTTGTGCCTGGGCCGAGATCTGGCTCGCTTCCGAGACGATGAATCCCGCAGACGCTCGCTGCGCGTAATAGACTGCCATCAAGGCAGTCGGCACTTGCTGTGGGCCGGCACGATTCCGGGTCAGCGGCGCCATGACGATGCGATTGCGAGCCGTCATGCTGCCGAAGCGAACTGGATCGAATAAACTGCGCATGCTCAACTCTCGCCGGCCGAGCGTAGAGCTTCAGGATAGGCTTCGAGGCGCTCGATAGAAATCGGCTCGCCGCTCGAGTCCGAGTAACCGTACGTGCCCTCGTCGATTTTCGCGAGTGCGCGATCGATTGCGATTCGCCTCTCCCGCAGGACAGCAATCAGCGTGCGATTGTTGTCCGAAACGCTCGCATCCTGGGCGCGATCCGCGGGCTCGTTGGCTTGGCCCGAGGCGGCCTGTTCGAGCAAGTGATCTTCATCGCCGTCGCGCGCGATCGAACTGGACAGTGCTTCACGCGCGCTCAGCAACTTCAGTCGTTGACTAGCGATGAAGGACGCATTTAAATCGGTGTGTGAGCGCGGCATGATCGACACCGTAAAGGAGCTCGCGCGAAAGATCGGTGCGTCGGCACACTTAAGCGCCGACGGCGCTGCCGGTTCGCGAGCACCTCGGCTCTGTTTGACTGCGTACAGACGATCACCCGGATCGCCACTAGAGTCCGCCGCTTTCCCCGCAACGTTCAATCGATCAAGAGGTCTGAATCATGTTACGCAACGTCAAGCAGCTTGAAGGATTGCCCATCGGCGCCAGCGACGGCCCGATCGGCAAGGTCAAGGATTTTTATTTCGATGACGAGGCCTGGGTACTTCGTTACGTGGTCGTGGACACCAGCAAGTGGCTCGGTGGTCGCGAGGTCCTGATCTCGCCGCACGCGATCACGCGACCCGACTGGTCGACCGAGACACTGCCGGTCAGCGTCACCAAGGAACAGGTCAAGAATAGTCCCGGCATCGATACCGCGTTGCCGGTATCCCGCCAATACGAGCGCAGTTATTTCGGCTACTACGGCTACCCCTACTATTGGGGCGGCACGGGACTGTGGGGTAACGGCTATTATCCGGGAACCTCGCTGACCGGAATGGGGGCCCAGCCATACCGGGGATATCAAGGATATTTGCGTTCGCCCACGGACGAGGCCGAGAAGCAGGATCCGCACTTGCGCAGTTGCAACGCCGTCAAGGGCTATCACATTCGCGCGCGCGATGGCGAGATCGGCCACGTGCAGGGGTTTCTGCTCGACGACACGACGTGGTCGCTGCGCTATTTGATCGTCGACACCAGCAATTGGTGGACTGGACATCAGGTGCTGCTGTCACCGGAGTGGATTTCGGACGTGGACTGGATGGAATCGGTGGTCACGGTTGCGCTCGATCGCCAAGCCGTCAAGGACTCGCCGCTCTACGATCCCGACGCAAGCCTCGGTCGCGACTACGAAGATGCGCTCTATGGCCACTACGGCCGCGTCGGTTATTGGCATGAGCCGCTCAACCGCGCCGTAGCCTGAGCGCGAGGGTGGCGATGTCGTTCGCAACCGCCCTGCTCGATGTGCGGGAGATGGTTGAGGCGGATCGATTGACGGTCGCTGCCGGTACCGCGGTGGTCCGGTTGATGGAGAACGCCGGTCGCGGCGTCGCCGAGGAGGTCATCCGTCGCTGGTCGCCAAGACGCGTGACGGTGCTCTGTGGGCCAGGCAGCAACGGCGGCGACGGTTTCGTCGCCGCCCGCGAACTCGACGCTGCGGGCTGGAACGTGCGCGTGGCCTTGCTCGGCTCACTCGATCGACTGCCCGAGGCCGCGCGCCATCACGCGGAAAAATGGCGCGCCGAGATCGCAGCGCTGACGCCCTCGGTCATCGCCGGTGCGGAGTTGATCATCGATGCCATTTTCGGCGCGGGATTGAATCGCCCGCTCGAGGATTTGCCAAGGGAAACCCTGGCCGCCGCCGCCGCGCAAGGGATTCCCGTCGTCGCCGTGGATGTCCCCAGTGGGTTGCAAGGCGACACCGGTGAGAATCTCGGCGCCGTCGCCGCCGTGGTCACGGTGACGTTTTTTCGCAAGAAGCCCGGACATCTCTTGTACCCGGGGCGGGCACTGTGCGGAGCGGTCGTGGTCTGCGATATCGGCACACCGGCCGAGGTGCTCGACCAGATTCGACCACTCACGTTCGAAAACGATCCGCCGCTCTGGCTCGAGGCGCTGCCAAGGCCCGGACGCAGCGGCAACAAGTATACGCGTGGACATGCCGTGCTCTTCGGCGGCTATCCGATGACGGGCGCCGCGCGCATGGCCGCCCGCGCGGCGGCGCGGGCGGGTGCGGGACTCACCACGATTGCCGTCCCCGAAGTCGCGCTGCCGATCTATGCCACCGCGCTGACCAGCATCATGGTGACAGCGCTAGCCTCAGCCGCAGATTTCGACGCGCTATTGGACGATCAGCGGATCACCGCCTATTTGATCGGACCAGGAGCGGGCGTCAGCGAGACGACCCGCACGCGAGCGCTCGCGTTGCTGCGCACGCGGCGCGCCACCCTGATCGATGCAGACGCGATCACGGCATTCAAAGACAGCCAGGAAGCGCTGCGGGAGGCGATCGGCGGGCCTTGCGTCATGACGCCGCATGAAGGGGAATTCGCGCGGATTTTCGACACCACCGGCGACAAGCTCGCGCGTACGCGTCGCGCCGCCGCGCACAGCGGCGCGATCATCGTCTTGAAGGGCGCGGATACCGTGATCGCCGCGCCCGACGGTCGCGCGATCATCAACTCGAACGCTCCGCCGAGTTTGGCGACGGCGGGTTCGGGGGATGTCTTGAGCGGCATCGTGCTCGGCTTGCTGGCGCAGGGCATGGATGCCTTTCTTGCGGCGGCCGCGGCGGTGTGGCTGCATGGCGCGGCGGCGGCTTCGTTCGGCCCCGGACTACTGGCCGAGGACCTGCCTGATCTTCTTCCGGGAGTCTTGAGGGAGTTCTTCGCCGATTGAGTCCAGCGCGGTCCGGCCCGCCGCTGCGGCGCCGCAAAGCGCCTCAGCGGATCGAGCCGGCCGCCGGGCGTTTCAGGTTGCGGGACTGCCTTCGACTTGAATCTGCAGCTTCACCCATTGTTGAAAGCCGTAGGCCTTGCCGAAATCGACGCCGTAGTCGCTGCGATCCAGCGTTGCCGAAGCATCCGCGCCGCAGACTTGCTTCTTCGACATGGGATTGAGGAAGCATTTGAACGAGTCGATCGTGAGCGTCAGCGGTTTGCTCACCCCGTGCAGCGTGAACGTGCCTTCGGCCTGGGTCGGTGTCGCGCCGTCCCATTTCGTGAACTTGCCGATGTAAGTCGCGGTTGGATATTTCGCCGCATCGAAGATCTCGGGCGACTTTGCGTGTTCGTTCAGCTTCGCATTGCCGAAGTCGATCGAGTCGACGTTGACGGTAACCTCGATCGAGCCGGTCTTCGCGTCTTGATCCAGGACGACCTTGCCGGAGGAACTGTCGAACTTGCCGCGCCAAACCGAGACGCCGCCGAAATGATCGGCCGCGAAGCTGGGGTAGGTGTGCGAGGGATCGAGCACGTAGGTGACGGGTCCTGCGATAACGCTCGTACTCAGCAATGCCGCCAGCGAAACAGTGATCAGTCGATTCATGGAACACTCCTTGATGATTGGGCATGAATGGCCCGTGTCGGTATAATTCTCCATGACGAATCATAGCCGATCTTCCGGCAAGGGGTTGCGATGGACTTATTCGAAGCGATCGAGACGCGGTCCTCGGCCGGACGCTTGATTGCGCCGGGTCCGGATCCCGTTCAATTGGATCGCATCCTGCTCGCAGCGGCGCATGCGCCCGACCACGGTCGGCTCAAGCCCTGGCGCTTGACGGTGCTCGACGACGCCGCCAAAAGACGCTACTCCGATGCGGTCATGAGCGCGCGTGCGCGGCGCTCGCCCACGCCGACCGCGGAACAGCTGCGGATCGAAGGCGAGAAGATCTGGCGCTCACCGACCATCGTCGTGATCGGCTGCGCCGTGCAGAAGGATCACCCCAAAGTGCCCGAAATCGAGCAGGTGCTGAGTGTAGGGGCGGTCGCGCAAAATCTATTCCTCGCGGCGCATGCGCTTGGTTTCGGCGTGATGTGGAAAACCGGCTGGGCCGCATACGACGAAGAAGTAAAGGCCGCGGTCGGTTTGCAGCCGCAGGATCACATCGTCGGCATCATGCATTTAGGCACGCGCTTGCAGTAAGGGCGGCTTCGGCGGCGTTCGGCCGCGCAGCGTGACGCTCTTGACGAGTGCCCACACCGGCAGGCCAGGTCGCAATCCCAAGGCACGCGTCGCCGCGTGCGTCACCCGCGCGAGCAATATCACGCCGCCAATGTCGATCGAGATCAGATCGGTCTCGGCATCGTCGCCGGCCAAGGCCGCGACGACGCCGCGCAAATGATTGCGCACGCTGATGGCGCGGGGCTCTTCGCTCGCGATGATCACGTCGCGAGCGAGCACCTGTACGCGCAAGATCTCGCCGGGGCCGGCAGCGTCGTGACCGCCGGCGCGTAACTGCAGTTCGCCCGCGCCGATGCGTACGCGCAGTAATCCTGAGTC
>Ga0116226_10000837_pt1 | contig 26670 bp, 26 predicted proteins | sample S1TSphfallax_FD_89692 | JGI IMG/M metagenome (GOLD analysis project Ga0116226, IMG submission 89692) | Host-associated microbial communities from peat moss isolated from Minnesota, USA - S1T2_Fa - Sphagnum fallax MG | ecosystem: Host-associated > Plants > Peat moss > Unclassified | place: USA... | reverse complement strand
TCTTGAGATTTGCAACGGCAACCACTTTGGACTTCCTTGCGGGAGTCCTGATGGCGCAGCTATGGTGCAAAGATGCCCTACGCACCTAAAATCGTGCTACATGCTCCCGAGCCAAACTCACCTTTGCTTCCCGAGTTTGTCGAGCAGTGCGTCAGAGACAGGGTCGCTCTGATTTGCGTGGTCGGCGAAAAGTCCGACTTGGTCGAAGATGCCATTGACTGGCTTATCATTGGGGATGGGTCCGACCACAATAGGTTTATTGTTACGTCATCTCACAAAGACGAGCCGCTTGGCGACGTTATCGATTTCGCGAGAGCATGGCCGGGAATAGAGGGCGAGGCGCAGCAGGTGGTGCTTTGACGATCGCTGTCATGCACCTCGCCTGACGAGAAGGTGAGAGAGATCGCCAAGAAGATGCATAAGGAAGGTCCTGCCAACGGGAGCGGTGGCGAATGAGGTTGTTTTTCTTTGGTTTGGCTGGATTCGCTTCGGCGATCATAACCGTCGCGGCAGCCTACATTTACCCGGCTCTCGTCCTCGGCTCCATGGAAGGCCACGATCCCGATATTGAGCATGCAATTAAGACTTTTGGCCCACTGTTGGTAATCTTGGCGCTTTGGGTGGGCCTCCTCGGTGCCTATCGGGCCACGCTTCCGGTTGGGAGGACGGAGGGGCATTAACCCTGACCGCGAACAAGAGAAGAACATCTCTGATATACACAGCAAAGTTCGCTGGTGCAAAATTCTTGATATCTGCAACGGACCGTTCGTCGTTGCGCCCGAGCAGCTGTCAGCCTTATAGATTAAGCGTGCTCAATCGCCTCTGCATCGTATTGCTCTTCGGCTTGCCGTGCTACCTTTCGGCCTCGCCACTTGTGGCGAGTGCCCTTGGGCCGCCGGATGTTCCCGGTCCGCCGAACCCTGTCGAACGCCCGACCTTCGGCCGCGCGCTCGTCAACGAAGTTCAACTCGGCTCGTCGAGAATTATAATGGAAACGACCACGCTAACCGATTTGGCGAGGCGATTCCCCAAAACTGATATTCATCACCGAGGCGACGCTGGCGATTCCCTAACTTGGGTATGCTATACGCTTCCAACATCGTCTGGCAACGTAAACATCTGGCTCGACTCCGGCGAGCTTGAGGGAGGCAACGCCATTGATGGCGTCGTTGTCTCGCCTACAAATGATGCCCCTCGCGCCGATTGTCCGGGCATAGAAATTGGGGATGGGCCAGTCGCCCTCGACGCGGGCGTCTGGCTTGGTGCAACTAGGTCTGCCGTGTTGGGGCGCCTTGGAGCACCGTCACGGGTCTATCGGTCAATGCTATACTACGATTTCCAAACACCGTTGCGTGACAGACCGAAGGACTGTTCTGTTGCCGGAGAGCTCGCTATTAAAATTGAAGGCGACCGCATCACTCGATTGTGGGCAAATAGGACAACGTCCTGCTAACGTAGAGCGTGATCCGTTATAGCGAGTAGCCGGCATGGCGAGGGGCCAAGCCGGCTACTCGCTGGCGAGCTTGGCGCCCGCACGCCAGCCCAACGGCCGGTGCGAGCGGGCCCTGACTGGCTACGGTCGCACCCGCCCCGGAATGTCCGCCGCGTCATGGAATATCGCCAGAATGGTCGCGGACGGCCCAGGGCTGAACGCAATCCAGTAGTGTCGAACCAGGATCCACCGACGCCCTGGCTGGGCGAGCGCCTTGTAGGGCCGCGGCGCGGCCAGCCCGCCATCCGGATCACGTAGGATCAGCGCTTCCGCCTCGCTCAGCGCGGTTGCGAGCGGGAAAATCGCCTCGAAGCGCCCCTTCCGCTCGTAGTGCCGGTGCCGCGCGTCCGCCTGTTCGAGCGCCTCGGCCGCATACCGGATCACTTCGCTGCGGCGGGTGCGTCCTCGGTCTCGGCCGCGCCGGCCGCGCGCATCCGGCCAATGCTCTCCGACAACAGGGCATGAACATGGGCCGCCGGCACCGTACGTCCCTCCGCCAGGTCTTTGGACGCGCGATCGAGCGCTTCCACCCAGGCATGCGCCGGCATCTCGTTTTCCATCTATCGAAACTAGGCCGCCCGAAACGGGATTTCCAGGCCAATCCGCGTAACAGACATGCCCACCCTTCACCCGCCAGCCCGCGCGTGATGGGTGACGCTCATCGGCACGCCCTCCCGCGGCCAACGAACTCTACCCCCCGCCCACGCCGCCGCCGCTCAAATCTGACAATCATCCTACGCCCGGCGGACCACCCCAGCCGCCCTTGCCCCCACACTTTCCCCGCCATTGCGAGCCGCGGCGAAGCCATCCAGAGCCAAGCGCGAGATATCACCAAAGACGACGCACGCCTGCACAAGCCGCATCCTGGACACGCCAAATCTACCACCACCCCGCGCAAAACCTAATTTTCCTAAAACGGACTCTTTACCTACACGCAAAACCCTGCTACATCCCGCCCACCCCACGCCGGGGCCTCACCGCCGGGCACACGCACATGCAAGACGCCGCCGCCAGCATCGCCCGCATCGACCCCGCCCAATGCCGCCTCCCGCCCGGCCGCCTGCCCATCGCACCCTCCGAATGCGCCCACCTGATCGACAACATCCGCGCCCACGGCCAGCTCGTCCCCGGCCTCGTCCGCCGCACCCCGCCAGGCGATCCGGTCCGCTACGAAATCATCTGCGGCGCCCGCCGCCACTTCGCCATCACCACCCTTGGCCAATCCCGCCCCTTCTTCGCCGCCATCCGCCCACTCTCCGACGAAGCCGCCTTCGCCGCCGCCGACCGCGAAAACCGCCACCGCACCGACATCGCCGACCTCCAGCGCGCGCTGGACTACAGCTTCGCGCTGGACAGGCATTACGGCGGCAACCAGGCCCTCATGGCCCGCGCCATCCACATCAACCCCACCGCGCTCAGCCGCTATCTGTCCCTCGCCCAGGTGCCCGCCGACATCTTCGCCGCCTTCGGCCACCCCGCCCGCCTCACCATCAAGCTGGCCCGCCCGCTCTTCCCCCACCTGAAGAACGAAGCAACCCGGCACCGCATCCTGCAAACCGCCCGCGACATCGCCACCGCCCAGCAACAGCGCGCCGTCCAGGGCCACGCCCTGCTGAGCCCCGATCTGGTCCTGCGCCGCCTGCTTCAGCCCGAAACGCCCATCCGGCCCATCCACATCGTCACCGCCGCCGACGGCAGCACCCTGGCCCGCGGCGAACGCCGCCCCAACGGCGCCATCCAAATCACCGTCACCCGCCCGCAGGAGCGCGCCAGGATGCTCGCCGCCACCGCCGAAATCCTGGATACTCTGTGCGTAACCGAAAAGGGTTGGCCCGGGCCAACCCTTTCCGTATCCAGAACGAATTTGCAGGCCGCCTGAAGGAAGAAAGAAAGCGCTTCTTTTTTGAAAAAAAGAAGCAAAAAACTTTTGCTACGTGCCCCTCACGGCGGCAGCCGCAACATCTCCACCCGCGCTGTTCCCCTCAGCGCAATATCCCCCACGCCCTCACCAACCCCGACAACATAATCCCCGGCCGGAACCAGCCACCCAGGCTGATCCACAACAAAATCCGCCAGCAACCGCGGATCGGCCGACAAGGTCACGTGCTGCGTCTCCCCCGGCGCCAGCGCCCGCTTGCGCCACCCGATCAACCGCACCCCGGCCCGCCCCGCGCGCGACAAAATATAGGCCTGCGGCGTGTCCATCCCCGCCCGCGCACCAATATTCTGAACGTCGAACGACACCGTCAAAGTCCGCCCCCCCTGCACACGCAGATGGGAAAGCGAAAACCGCGCATAGGACAGGCCAAACCCAAACCCATACAACGGCGTCCTGCCGCTGCGCGCATACCAGCGATAGCCCGCATCGGAACCCTCCCGATACGTCACCGGCACCGCGCTTTCGGGCGGGAGATACATGCCGGCCACGGCCGCATTCGGCACATCGGCCTCGGACGCCGGAAACGTCACCGGCAGCCGGCCGGAGGGATTGACCGCGCCGAACAGCACATCGGCGATCGCGTCGGCGCCGCCATTGCCCGAATACCACGCTTCCACAATGCCGGCTGTCTTGTCGCGCCATGGCATCAGCACCGGCCCGGACGTTTCGAGCACGACGATCATGCGCGGATTGGCGGATGCGACCGCATCGATCAGTCCATCCTGACCCGCAGGCAGCGACAGATCCGGCGCGTCCGTCGATTCCCCCGTCCATTGGTCCGCGAACAGGATCACGGCGTCCGCGTCGCGCGCCAGCAGCGCGGCCTGGCGCGGATACCGCCCATCCACCCACACGATCCTGGCACCCGGCAGGCGTGCCTGAATGGCCGAGAGCGGCGATGGCGGATCGAACACCGAGGTGCGGAAATAACCCTCCATGCCGTTGCCGCCGAGCGGAATTTGCCGCGCAAACCCCCCGATCGGCGTCACCTGGCTGGACCCGCCACCGGCCGCCACACCGGCGTCCGAATTCGCACCGATCACGACCAGCTTGCGAATGCTGCGCGACAACGGCAATGCGCCCCCAACGTTACGCAACAGAACGATGCCCGCCGCCGCTGCGTCGCGCGCGGTGCGCAGATCGGCCGCCACGTCCGGCGCCGGCCGCGCCCGCGCATCGAGCAGGCCGGCCGCGTCCATGCTGCGCAGAATGCGGCGCACCGCGTCATCGATGCGCGCCTGCGCCACGTCCCCGCGCGCCACCGCGTCGCGCAACGGCGCGTCAAAGAATGGTTGCGAATCGAACGATTCGGCGGACGCCTGATCCAGCCCCGCGCTGATGGCGCCCACGGAATGAACCGCGCCCCAGTCGGACAATACAAACCCCGGATATTGAAAATCCTGTTTCAGGATACCATTCAAAAGCGTCGGGCTTTCACACGCCCAAGGCCCGTTCACCTTGTTATAGGCGCACATGACAGCACCCGGATGCCCTTGCTCCAGCGCGATCTCGAACGCCAGCAAATCACTCTCGCGCAAAGCCGCCCATGGCATCACCACATTCAGCGTGTCACGCTGGCTCTCCTGATCATTGACGGCAAAATGTTTCACCGTGGAAATCACATGCTGGTCCTGCGTCCCCCGCACCGCCGCACCAACCATGATGCCGGCGAGCAGCGGATCCTCCCCCGCATATTCGAAATTGCGGCCGCCGCGCGGCTCGCGCGCCAGGTCCACCCCACCGCCGAGCACGACATTGAAACCGCGCGCCGCCGCCTCCCGCCCCAGCACGCCGCCGGTTCGATACGCAACGTCCGGGTTGAAGCTGGCGGCAATCGCGGCCGTGCTCGGCAACGCCACGGCGGTGTCGCCGGGGCGCACGTCCGCAGGGTTGGTGACGCCGAGGCTCGCATCGGTCTCCTGCAGCGCGGGGATGCCAAGACGCGGCACGCCGGGAACGTAGCCGGCCGAGCCGATGGCGCCTGGCGGCTTGGGCGGGAGCGCAAAAAAGCCGTGCAGCAAGCCCAGCTTTTCGGATTGTGTGAGTTGGCTGACCAGGACATCGGCGCGGTCGGCGGCGCCGGCAAGCAAGGCAAGTAAAGGAAGGAAGGTCTTCTTTTTTGAAAAAAAGAAGCAAAAAACTTTTGCGCCGGCGCCCTCACCCCCTGACGCAATCCTTATCCAGCTTGCGCGAAACCAAACGAGCAAAAGTTTTTTGGTTCTTTTTTTCAAAAAAGAACTTCTTTCTTCGAGCCACACGCCCAATATCCCCCCCATGCGCCTCTCAGTCCTCGACCAATCGATGATCGTCACCGGCCGCTCCCCGGCCGCCAGCATCCGCGAAACGGTCGCGCTCGCCCGCCTCTGCGACCGCCTTGGCTACCACCGCTACTGGGTCAGCGAACACCATAGCAGCGACAGCGTCGCCGGCTCCGCCCCCGAAGTGCTGCTCGGCGCGCTCGCCGTCGCCACCAGCCGCATCCGCCTCGGCAGCGCCGGCATCATGCTGCCGCACTACAGCAGCCTGAAAGTCGCCGAACAATTCCGCGTGCTGGAGGCGCTGGCCCCCGGCCGCATCGATCTCGGCCTCGGCCGCGCACCGGGCTCGGACGGCCGCACCGCCTTCGCGCTGAACCCGAACGCCGCCACAGCCGCCGACTATTTCCCCGCCCAGGTCCGCGACGTCATGGCCTGGGTCGGCGGCACGCCGCTGGTCGAAGGCCACCCGTTCCGCGACGTCCGCGCCCAACCGCAAGGGCCAGGCATGCCGGAGGTCTGGATCCTCGGCAGCTCGAACTACGGCGCCCAGGTCGCCGCCCATTTCGGCCTGCCCTACTGCTTCGCCTATTTCTTCAGCGAAGGCATCGGCGCCCGCGAGGCGCTGGATATCTATCGCGACACCTACAAACCCAGCACCCGCCACCCGCGCCCCTACAGCGCGATCTGCGTGCTCGCCATGGCGGCCGACAGCCAGGCCGACGCCGAGCGCCTCTACGTGCCGCGCGAAGTCTGGCGCGCCGAACGCGAGCGCGGCCGCTTCGTCCCATTGCCCAGCGCCACGGAAGCGAGCGCCTACGTCTTCACCGACGCCGAACAACGCCGCAATGACGCGCTGCGCCCCCGTGCCCTCTACGGCACCCCGGACATCGTGCGCGCTCGCATGACCGACGTCGCCACCGACCTCGGCGTCGACGAAGTCGCCGTCTGCACCGCCACCCACGATGCCGATGACCGCCGCCGCAGCTACGAACTGATCGCCGACGCGTTCGGCCTACGCGCCGAACCCGCCATGCTCGCCGCCGACTGACGCCGCCCCGGCACGCCACGCCCGCCACCGCTGCGCGACATAGGCGCACGCCGTCAGCCCGATCGCCAACGGGATCAGCAGCAAGGCCACATAAAGCGACAGCACCACCACCGCGATCAGCCCGGTCACCAGCGATACGCTGAACGCCACCAGAAACACGCGCATGCCCCAGCCCAGACGCGCGGGCGCCGCGCGGAACTCGCCATCCGGCGTCATGTCCAGCGTGGGCGGGGGATTGTCCTGCATGGCGCCAAACTAGCCCGCAACGAAAGAACGAAGGCAAGGAAGTGTTCTTTTTTTGAAAAAAAGAACCAAAACACTTTTGCTGATTCAGGTTCTGCGGCCGGTCACCGCGAAAACCGCCAAACTGCCGACGACCACCGCCACCAACCCCGCCACGTCCCGCCATTGCGCCGACACCACCATCGCAACCATGCCCAACAGGCCAACGCCGGCCGCGGCCGGCAGGATCGACAGATTCATCGGTGGGCCGGCCAGCGCCACGTGCTTGCGATGCAGCACGAACGCGGCCGCGCACGCCAGCGCATACACGCCCACCACCGCCAGCGTCGACAGCACCACCAGCTTCAGGAACGTGCCGCTGGCCGCCATGAAGAACGCGGTGCAGGCATACACCACGATCGCATTCAGCGGCACGCGTGTGCCGGGGCTCAATTGACCGAACCAGGCCGGCAGCCGCCCGTCACGCCCGAACGCAAACAACAGCCGTGGCGTGCCCAGCATGTCGTTGCACAGCCACACCAGCATCGATATGGCCGCGCCACCGAACAGAATCGCCGACGGCACGCGGCCGAACCGCGCCGCACCTTCCGCCAGCGGCGCCGCCGCCTGCGCCAGGCCGGACCCCAGCAAATGCTGCGCGGTCACTTGCACGGTGATGTACAGGCCAAGGATGAAACCCATGGCCAGGATCAGCGCCCAGGGCAGCGTGCGCGCCGGGTTGCGCACCTCGCCACTGACGCAGAGCGCGCTCTCCATGCCGCTGAACGCGAACAAGGTCAGGATCAAGCCTTGGCCGAACCCCGCCGCCGTCACCGGCGCCATCGGCGGCCCGTGCGGCGCCGCCATGCCGATCGATAGCACGCCGAGCCCCAGGAACAGCAGCAGCGGCAGCATCTTCGCCACCGTCGCCACCGTAATCACGCGGGCAGCCCGCCGCACGCCGGCCAAATTCACCCCGGCGATCAGCACGTAGATCGCCGCGATGACGGCCATGCGGCCGGCCGTGCCGCCCAGCGCCGGCACCGCCGCCCCCGCCATGTCCGCCAACGCGGCCGCAACACCGCCATTGGCCAGCACATCGGACAACAGCAGCAGAATGCCGGTGACATAGCCCGCGGCCGGCCCGAACGCGGCTTCCACCGTGCCGTAGGCGCCGCCGCTGGTCGGCACGCGGCTTCCGGCCTCGGCAAAGCAGATGACGATCCCGGCCATCACCACGGCGCAAATGATGTAGGCGGCCGGCGCCGCCGCCCCGGCTGCCAACGCCACGGCCGCCGGCAACGTGAAGATGCCGGCGCCGACGACGCCATTCACGATATTGGCCGCGAGCGCGGTCGGCCCGATGCCGCGCACCAGGCCATGATCGCGCGCGGTGACCACCTGCGCTTCGGTCGCCGGAACATCGACGCTGCTCAGTTCGGCGTGCGACAGGACGGCCCCCTATGACGCGATGGGCCAGCGTCCGCTGTTGCGGCGCATGGCAGCCATAACCCTGGCGGAACCGCGGCAGCCCGGCAAGGGCCGCGCCCGTTCGCGATGCGCGTCATGCACCTTCGACAAAATGCGCTCGTCCATGGTACTACCGGCGTCCCATAGGTATACGGGGCGCATCATGGCGACGACGCTGACGGCAAAGGGGCAGTTGACGATCCCGAAGCGCGGGCGCGACCGGTTGGGCATCAAGCCCGGCATGCGCGGTGATGATTGACGCTGGTCGACACCAACGTGCTGGCCGACATCTTTACCAACGATCCGCCTGACGCGCGACCCGCGGCGCGACCGCACCTATTTCCCTAGCGTGTTATTGATTACACAACCGGTATGACCCCATCCTGGCAGGGCTGGCCTGGCCGCACCCCGCGTGGCCACATGCTCGCCATCATCTACGCGGTCTGGGCGCTGCCATTGCTGCTCACGCTCGCGATCGTCACGCCACCCTGGACCGTCACCGACGAGCCGTTCCACATGCTGCGCGCGGTTCAGGTGGCGCATGGACACATCATCGGCACACGCTTCGAAAATCCGGACCGTAACGGACCGGTCGGATCGGGCGGTCTGTCGGATGGCGCGATTTTTTACGCCTTCGCCGGCCTGGCCAAAATGTCGTGGCTGCCGGACCAGCCGAACGGCCAGGTGACCACGGCGATGCTGCAAAAATCGGATGCGTTCAAATGGAGCCGACAGCTGGGGCTCGCGTGGTTCGGCTCGACCGCGCAATATCCGCCCGCGTTCTACTTGCCGGACGTCGTGAGCTACTGGATCGGCCGCGCGGGCGGCCTGCATATCAATGCGACGTTGCGGCTGGCGCGCATTGTCAACGCGCTGATGTTCCTGGCCGGCGCCGCGGTGGCGATCGCGCGGGCGCGCCGATTGCGGCTGCTGATGACGGCGATCCTGATGCTGCCGATGAGTTTAGCCCTGGCCGCCTCGGCAAACCAGGACGCGGCACTGATCGCGACCATGGCGCTGGTGGTCGCCCACCTGGATCGGATCGACAACGAAACGCGACGGCCTACCCGGGCCGAATTGGCGTGGATCGCCGCGGGCCTCGCCTGTATCGCTGCCGCACGGCCGCCTTATGCCGGCTTTCTGCTTCTGCTCGTCTGGGCCGGCACCGGCATGGCCGGCCGCGTCGCGTGCGCCGCCGCAGTCGCGTCGGTCGTCGCCTGGTGCGGCCTGGTCGCGGCCTATGTCATGGTGCCGATGGGCGCGTCCCATCCCGCCGCACAACTTTCCCTGCTGCTGGCCCATCCATTGTCGATGTTCGCCATCGCATGGAACACCGTGCATGTGTCGCTCGGCACCTATTACTGGGAATTTGTCGGCAAACTGGCGTGGAACGATTTTCCGTTGCCGATACCGTATCTTTGCCTGGCAGGCGCGTCTTTGACCGCGGCTGCACTCGCCTCCACCGGCGGCGCGGCCGCGCAACGCAGCAAGGTCATTGCAGGCAGCGTCCTGACCATCGGCGCGATCTTCATCGTGCAGTTCCTGGACTGGACCCCACCCGGCACCGACCATGTGACCGGCGTCGCCGGCCGCTATTTCATCGCGGTAGCGCTCGCCGCCGGCCTTGCCCTGCCAAATTGGCCCCGCGTTGCATCGTTTCGGTGGCCTGCGATCGTGATGCTGTCACTATTTGGCGTTGTGACGCCTGCTGTGATGCTGCATCATATTGTGGTTCATTACTATCTTGCGGCAGGCTCGGGGTAGGCGACGGGAAGAAGGAAGTGTTCTTTTTTGAAAAAAAGAACCAAAAAACTTTTGCTCCTGGGTTTCGCGCAAGCTTAAGCAGCGTAGGAGCAAAGGTTTTTGCTGCTTTTTTTCAAAAAATAAGACCTTGCTTCTTTACCCGGCCGCCCGTCGCAGCTTACGTCGATACGCGTACGTCCACAACGCCAGCGCACCGATAATGCCGTACCCCACAATCGGCGAAATCAACAGATAGCGCTCCACCGGCCAGGTCCAGGCCATCCAGCCCAGCAGCACGCCCTGAAAAATCAGGCCGCCGCCCCATACCGCGGACATGATGCGCAGCGCGCGCAGCACCTGCGGCCGGCGCCAGGCCTGTTCGAACATCGCCAGATGGGCCGGCGACTCACGCGCGAAGGTCGCGCGCGCCATGTAATAAATCAGCGGCCGCGCCATGCAGGTGGAGACCAGGAACGCGGCACCGATCGGCAACGAAAACAGGTTTTCGCGCACCATCAGCAGCCGCGGCGAGCCGCCGAACGCCAGCGCCACCAGCGACAGCAGAATGCTGCCAAGCACGAGCAGGCTCAGCGCATCGAGCTTGCGGAAGCGGGCGAGTTCGTAGAGGCTCCAGAGTATCGGGGGTGCCGCCGATGCCGCCAGCGCATCGAATTCGCCATAAGGCTTGTTCAGCTGCCGATAGACCAGCCACGGCAGCAGAATATTGACCGCCAGTTCGGCGATCGTCTTCGGCGCAATACGAAAATTTTTCCCCGCCGCCGGGCGCTGGGCACCTGGCGGCGGGGAGGTTTGATCAGGCACTCTTGGCCATGATTTCGTCGGCGATGTTGCGCGGCACCGGATCGTAATGATGGAACTGCATCGTGAACGATGCGCGGCCCTTCGTCATCGAGCGCAAATGCGAAATATAGCCGAACATTTCCTTCAGCGGCACATGCGCGCGCACGATCACCGTCGAGCCTGAGCTCTCCTGGTTCTGAATCATGCCGCGGCGGCGATTGAGGTCGCCCACCACATCGCCGACATGGTCCTGCGGCGTGGTGATTTCCACGTCCATGATCGGCTCCAGGATCACCGGGCCGGCCTTCTTCATGCCTTCGCGGAAGCAGGCCTTGGCGGCGATTTCGAACGCCAGCGCCGACGAATCGACGTCATGGTATTTGCCGTCCACCAGCGTGTATTTGAAATCCACGGTCGGGAAGCCGGCCAGCACGCCGGTATCGGCCTGCACCTTGATGCCCTTTTCCACCGCCGGAATATACTCGCGCGGCACCGATCCGCCGACCACCTTGTTCTCGAACAGGATGCCCGCGTTGCGCTCCTGCGGCTCGAACACGATCTTCACCTCGGCGTACTGGCCCGACCCGCCCGATTGCTTCTTGTGGGTGTAGGTTTCGGTCCACGGCTTGGAAATCGTTTCGCGATACGCCACCTGTGGCGCGCCGATATTCGCGTCCACGCCATATTCGCGGCGCAGCCGGTCGATGATGATTTCCAGATGCAGTTCGCCCATGCCGGACAGAATCGTCTGGCCGGTTTCCTGGTCGGTCTTCAGGCGCAGGCTTGGATCTTCGCCGGCGAGCTTCTGCAGGCCCAGCGTCATCTTCTCGACGCCGTCCTTGGTTTTCGGCTCGACCGAAATGTCGATCACCGGCACCGGGAACGCCATGCGCTCCAGCACCACCGGGTCCTCGTTCGAGGCCAGCGTGTCGCCGGTGCCGGTATCCTTCAGGCCCACGAACGCGGCGATATCGCCGGCATGCACTTCCTTGATTTCAGCGCGCTTGTCGGCATGCATCTGGAACATCCGGCCGATGCGCTCGCGATGGCCCTTGGTGGTGTTCATCACCATGTCCGCCTGGCGCAACGTGCCGGCATAGACGCGCACGAAGGTCAGCGTGCCGTATTTGTCGTTGATGATCTTGAACGCCAGGCCCGCGAACGGCGCATTCGGATTGGCCGGGATCACGCGCCGGTCGTCATGCACGCTCTCCTCCTGCCCTTCCTCGGCGGCGACCTTGATGCCGGGAATGTCGATCGGCGACGGCAGATAATCCAGCACCGCATCGAGCAGCGGCTGCACGCCCTTGTTCTTGAACGCGGTGCCGCACAGCACCGGGCGGAATTCACCCGAAATGGTGCCCTTCTTGATGCAGCGCTTCAAGGTGGCGACGTCGACATCGCCATCCTCAAAGTATTTTTCCATCGCATCCGTATCGACGCCGACGGCGGTGTCCAGCAGCAATTGGCGGTATTCCGCCGCCTTCTCCTGCATGCTCTCGGGGATCGGCTCGTCATGGAACTTCGCGCCCAGCTCGCCGCCTTCCCAGATGATCGCCTTCATCTCGACCAGATCGACCACGCCGACGAACGTCTCCTCGATGCCGATCGGCAACTGCAACGGCAGCGCGACGATATCGAGCTTCTCCTTCAGCGTGTCGAACGCGCGATAGAAATCGGCGCCAGTCCGGTCCAGCTTGTTGATGAAAATGATGCGCGGCACGTTGTACCGGTCGGCCAGACGCCAGTTCGTCTCGCTCTGCGGCTGCACGCCGGCGACGCCCTCGATAATGAAAATCGCGCCGTCCAGCACGCGCAGCGAACGGTTCACTTCGATGTTGAAATCGATATGGCCGGGCGTATCAATGATGTTGATGCGGTGGTCCTTCCACTCGCACGTCACCGCAGCCGACGTGATCGTGATGCCGCGCTCACGCTCCTGGTCCATATAGTCGGTGGTCGTGTTGCCGTCATGCACCTCGCCAATGCGGTGCGACACGCCCGTGTAATACAAGATACGCTCGGTCGTCGTCGTCTTGCCGGCATCGATGTGCGCGGTAATGCCGATATTGCGAATGCGCGCGAGCGACTCAGTCGTGGACACGGAAGCCTCCATATCATGAAAGGCGCAACCGAGACCCTTGCCCCGTGCGCCCATCCATGCGCCGAACCCAGCCGGCGGAATGCGCAGCACATGCGCCAGCGTGGCCGGATTTGCAAGCTGTTCGGGGGGGGGCTCTCGGTGGAGAGTAAGGCGGGGGGCTCTGCCCGCTCGACCCAAGTCGTGCGCAGCACGCATTCGCGTGACGGGGCCTGAGGCCCCAAACCCCCGCTATTTTAGGTGGGGATAAGGGGGTGGGCGCACGTACTGTGATGACGGTACGGACGCCCCCCTCCTTATCCCCCAACTTAAGTCATGGGGTCTGGGGACTTGTCCCCGTCGTGCGAAGCACGCATGCGCGTGACGGGGTCGAGGGGCGGAGCCCCCGCCTTCCTCTCCACCGAGGGCCCCTCCCCGGTACAGCGTGCAGCCCCGGCCGCGTTGACCGGGGGCTTTGCGATACCTTACATGTCATCATATATGCTGCACTGCAAAACGCCCACTCAGAGGCTACCCCCATGAAGGACGTCCGAGACGCCGCGTTTGTGGCCCGCGCCAGCGACGGGCGGCTGATTCGCCGTCCGATGTCGCCGCATTTGGGCGTGTATCGGTGGCCGGTCACGATGGCGACGTCCATCCTGAACCGCGCCACGGGGATTTTTCTCACCGCCGGCACGCTGATGCTGGTGTGGTGGCTGACCGCGGCGGCGGCAGGCCCGGCCGCGTTCAACGTGGTGCAGGACTTCCTGCATGGGCCGCTGGGGTTGCTGCTTCTGCTGGGCTGGTCCGCGTCCTTGTTCTTCCATTTGCTGTCCGGCCTGCGCCATCTGGCGTGGGATTTGGGCTATGGTTTTGCCAAGCCGGGCCTGAATCCGCTCAGCTGGGCGGTTCTGGGCGGCACTGGGCTTGCGACGGCGCTGGTTTGGATCACCGCCTATAGCCGGCTGGGGGGCTGACCGCGTGGCGGACCATGTCAAGATCATGCGCAGCCAGCTTGGCCGAGCGCGCGGCCTGGGCGCGGCGAAGTCCGGCGCCGAGCATTGGTGGGCGGAGCGTGTCGGCGCGGCGGCGCTGATCCCGCTTTCGTTGTGGTTCGTGTTCTCCATCCTGTCCCTGCTCGGGGCGGACCAGCCGGCGGTTGCCGCCTGGGCCGGCCATCCGCTGAACGCGGCTTTGTTGCTCGCGCTGATCCTGGTGACGTTTCACCATGCGCAACTGGGCTTGCAGGTTGTCTATGAGGACTACATCCACACTGCGGGGGTGCGCACCGCTGCCGTGCTGGTCACTAAAGGTGCGGCCTATCTGCTGGCCCTGCTCGCCGCCCTCTCGGTCGGCAAATTGTTTTTCCTGACGCACTGACTTTCCCGCCCCTGGAGCGCCCCGTCCGATGAACGCCATCACCAAGCCATCGTTCGGTGCCTACAACGTCATCGACCATACGTATGACGTGGTTGTGGTCGGCGCCGGCGGTTCCGGCTTGCGCGCGACGCTGGGGACGGGTGCGGCCGGCCTGAAGACCGCCTGCATCACCAAGGTGTTTCCCACCCGCAGCCACACGGTGGCCGCCCAGGGCGGCATCGGCGCCGCGCTCGGCAACATGGGCGAGGATGACTGGCGCTGGCACATGTACGACACGGTGAAGGGCTCCGACTGGCTCGGCGACCAGGACGCGATCGAATATATGTGCCGCGAGGCGATTCCGGCGATTTACGAGCTGGAACATTTCGGCATGCCGTTCAGCCGCACCGAGGACGGCAAAATCTATCAACGCCCGTTCGGCGGCCATATGAAGGATTACGGTAAGGAGCCCGCGCTGCGCGCCTGTGCGGCCGCCGACCGCACCGGCCACGCCATGCTGCACACATTGTATCAGCAATGCCTGAAGCATGATGTGGAATTCTTCGTCGAATATTTCGCGCTCGACCTGATCATGGATGATGAGGGGGTGTGCCGCGGCGTTACTGCGTGGAACCTGGAAGACGGCACCATCCATCGCTTCCGCGCCCAGCTCGTGATTCTGGCGACCGGCGGCTATGGCCGCGCGTTCCTGTCCTGCACATCGGCGCATACTTGCACGGGGGATGGCGGCGGCATGGTGCTGCGCGCCGGCCTGCCGACGCAGGACATGGAATTCGTGCAGTTCCACCCCACCGGCATTTTCCCTGCCGGCTGCCTGATTACCGAAGGCGCCCGCGGCGAGGGCGGCTACCTGACCAACGCCGAAGGCGAGCGCTTCATGGAGCGTTACGCGCCCACCGCGAAGGACCTGGCCAGCCGCGACGTGGTCAGCCGCTCGATGACGATCGAAATCAACGAAGGCCGCGGCGTGGGGCCGAACAAGGACCATATTCTTCTGCACCTGGAACATCTGGGTGCGGACCTGCTGCACCAGCGGCTGCCCGGGATATCGGAAACCGCGCGCGTGTTTGCCGGCGTCGACGTGAACAAATCGCCGATACCCGTGCTGCCGACGGTGCATTACAATATGGGCGGCATTCCCACGAATTATCATGGCGAGGTGCTGGCGCCCACGCGCACTAACCCGGACGCGACGGTGCCGGGCCTGATGGCGGTGGGCGAGGCGGCCTGCGTGTCGGTGCATGGCGCCAATCGGCTGGGCACCAATTCGCTGCTGGATCTGGTGGTGTTCGGCCGCGCCGCCGGGCATCGCGCGGCGCAATTGGTGCAATCCGGCGCCAGCCAGCCGGATTTGCCGGCACGCGCCGGCGAATTCAGCCTAGATCGTTTCGATTGGACGCGTAACGCCAACGGCGGCACCCGCGTCTCCACGTTGCGCGACGCGATGCAGCGCACCATGCAGGCGCATGCGGCGGTGTTCCGCAACAGCGAGTCGCTCACCGCCGGCGTGGAGAAAATGCAGAGCGTGTGGATGGGAATGGGCGACATGTCGGTCTCGGACCGCAGCCTGATCTGGAATTCCGACCTCGTGGAGGCTTTGGAGCTGCAGAATTTGGTGCGCAACGCGGCGGCGACGATGGTATCCGCCGAGGCGCGCCAGGAAAGCAGGGGCGCGCAGGCGCACGACGATTTCCCTGATCGTGACGACCAGAACTGGCTGAAACACACTTTGTCCTGGGTCGCCGACGATGGCAGGGTGGATTTGAGTTACCGGCCCGTCCGCATGCAAACCCTCACGAACGAAGTCCAAGTATTCCCCCCAAAGAAACGGGTTTATTAGCAAAAGTTTTTTGCTTCTTTTTTTCAAAAAAGAAGACCTTTCTTTCTTTGGATGTTTCCGATGGTAGAACTAGCCCTCCCGAAAAATAGCCGCGTCAAGCGCGGCCGCACGTTCGACGCCCCCCCGAACGCGACGCGGGTGAAGGAATTCAAAATCTATCGCTGGTCCCCGGATGACGAGGAAAACCCGCGCCTGGACAGCTACAAACTGGACCTGGATCGCGTCGGCCCGATGGTGCTGGACGCGCTGATTTACATCAAGAACGAAATCGACCCGACGCTGACGTTCCGCCGGTCCTGCCGCGAGGGGATTTGCGGCAGTTGCGCGATGAATATCGACGGCGGCAACACGCTTGCCTGCCTTAAACCCATCGAAAACATCAAGGGCCCGGCTGCGATTTACCCGCTGCCGCACATGCCGGTGGTGAAGGATTTGGTGCCCGACCTGAGCACCGCCTACGCGCAATTGCAGAGCGTGCAGCCCTGGCTGCAGGCCGACAGCCCGGCCCCGCCGGACGGCGAACGCCGCCAGAGCGTGGAAGAACGTGCGGCACTCGACGGCATGTGGGAATGCATATTGTGTTATTGTTGCACAACGAGCTGCCCGAGCTACTGGTGGAACGGCGATAAATATCTTGGCCCGGCCACGTTGCTCGCGGCCTATCGCTGGATCGCCGACAGCCGTGATGAAAACACCGGCGCCCGGCTGGATGCGCTGGAGGATCCGTTCAAGCTCTACCGTTGCCATACGATCATGAATTGCACGCAGACATGCCCGAAGGGGCTTAACCCGGCGCAGGCTATTGCTTCCATCAAGCAATTATTGGCTGAGCGGCGGGGGTGAAGGAAGGAAGGGTTCTTTTTTGAAAAAAAGAACCAAAAAACTTTTGTCTGTTGGGTTCCGCGCAAGTTGAACCGCAGCCGCGTAGGGCGGACGCGTGCGGCGAGATCCGCCCCGCCCTACCCGTGCGGCTGGCAGACTCTTCACCCGGGGAACAGGCTGCCAAACGCAACGGAGAAAAGTTTTTTGGTTCTTTTTTTCAAAAAAGAACACTTCTTCTTCAAGTGACCTGAACGCCCTTCCAGAACGCAACGCGTCCGGCGATCTGCTTGGCTGCATCCTTCGGCGCCGGATAATACCACACCGCGTTCGGGTTCTGCTGGCCGTTCACGTCGAGCGTGTAATAGCTGGCGACGCCCTTCCAGCCGCACGTGGTGTGATAATCGCTGGGCTTGATAACGCCCTTGTTCAGCGACTCGGCCGGGAAATAGGCGTTGCCCTCGACGGTGACGATATCGTCACTTTCGGCGATGGTGGCGCCGTTCCAGGTGGCTTTCATGTTTACCTCAAAGACAAGACAAAGCTGGGCGGGGGCGAGGCCGCCCCCGCCCAGTCTTATTCGGCCGTCTCCGGCTCCTTCTCCGACATCCCATCACCGCTATCATCCTCGGGCTTGGGCAACGCCGGCACCGACGCCTCGGTATATTCGAAGTCCAGCTTGCTGTCCTTCAGCGTCACCCGCACCGCGCCGCCTTTGACCAGGCGGCCGAACAGCAACTCCTCGGCCAGCGGCTTCTTGATATGCTCCTGAATGACGCGCGACAGCGGACGCGCGCCGTACAGCCGGTCGTACCCGCGCTCCGCCAGCCACTCCTTCGCCGCGGACGACAGCTCGATCGTCACGTTGCGGTCGGCCAACTGCGCCTCCAGCTGCATGACGAACTTTTCCACCACGCGCCCGACGATATCCTGCGTCAGCCCGGCGAATGTGATGGTGGCGTCCAACCGGTTGCGGAATTCCGGCGTGAACAGCCGCTTCACCGCATCCTCGTCGTCGCCTTCGCGCGCACTGCGCCCGAAGCCGATCGCCTCCTTGGCCAGGTCGGCGGCGCCCGCGTTCGTCGTCATGATCAGGATCACGTTGCGGAAATCGACCGTCTTGCCGTTATGGTCGGTCAGCTTGCCGTGATCCATCACCTGCAACAGGATGTTGTAAAGGTCCATGTGGGCCTTTTCGATTTCATCGAGCAGCAGCACGCCATGCGGATGCTGATCCACGGCATCGGTCAGCAGCCCGCCCTGATCGAACCCGACATAGCCCGGCGGCGCGCCGATCAGCCGCGATATACTATGCCGTTCCATATATTCGGACATATCGAACCGGATCAGCTCGATGCCCAGCGTGCTGGCCAATTGGCGCGCGACTTCGGTTTTGCCGACGCCGGTGGGCCCGCTGAACAGGTAATTGCCGATCGGCTTTTCCGGATCCCGCAGCCCGGCGCGCGACAGCTTGATCGCCGCGGACAGCGCCTCGATCGCGCGATCCTGGCCGAACACCATGGATTTCAGGTCGCGCTCGAGATTGCGCAGCGTCTCCTTGTCGTCGGCGCTGACCGACTTGGGTGGGATGCGGGCGATCTTGGCGACGATCTCCTCCACGTCGCGCAGCGTCACGGTCTTGCGGCGCTTGGCCTCCGGCAGCAGCATCCGGCTGGCGCCGACCTCGTCGATGACGTCGATCGCCTTGTCCGGCAGCTTGCGGTCGTTGATGTATTTGGCGGAAAGCTCCACCGCGGCGCGGATCGCCTCGTCGGTATAGCGCACCTTGTGGTGCTTTTCGTAATTGGTCTTCAGCCCCTTCAGGATCTTCACGGTATCCTCGACCGACGGCTCGTTGACGTCGATCTTCTGGAACCGGCGCACCAGCGCGCGATCCTTCTCGAAGTAATTGCGGAATTCCTTGTAGGTGGTGCTGCCGATGCAGCGCAGCGACCCGCTGGCCAGCGCCGGCTTCAACAGGTTCGACGCATCCATCGCCCCGCCGCTGGTGGCGCCCGCGCCGATGACGGTGTGGATTTCATCGATGAACAGCACCGCGCCCGGCTGGTTCTCCAGCTCGTTCACCACGGCCTTCAACCGCTCCTCGAAATCGCCGCGATAGCGCGTGCCGGCCAGCAGCGCGCCCATGTCGAGCGCGAAAATGGTGCTCTTGGCCAGCACCTCCGGCACGTCGCCCTCGACGATGCGCTTGGCCAGGCCCTCGGCGATCGCCGTCTTGCCGACGCCCGGATCGCCCACATAAAGCGGGTTGTTTTTGGTCCGCCGGCACAGGATCTGGATCGTGCGCTCGATTTCGGTCTCACGCCCGATCAGCGGATCGATCTTTCCCGCCGTCGCCTTCTTGTTCAGGTTCACGCAATAGGTGGAGAGCGCGTCCTGATTGCGGCGGCCGGGCTTTTCCTCGCGCTCATGGTCGCCGCTCTCGGGCGCCGGCGAGGAGCCTTGCGCCGGCCGCTGCGTCGTCCTGCCCGGCGCCTTGGCGATGCCGTGGGAAATGAAGTTCACCGCGTCCAGCCGCGTCATGTCCTGCAATTGCAGGAAATATACCGCGTGGCTCTCCCGCTCGGAGAACAGCGCCACCAGCACGTTGGCGCCGGTCACCTCGTCCCGCCCGGAGCTCTGCACATGGATCGCCGCGCGCTGCACCACGCGCTGGAACCCCGCGGTCGGCTTCGGCTCGGTCGCCCGGTCCGTCGTCAGGCCGGACAGATCCTTGTCGAGGAACTCGGTGAGGTCGGCGCGGAGTTTGTCGAGGTCCACCCCGCAGGCGCGCAGCACGGTGGCGGCGTCGGTATCGTCGGTCAGACCAAGCAGCAGATGCTCCAGGGTGGCGTATTCGTGCCGTCGCTCGCTGGCGAAGCTGAGCGCCCGATGCAGTGTCTGCTCCAGATTGCGTGAAAGCATGGTACTACGCGCTCCTTCGCGCCGGGCCGCGATGCCATTCCCGGCCATTCCCGATCGCAGGATGACCGTAACCCGTGGCCGCATGATAGTGAAATCGTGTCAACCGGGCGTCACCGGCACTTAAGTATCTTCCGTCGTGTCGTGCGCGGAGGCCATTCACGTATCCGTATGTGAGGTCGCGGCGCGCGGCTGAAACCCCTCCCCATCCCGCAGCTGCGCGCCGCCGCCGCTATTCCTTCTCAATAGTGCATTGCAGCGGGTGCTGGTTCTGCCGCGCCAGGTCCATCACCTGGGTCACCTTGGTTTCGGCCACTTCATAGGTATAGACGCCGCATACGCCGACGCCGCGCCGGTGAACATGCAGCATGATGCGAGTCGCTTCCTCGCGGGTCTTTTGAAAAAACCGCTCCAGCACGTGCACGACGAATTCCATCGGCGTGTAATCGTCGTTCAGCATCAGCACTTTGTACATGGCCGGCTTGCGCGTTTTCGGCCGCGCCCGCACCACCACACCGGTGTTGGGCCCGTCGCCGCCGCCGCGCTTGTCGAAATCACTCATTCGCCTGACCATCCCGGCCGCACCCACGCGGGCGCCGCGCCATTGCCGCACCCTTGCATGAACTCGTGCGATTAAGATCGGATGATATCGGAAGCCGCGGCCACGGGAAAAGGTGCGCGACGCGATTCAGAAAAAAAGGAAGGCGGGGGGCGCTGCCTCCCCCGACCCACGTCACGCGGAGCGTGACAAGGGTCGAGGGGGCAGCGCCCCCCGCCTTCCTTTACGTCTCAGGCGCGGTTCGTGAACGTCTCGACGGCGGCGGTCACGCGCGCGGAGATCGGCGCGGTTGCCTGTTCGACCAGCTTCAGGCTGGTCTCGGTGATCTTGCCGCCTTCGCTCAACGCCTTTTCGACCGAGGCCCGCGCGAAACCGGACTGCAGGTCGAACGCTTCCTTCAGCGACTTCGCGCTGGTGAGCGCGCGGAGATTGCTCATGCTCTCGGTCAGGTTGGCTTGCGCCGTCCCGGCCATGTGCTTGGTCAGGTCGGTCAGGCCGGTGGCCAGGATCTGGCTGGATTTTACGAACGCTTCCAGGTTCGCGGTATGGAAATGCGCGAGCTTCTCTGCGGTTTTCACGGCGCGGTCATAGCCTTCCTTGAGCTGAGCCTGCGCCTGCTCGAGGCCGGCGCTGGCGGTGGCGGCACTTTGTTTCAGGCCTTCGACCGTCTTGTCGAAGGTCCGGGCGGCTGGGGCTTCAGCGGCGGCAACAGGCTCGGCCGCCTTCGGCTTTATCGTCATGTCTGCGCTCCAATCTTGCGGCCAGGTTCCTAGAATGCCGGCGAACCCATCCACGGGTTTTCTGTCGCTTGTGCGGTGCAGCATCGGTCGTTTAACGAACGTCCGACATGTGGTCAAGCAAAAATGGTGCGGCGCAACAACCATGGCGCTGGACGGCGCCGCAACGATCAGCCGCACCGCCGCCGTATCGTTTGCACTTTACACGACGTACTTGCGACCGCTTTACGTCTTCGCCCGCTATCCCGCTGGACAGACGGGGAATCTGCTGGCTACAGTCCGGCCGACGACACGGGGGACGATTTCGCATGGCGGCTTTTTCGCGTCACGCGCGCACATCACACGGCGCAGTTCGCAAGGCGCGGGCACCCGTGCTGCTGGCGCTGGCCGCTCTGGCCGCCCTGCTGCCCGCCGCCGCGAAGGCGCAAATCGGCTCCTACCGCTACAGTTCCATCATCGTCGACAACGCCACCGGCCGGGTTACCGAGGCCGCCAACGCCGACGCGCCACGCTACCCCGCCAGCCTGACCAAGCTGATGACGCTGTATGTTGCGTTCGAAGCGCTGCGCGACCACAAGATCACGCTGAACCAATTGGTGCCGGTTTCGGTGCACGCCGCCGAAATGGAACCGGTCAAGCTCGGCCTGCTGCCCGGCTACCGCCTGACGGTCGAGGACGCGATCCTCGCCATCATCACCAAGTCCGCCAATGACGCTGCCTGCGCGCTCGGCGAACTGGTCGGCGGCGACGAAGACCGTTTCGCCCAGATCATGACGCTGCGTGCCCGCAGCCTTGGCATGAGCCACTCCACCTTCCGCAACGCATCGGGCCTGCCGGATCCCGAGCAGGTCACCACGGCCCGGGACCTCGCGCTGCTGGCGCATCACCTGATCACCGACTTTCCGCAGCAATATCATTATTTCAGCGTGCCCAACTTTGAATATCGCGGCCGCACGATCTGGAATCACGACCGCATGCTGGTCGATTATGATGGTGCCGACGGCCTCAAGACCGGGTACACCAAACTGTCCGGCCACAACCTGGTTACCAGCGCGCTGCGCGGCAACGTCCGCCTGATCGGCGTGGTCATGGGCGCGGCCAGCAACCCCGAGCGCGACATGCACATGGCGTCGCTGCTCGACAGCGGGTTTACCGAACTCGGCGTGCCGATCGAGCCGAATGCACGGCCGCATTTCCGCCTGCCGGCGCTGATCGCCTCCGCCGAGGCAGCCCCGCTGCGCCCACGCTACGCCTCGGTGCGGGTGCACGGCCACCTGTTCCATCGCCGCCTGGTGCATGAGGCGAGCCACCGAGTCGGCGCGGCGCCGCCGCACGCCACCTACGCTGTCGCGCACGGCCGCACGCTGGCCGCCAGCGCGCACGCCCGCACGCTGGCTGGGTGCCACGCACATCACCACTGCGCCCCCGCCCACAGCGGCAAGCGGCATACCTGATCGCCGCGCCAGCCACTCCAAGAGCTTACTCCGCCCGCTTTCGGCGGAGAGAGTTGGGTAAGGTGCGGGGCCGCGTGCGTCGCACGCCCCGAACCTAAGAAAGACAATTAGCCACGACAGCACAAAGCACACGAAGAATAGCACGAAGAGGGGTAAACGTTGCGCCCTCGTCGTGAAATCCTTCTTGTGCCTTTTGCCTTCGTGGTTCAATTTGCTTTGCCGCCAACGACGACATGTTCGTGGGCATTGGTATAATAGACAAGAAGCAAAAAAACTGTTGCTCCTACGACTTTATACCGATCTCGTTACAATGACGATCCGGGCTCATCAACCATCCGCGGTTTTCCGTCCGCATCGACTGCCACCATCACGAACCGCGCTTTCGTTACCTGCTCATGCACATGCGGTGCGCTGCGACGCGCCCACACATCCACGTCCACCGTAATCGACGTGCGGCCCACTTTCACGATGTCGGTATAGCAGGACACCAGATTTCCCACCTTCACCGGCCGCACGAACACCAGGTTGGACACCGCAACGGTCGCCACGCGTCCCCGCGCCCGCTCATGCGCGGCAATGCCGGCGGCCATGTCCATCAGCCCCATGATCCAGCCGCCGAAAATATCGCCGGCAGCATTCGTGTTCGCCGGCATGGCCGAAATGCGCAGCGCCAGATCGCCGCGCGGCGCCGCCGCGGACTCGGGTTCGAGTGTGGTCATGCCTGCGACCGTGCCGGCCCGCGGCCGCGCCCGCAATAGGTTCGCGCGCGCTGCCGACGCGTGAAACCGCGACGTCAGGCCAACTGATCGACCGTCTTGGCCGACGTGCTCGGGCGTGGCGGCGGCGGCGGCGGCTTGCTGCCGGCCGCGTGATGCTCGGGCGTCTTGGCGGTCGGCGGTTGGGCGCGGGCGCTGGCGCCGGCCTGTGACGCCGCTTGGCTCTGTTGAAGTTGCTGCGACAACGGCGACGTCAATGTAGACGCTACGCTCGCGATGGACATGGCGGGCTCCAAAAGAACACAGCGCCAAATTCCCCCAAAAACATGAGAAACAGGTTAAGGCACCGGCAAAAATCGAAGGCCTGCGTGCCAGCAATGTGAAACGGCACCGCTCAGAGCGCGACGCCTTCGGGCAATGCGATTTAGCTCGGTCGCATCAGGTCGTTCACCTGGGCTTCCAGCCGCCGCGTCTTGCGCGTGAGCGTCGACAGCTCGAATGCAAGTGTCTTGATGTCAGCACGGGCGTTGTCAGCCGCGTTATAGGCCCTGTCGACACCGGCCAAATTGACCGTGATGTCGTCGCGGAGTTGCGTCAGCTGCGTTTCCACCCGGTCAAACCGTTCAAAAACCGCCACGCGCAATGATGTGTGCGCCTCGCCCTGGCGATCGACTTTCTGCTCCAGCCCATCGAACTTCTGCTCCAGCCCATCGAACTTCTGCTCCAGCCCGTCGACCTTCTGCTCCAGCCCATCGAACTTCTGCTCCAGCCCATCGAACTTCTGCTCCAGCCCATCGACCTTCTGCTCCAGCCCGTCGACCTTGCGCTCTACGCGGTCAAATCGTTCTGCGATGTCCGCCCGCAATGTCGCGATCGCGGCGATGATGGTGTCGTCACTCACTGACTGTCTCCTTCACCAGCACGCAGGCCGGCAAGTCAACTCACTATGGCGCGCGCATCTAGAGTGGAAAAGTAAAAAGCCCGCTCACGCCCGCAGGGGCGCAGGGACGTGTTTCGGCGTGGCCGCCATCGATGGAACACCGCCCCCGTCAAGCCGGCTGCTGACACGCAAACCCGGTGATGATGGCGCCGATCACCGACTCGATCAGCGTGTCCTTGGCCGTCTGCACCCGCGGCATCATGTCCATCACCACCGCGGTCACGCCATGCATCGCGCACCAGATGCTCTCGGCAATCGCCTCCGGATCGCCCGGCCGGAACACACCCTCGGCCAGCAAATCCTCTACCGTATGCTCCAGCACCAGAAAGGACAGATCGGCCACGTCCGGCGCGCCGCAGCCAAGATCCAGCCCCTTCACCTGCCGCGTCTGGAACGTCAGCCGGTATTCGTCCGCCCGCTCGAGCGCGAAATCGACATACGCCCGCAGCCCGTCTCGCAGCCGCTGCAATGTCGGCCCCTCGCGCTCCGCCTTCGCCTGCAGCACCACCAGCAGTTCGGCGAAGAAATCCTCGGCAATCGCCTTCAGGATGGCTTCCTTGTCGGCAAAATGCAGGTAGATGGCGGTAGGCGACACACCGACCTCGGCCGCGATCCGACGCATCGTCGCGTGCGCAAAGCCTTCCTCGGTGAACAGACGCTTGGCCGCCTCCAGTATCTCGCCGCGGCGGGAGGCACCCTGGCCACGAGGTTTTCGCGTGCGGGCGGGGAGAAGTTCGCTGATGTGCGCCATGCAGTATCTCTGTTCACGAAGCGGCCGGGAATCAACCGGCCAAACGCAAGAAAGGCCTTCTTTTTTGAAAAAAAGAAGCAAAAAACATTTGCTCTCACGCCTTCATCGCCTGGCGCACAGCTACCTACCCTTGCGCGTGTCCCAACAGACAAAAGTTTTTTGGTTCTTTTTTTCAAAAAAGAACATGGTTTTTTTCTCTCTGCTGGGGGCACAGGCCGCACACGCCGCCGCGCCCGAAAGCTGCTTCCACCGCCTCGCCGCCACGCGCAACTTCACCCTCGGCGCCCCGCGCGAGCCCGTCCCCACCCCGGACGGCCGTAGCATCCTGTTCCTGCGCAGCCTCCCCCGCGACACCAAACTCGGCCTTTACGACTATGATCTCGCCACCCATACCGAACGCGCGCTCGCCAAGCCGGACGCCGGCCCCGAGCATCTCAGCGTGCAGGAAAAGGCGCTGCGCGAGCGCACCCGCATGACGCTGACCGGCATCACCGGGTTCGCCCTCAGCGACTCCGGCAGCAAAATCCTGGTCAGCCAAGGCCCCAAGCTCGCCATCATCGACCTGCCGGGAGGTGCCTCCACGCCGGTCCCCGGGGATGGCTGGATCGCCCCGATCCTGTCGCCCGACGGCACCGCCGTCGCCGGCGTGCGCGACAACGACGTTCATGTCGTCGAGCTCGCGACCGGCCGCGACATCGCGCTCACCACCGGCGGCACCGACATCGTCACCCATGGCCTGGTCGATTTTGCCGCCGCCGAGGAGCTGGAGCGCGCCACCGGCCTCTGGTGGAGCCCCGACGGCGCCCAGTTGCTCTACGAAGTCGCCGACAGCACCGGCGTCGAGCGCCACTTCATCGCCGACCCCGAACACCCGCAGCAACAGCCCACCGAGTTCCGCTACCCGCGCGCCGGCACCGACAACGCCAAGCTGCGCTTTGGCCTGATCGCCCGCAACGGCGGCCCCACCACCTGGATCGACTGGGACCACGACACCTACCCATACCTCGCCCGCGCGGTCTGGCGGAAAGACGGCAAGCTCACGCTGGTCCTGCTGACGCGCGCGCAAACCAAGGAAATGGTCGTTACGGTCGACCCGGCTACCGGCAAGACGTCGCCGCTGCTGACCGAAACCGACAGCGCCTGGCTCAACGTCTCGCCAGAGTATGACCTCGCCGGCGCCGGCCTGCCGCTACCCTACTGGCTGAAAAACGGCGCCGGGTTTCTGTGGGCCGCCGAGCGCGGCGGCCTCTGGCAGCTCGAACTGCACCACGCGGACGGCACGCTCGACCGCGTGCTGACACCCCGCGCCACCCCGTTCATCGCGCTGAACGATGTCGACGAGGCCACCGGCAGCCTCGTCTTCACCGCCCGCCCCAGCCGCATCGACACCGCCCTCTATCGCGTCAAACTCGGTGGTGGCGCGCCGGTGACGCTCGATGCGCGTGCCGGCCTGCACAGCGCTACAGCCGGCCACGACCAGCACGCCGTGCTGGTCGACC
>Ga0116226_10000836_pt1 | contig 26674 bp, 23 predicted proteins | sample S1TSphfallax_FD_89692 | JGI IMG/M metagenome (GOLD analysis project Ga0116226, IMG submission 89692) | Host-associated microbial communities from peat moss isolated from Minnesota, USA - S1T2_Fa - Sphagnum fallax MG | ecosystem: Host-associated > Plants > Peat moss > Unclassified | place: USA... | reverse complement strand
GTTCGATGAGCGGGATGTGGAAACGGAGGTTATGGGTCCGCTATTTAGGCACCGCCCAGCGAAAGCAGCGGACAACGGATAAGCGGCCCCTACGACCCACCGCGCCACATCTCGACTCTACCCGCCCGGCTGCCTCCCACCCCGTGCGACACATGAGCTGCCCGGCATGACCGCGTCAAAGAGGCATGACCGGGTCAAAGGCATCACACGGTCGCCCTTAGGCTCGCCCACGCGTGGGTCGCGTGCGCGACGGTTGCGTGCGCGACGGTTGCGTGCGCAGCGGTTGTTTCAGTTCACGCGGGGGCTTGGCCGGTCTGCAACGCGCACCGTGTAGCCGCCGGATTTCTCATCGGCCCGCAAGTTCAGCAGACCGCGCTTTTCGGCATCGGCGAGCAGATCGTTGAAAGACCGGAACCCGTAGGCTCGCTCGTTGAAACCTGGATTGCGGCGCTTGATGGCTTGTTTGATCATCGAACCCCAGATAGGTTCGTTCTCGCCGCGCTCCTCGGCGACCGCCTCGAGCGTATCGACGATCAATTCCAGCGCATCGTTCACATCCGGACCCTTGTTCTCGGGGACGACGCCATCGCCGGCGGGCGCTGCCGGGACCACGGGCGCGCGCGGCGCCGCGGCGACACGGCGGTGCGACTTGTTGGGTTCCTTGCGTACCAGATCATCGTAATAAATGAATTCATCGCAATTGTTGATGAAAAGATCCGACGTGGAATTCTTCACGCCCACGCCGATCACGGTCTTGGCATTTTCCCGCAGCTTGCTCACCAGCGGCGAGAAGTCGGAATCACCGCTCAAGATCACGAACGTGTCGACGTGTCCCTTGGTGTAGCACAGGTCCAGTGCATCGACGACCATGCGGATGTCGGCAGAATTCTTTCCTGACTGCCTAACGTGCGGGATTTCGATGAGCTCGAAGGCGGCCTCGTGCAGTCCGCGCTTGAAGTCCTTGTAACGGTCGAAATCGCAGTACGCCTTTTTCACCACGATGTGCCCCTTGAGCAGCAGCCGCTCGAGCACCTTCTCGATATCGAAGCTCGGGTATTTGGCGTCGCGCGCGCCGAGCGCGATGTTCTCCAGATCGAGGAAGACCGCCATGGTCGAGTCGGTGGATTTGGGCATGAGAAACCTCGGGTCTAAAACCAGTTGTAATTGAAGCTTACGCTGATTCGTTCGGGTTGGACCGGGTTTGCCGCCACTTCGTGACGCAGCCAGCTTTCGAACAGCAGCAGCCGTCCGGGCGTGGCGGGGAAGGTGATCCATGGCCGCGATTCGCGCCGTGCCTGCTGCTTGCGCGGCGGCGCAGCCATGAAGCGGTCCACGCGCGGATCCTCGAACTTCAAACCCGGCGAACCCGCGGCCGCGCGCACGTAGTACGTGCCGCTCACGGTCGCCAACGGATGCAGGTGCAGACCATGCGCCGTTCCGCTGGGCATGATGTTGATCCAGCAATCGGTCATTTCAAGCCGCCGACCGGTCAGATCCCATTCCACCGCCGCGGCGAACACCGCGACGTGACGGTCGAGAAGCGCCTGAAGACGTTGGAACGTCGGCGACACGAGTTGCAGGCGATGCGCCGAACCGTATGAAGTGTAGCCGCCAGGATAATTGCGCTTCGACCATCGCCGGCCCGCGGTGTCATCGATGCGCAGCTGCAGGCATTCCTTCAACAATTGCTGATTCAATGCGCGATTGCCGTTTCTCTGCAGCGCGGCCGCATAGACGCGGGTCGGAAACAACGCGTGCAGCGTCATTGAATGGGCATGCTCGACGCGGCGGAGCCCGCCGGTGCGCGCGCATCGCTGGCACCGTACAGCCGACCCGGATCGGGAAAGCCCAAGGCGGCGGCGAGCGCCGGGTCCGCCGGTGCAATGCCGATCACTTCGGCCGCATTGCCGGTGCCCCAGGGTTCGAGTGCAACGACGTCGTAGCCCATGCTGATGAGAGATTTCCGGGCCGGGTCGGAGATCGCCAGCGGCTCTCCGGCCAGGGTATCGGGAAGCCATTGATGATGGATGCGCGGGGCATCGACCGCCGCCTGCAGATTCATGCCGTAGTCGATGACGTTGAGGATGATCTGCAGCACCGTGGTGATGATGCGCGAACCGCCGGGCGTGCCCACGATGAGCACCGGTTTGCCGTCTTTGAGCAGGACGGTCGGCGTCATGGAACTCAACGGACGCTTTCCCGGCGCGATCGCATTGGCCTTGCCCTGCACCAGGCCGAACATGTTGGCAGAGCCGGGTTTGGCGCTGAAATCATCCATTTCATCGTTCAAGAAAAATCCGCTGTCAGCCGCGATGACTTTGGCGCCGAAATCATCGTTGATGGTGAACGTCACCGACACGGCATTGCCGAACTTATCCATGACCGAGTAGTGCGTCGTGGTGGCGTGCTCGTCGGCCATCGACTCATCGCCGAGCAGCGCGGCAGAAGGCGTTGCGCGATGCGGCAGTATGTGGCCGCGGATGGATTGCACGTGCAGCGGCGACAGCAGGCGCGCGATCGGATTTTGGATGAACGCCGGATCGCCGAGATACGTATTTCGATCCCGATACGCGTAACGCATGGTCTCGGTCAGCAAGTGCAACGACTCATCGGAACCTCGCCCGAGGGCCTTGAGGTCGTAGCCTTGGAGCACCTGAAGCATCTCGCACAGCGTGACGCCGCCCGAACTCGGCGGGGGAGCCGAGATGACCGTATAGGCGCGGTACAGGCACGAGATGGGAGCGGATTCCGTGACCGTGTATTTTTCGAAATCAGCCCGGGTCAGGATGCCGCCGTGGGCCCGGCTGGCGCGCACCACGGTCTCCGTGATGGCGCCGCGGTAGAAGGCATCGCTGCCGCCGGCGCTGATTTTGCTCAAGGTCTTGCCCAGGTCCTTCTGCACCAGCCGATCGCCGCTCTTGTATGCGCTACCGTGGTTCAAGAATATCGCGGCTACATTCGGCTGGGTGCGAAACACCGCGGCCGCATCGGCGAGCACGTCGACGTCGCCTTGAGTCAGGATGAATCCTTGCTGCGCGAGATCTATGGCGGGCGCCATCAGCGCTGCGCGCGGCATGGTGCCGTATTTTTGCCGTGCCGACTCGAGTCCGAGGACGGTGCCGGGTACGCCAACGGCCAGGTATCCATCGCGGCTTTTCGCGGCGACCGGATTGCCCTTATCGTCGAGAAACATGTCGGCGCGGGCCGCCAATGGCGCTTTTTCCCGGAAATTGATGAAGGTGTTCCTGCCGTCGGCCAGATGGATGGTCATGAAGCCGCCGCCGCCGATATTGCCGCAGCATGGATGGGTCACGGCGAGCGCGTAGCCGATGGCAACGGCGGCATCGATGGCATTGCCGCCCTGGGCAAGGATGCCTGCGCCCACCTCGGACGCCGAGTGCTGCGCGGTCACGACCATGTCCACCGAGGATTCCAGCGCGGGCACAGCTGCATGCGCGGCCGCGAGCCCACCTGCAGCAAGCAGCGGCAGCAATTGGATATACTTGATGGATCGATGCGGCATGAGTCTAGATTATCGCAGACCGGCACGGCTGGTAAGGGAAGCGCCTCGCCCGAGGCTTGAACGACACGCCATGAACGACAATCCACTGCTGCGGAAGCTGGCAAATTTCACCACGCTGACCGAGGTCGAATCGAACGCCGTGCGGGAATGTTGCGGTGATGCCCGCGAGTTCGCGGCGCACGAGGATGTCATTTCGCAGGGCGATCGCACCGGCGGCGTCAAGCTGTTGCTCCAGGGGTTCGCCTGCCGCTACAAAGTTCTGGAAGATGGCCGCCGGCAGATCGTGGCGTACTTCGTGCCGGGAGATTTGTGCGATCTGCGCGTGTTCATCTTGAAGCGCATGGATCACTCGATCTGTGCGGTGGGGCCGTCGCGGGTGGCGACGATCGCGCCCGATGACATCTTGATGCTCACCAACAATTTCCCCAACCTGACGCGTGCGCTGTGGTGGTCGACACTGGTGGAAGAGGCCATTGCGCGCGAATGGATCGTGAACGTCGGGCAGCGCAACGCACGCGAACGCATGGCGCACTTGTTCTGTGAACTGTTGTTCAGGTTTCGTGCCGTGGGCCTGAGCGACGGCAATTCATGCACGCTGCCGCTGACGCAGGTCGAACTTGCCGAAACTCTCGGCCTGTCGGCGGTGCACGTGAACCGTACCCTGCAAGAACTGCGTCGCCAAAAATTGATCACTTTCGAGGGCGGCACCTTGACCATCGACAATCTCGATGGGTTGGCGCAGCTGGCGTTATTCCATCCGGACTATCTGCACCTGGATTACCGCAACGACAAGGTGCGTAGTGTGGAACGCGAAACCGGGTAGTGCCCTGGGAGGGCTAAGGCGTGGCGTGCGCACGAAAAAAGGCACAGTGCGCGCGCCACGCCTTAGCCCTCCGGGCTGAGGACTCGGCCGGGCAACATCAGGTGTGGAAGCCAGTGAGGGGGGCGTCGTCCCGTCGCAGCGCCTGCGTCATGCAATGCACGGCGCCGCCGCCGTTGCCGATCATCGACACGTCCGGGTCGTACACCGTCAAGCCTTCGGCCCGGCACGCTTCAATCAGGTGCCGGCTCGATGCCGGTACCAGCACACGCTCATTGCCGAGTGCCACGACATTGGTGCCCAATTGCATGGCATCGCCGTACGGAATGGCGATGATACGGATGCCTCTCGACTCGAGCCACGACACCAGTTCCGGTTCGACGGCTTCCACGCAGACCACGGCGAGACCCTTCGCAAGCATGCCCATCTGCACATCGAGATGCAGGAAGTGCGGGTCGAAAGCATAGGTGTGAAATTCCCAGCCCTCGGCTTCGAACCACCGCTGCAGCTGGCGTACCGCGGGTTCGATGGAGCGTTCTCCGGAATATCCGCAGGCAGCCACGCCGGGCTGCAGCACCATGAAATCGCCGCCCTCGACGTTGCCGGCGCTGATCAAATCAAAGATCGGAATCTCGTGCTGCAGATAGAAGCGCAGACAGGCTGCGTACTCGCCGCGCCGATACGGCTTTTGCAGCTGCATGATCACTGCGCCCCAGGGCGTCATCACGCTGCTGTCGCGCGCGAAAATTTGGTACGGAAGATCCGGGTCGGCAGGCAGGTAATGCACGTTGACCGCGGCCTGACGAAAGGCGTCCACCATTTCCCGGTATTGTCGCTGGGCGACGGCGAAGTCGAATTGCAAGCCAACCCGCTCGGAGCGTTCGGCCACCGAGTTGCCGGGGCGCCAGGCGAAGTGATCCACGGGTCCCAGCAGTACGTCGCGCAGCACGCCGTATTCGCTGTCCACGCCCCAGCGTGCAGGCCGCGGCGTGCCGCCGCCGTCGATCCTGGTGCGAAGCTGCGCGACGCTCATGGGCCGGGCTTCGCGTACGAGATTCGGTAGATGACGTTGTTGCCGTCCTCGCTCAACAACAGCGACCCATCGGCGAGCTGCACGGTCGCAACGGGGCGTCCCCACACGCTGGTGTCGTTGACGATGAATCCGGTCAGGAAATCCTCGTACTCGCCGGTGGGTTCGCCATTCTTCATTCGTACGCGCACCAGCTTGTAGCCGGTGCGCAGGCTGCGGTTCCAAGATCCATGCAAGGCGACGAAGGCATCGCCCACGTAGCTTTGCGGAAACGCCGATTTCCCGGCAGCGGCCGCATAGAAAGTCATGCCCAGTGCGGCCGAGTGCGCTTGATAGAGGACATCCGGGACGGCCACCTTGCCCGCGAGATCGGGGCGATCGCCTTTCAAGCGCGGGTCCTCGTGCGAGCCTATGTAGTACCACGGCCAGCCGTAAAAAGCGCCCCGCGCCACACGCGTGGAGTAGTCGGGCACCAAATCATCGCCGAGCGCGTCCCGCTCGTTCGTCGTGCACCACAACGAGCCGTTGGCGGGCTGAACGGTGAGCCCCACACAATTGCGGATGCCGGCCGCGTAGATGACCGGCGACGCCGGCGCCGCGGCGTCGAACACCAAAACGGTGGCGCGATCCGTTTCCTGATCCCACGCAGCGCCCAAGCCGTGCAACGATTCCCACGCCTGGATTTCTTGCGGAGATTTCTTGGACATGGTTTCGGCGACATTGGAGCCGGAGCCGACCGAGACGAACAAACGTTGACCATCCGCTGAAAAAGCAATATCGCGCGTGAAGTGTCCCACGCCGCTCGGAAGCTTGGGGATCACAACTTGCGGCCGGTCGCGCGCGTGCACATCGCCGCCCTCGTAGCGGTACCGAACCACCCGGTTGGTCTCCGCGACGTACAGCCATTGCGGGTGCAGGGCCGGGTAAAAAGCCAGTCCGAAAGGCTGCTTCAGCCCGCTTGCGTAGACATCCTGGCGTGCGACATGCGAGCCGTCGGGCGAGGGATGCAATACCGCGACCCGGCCCGCATAGATTTCAGTGACGAAGATGTCGCCGTTGGGAGCGAGCAGCATACGGCGTGGACCACCGAGGCCGGTGAAGAAGGTTTCGATGGCAAATCCCTGCGGCAGCCGCAACTCAGCGCCTGCCGGCCGGGGAACGACGAAAGACCGGTTGGTGCTCGAGGGACTGGCAAAAGGCGCGGGCAGTGCGGCCGCGTCGATTCGATGCCTTTGGCCCGGCGCATCGAGCCGCCAGTTCGCAGATTGAACGCTGGCGGCCGGTACGTCGCCGATCGTGTTGGAGCTTGGCGCGCGCAGGCCGGAAATTCCCAGAAAATATTCGATCAGGTTGGCGCGATCCGCGTCTTGCGGCACCGCCGTTACCATCGTGGTGCCGGGCACCACCGTGGTGGGCGATGCAAGGAATCGGTCCAGTGTGGGGCCGTCCCAGGTGAGGTGCGAGGCGCGCAGCGCGTTCGAATATGAGAATGCGGTGGCGGCAGCCGGCCGGCCGAAGACGCCGACCAGCGAGGGTCCCTGCGCACCTCCACCATCGTCGGGCTCCGCGCTGTGACAGATCGCGCAGCGTTGGCGAAACAGAGTCTTGCCGGCGGCGGCATCCGCGCCGAAGGTTGGTGCCCCGATCAGCAAGCATGCGGCACCAATCGCGGGATTGATCCAAAGTTTCCTGTGTTTCATGGGCCGCCAATATAACCCACCACGGAGAGTGCTGTTCCCCGGCGCTCAAGCACGGTTGCGCGGCGAGTACCGCTGCCCGCAGAATCCCGGCGCTCATGTCGTTATTCGAAAGCACCTTGGGGCTGCTGGCAATTGCCGTCGTCCTGCTGCAGATTGCGCGGCGCTTGCGCGTGCCTTACCCGGCGCTGCTGGCATTGATCGGCGGGTGCGTCGCGGCTCTGCCGTTTGCGCCCCAATTGCAGCTCGAACCCAGGCTGGCCCTCGCGCTGTTCGTTGCGCCGGCGGTCATGGACACGGCCTTCGACATACCGCCCCGCGAGCTGTTGCGCAATTGGCTGCCCCTGGTGTCGCTCGCCATCATCCTGGTGCTGATCACGGCTGCGGTGGTGGCTGTGGCAGGAGTCCGTGTCGCGCATCTGCCGATCGCGGCCGCCGTCGCCCTCGGCGCAATCGTGGCTCCGCCGGATGCCGCCGCAGCCTCAGCTGTGCTGCGCGAGTTCGATCTGCCACGCCGCATGATGGGCGTGCTGCAGGGTGAGAGCTTGCTGAACGATGCAGTGGCGCTGCTGCTGTTCGGCATTGCGGTCAGCGCTGCTGCGGCGCCGGGCGATCCCTGGGGGCATGTGGTACCGCGGCTGCTGGTAGCGGTGCCGGGCGGCGCGCTGTTCGGTGCGCTATTCGGCTTGCTCGCCATAAGGCTCATGGCGCGACTGGCCGAAACCTTGTCCTCCGTGATCGCGCAATTCCTGATGACCTTCGGTGCCTGGCTCGGCGCCGAGCGCCTGGGTTTATCGCCGATCATGGCCATCGTCGGCCTGGCGGCGGTGGTGGCACGCATCGCGCCCTCGCGCACCAGTGCACGCAGCCGGATCAATTCCTACGCGGTGTGGGGTGTGGTGGTTTTCGTGCTCAACGTGCTGGCGTTCCTGATGATGGGGCTGCAGGCGCGCGGCATTTTGAGCCAGCTGCCCGGCAATGCCTTGAAGCAGGACCTGGAATTCGCCGCCATCGTGTTGTTGTTGGTGATCGCCGTGCGCTTCGCCTGGGTGATGTTGTACGGATTTGTGCTGCGCCGATTTCGGGGCGTCGTCGAACGGCGCGTGGGCGTCCCGATCCCACAGGCACGCGTCGGAATATTGGTTTCCTGGTGCGGCATGCGCGGCCTGGTCACGCTGGCGACGGCGTTTGCGCTGCCGGGTCAATTTCCCGGACGTGACCTGATCGTCCTCAGCGCGTTCACCGTGGTGCTCGGTACGCTGATCGTGCAGGGATTTACCATGCGTCCGCTGATTGCACTGCTGCGCATCGCGCCGGACTCCTCGCTCGATCAGGAGGTCGCGGCCACGCGACGGGACATGCTCGATGCAGCGCTTGCCGGGATTCAAGACGTCAGCGAGGAGGGCATCGAGGGGTTGCGCGCCGAGCTTCGCGCCGGGCGCGATGCCAGCGTCGATCGAGCGCGGCCCGACACCCGTTACGATCGCTCGCGCATGCTGGCGATCACGGCGGCGCGCCGCTTCCTGTTCGAGCGGCGCCAGCAGGGTCATATTTTCGATGACACCTATCGTCGGTTGGAAGATGAGCTCGATCGTGCCGAGCTGCAGGCAGCGAAAATGGACTCGAGTTTGCTCGAGGGGTGAGCCGCGAATCGATGGTGGCCTGACCGGCAGGTGCGTCGTTTCGCCCCAAAAAGCACGATTGTCAAGATTCGCAAAGTGAAGCCCGACGCCGTTTGGCGACAAGCCATACCGTGAAGCTCGGTGGTATCAAACTTTTCGGCCGCGGGTTAGTCTCACCTCCCGACGCATCTTGGCGTACCAGGGAGACGATGCATGGGATTACGGTATGTTGCTCTTGCCACGCTGGCGGTGGTGACGGGATTCACGGCGGCTTCGGACGTCTCCCCCGTGCGGCGCAGTCCGGTGCAATTCAACGTGGCCGGCACAGCCAAGCTCCATGCCTACGGCAGCCGCAGCGCGCAGCAAGTGGCCAGCCCAACCGCGCGCAAGCTGGATGCTGCATTGGCAGAAATCTCCCGCGGTGCGAGCCAGGTTCGTCCGGATCACGCTATGGCAGATTTGCACAAGCTGAACCCCGCCGCCAGGTTCGTGCAGTCGGCCGACGGCGAGCCCCTGGTTTTGATCGATGCCGTGACTCGGGGAGACCCGGCTGCATTGAAGACCGCGTTGGTCGACTTGGGTCTGCAGCACCCGTCGGTGTTCGCCAACGACGTGGGCGGCTGGCTGCCGGTGTCGCAGCTGAATGCCGCCACGTTGCGTGGCGAAGTTCACGCAATTCGCGCCGCGATGCCACGGACGCGCGCGGGGGCCGTCACCACGCAGGGCGACTTCGTCCAGCACAGCGACGTGGTGCGATCGTCGAATTCACTCGACGGCACCGGCATCACGGTCGGCATTTTGTCCGATAGCTACGACTGCTATGCGGTGTACGCCTCCAACGGCGTGGCGGCATCGGGGGCAACCGGCTACGCCAACAACGGGTTCACCGCCACCGCGGCCATGGATATCTCCACGGGCGATCTGCCCTCGACCGTGAACGTGCTCGAGGAAGCGGAGGCCGGCAATGGTGGGTGCTTGAACTACGACCCGCAATACCAGCTGCCCTTCGGCGATGAGGGCCGCGCGATGATGCAGATCATCCATGATGTCGCGCCGGGCGCGGCGTTGGCGTTCCATACGGCGGTCAACAGCGAGGCGGATTTCGCCAACGGCATCGTGGAGCTCGCCAATACGGCCGGCGCCAAGGTGATCGCGGACGATGTGGGCTATCCGGATGAGCCCTTCTTCCAGGACGGCATCGTGGCGCAGGCCATCGATCAGGTGCAAGCAAGCGGCGTGGCCTATTTCTCGGCCGCCGGCAACGACGGCTATCTGGGCTACGACAACCTGCAGCCGAGGTTCCCGACCGCCGGCAGCGGCGTGAACGCCGGCGAGCAATTGCTGAACTTCGACACCTCCGGCGCCACGATTAGCACCACGTTGCCGGTGTCGATACCGGCGATGATGCCGGGCGAGTTCGTATCTATTGTACTCGAGTGGGATCAGCCCTATGTCACGGGAGCACCGGACAGCGGCGGTGCCACCAGCCAACTGGATCTGTGCGTCGCCAACGTCACCGGCAATGACCTCATCACCGACGACAACCTCAATACGTTGAGCAGCGATTGCACCGGAGCGAATGCGACGGGAGCGGATCCGGTGCAGATTTTGATCGTCGCGAACCCGGCCGACACCGGCGTCAACAGCGAGGCAGCAACCCTCAACATCGTGGTGGGTCTGAAGGCGGGCGCAGCCCCGGGACGCATCAAGGTTGCGGTCGAGGATGACGGCTTGGGCAGCACCATCAATCAATTCGCGACCAACAGCGGCACGCTGCAGGGACATCCGGGTGCGGCGGGCGCCATGGCGGTCGGTGCGGCATTCTTCTTCGACACGCCTGCGTGCGGCACCACGCCCGCGCAATTGGAATCCTATTCCTCCGAAGGTGGCACGCCGATCCTGTTCGATGTAAACGGCAACCGTCTGGCGACACCCGTTACGCGGCAAAAGCCGGACATCGTCGGACCGGATGGCGGCAACGATACCTTCCTGGGCTTCACCCTGGCGTCCCAGGGCCTGACGGGCGGGAAATTCACTACCTCGATTACCGGCTGTCAAAACAACCCGAGCTATCCGAATTTCTTCGGCACCTCGGCGGCGACTCCGCACGTCGCGGGCATTGCAACGCTGCTCCTGCAGGCGAACGCGTCGTTGACGCCCACTCAGATTTACACGGCCCTTCAGGGCAGCACGGTCGACGTCACCGCGACGGTGGGAACGACGACCACCAGCTCCGCTAATTTCGTCGGCGCCGGATTCGTACAGGCAGACACGGCCGCGACCATGATTCCGGCCTCGCTTCCAGCGGCACCAACCTTGACGTTGTCGTCCTCCTCCATCGTGGTGGGATCATCCACCACCATTACGTGGTCATCCGCAAACACCACCGCATGCACCGCCTCCGGCAGCTGGAGCGGAACACTGGCGAGCAACGGCACGCAGACGCTGACGCCGACCGCAGCGGGAACCGACACCTATACGCTGGTGTGTTCGAATACCGCCGGATCGTCGCCGGCGACCTCGGTGAACTTGACGGTGACGGCAGCCTCGAGCAGCCATGGCGGCGGCTCGCTAGCGGTGTCTACGCTCTTAGGACTCCTAGGATTGGTAACGCTGCGCGCCACGCGGAGCCAGGAAAGCCACCCATCAAACGGCCGAGGATGATCTGCCCGGTGACACGTTATGGTTGTGGGAGGTGGCCGACGCACGTAATGTTCGTGCATGGCACAAAACGAAGGTGGGGTGGGTCGTTGGGCGTCTTTGAGCGCGTTGGGCGTGGTATTCGGCGATCTTGGCACCAGTCCGCTCTATACGCTGCAAACGGTCGTGCAGGCGGTTGGCGGCCAGTTCACGCCGCAGAGCGCGCTCGGCATCCTGTCCTTGATCATTTGGACGCTGCTGCTCACGGTGTCCGTCAAATATTGTCTGTTCGTCATGCGGGCGGACAACAACGGTGAGGGCGGAATACTCGCCCTCATGTCGTTGATCGGCGCGAATGGATTCATTCCGGGCGTACGCGTGCTGACAGGCATGGGTTTGCTGGGGGCGGCGCTCATTTACGGCGATGGCGCCATCACGCCGGCAATTTCTGTCCTGAGCGCGCTCGAAGGTGTGAATGTCGTCACCGAGACGTTCAAGCCCTTCGTGATGCCGGCGGCGGTCGTCATCTTGCTGGTGCTGTTCGCGGCACAACGATTCGGCACCGAGAAGATCGGCCGTGCCTTCGGGCCGGTGATGCTGCTGTGGTTCCTCGTCATCGCCGTACTGGGAATCATGTCCATTGCGCGGCATCCGGGCGTCGTGGCCGCGATCGATCCTCGCTATGCCGTGCGGTTCATGATCGCCTCGGGGCGCAACGGCGCCATGGTTTTGGGAGGCGTATTTCTGTGCATCACCGGCGCCGAGGCGTTGTATGCGGACATGGGTCATTTCGGCAAAGGCGCCATCCGCCGCGCCTGGTACATGATCGTGCTGCCTTCGCTGTTGCTGAGCTATGCCGGCCAAACCGCGTTGCTCTTGGAGAAGGGAACCGTCAGCGGCAATCCGTTTTTCCTGATCGCGCCGTCGTGGTCGATCTATCCGTTGGTGATTCTGGCGACCTTGGCCACCATCATCGCCAGCCAAGCCATCATCACCGGATCATTCTCGATGACGCGGCAGGCCATGCAGTTGGGTTGGCTGCCGGGTGTGGCCATTCGCCAGACGTCGGATCGTGTCTATGGTCAGATCTATGTGCCCGTCGTCAATTGGCTGTTGATGGTGGTCACCATCGCCATCACGATAGTCTTCGGAACTTCGGATCGATTGGCAGGGGCCTATGGGACGGCGGTGGCAACCACGATGCTGCTCACGACAGTACTGCTGTTTCGCGCCATGCGCGATTTATGGCGCTGGCCGCTGGCTGCGGCGGCATTCGTGGCAGGCATCTTCCTGATCGTCGATACCAGCTTTTTTGCCGCCAATTTATTGAAGATCGCCGACGGCGGCTGGCTGCCGTTGAGTCTCGCGGCGGTGTTGTTCATCATCATGATGACATGGCGCGCCGGCGTCGATGCGCTGCGCGCCACGCTGTTGCAGACGCCGGAATCGGCTGAGAAATTCCTTGCCGACCTCAAGAACGGCGTGATCCCCCGGGTGGAGGGCACGACGGTTTTCCTGACCCGGAGCACACAAAAAGTGTCGCGGCTCATCATGGATCATGCGCATTTCGTGCGGGTGTTGCCCCGCAATGCCATTGCACTGAGCGTGGTGTTCGAGAATACCCCCCGCATCGTGGGGCCAAATTGCACCATCGTGGATACCGTCGGTGAGGGACTATGGCATCTTGTCGCCCGTTTCGGTTTCTTCGAGATTCCCGATTTGCGCCGTGCGCTGATCGCGACCAAGGGCCTCGGGGCGGGGGTGGATTTCGAGAAGGCGATGTTCGTCGGTACGCGGGATCTGGTCGTGGGTCGCAAGCAGAATCCGCGCCTGCGCGGCTGGCGCATGGCGCTGTTCGCGTTTCTTTACCGCAACTCCGCCAAGATCGTCGACCGGTTCAATCTGAATGCCGACAACGTCGTCGAGATCGCCAGGCAGATAGAGATCTGATCAGTCCGCGCGGCGGTCCTGAAAGATCGGCGCCGGCGAGGCATCGTCGATGTTCTCATCGCCGAGAAGGTTTTTCAGAACGGTAAGAAGTCCGACGGCCACACAGAGTGCAAAACCCACCAACAACAGAATGACGATCGCGGCGCTCATGTACCCATGGTGGCCCGAGGGCCGGGCTTACCACGTAGGAAAAAAACCCGATTTGCGGTCGGACGGAGTCAGATATCTTTGGCAGGCAGGATGTGACCTATCAGGTCGCCGAAGCCGATGCGGGCGGCGCCGGGTTTTTCACACCAGGCGCGAAACAGCACCGCATCGCCATCCTCGAGAAACGTGCGGTGCTCCTCGCCCACCGCAACAGGCTTCGTGCCGCCGACGCTGAGCTCGACCAAGGAACCGGCCTCTGCGGGCGTGGGTCCTGACTGCGTACCCGTGCCGAGAAGATCGCCCGGGCGCAGGTCGCACCCGTTCAAGGTGTGATGCGCGATCATTTGCGCGATCGTCCAATAGGCATGCCGAAAACTGGTCGACGACAACCGCCTCGGCGCGTGTCCCGCCTCGCGCATGCGAGCGGTCTGTAAGAAGGCCTCCAATCGGATGTCGATGGCGCCCGCTTCGCGGTTGTGCGGATCTTCCAGGTAAGGCAGCGGTTGAGGATCGCCGGCCGGCCGCGAATGTTCGGTTCGAAATGGTGCCAGAGCCTGCAGGGTGATCACCCATGGCGATATCGTGGTGGCGAAATTCTTGGCGAGAAAGGGACCCAGCGGTTGGTATTCCCAGGCCTGCAGATCGCGTGCGGACCAATCGTTCAGCAGACAGAGCCCGAAAATATGTTCCTCGGCTTCCGCCATGCGTATGGGCGTACCTCGCTCATTGCCCGGCCCGACGAACACGCCGAGTTCGAATTCGTAGTCCAGTCGTCTGCTGGGACCGACCGTGGGGACCGTCTCGCCGGGAACGACACGCTGGCCGCTGGGGCGCGGAAAGCTCTGACCCGAAACCCCGATCGACGAGCTGCGGCCGTGATAACCAATGGGCACCCACTTGTAGTTCGGTAACAAGGGATTATCGGGACGGAACAACCTGCCTATGGTGGTCGCGTGATGGATGGAGGTGTAAAAATCCGTGTAATCGCCGATGTGCGCGGGCAGCGCATACACCGCGTCCCGCTGCGGCACCAGGCATGCTTGCACGCGCGTTTCGAGAGGCGAGCCGCTCGACAACGCCGCGAACAAGGCGTGGCGCAGTTCCCGCCAGGTCGGAAAACCGAGCTGCATGAGTGCATTCAACGTGGGTGCCGATGCCGCCCCGGCGCCGCGGGCTGCCGCCGGGTTCAGGTGCGGCAGCTGGGCGAATTGCGCCAGGTCCACGATTTGATCACCGATGGCGACGCCGCCGCGAAAGGACTCATTGCCCCGCTTGAACACCGCGAAGGGCAGGTTCTGTATCGGAAAGGGGGACTCGGACACGTTGGCCGAGGCCAGCCAACTCTGTGCCTGCGGATCGTGGGTGTGGTCGAGTGCGGCGTGCGCTTTCACGGTCGTGTCGGATCGAAGCGGTGCTGCAATCCCAGCCAATGGCTCATGTAGTCGGTTTGCAGGGCCGGCGTGCCCTCGAGCGCGGAGCGGGCGGGTTTGAGCACGCACCGCGATTCGAACATGAAAGCCATCGTATCCTTGATGTACGTGGGTTCTCTGGTATCGGCCGCGGAAGCCTTTTCGAAGGTCACCGCGTCGGGTCCATGACCGCTCATGCAATTGTGCAGCGACGAGCCGCCCGGCAGGAACCCGGTACTTTTGGCATCGTAAACACCGTGGATCAAGCCCATGAATTCGCTGGCGACGTTGCGATGAAACCAGGGAGGCCTGAAGGTGTCCTGCATGGCCAACCAGCGCGGCGGAAAGATCACGAAGTCGATGTTGCTCGTCCCCGGCGTATCGCTCGGACTGTGCAAGACCAGAAAAATCGACGGGTCCGGATGATCGTAGGAGATCGAGCCGATGGTGTTGAAGAGGCGCAGATCGTACTTGTAGGGCGCGTTATTGCCGTGCCATGCGACCACGTCCAGCGGCGAATGATCCATGGCCGCCGTCCACAAACGGCCTTGGAATTTCGCGACCAGCTGGCAGTCGCCGGCCACGTCCTCGTAGCGCGCCCGCGGCGTTTGGAAGTCGCGTGCATTCGCCAACGCGTTCGAACCCAACGGACCCAGGTCGGGAAGCTTGAACGGGGCACCGAAATTTTCGCAAAGATAGCCGCGCGCGCCGCCTGCCGGGACGTCGACGCGAAAGCGCAGGCCGCGCGGGATGACGGCGATCTCCTGGGGGCTCAACTCGATTCGACCCAGTTCCGTGTCGAGCGTCAGCATGCCCAGCTGCGGCACGATCAAGAGCTCGCCGTCGGCCGAGTAGAAATAGCGGGCTTGCATCGATTGATTGGCGGCAAAAAGATAAATGGCGCAGCCTGATTGCGCGTCCGGCGAGCCGTTCCCCGCCATGGGCACCAGTCCATCGATGAAATCCGTTCTCGCTGTCGGCAGCGGCAGCGGATCCCATCGCAATTGATTCGGGGATGCCGCCATGATGTGCGCCCCGTCGAGCAGCGCGTGCGCCAGTGCTTCGAAGGGTCGGTGCGTGACGGCGGGTCTGATGCGGTATAGCCAGCAACGCCGGTTCAGTGCGCGCGGTGCCGTGAACGCAGTACCGGTGAACTGTTCCGCATACAATCCGTAGGGACAGCGCTGCGGTGAGTTGCGGCCACGCGGCAAGGCGCCGGGAAGGGCTTCGGTCGCGAATTCATTGCCAAATCCGCTTAAATACTCGGGCGATTCTGGAGCCGGGAATGACACCGTGCCATTCTAAGGGATAGACGGCACGATGCGCTTGGCGTCGGCCGCGGGGGCGGGCTGCGATTTCTCCAAGTCTTCGTCCTCGGCAACCGTGTGTGGACTCAAGAAATCCAGCAGCGGCGCGCCGCCGCGAGCATGAGCGGCGATGACTTTCAGGGCGACCAGCGACGGCGTCGCCAGCACGATGCCGGCAATGCCCCAGAACATGCCGCCGAACCACAATGCCAGGAACACCAGCATGGGATTGAGCTGCAGGCGGCGCCCCACCAACAAGGGTTGGATGAACTGGCCTTCCACGGCAGCAAGCGCCACGTAGCCTCCGGCGACCGCAAAGACGCGGGTCAATCCGTCGAAGGACACCAACGCGACGACGGTCAGGATCAGCAGCGTCATGGTGGGACCTGCGTAGGGAATGAAGTTGAACAGAGCGGCCAACGTGCCCCACAAAAATGGGCTGGGCATGCCGCACCACATCATGACGAAGGCGGTCGCGAGGCCGAGGCCGATGTTGATCAGCGCGGAGGTTGCGTAGAAACGGCCGACTTCGCTGCGCACTTGTTCGATGACGACAATGATGTGAGCGGACTTCAGATCGCTGAAAAACGCAGATGCCATCCGCGCCAACATCGGTGGACCGCCGGCGAGCATGAACAACGTCAAAATGATGACCGTGGCCGCGCTCAACACGGCGCCGCGCGTTGCGTCGAGGAGCATGACCGGCGCGCTTTCTTCGGCAGCCGTTGCAGGCGCGGCCGGCGCGGATGCCGATCCCGGCGTGTGCGGCGCGCTGCCGATATTGCCGGCGGAATTTCGCAGGCTGTCCACGCGTGCCATGAGCTGCGCCACCGGGCGTATTTTTTTCTCGATGATTTTGATGGTGTGCGGCGCGGTTGCGAACCATTGTTGCGCGGGCTCGGAGATGAAATTGCCCAGCGCCACCAAACCTCCCAGCAGCAGAGCCATGAACAACGCGGCGCTCAGACTGCGCGGCACACGCCAGGAGTGCAGCCATTCAACCGGCCCCGAGAGCACCAAGGAAAACAACAAGGCCAAGGCCACCGGCACGAACGCTTCATGGGCAAAGTACAACAGGGTGCCAATCGCCACCGCGACCAGAAATTTGAGCAGACTGAGGGCGGGAGAGGCTTTTGGCCGTAAAGTCGGAAGTATTGAGTCTTCCTTCAAGGTGTTCATCCCAAAAATGAGCTGGCGCCAACGCGCCAGCTCACTTTAGCTCATTGTCCGAGTGGGGACCTACCCCTACTTGGCGTTATCCTTGGCTGCGGCGTGGTCCTTGGTGCCGTCCTTCTTCATTCGCTCGGCATCGGAGCCCCCCGGCTGGCGGCTCCCCTGATTTTGCCCCGGGTTGCTGCCGCCCTGCTGGCCGCCACCGCCTTCCCGATGTTGTCCTTGGTTCTGTTGGCCCGCTTGGCCCGGCTGGCCGTGGACCTGTCCAGGTTGTGCTTGCCCCTGTCCGCCTTGTCCCTGGCCTGCTTGGTTCTTGCTGCGGTCGTTGTTTTGAGTGCTGTTAGACATTTAAAACTCCTCCGGTTATTGAAAAGCCGCATTAACGTTAGATCTTCTTGCCTTGGGCCTTATGTAGGCCATCATCGGTCGGCACTCCGCGCCGCGGGCGCAGCGCGCGTAGGATTGCACTGACAAAAATCATCCCGCACTGCGGGAATCCGGTCCGAATTGCGCGGCTTTATGCCATGCTTCGCCCATGGCACGGCAAGAATTTCATTGGGATGACCCTCTGCTGCTCGATGCGCAGCTGGCGGATGATGAACGCATGGTCCGCGACGCAGCGCGCGAATATGCCCGAGGCAAGCTCTCGCCGCGCGTTCTGGAAGCCTTCCGGCACGAGAGCACCGATCCCGCCATTTTCAAGGAGATGGGCGAGGTGGGGTTGTTGGGCGCCACGATTTCCGAGGCCTATGGCGGCGGCGGCCTTAACTATGTGAGCTATGGGTTGATTGCGCGTGAGGTCGAGCGTATCGATTCAGGTTTTCGCTCCATGATGAGCGTGCAATCCTCCTTGGTGATGCTGCCGATATTCAAGTTCGGCACCGAAGCGCAGAAGCAGAAATATTTACCGCCCCTCGCGCGCGGCGATTCCATAGGGTGCTTTGGATTGACCGAACCCAATCACGGCTCGGATCCGGGCAGCATGATCACGCGCGCGCGGAAGGCGTCAGGGGGCTATCGCCTTTCCGGTGCGAAGACCTGGATCACCAACAGTCCGATCGCGCATGTGTTCGTGGTCTGGGCGAAGACCGACGATGAGGTGATTCGCGGCTTCATCGTCGAACGCGGCTGGAAGGGATTGGAAACCCCCGTGCTGCACGGCAAGGTCGGACTGCGAGCATCGGTCACCGGTCAGATCCTGCTCGACGATGTGTTCGTGCCGGAAGAGAACCTGTTGCCGGGCGTTACAGGGTTAAAGGGCCCCTTCACCTGTCTCGACTCGGCGCGATATGGCATATCGTGGGGTGCCTTGGGTGCGGCAGAAAGCTGCTGGCACACGGCACGGCAATACGTGCTGGAGCGCAAACAATTCGGGCGGCCGCTTGCCGCAAATCAGCTCATCCAGAAAAAACTGGTCGACATGCAGTGTGAGATCACGCTCGGGCTGCAGGGCTGCCTGCGGCTGGGACGTATGAAGGACGACGGCACGGCCTCGGTCGAGATCACCTCCATCATGAAGCGCAACTCCTGCGGCAAGGCGCTGGACGTGGCGCGGGCGGCGCGCGACATGCTGGGTGGCAATGGCATTTCGGACGAATATGGCGTCATCCGCCATGTCGTCAATCTGGAAGTCGTGAATACCTACGAAGGCACTCACGATATCCACACGCTCATCCTGGGCCGGGCGCAGACCGGGATTCAGGCCTTTTCCTGACCGTCGGGGGAATCGTTTGAAAACCCGTGAATTAGGCCGGCAGGGGCTGAAGGTTTCGGAGCTGGGGCTCGGCTGCATGGGTCTCTCGGACTTTTATTCGAGCAGCGGCGCCACGGAGGTGCACGCCATCGAGCTCATTCATCGCGCACTGGCGCTCGGCGTGACTTTTCTCGATACGGCCGATGTGTATGGCCCGCACAGCAACGAAATCACGGTGGGCAAGGCTCTGCGCGGCAAGCGCGACTCGGTGGTGCTGGCGACCAAGTTCGGACTGGTTCGCGAGCCGGGGTCCAACGCCAGAGGCGTCAACGGCAGGCCTGAGTACGTGCGCGCATGTTGCGAAGCATCGCTGCGCCGCCTAGGGGTGGACGCGATCGATCTGTACTACCAACATCGGGTCGATCCGCAGGTGCCGATCGAGGACACGGTGGGAGCGATGGCCGAACTCGTCGCGCAGGGCAAGGTGCGCTACCTCGGCCTGTCGGAAGCCGCGCCGGCGACCGTGCGGCGCGCCCACAAGGTGCATCCGATCAGCGCGCTGCAGACCGAATATTCTTTGTGGAGCCGCGACCCTGAGGATGAAATCCTGCCCACGCTGCGCGAGTTGGGTATCGGATTCGTGCCGTACAGTCCCCTCGGACGCGGCTTTCTCGCCGGCCGTTTTCGCAAGCTGGAAGATCTGGCGGCAGACGATTGGCGGCGCGAGTCGCCGCGCTTTCAGGGAGAGAATTTCGCCAAGAATCTCGCGGTGCTGGCAGAGATCCAGCAGTTGGCGCAGCAGAAGCACTGCACGCCTTCGCAATTGGCGCTCGCCTGGCTGCTGGCACAGGGCGATGACATCGCGCCCATTCCCGGCACCACCAGCCTGGCGCGGCTCGAAGAAAACCTGCGTGCCCCCGGCGTCACGCTCAGTGCCGCAGACTTGCAGCACATCGACAGCGTGGCTCCGCGCGGTATCGCGGCGGGTACGCGCTACCACCCGAATATCATGCCGATGCTTGGTCGTTGAATCACGGTCCGGTCGGAGAGCCATCATGCAAGACGAAGCTGAAATCGCGATCAACGGCGTGAAGCTCACGGACGCCGAGTCGATGACCGTCCGGGTCGCGATCGACACGCTCGCCAACGTCCTGGCCGAAGGCCTCGAGGAGCAAGAGGGCAGGGCGCTCACCGAAGTTTACCTGGCGTCCTTGAGCAAAATTCAGAGTCTGCTCGAGAGTCGCAAGCTGCGAACACAGTAGGGCTAGCGGGGTAGCGGCGGTGAACCGGTGACCGAGGGCGTGGTGGGCGCGGGCGCCGTGGCTGCTGCAGGCGGCGCCAGCTCCACGGCGTAACCCGCCGCCAGCCACGCTTCCAAACCGCCGGATAACGGCCGCACGCGCTTGAAGCCCTGATTCATCAGCACACGCGCCACGCGTGCCGCCGAGGCCTCGCTCGGGCAGGTGCAATACAAAATAATGTCGCGATCGCGGGGCAGATCTCGAAGGTGCCGCGCCACATCATTCAGCGGCACATGAATGGCGCCCGGTATCCAACGCGGCTCGAGATTGCGGGCGGTCTGTGAGCGCACATCCACGATCACCGGCGCGACACCGCCTTGCATGAGCCGGTAGAGATCCTCGACGCTGATTCGCGCCATGCGCAGCATCTTGTAGAAGCGCGTCCGCTCCCACCATTTGTAGGCGACGTAGCACGCCAGCAGCAGGGCTCCGAGCAAGCCGGCGAGACTACCGATGCGGTCGAGATCGACGAGCAGCGCTTCGATCTGGGTCTTGAACAGCATGCCGGCGGCCAGCGCCGCGCCCACCCACAAGATCGCGGACAGTGTGCTCAGGAAAATGAATCTCGCCCAGCCGATATGCAATGCGCCCGCCAGCGGCGGGGCGATGATGGACAGCCCCGGCACGAATTTGGCGATGATGATGGAATTGACGCCCCAGCGCTCGAAGCGGTTCTGCGTGTTGCTGACGCAGGAATCCGGCTCGAGGGAAATCTTGCACAGGGTCTTCAAGACGCGGATGCCGAAAATCTCACCCAGCAGGTACCACCCGCAGTCGGCCGCCAGACAGGCGAATACCGCGCCCAGGAACACGCCGGTCAAAGACAGCTGGCCATGGTCCGCCCCGGTGCCGCCGGCGATGGCGCCGGCGACGATGAGCGTCGGTACGGCGGGGACGGGCAGCCCGAGCTGATCCACGAAGACGTTGATGATGACGATGCTCAGGCCAAAGTGGCTGAGCGCGAGCAGGAGTTGATGGCTCAATTGCCGGGTGCCCTCGCTTTGAAATCAAGATTGGGCAGAAACGCGGCCGCCACGCCGAGCAGCGGCAGATAGGCGCACAGGTGGTAAACGAAATCGATGCCGCGAACATCCGCCACCGCGCCGAGCACGGCAGCGCCGATGCCGCCGATGCCGAAGGCAAGTCCGAAGAAGAGTCCGGACACTGCGCCAACCTTGCCCGGGATCAATTCCTGCGCGAACACCAGAATCGCGGAGAAGGCCGAAGACAGCACCAGGCCGATGATGAACGTCAGAATGCCGGTCCAGTACAAATCGGCGTAGGGCAGCAGCAGGGTGAAGGGCGCCACCCCCAGTACCGACACCCAAATGACGACCTTGCGCCCGACGCGATCGCCGATGGCGCCGCCGAACAGCGTGCCGATGGCGGCGGCCGCCAAGAACATGAACAGGTGGATCTGGGCCGAACCGACCGTGACGTGAAATTTGTCGATCAGATAAAAGCTGTAAAAACTGGTGATGCTGGCGATATAAAAATACTTCGAGAACAGCAGCAAAACCAGCAGCCCCATGACCCAGCCTACCCGCCGCGCGGAAACGGGACCTGGCAAAACTACGCCGTGTGAGCCGGCGGCCTCGTTCTTGAGATGCTGCAGCTTGTACCAGGTGCCGACCCGCGCCAGGATCACGATGGCGAGCAAGGCCGCCAGCGCGAACCACGCGATGCTCGTCTGACCGAGCGGCAGGATGATCAGGGCGGCCACCAAAGGGCCCACCGCACTGCCGCTGTTGCCGCCGACCTGGAAGATCGACTGGGCCAGTCCGTGGCGGCCGCCGGACGCGAGGCGCGCGATGCGCGATGACTCGGGATGGAATATGGAAGACCCGGCGCCTATCAGCGCAGCGGCGCCGAGCACACCGGCATAGTTCGGCGCGAAAGCGAGCATGAGAAGGCCGCTCAGCGTGAATCCCATGCCGACGCTCAGCGAGTAAGGCTGCGGGTGCTTGTCGGTGTAGATGCCGACCAAAGGCTGCAACAGCGATGCGCAGATCTGGTAGGTCAATGTGATCACACCGATCTGCACGAAGCTCAAGTGGAACTCGCCCTTGAGCAGCGGATAGAGCGCGACGATCAACGATTGCAACATGTCGTTGAGAAAATGCGCGAAGCTCAGGGCGAGCAGCACATTGAAGCGGGTCTGCAGCGCGTGGCCCAGGCCTCGTGATACGGCGGCGAAACTCTTTGCCATGGTGTTTTCCGAACCTCCAACCCTACTACTTCGACGTCCGTCCTGCGAGAATGCGCCGATGAATCGGTTCGAACCCTACGTTTTTTTGCGCGGACTTGCATCCCGCTGGGACGTATTGGCGTTCATCGTGGTCATCGGGCTGATCGTGTTCCTCGGTGAGACCTCGCGCGGTCTGTTCGCGCCGCTGGGACAGCTGCAGCAAACCCCGTTGTCGCTCAATCCGGTTCATTTGCCTGAATACGCCGCCAGAACCACTTTTCGCATGCTGGCGGGGCTGTTCCTCTCCCTGGTGTTCACGCTGACCTATGCGACATGGGCGGCCAAGAGCGAGCGCGCCGGCAAGCTGCTGGTACCCATCCTCGACATTCTACAGTCGGTGCCGATTCTCGGTTTCATTTCCATTACAGTGGTGTTTTTCATGTCGTTGGCGCCCGGCCGCGTGCTGGGTGCCGAATTCGCCGCGATCTTTGCCATATTCACCAGTCAAGCTTGGAATATGGCGTTCAGTTTCTACCAGTCGCTGCGTACCATACCCATCGAACTGACGGAGGCGGCCGAATCGTTCCGCCTGTCGCCGTGGATGCGCTTCTGGCAGCTCGAGGTGCCGTTCGGCCTGCCGGCCCTGATCTGGAACATGATGATGTCCATGTCCGGCGGCTGGTTCTTCGTCGTCGCTTCGGAGTCCATCAGCGTCGGGCATACCACCGTGGCGCTGCCCGGCGTCGGTTCCTATATCGCGCTCGCCATCGCGGACAAGAATTTGGGGGCCATCGGCTGGGCGATCGCCACGATGTTGATCGTGATACTGCTCTACGATCAGCTTCTCTTCCGCCCGCTGGTCGCGTGGGTGGATAGATTTCGGGTGGAACAGGAACCGGGTGTGCGCGTACCGCAATCGTGGGCGCTCACCATGATGCGCCGCTCGCGATTGATCCAGGCGGCGACGGTCGCGTTCCACTCGGCGGTCTTGTGGACCAGCCGCGCGGTGAAACGCGTCGATGCACCGATCGTCGACGTGGCGGAACGACCCAGGCGCCGCAGCCTGGATCTGTTGTGGGTCTCGCTGATCGTGCTCGCCTTGGTGGTGTCGCTGTGGCACATCGTGGCGGTGCTCATCAGGCAGACTTCGGTGGGCGAGGCGCTGCAGGTCGGCGGTCTCGCCTTCCTGACCATGCTGCGGGTATTCGTGCTGATCGCGTTGGCGAGCGTGGTCTGGGTGCCCATCGGTGTGTGGGTGGGCATGCGTCCGCGAGCCGCGCAATTCGTGCAGCCGATCGCCCAGTTCATGGCAGCCTTTCCAGCCAATCTGTTGTTTCCCATCGCGGTGTACGGGATCGTCACGTGGAAACTGAATCCCGATATTTTCCTGAGCCCGCTGATGATCCTGGGAACGCAGTGGTACATTTTGTTCAACGTGATCGCCGGTGCGTCGATGATCCCGGCGGAGATGCGCTACGCTGCGGCGAACTTTCGCGTCACGGGGTGGTTGTGGTGGCGCAAGGTGGGAATCCCCGCAGTGTTGCCGTTTTATGTGACGGGTGCGATCACCGCATCCGGTGGTTCCTGGAACGCCGCCATCGTCGCGGAAATCGCCACCTGGGGCGACTCTCAGGTTCAGGCCAAGGGCTTGGGCGCATACATCGCCGACGCGACCACCGCCGGCGATTTCCACCGCATCGTCTTGGGCATAGGAACCATGAGCCTGTTCGTGGTGGTCATCAACAGGATTTTCTGGCGGCCCTTGTATTACTACGCCGAGCGCAAATACCGGATGACATGAGTTAGGGTATGGATATGGAAAACTTGCCGCTGCTGCAATGTTCGGAGGTGCGAAAGGCATTTCCAAAACCCGACGGTGCCGAATTGTTGGTGCTCGAGGGCATGAATCTCGAGCTGAGGGAAGGGCAGATCGTGGGGTTGCTGGGCCGGTCCGGTTCGGGCAAGTCGACGCTGCTGCGCTTGATCGCGGGACTGGCGGAGCCGAGCGCCGGCAGTCTCAACTATATGGGCAAGCGGATCATGGGTCCCGCGCCGGGCATTGCCATGGTGTTCCAAAGCTTCGCGCTGTTTCCGTGGTTGACCGTATTCGAAAACGTTGCGCTGGGCCTGGAGGCGCAGCGCATGTCGCGTGCGGAAATCAGGACGCGCTCCCTGGCGGCCATCGACTTGATCGGCTTGGATGGATTCGAGTCGGCGTATCCGCGCGAGCTGTCCGGCGGCATGCGCCAGCGCGTCGGCTTCGCCCGCGCGCTGGTGGTGCATCCCAACATTCTGCTGATGGATGAGCCCTTCTCCGCTCTCGATGTGCTGACGGCGGAAACGTTGCGCACCGATTTTCTGGATTTGTGGTCTGAAGGGCGGATGCCGATCAAGGGCGTGGTCCTGGTGACGCACAACATCGAGGAAGCGGTGTTGATGTGTGATCGCATCTTGGTGTTCGGCAGCAACCCGGGCAGGATCTTGAGCGAGTTGAAGGTCACGCTGCCGCAGCCGCGCAATCGCCTCGATCCCAGCTTTCGCGAGCTGGTGGAAAAAATCTACGTCGAGATGACGGCGCGTCCCGCGGGCGCGACGCCCGGGCGGCAGGAGCGCTTCCCGGGCCTGGGGATAGGTTCGGTGTTGCCGCAGGTGTCCTCGAACCTGTTGGCCGGCCTGATGGAAGCGGTGGCGGCGGCACCCTTCAACGGCGTGGCCGATTTGCCGAAGATCGCGTCGGACCTGCAGATGGAAATAGACGAACTTTTCCCTGTCGGCGAAACCTTGCAGATGCTGCGTTTTGCGGTACTGGAGGGCGGCGACATCACCTTGATGGAAGACGGTCTGGCGTTTGCGCACGCGGATCTCGATGAGCGCAAGCGGATATTCATGCGTCATCTGCTGACTTATGTCCCATTGGCCGCGCACGTTCGCCGGGTTTTGGACGAGCGTGCCTCGCATTCGGCGCGAAAAAGCCGCTTCATCGACGAGCTGGAAGACTTCATGAGCGAGGAGGACGCCGACCGAACCCTGCGGGCCGTGGTGCGTTGGGGCAGGTACGCCGAGGCCTTTGCCTATGATGACGAGAATGCCATGTTCAGCCTGGAGAATCCGACATAAAATATGGAGATGATGGATTCCGCGCCGTACCTGAATCTGCACGTCCCGCCGGACGAAATGGTGAAATACATCCAGGATTTGATGACCCTGCCGCATGGCGAAATTGCGGCAAGTTCGGCGATGACGTTGGCGCAGCGTCACTGGGGCGGCGACACGCCGCTGGCGCGCGCAGCATTGCTGCGCTGGAGTGCGTTGAATCTGGCGTTCCAGGACAAGCGGCTGGAAACGTGGACCGTCACCCGCGAGCATGATCGAATCCAGGTGCCGGCGGCGCTGGTGGCCGCCGCGGGCATTGCTCCCTTGGTGCTCGACAATGAGCGCGCGGTATTCGATATTCCGGCGCTGCTCGATGCCACCTTGGATTTTCAACCGCCGGCAGGCCAGGCCTGACGCAGCATGAACAGCGAGTCCAGCCGTGCGCCTGAGCCGCGCTTTGGGTTACTGCGCTTAATCGCGCTCTACAAAATCGTCAAAGTGCTGCTGCTGCTGCTGGTGGCTTATGGTGAGTTGCGGCTGCGCGATGCCTCGCTGGTCGCCAAGCTGCTCGCTTGGGCATCGTCTCAGCCCTACGGGGTCGAGCACCACTACGGCCTCGAGCACCGCATCGTATCGCAACTGGTCGAATGGTTCAGCGGGTTGAGTTCGAGTCGCGCCGACGTGGTACGCCTGGTGACCCTGGGGTATGCCGCGGTTTTCGCGATCGAGGGCATCGGCCTTTGGATGCAAAAGCGGTGGGCAGAGTGGCTCACCGTGGTGATTACCGCGTCCTTGGTGCCGCTGGAGATCTGGGAGATGATCAACCGGCCCACCTGGGGCAAACTGGCGATATTGCTCGGCAACATCGCCATCGTCGTTTATTTGATCTGGCACGTTCGGACGCACGCCAAACCGGCACCACCGCCGCTGGTTGCGCAAGTTAACAAATGATGGCGAGGATGCCATTCGTGAAAAGATCGTCATGTAGGAACAAACCGACAGAGACCGCGTATCGTTCCGCACGCTCGAAAATTTCACCGTTTGGAGATTGTATGATCAAGTCCGCGTCCCTGATTAGTGC
>Ga0116226_10000835_pt1 | contig 26680 bp, 32 predicted proteins | sample S1TSphfallax_FD_89692 | JGI IMG/M metagenome (GOLD analysis project Ga0116226, IMG submission 89692) | Host-associated microbial communities from peat moss isolated from Minnesota, USA - S1T2_Fa - Sphagnum fallax MG | ecosystem: Host-associated > Plants > Peat moss > Unclassified | place: USA... | reverse complement strand
GGAGGCGACCCGCGCCAGCAGGACTTCGGCGCCCGACTTAAAGCCTCTACCGCTGCTCCCTTCCGGGCCTGACGGGGTTCGTGGCCAGTCGTCGCGAAGATGCAAACGCGAGTCGCCATAGACAAAACTATGCGGAGAGGGAGGGATGGGCTCGGCGCTACGCGCCTCGTCCCTGCGGGACCGTCGGCGCGGCGCCGACGTCTCCCTCCCTCTCTACTGCTCGACGATCTCTCTCAAGCCCGCTAACTTTCCTTCGATCGACGATCTCTTTATACCGTATGGCGGAGAGGGAGGGATGGGCTCGGCGCTACGCGCCTCGTCCCTTCGGGACCGTCGGCGCGGCGCCGACGTCTCCCTCCCTCTCTACTGCTCGACGATCTTCCTCAAGCCCGCTAACTTTCCTTCGATCGACGATCTCTTTATACCGTATGGCGGAGAGGGAGGGATTCGAACCCTCGAACACCTTTTGGGATGTTACTCACTTTCCAGGCGAGCGCCTTCGACCACTCGGCCACCTCTCCATAACTCAAGCCCGCAACCGACGGGTTCGCAAGGGTACCGGAGGCGCCTCGAGCGATCAAATCGAGATGCGGCCAGCTCAAAGCCCGGGTCGGCGTGGCCGCGGCACCCGCCGGTTGGCGCGACGCGGCCGCCGGTTAGCCGGCCGCGCCCGCCTTGTTGGTCGGTGCCGGGATGTACTTGGGTGGAACGTCGAGACAGGCATCCTTCGCGCCCGGCGGCGGGGGCGACAGTTCCACCGCCGGAATCGTGAGCGAACTCTCGGTATTCGGTGAGTCGAGACCCTCCGGCACCGTGAGCAGCGCCACTTGCCGGGCCTGCGTGTATTCCTGCTTGGAGTGACAATCCGGGTTCATTCGCGCCGCAAACGCGTGACAGCCACACAGGGCGGCGGTCGAGCCGATCACGACGAATAGTCTGGCGATTCTCATGCTGCTTGGTCCTCGAGTACGACGCCGGCGGCGCGCATGGCGCGCAGCACGGTCTCCTGGTTCCCGGTGGCCAGTTCCACCAATGGTAAACGGATTGTGCTGCCGATGAGTCCCATTCTCGCGACCGCCCACTTAACGGCGATCGGGTTCGCTTCGACGAACAAATCGCGGTGCAAGGGTTGCAAATCGGCATCGATCGCCCTCGCGGTGCCAAAATCACCGGCGAGCGCCGCCACGACCGCCTCGCGCAAGCGCCGCGGCGCCACGTTGGCGGACACGGAAATCACGCCACGGCCTCCCGCGGCGATGAAATCGATGCTGGTCGCGTCATCGCCCGACAGCAGCACGAAGTCGTCGGGCACGCAGGCCACCAATTCCCGCACGCGGCTCATCTGCGGGACCGCCTCCTTGAGGCCCACGATCTGCGCGTGGCGCGCCAGCCGAGCGACGGTGCTCGGCAGCATGTCAACCCCCGTGCGACTCGGCACGTTATACAGGATGACCGGTACGGCGGAGGCATCGGCCGCGGCCGAGAAATGCCGGAACAACCCTTCCTGTGGCGGCTTATTGTAATACGGCGTCACCAACATGACCGCATCGATACCGAGTCGCGACAGCGTGCGTGTGCGTGCAACCGTGCCGGCGGTGGAATGGGTACCAGCGCCCACGATCACCTGCATGCCGCCTCGACGACGCAGCAGAGCGCGGCGCGTCAATTCCTCGACTTCCTCGCCGGACAACACCGGCGATTCCCCGGTCGTGCCCGCCACGACGATACCGTCGGTACCTTCGGCGCTGTGAAAATCGATCAAGCGGTCCCATGCCGGCCAATCCACCGTGCCATCCGCGGCCATGGGCGTCACGATTGCAACCAGACTTCCGCAAAACATTGAGATCCACTCCACAGGAAATACGCTACCTTAAGTGGCAGACATGCACCCTGGCAAGCGCCCATCCGGTAGAATTTGCGCCGATGAAACAACATATCGTGATTTCCGCGGTGGGTGGGGACCGGGTCGGTTTGGTCCATGAACTTTCCAAAGTGGTCGCCGATTGTGGCGGCAGCATCAGCGACAGTCGCATGACCTGTCTCGGCAGCGAATTCGCGATGCTGTTGCTGGTCAACGGCAACTGGCACACGCTCGCCAAGCTCGAGGGCGAATTCAAGAAGCTCGCCGACGCGACGGGCATGAACATTCAACTGCGCCGCACCGAGGAGCGCGCGGCCCGCAATGAGATGCTGCCCTACTCCATCGATGTCGTCTGTCTCGATCAGACCGGCATCGTCGCCGGACTTTCGGGGTTTTTCTCGCAGCGCGGCGTCGACATCGCCGAGATCTCCACCCGCTCCTATGCCGCCGCCCACACGGGCGCGCCGATGTTCTCCGTCCAGATGATCGTCAACGTGCCGAGCCGGCTGCATATCGGCGTGTTGCGCGAGGAATTCATGGATTTCTGCGATCACTTGAATCTGGACGCCATTTTCGAACCCGTAAAGAGTTGAGTCGTAACAACCCATGAGCAAAGTAGAAATTGGCAAGAAGGCACCGACCTTCACGCTGCACGGTACCGGTGGAGAATGGTCGCTCGCCGACGCCTCGGGGCAATCCGTGGTCATCTATTTTTACCCGCGTGACAACACGCCGGGCTGTACCCAGGAGGGCGAGAGTTTCACCGCGCATCATGCGGCGTTCAAGAAATCCAAGACGGTGATCTTGGGCATCTCGGCGGACAGCCTCGAATCGCACCAGAAATTCAAGCGGAAGATGGGATTCCCATTCGAGCTATTGAGCGACCCCGACAGCAAGGTGTGCAAGCTCTACGATGTGATCAAGGAGAAGAGCATGTACGGCAAGAAATTCATGGGAATCGAGCGCAGCACGTTCCTCATAGACGCGCAAGGCGTGCTGCGAGAGGAGTGGCGCAAGGTGAAGGTCAATGGTCATGCGGAGACGGTGCTGGCCGCGGTGAAGGCACTGTGACCGGGTCGTGCGGCCGCAGGCAGCCGCGATGATCCGGGGACGTCAGAATAAGCAGGAACGGCGCATTTTCGTGCTCGACACGAACGTCTTGATGCATGACCCGACCGCGATTTTCCGTTTCGAAGAGCACGACGTCTACATTCCGATGACGGTGCTCGAGGAGCTCGACGCCGGCAAGAAGGGCTTGTCCGAATCGGCGCGCAACGTGCGCCAGGTGAGCCGCTTTCTCGACGAGTTGATGCGCGATGCGACCAAGAAGGAGATCGATCGCGGCCTCGCATTGCCCACCACCGCTCCGATCAATCGTGGCAAGCGGCCACCGGTCGGCAGACTCTACTTTCAAACGCAGCTGTTGGAGTCGGTGCTGCCGGACAGCCTGCCCGGCCACGGCGCCGACAACGCCATTCTGGCCAATACCCTGGCGCTCCAGCAGAATTTTCCCGCGGCGCGGGTGACGCTGGTATCGAAGGACATCAATCTTCGGATCAAGGCGGCCATCGTGGGCGTCCAGGCCGAGGACTACTCGAGCGACAAGACCATCGAGGATGCGGATCTTCTGGTCAGCGGCGTTCAACAGCTGCCGACGAACTTCTGGGAGAAGCACGGCAAGGACATGGAATCCTGGCAGCAACAGAGCCGCACCTTCTATCGGATCCGCGGGCCGCTGGTGCGCGAGTGGCGTACCAACCAGTTCGTCTATGACCCGGGTGAGAATGGGGTCGAGGCCATCGTGCGCAAGATCGACGGTGAATCGGCCATCCTCGAGTTGACCTTGGACTACCGCACCGAGCGCAACAACGTATGGGGCGTGACGGCGCGAAATCGCGAACAGAATCTGGCCCTGAATCTGCTGATGGACCCTGAGATCGATTTCGTCACCGTGCTCGGCCCGGCCGGCACCGGCAAGACCTTGCTCACGCTCGCGTCCGGTCTCGCACAGACCCTCGATCACAACCGTTTCAGCGAAATCATCATGACGCGCGTGACCATCCCGTTGGGCGAGGACATTGGTTTCCTTCCGGGTACCGAGGAGGAGAAGATGGAGCCCTGGATGGGGGCACTGATGGATAATCTCGAAGTGTTGACCCAGAGCCAGGCGGGAGGCGCGTGGGGCCGCGGCGCGACCAACGACTTGCTGCGTCATCGCATCAAGATCCGCTCACTCAATTTCATGCGTGGGCGCACCTTCTTGAACCGGTTCATCATCATCGACGAGGCGCAGAATCTGACGCCCAAGCAGATGAAGGCGTTGGTGACGCGTGCAGGACCGGGAACGAAGATGATCTGTCTCGGCAATATTGCCCAGATCGACACACCGTATCTGACCGAGACCACGACGGGTCTGACCTACGTCGTCAACCGGTTCCATGGCTGGGCCTATAGCGGTCATATCACCCTGGTACGGGGCGAACGCTCCCGGCTTGCGGATTTCGCCTCGGAAGCGCTGTGACCGGGACGCAGGTACGAGAGTTCGAGGGCATGGACGAACTTTGCAACGACTGACGCACTCCAAGGGACACTATGGAGATCACATGAGCTTTGGCATCCGGGTGGCGGCGTTTCTCGTCGCCTGGTGCATGGGGGCGGGCGCAAGTATTGGCTGGGCGACCGGTACCGGCCCGGCGGCGCCTGCGATCCCCGATCCGAGCACCGAGACCGGCATTGGCCCCGGCGCTGCGGACCAGGACTTGCCCGATCTCGGCAGCCCCGCGAATGCCGCGGTGTCGCTCGAGGATGAATACCAGGCCGGCTTGGGATGGTTTCGACAGATGGGGCAATCCGGCACGGTGCTGGAGGATCCGGAGGTCAGCGATTACATTCAACAAATCGGCCATAGCCTGTCGAGTCGGGCCGAGGAAGGTCAGCACCAGTTCTACTACTTCGTGGTGAAAGACCCGGTCATCAATGCCTTCGCGATGCCGGGCGGCTTCATCGCCATCAACAGCGGCCTCATCCTCGCCACCCGCGATGAGAACCAACTGGCCGGCGTCATGGCGCATGAAACCGCCCACGTGACCCAACGGCATCTGGTACGTGGACTGATCGATCAGAGCCACTCCGGGCTGGTCGCCACCGCGGCGATGCTGGCGGCGATCCTGTTGGGCGCCACGGCGGGCCATGGGAATCCGAATGCCATGGAGGGCGGCATACTGGCCGCGCAAGGCGCTGCCATTCAGCACCAGATCAACTACACGCGCTCGAACGAGTTCGAGGCGGATCGGATCGGCATCGGCACGATGGCCGCAGCCGGCTATGACCCCCTCGGCATGGCGAGTTTCTTTCAGGAACTCGACCGCAATTCGCCGGATCCTGGGCGGATCAAGGCCGTGGAATTCCTGATCGACCATCCGCTGTCCGCCGAACGCGTCGCCGAGGCGCGCAATCGTGCGGCGCAGATCGGCCGGATCCATCATGAGGATTCGATCGGCTACCGCTTGACCCGCGAGCGGTTGCGGTCGTTGGTCGGCGATCCGCGCGTCGCGCGCGACTACTACGTCAGCCTCGTCAAGAATGGGGCGGGATTGTCGATGGAAGAGCGCTATGGCAAGGACGTCGCCAATATCAGTTTGCGCGAAGCGGCCGCCGCGATTCCCGATCTGGTCTCGCTGGTGCGCGAGTATCCGCGCGTCACGCAGTTCTATGGGGCTCTCGGCCAGGCCTATCTGCTCGCCAACGATTTGAAGGATTCCCAGGCCGTGCTCGACAAGGCCTTGGAGCTGTTTCCTCGCAACGTGCCGATCACGATTCGCTTGTCGGAAACTCTGATGCGCAACGGCCAGAGCAAGCGCGCGCAGTTACTGATGGACGATTTGTTCAACATCGTCGAACCGACGCCGGATCAGACCAAGCTGATCGCCAAGGCGGCGAAGGAAGCGGGCGATGTCGCTGACTCGTACTACTACATGTCCTTCTACTACGTGATGTACGGCGACCTCAAGATGTCGGCCAATCAACTGCAGTTGGCCCTGGAAACGCCCGGCCTCGATGCCATACAACGCGCACGCTTCAGCGCACGTCTCGATGAAATCAGGGCCGCCATGCCGAAGGACCGTAAGAACACGGTGGCGGACGACGGAGCGGGCAGCGGCACTGGCCGACGCTGACGCCAAGCCCGTCTAAACCCTGTATTCTACCGATAAATTCAATTTAGGCGTTGATTCGCCGTTTGCACCTCGAGGGAGAGAACACAATGCTCAAGGAACGCCTGGCGCGCGCCGCAACGATACTGACGATCACCGGTGCGCTCGGGGCTTGCGTCACGCTGCCGCCGAATAGTCCACGCTCGCCCCAGGATCCGTGGGAATCGTGGAACCGCGGCGTGTACAAATTCAACACCGTACTCGACAACGCGGTGGCCAAACCGGTGGCGAAAACCTACGTCAAGGTGGTACCGAACCCGGTGCGCATCGGCGTGCATAACTTCTTCACGAACTTGAACACGCCGACGGTGCTCATCAACGATGCATTGCAAGGTAAATTCCTGGCCGCGGCCACCGACTTGGGGAGGTTCGCACTCAACACGGTCGTGGGCCTGGGGGGCATACTCGATCCGGCCACATCCGCTGGCCTTGCGTTGAATGACGAGGATTTCGGACAGACCTTGGGCAAGTGGGGAGTCCATGCCGGACCCTTCTTGGAATTACCGGTGCTGGGACCCTCGGACTTGCGCGACGCGCCGGCTCGCGTGGTCGACACGTATACCAATCCGCGCCAGTACATCAAGAACAACTACGTGAAATACGGCCTCTACTTACCCGACTTTACGGATCGGCGCGCGCAGTTGCTGCCGCTCGACGAAACGCTGAAGAACGTCTACGACCCGTACGCCTTCGTGCGCGACGCCTATCTCGAACACCGCGCCTATCTGGTATCGGATGGGAAGATCGTCGAGACGCCGCTCGAGGATCCGGATGCGGATGTGCCGACGGACACCTCACCTACGAACACCCAGAAGAAGCCGACCGCTCCCAAGTAATCAGCCGGTCAGAATGAGTTCATCCACCTCGCTGAGCCGTGCCAACTGTGTGAGCTGCAGCGGCACGTTGTGGTAGTGCAGCGTTCGGCGTGCCGCCTTGGCCACACTCAGCCACTCGATCAGCAAAGAAAGCCCCGCACTGTCGCTGGCCGTCACGGCGCCCAAGTCGATGACGGCCGCATGTCCACTTTCGATGGCGCCGGAGCCCTGCTGCAGGAGCGTCGCCACGGTGAGAAAATCCAGCGATCCCGTCACCCGCGATCGTTCACCGTCGAGTTGGTCGAAGGTCGCGATGCCGCCGTTCTTGTTCAAGTTTTCGGTCCGCTCACGACCCCATTGGCGCGCACCTTGCCCTCGGTCTGGAGTCGATGGATGACCTCATCCAGTCCCTTCTGCTGAATCTCGGCGGCAAAATCCGTGCGGAAGCTCTTCACGTAGGAAATGCCCTCGATCACGACATCCCACGCTTTCCAACCGTCGGGGGTCTTGTGCAAGGAGAAATCGACCGGCACCACCTCACCCGAGTCTTTCTTGACCTGGGTGCGCACCGTCGCCTGCGTGTCGCCCGGATCTCCGCGATACGGCAGGATCTTGAACTTGTCGGCCGTGAAGGACAACAAGGCCGTGCCGTAATTGCGCAGCAGCGAATGGTAGAAGGCATCGACGAAGGCGGTGCGCTGCTCCGGCGTGGCGCTTCGCCAGGTTTGGCCCAGCACCAGTCGGGCGGAATAGTCGCTGTCGAAATTCGGCAGCAACACGTTCGCCACGAGCGAGTCGAGCTTGGCCGGATCCTTGCTGTACATGGCGCGATTCGCGTCGAGTTCCGTGAGCATGCGCTTCGCCGAATCGGCCACCAACTGCTCCGGACCCAGCGTGTTCGCAACCATCGGGGGTGGGCCACCTTGCGCCTGCGCCGCGGCAGTCGCGGACAGGCCGAGCGCCGCCACCGCCAAACCACAGAGGATGATCCAGCCGGCGTGGAAGGATCGCTGCAATCGGAAGTCGTTCATTTACTTTTCTCCGTTGAACCCGCCTTCGGCGCGCTGGCTGCGGCGGCGGTGCCGCCGGCACTGGCGGAACCCGACGAGGACGAGTCTTTGTTGGCAAAATTCGCCAGAAATTGGCCAATCAAATTCTCGAGGACGAATGCGGACTGGGTAAAGTCGATTTCAGAGCCGTTTTTGAGGTAGGAATCAGCGCCACCGGCCGTCAGGCCGATGAACTTACCGCCGAGCAGACCCTGGGTGTAGATGCTCGCATCGCTGTCGGTGGGGATCTGGTTGTACTTGGCGTTGATGCTCATCTTGACCACGGCCTTGTAATCGCGGGTATCGAAATCGATCTTCACCACCCGTCCGATCTCAACGCCGGCCATGGAGACTGGCGAGCCTACTTTCAAGTCCCCGATATTCTCGAATTTTGCCGTCACGTCGTAATGCGGCGACGAGCCGAAGGACAGGCCGTGGCTCGTGGTTTGGGTGGTGAGAAAGAACAACGTCGCAAACCCGAGGGCAACGAACGAACCGGCTCCGAAATTCAAGGTATTTGACCTTGCCATAGGCGACCTCTTAGAGAAATGCTGCCGTCAACAGGTAATCAAAGAACAAAATGACCACCGCCGAGGTGACCACGGTACGGGTGGTGGCTCTACCGACACCCGCCGCGGTGGGTACCGCATAGTACCCTTCGTACACCGCGATCAAACTACAGGCGATGCCGAAGATCAGGCTCTTCACCAAGCCCTCGTTGATATCGGTGAAACTGACCCCCGCGCGCATTTGAGACCAGAAGCTGCCGGCATCGACGCCCATGATCTGCACACCGATGAGCTGCGCGCCGTACAAGCCGATCATACTGAAGATGCCGGCCAGCAACGGCATGGCGATGACGCCGCCCAAAAAGCGCGGCACGACCACGCGCTTGATCGGATCCACGGCCATCATCTCCATCGCCGACAGCTGATCAGTGGCGCGCATGAGTCCGAGTTCGGAAGCGAGCGCGGTGCCCGCGCGACCGGCGAACAGCAGCGCCGTGATCACAGGACCCAACTCCTTGAGAAGTCCGATCGCGGCCGCAATGCCTAACGATTCCTCCGATCCGAAGCGCTGTAACAGCGTGAAGCCCTGCAACCCCAGGACCATCCCCACGAACAGTCCGGCCAGCATGATGATGACCAGTGACAACGCACCGGAATTGAAAATCTGCTGCACGATCAAATCAAAACGCAGAAATGCGCCGGGGGTCGCGACCAGCATGCGGACGAAGAAGCGGGAGATCGCCCCCAAGCCCTCCAACGCATCGATGAAATTCCCCCACAGCTCCTTGATGACGCTCAAAGACCCTCGCCGCGCGCCATGAGCTCGCCGTAATAGTCCTTCGCCGGATAGTGAAACGGAACGGGCCCGTCGGCCAATCCCCCCACGAACTGGCGCACGATCTCCGTTGGATTCTCCCGCATTTCCTGCGGAGTGCCGCTGGCCACCACCTTGCCGCCGGAGAGCAGAAACACTTGATCGGCGACCGACGAAATTTCGAGCACGTCGTGCGAGACCACGATGGTGGTCAGACCCAAGGTGTCGTTCAACCGGCGGATGAGCCGCAAGATCACCCCCATGGAAATCGGATCCAAACCGACGAACGGCTCATCATAGATCAAGATCTCGGGGTCCATCACGATGGCACGTGCGAGAGCCACCCGCCGGCTCATGCCACCGGACAGCTCCGCAGGCATCAGATCGGCGGCGCCGCGCAGACCCACCGCCTGAAGCTTGATCAGCACCAATTGGCGAATCAACCGCTCGGGCAGATTGGTATGTTCGCGCAGCGGAAAGGCCACGTTCTCGAACACGCTCAAATCGGTGAGCAGTGCGCCGTTCTGAAACAACATGCCCATCCGGCGCCTGAGCGCATACAGTCCGTCGCGCTTCAAGGTCCGCATATCCTCGCCCGCCACTTCGATACTGCCACTCAGGGCGCGCACCTGCCCGGTAATGAGCCGCAGCAGCGTGGTCTTTCCCGTACCGCTCGGGCCCATGATGGCAGTCACCCGACCGGGCAGAATCTGCATGTCGAAATTGGCGAAAATAGGACGGCCGCTGACTGAATAGCCTAAGCCGCGAATATCGATGATGGGCGATGGTGGGTTCAAGGAATTGCCGGGGGCTCCGTACCGGGAGCGGTACGGAGCCCGATGAGCGCACGATTCAAGCCGCGGACTTTTCCATCTCGGCGGAATAGGAGCCGCCGGCCGCCAGTGCGTTCAATTTCGCCCGCTCTGAGAACGCTTTCTGGCCCGCCGCGAAGCTCGACGGCTTGCCGGCCCAGGCGGCTAGCGCATCCTCTTGGAGCGCGCGGCCATAACTGAAGGTCAACGGCCATGGCAAAGGCCCGGCGGAGTTCATCAGACTGAGGTGCAGCGTCGCATCGGTGGGGCTCTGGCCGCCCGACAAGAACGCGATGCCCGGAACCGCGGCCGGCACCTGCCGCTTCAGCGTCCGAAGCGTGGCTTCGGCGACTTGGCTCGGCGACGCTTGTTGCGGGCACTTCTTGCCGGCAATCACCATGTTGGGCTTGAGCACGATGCCTTCGAGAAACACATGCGCGGCATAAAGATGCGAGAAAACACGGTCCAACGTGTAGTTGGTAACCTCCTCGCAGCGCGCCAACGTGTGGTTGCCGTCCATCAACACCTCGGGTTCGACGATCGGCACGATGCTCGCTTCCTGACACAAGGAGGCATAACGAGCGAGCGCGGCAGCGTTGGCTTCGATCGCATAGTTGGTCGGCACACCGGTTCCGATGTCGATGACCGCCCGCCATTTCGCGAAGCGTGCTCCGAGCGAGTAGTACTCCGCCAAGCGTTCACGCAGCCCATCCAAGCCTTCGGTGATCGTTTCGCCCGGGAACCCCGCGAGCGGCTTGGCGCCGGTATCGACTTTGATGCCGGGAATGATCTTGCGCTGGGTCAGATAGGTCGGGAATGGCACGCCATCCTTGGTCTTCTGGCGCAGCGTCTCGTCATAGAGAATCACACCGCTGATATGGTCGGTCGCGCCTGGCGCCGTGAACAACATTTCGCGATACGTGCGTCGGGTTTCCTCGCTCGATTCCAACTTGATGCTGTTGAAGCGCTTACCGATGGTGCTCGTGCTCTCATCAGCCGCCAATATCCCACGATGGTTCGACACCATCGCATGAGCTGTCGCAGTAAGTTCGGTTGTGTTCATGACTTGAGTCTCTCGTTTCTTGGGTGACGTTGATACACCCCACGATCATAGCAAAAGATACGGGGTGGCAGTTTGGCATAAATAGGACTAAAATTGTCCTATAAGCTGTCACTGGTAGAACCGCATGCTGCGAATGGGTAAATTGACCGACTACGCGACCGTCGTGCTCGCGAGCCTGGCCCATGAGCCTGCCCGGCATCGGGCCGCCGCGGAACTCGCCGAGAGTACGCGGCTGACCCGCCCCACGGTCAGCAAGGTACTGAAGGGGCTCCAGCGTGCCGGCCTGGTGATTTCCTCGCGTGGTGCTCAGGGTGGCTACCGCTTGGCACGGCCCCCGGAGTACATCACGGCGACCCAGATATTGGACGTCTTCGAGGGTCCAATCGCCATCACCGAGTGTAGCGGTGCCGCCAGCCGGTGCGGCATCGAGCGCCAGTGCCGGGTTGGTGGCGGCTGGCAACGGGTCAACACAGCGATCCGGCGCGCGCTCGACGACGTCACGTTACACCAGCTCGCCGGGCTCGATGCGGCCGATTTGCGTCTCGCTCCACTCGCCACCGACAACCGCGTCGGCGCGGTGCGGTCTTAAACTTCACGATCATTTGGAAATCCACGCGTGTCCAGCAAAACTCAAGACGTCGAAGATCTCATCAATCAGAAGTACCGCCACGGCTTCGTCACCGACATCGAATCGGACAGCCTGCCACCCGGGCTCGATGAAGATGTGGTGGCCGCGATCTCCCGGAAGAAGAACGAACCGCAATTCCTGCTCGACTGGCGGCTGAAGGCATTTCGGCACTGGCAAACTCTGCGCGAGCCCACCTGGGCGGCCGTTCATTACAAGCCCATCGGGTATCAGGACATCTCCTATTACTCGGCGCCGCGAGCACCCGCGAATGCACCCAAGAGCCTGGATGAGGTCGATCCCAAGCTATTGGAAACGTATGCCAAATTGGGTATCCCGCTGCACGAGCGGGCGCGCCTCGCTGGCGTCGCCGTGGATGCGGTTTTCGATAGTGTCTCGGTGGCCACCACGTTCAAGGACAAGCTCGGCAAGGCCGGCGTGATCTTTTGCTCGTTCTCCGATGCGGTGCGCGATCATCCCCAGCTGATCGAGCGCTACTTGGGGACGGTGGTGCCGGCCGGCGACAACTTCTTCGCGGCGCTCAATTCAGCCGTGTTCTCGGATGGTTCCTTCGTGTACGTGCCGCCCGGCGTGCGCTGCCCGATGGAATTATCGACTTACTTTCGCATCAATGCCGCCAAGACCGGGCAATTCGAACGCACGCTGATCATCGCGGCGGAAGGCGCGTCGGTGAGCTACCTCGAGGGCTGCACCGCGCCGATGCGCGACGAGAACCAGTTGCATGCCGCGGTGGTGGAACTCGTCGCACTGGATGATGCAAGGATCAAGTATTCGACGGTCCAGAATTGGTATCCCGGCGACGAGAACGGCCTCGGCGGCATCTACAATTTCGTCACCAAGCGCGGCGAGTGCCGCGGTCGCAATTCGAAAATTTCCTGGACCCAGGTGGAAACCGGTTCAGCGATCACGTGGAAGTATCCGAGCTGCGTCCTGAAAGGCGACGGCTCGGTGGGCGAATTCTATTCGGTGGCGGTGGCCAACAATTACCAGCAAGCGGATACCGGCACGAAGATGATCCATATCGGCCGCAATACCAAGAGCACCATCGTGTCGAAGGGTATATCGGCCGGCCATGCCGAGAATACCTACCGTGGGCTCGTCAAGATCCTTCCCGGCGCCGACGGCGCGCGTAATTTCACGCAGTGCGACTCCCTGCTGATGGGCTCGGCCTGCGCCGCGCACACCTTCCCCTACATGGAAGTCAAGAACCCGACCGCCACGGTCGAACACGAGGCAAGCACGTCGCGGATCGGCGAAGACCAATTGTTCTACTGTCTCCAGCGCGGCATCTCGGCGGAGGATGCGGTGAATATGATCGTCAGCGGTTTTTGCAAGGTGGTGTTCAAGGAACTACCGATGGAATTTGCGGTGGAGGCACAGAATTTGTTGAGCGTGAGCTTGGAAGGAGCGGTGGGCTGAAAATCATGGACCAGGGGAAGACATTGCTGAAGATCGAGGATTTGAGCGCGCGCGTCGCGGGCAAGGATATCTTGAAGGGTCTGAACCTCGAGGTCAGGGCCGGCGAGGTGCACGCCATCATGGGACCCAACGGCTCGGGCAAGAGCACGCTCGCCCAGGTACTCGCGGGGCGTCAGGATTACGAGGTGACCGGCGGCACGGTAACCTTCGCGGGACAGGACTTGTTGACGCTGCCGGCGCAGGAGCGGGCCCGGGCGGGTCTGTTCCTCGGGTTTCAATACCCTGTGGAGATTCCCGGCGTCAACAACGTCTACCTGTTGAAGGCGGCGCTCAATGCGAAGCGCAAGGCGGCCGGCAAGCCCGAAGTCGACGCCTACGAGTTTCTGGCGCTCATCAAGCAGAAGATGAAGCTCATGCAGATGAGCGAGGCGTTTCTGTCCCGCGGCGTCAATGAGGGCTTCTCCGGCGGAGAAAAGAAGCGTAATGAGATCCTGCAAATGCTGGTGCTCGAGCCGCAGCTCGCGATCCTCGACGAAACGGATTCGGGCCTCGACATCGACGCGCTCAAAATCGTGTCGATGGGAGTGAACAGCCTGAAGGATCGCTCCCGTGCGGTGATCCTGGTGACCCACTACCAGCGCCTGCTCGATTACATCGTTCCGGATTTCGTGCACGTTCTGTCGGGCGGCCGCATCCTCAAGTCGGGGGATCGGACCCTCGCGCTGGAACTCGAACGCCGCGGCTACGATTGGGTCCTGGAGAGCCAGGTCGCATGAGCGCCGCGACACAACTCGGGCCGCCGCCGCTCTCCCCGGCGCTGCGCTCATTCGAAGCGCTCTGGCGCGCGCGCACTGCCGATCCGCTGTCGCGACTGCGCAGCCAAGCCATGCAAAGGCTGCTGCGGCTCGGGCTTCCGACCACCCGCGATGAAACCTGGCGCTACACGAACTTGCGGCATGTCGCCGGCCGCCCGTTCGTGACCGCGCCGCAGACTCCGGTCGCAGCGGCGGCGCCCACGGCTTCGCTGTCGCTTCTCTCCGCCGACGCGCGCGCGGCAACCGTGCTGATGGTCAACGGACGTCCGGCGCTGCCCACGCACATGGATGCCTGGTTCGATGGCATCGAGATCCGTAGCCTCACCGAGCTCGCACGGACCGATCCTGCGTTGATCGCCGCCCATCTCGAACCGCTCTGCGATACCGATCAGGCGCGCTGGGGCCTGGTCAACACGGCGCTGTTCACGGATGGGCTGTATTTGAAGATCACCGGCGAGGTCCCCACGCCACTGGTGATCCTCCACGTGCTCAGCGCCGACGGCATCGACATGATTGCCCATCCGCGCATCATCATCGAATCGACGCCGGGCTCGAAGGCGACCATCATCGAGCACTTCGTCGAGCAAGGCGCGCATCCGCCGCTCTGCAACTCGGCGACCACCATCGCTTTGGGCAAGGCCGCGCGGATCGATCACTATCGCGTGTTCGCCACCGGCCCGCGGTCCGAGCATATCGACTCGCTCATGATCCGCCAGCAGGCCGACAGTCATTGCAAGCAGTTCACGATCGTGCTGGGCGGGGGCCTCGTGCGCACGACGCTCGAGTCGTCCTTGGATCAGGCCGGCGCCGTCCAGGACAGTCATGCGCTGCTGGTGGGCCACGAGTCCCGGCACGTGGACTGCGTCAACATCGTGGGCCACAATGCGCGCGACACCTCGAGCGCGCAAACGGCCCGCGCCATCGCGAGCGGCGGCAGCCGCGCGGTGTTCAACTCCAAGGTCGTCGTGGCTGCTGGCTCGATCCATTCGAACTCCCGGCAGTCCTGCCGCGGCCTGCTGCTCTCGGGCGCCGCGGAGATCGACATGCGGCCACAACTTGAAATCCATGCCGACGAGGTCAAGTGCTCGCACGGCGCGACCGTCGGACGGCTCGACCCGGACATGCTTTTCTACCTGTTGTCACGCGGACTGGATCGCGAGACCGCGCAAAGTCTGCTCGTGTATGCCTTTCTTGCCGACGTTCTGGTGGACATGGCCGTGCCGTCGGCGCGGACCGCCATCGAAAACGCCTTGATCGCTCAGCTGCCCGATTCCCAAATCCTGAATAAATTCCGATGAACAACGCCGCACTGATGAACACCGCTCGATCGATGAACCAAGCTGCGTCCGCGACCCCCGCGACATTCGACGTCATGGCGGTGCGCGACGATTTCCCGATCCTGTCGCGCATCGTCCATGGCAAGCCGCTCATCTACCTCGATAACGGGGCATCATCCCAACGGCCCACGGCCGTGATCGACGCGGTGGATGACTATGAGCGCCATCATCACTCGAACATCCATCGGGGTGTGCATGCCCTGAGTCAGGAAGCGACCGAGCTGTACGAGACGTCTCGCGATCGCGTCGTCGGGTTCTTGAACGCCCGCTCGCGCCACGAAATCATTTTCCTGCGCGGCGCCACCGAAGCCATCAATCTCGTGGCGCAGAGCTATGCCCGGCCGCGGCTCGTGCCGGGCGATGAGATCCTGATCACCCATCTGGAACATCACGCCAACATCGTTCCGTGGCAGATCGTCTGCGAGCAGACCGGGGCAACCTTGGTCGTGGCGCCAATGGACGAGCACGGCGAAGTGCACGCCGAAGCCGTCGAGGCGCTGATGAACGAGCGCACGAAACTCTTTGCCTGTGCCCATGTGTCGAATGCGCTGGGCACCGTCCTGCCGGTACGCCGCTTGATGGGCTCCGCCCGCTCCCGCGGCATCACCACCCTCATCGATGGTGCCCAGGCGGTGCCCCACTTGACCGTCGATGTGCAGGACCTCAACTGTGACTTCTACGCCTTTTCCGGCCACAAGCTGTTCGCTCCCACCGGCACCGGCGTGCTCTATGGGCGCGAGTCCGTGCTCGAGCGTATGCCTCCGTGGCAGGGCGGCGGCGACATGATTCTGGCCGTGACTTTCGGCAAGACCACGTACAACAGCCTGCCCTACAAATTCGAGGCCGGCACGCCGAACATTTCCGGCGGCATCGGCTTGGGTGCCGCGATCGATTATCTCGCCCGCCTGGACCTGCCGGGCGCACACGCCCATGAACACGCGCTGCTCGCCTATGCGACCGAGGCACTGGGCGGAATCGAGGGCTTGCGCATCGTCGGCACGGCTCGTGACAAGGCAAGCCTGGTGTCCTTCGTGGTCGAGGGGGTGCATCCGCACGATCTCGGCACCATCTTGGATGAGGACGGCATCGCCATTCGCACCGGCCATCATTGCGCGATGCCGGTGATGGAGTTCTTTAAACTGCCGGCGACGGCCCGGGCCTCCTTCGCCTTCTACAACACCTTCGAGGAGATCGACCGCTTGCACGCCGCCATTTTGCGCGCACAGTTGCTCTTCGCGCGCGCTTGAGGTCGACGGACAACTCATGGAACTCAATGATCTGTATCGCGACGTGATCCTCGATCATAATCGGCGTCCGCGCAATTTCGGCACGCTGGACCCGGCCGACGCCAGCGTCGAAGGCTTCAATCCCATGTGCGGCGACCGCCTCACCGTACGGCTCAAGATGGCGGGGGACCGCATCGACGACATCCGTTTCGAAGGCCAGGGCTGCGCGATTTCAACCGCCTCCGCCTCGCTGATGACCGAGGCGGTCAAGGGCCAGACCCGGGCGCAGGCGCTCGCCCTATTCGACCGGGTCCACAATCTCTTGACCGACGATGCGGCGCCCTGCGACGAGCTCGGTAAACTCGCGGCGTTGTCGGGAGTACGAGAGTTTCCCGCCCGGGTCAAATGCGCGAGCCTGTGCTGGCACACCCTGGTTTCCGCCCTCAATGCCCCGGCAGCTGACAAGCCCGGCGTCGTTTCCACCGAATGAGTCGATCGCATGCACTCCTATGAAAATGAACCCATCGTCGTCCAACGCGACGTCAAGGCCGTAGCCATTCCCGCAGGCGTCGAAGTCAATCTCAAGTTGGGTTCGGTGGGCTACATCACCCAAGCCTTGGGCGGCAGTTTCACCGTTTACATCGACGGCAATCTGTTTCGGATCGCGGGCACGGAGGCGGATGCGATCGGCAAGACGGCCGCCGCGGCGCCGGTCGTGCCGGAGGGAGCTTCGGATGAGGATATCCGCGCGGTAATTTGGCAGCAGCTGCGCACCTGCTACGATCCGGAGATCCCGGTGAACATCGTCGATCTCGGACTGGTGTACGCCTGCGACGTCAGCACGAATGCGGACGCCACGCGCCGTGTCGAGGTGAAGATGACGTTGACGGCACCGGGCTGTGGCATGGGTGAGGTATTGGTGAACGACGTGCGCAGCAAAGTGGAAATCGTTCCGACGGTCGCAGCGGCCAACGTCGAGTTGGTTTTCGATCCGCCCTGGAATCAGACCATGATGTCCGATGAGGCGCGGCTGCAGACGGGCATGATGTAACGGCGGGAGAAGCGGACTGATGTCGGGAAATTGGGCGGACGCGGGACCCACGGCGGATTTGCCGGACGGCGAGAGCCGAGCCCTCCTCGTCGGTCGATGCGCCATCGCCGTGGCGCGCAGCGGTACGGATTTTTTTGCGGTGGCCGACCTCTGCACCCATGATGGCGCCGACTTGGCGGGGGGTGCGGTGGAGAATGGCCAGATCATCTGTCCCCGGCACGGGGCGCGATTCTGTCTGCGGACAGGCGCGGCATTGACGCCACCGGCGTACGAGGCGATCCCCGTCTATGAAACCAAGATCGCGGATGGACGGCTATGGGTTCGATCAGGGTAACCCTGATGCGCCACGGACAGGCGCAACCGGTGCAGAGCTGCCCGGAGGATTTCGAACGCGTGCTCACGCGTCGCGGCATCAGCGAGGCGCGTGAAATGGCCTCACGACTGGTGCGGCGGAGCCTGATTCCGGATCTCATCCTGGCGAGCCCGGCCGAGCGGACCTGGGCCACGGCAAGCATTGTCGCCGGCATCTGCGAACTCGACGCCAGCAAATTACAATGCGTCCGTGAACTGTATCTCGCGACGCCCGACACCGCATGGCGCTTGCTCACCCGCCGCGACTGGGAGTCCTTGCACGTGATGGTCTGCGGTCATAACCCGGGCTTGAGCCATATCGCGAGCCGCTTCGGTCCCTCGCCCGAACCGCGCGATCTGCCGACCGCGGGTGTCGCGTCGGCGTATTGGCCCCAGGGCGAGTGGCAGACGCTGGAACCCGAAACCGCCCTTGCAGTCGATCTGGATGACCCTGAAAACATGGACTATGAGGTCTGATCGCGTTGCAGCCGCAACAGCCGTCGCCGGTCACGCTTGTCCGGACGGGCATCGGGCCGCGGGCGCGACAGCTGCGCTAGCCGTTGCTGTTCCTTGAGTGCGGTGCGCCGCTGCGCGCTCGCGGGGGTTTCGAGGAAATGCGACTGGGCCTCGGTAGCGGGGCCGCGCCGCGGCGGCAGGCCGAGCACTTCGAACTCGGCGACGATGCCTTGAAGAGACAGGCTCAGGCGATCGCCGATGCGTACCCGGTGCGCAGGCTTCACCCGCTCCGCATTCAAGTGCACTTTGCCACCGGCGATGGCCGCGGTCGCGAGCGACCGCGTCTTGTAAAATCGGCAGTACCAGAGCCACTTATCGAGCCGGTTGCCGGCGCCGTCGTCATCTGTCATCGGCCGATAGATCCCCTGTCCCGCAGCATGGCCGCTATAATAACGCGATGGATGGACCTCGATGAACGCCGACCCCACGACCGCATCCCAGGCATTCCGCGACCGCTTGAACCGTGACACGCTGGCCTTGGAGGCCGACGGCCTGCTCAAGCGCGAACGTCTGATAGGCTCGGCTCAAGGCCCGGTGGTCACCCTCGCCGACGGACGCGAGATGGTGAACCTGTGCGCGAACAATTACTTGGGCCTCGCCAATCACCCGGCCGTCATCGAGGCCGCGCAACAGGCCTTGACCCGGTACGGGTACGGCGTCGCGTCGGTTCGCTTCATCTGCGGAACACAAAGCGTGCATCGGGCATTGGAAGAGCGCCTGAGCGCCTACTTGGGCTTCGATGACACCATCCTCTATTCCTCGTGCTTCGACGCCAACGGCGGGTTGTTCGAAACTCTGCTGGGCGAGGAGGACGCGGTCATCAGCGACTCGCTGAACCATGCCAGCATCATCGACGGTATCAGGCTTTGTAAGGCGCGGCGACTGCGCTATGCCAACAACGACCTGGACGAACTCGAACAGGCGTTGCGGGATTCAGCGGGTTCGCGGGTGCGGCTGATCGCCACGGACGGGGTCTTCTCCATGGACGGCTCCATCGCACGGCTGACGGAAATCTGCGCTCTGGCGGAGCGCCACGGTGCGCTCGTGATGGTGGACGACTCGCATGCAACCGGCTTCATCGGCGCGAGCGGCCGTGGCTCTCATGAATTGCGGGGCGTGATGGGACGCATAGACATCATGACCGGCACGTTGGGCAAGGCGCTCGGCGGCGCGAGCGGCGGCTACGTCGCGGCACGCAAGGAAATCGTCGCCTGGCTGCGGCAGCGCTCACGCCCCTATTTGTTTTCCAACAGCATTGCCCCACCCGTTGCCGCCGCCACGCTGCGGGTGCTCGATCTGCTCGAAAGCTCACCGGAACTGCGTGATCGCGTGCATCGCAACGCCCGCCATTTCCGTCGCGAGATGCAGTCCCTCGGCTACTCACTGCTGCCGGGCGAGCATCCGATCATCCCGATCATGCTGGGGGACGCACCGCTCGCGGTGCGCCTCGCAGAGCGGGTACAGGCCGAAGGCGTCTATGTCGTCGCTTTCGCCTTCCCGGTCGTACCGCAGGGCAAGGCTCGCATCCGAACCCAGATGAACGCGGCGCACACCCTGGAACAACTGGACCACGTCGTGCAGGCGTTCGGTCGCGCCGGGCGCGATCTCGGTATCATTCATTGAGGACAGGCATATGAAGGCGCTGGTCAAAGCACGTGCCGAGCCGGGCATCTGGATGCAGGACATTCCGGAGCCCACCATGGGCCACAACGACGTACTGATCAAAGTGAATCGTTCCGCCATTTGCGGCACGGACATGCATATCTACAATTGGGACGCCTGGGCCCAGAAGACCGTCCCGGTGCCGATGGCGGTGGGCCACGAATACGCGGGCGAAATCGTCGACCTGGGCAGCGAAGTGCGTGGCTTCGCCACGGGCGACCGGGTCTCGGGCGAGGGCCATATCACGTGCGGTTACTGCCGTAATTGCCGGGCCGGACGCCGGCACCTGTGCCGCAATACCGCGGGCGTCGGCGTCAACCGAGCCGGCTCCTTCGCGGAATATTTGACGATACCCGCCTCCAATGTATTCAAGCTGCCGTCGGCCATCGACGATGAAATCGCCTCCATCCTCGATCCCTTCGGCAATGCCACGCATACGGCCCTGGCATTCAACGTGGTCGGCGAGGATGTACTCATCACCGGCGCGGGGCCGATCGGCATCATGGCGGTCGCGATCGCGCGCCACTGCGGGGCCCGCCACGTGGTGGTGACCGACGTGAACGATTACCGTCTGGAACTGGCCGCTGCCATGGGCGCCTCGAAGGCGCTGAATGTGGCGCGCGAATCGCTCGACGATGCCATGCGGGAGTTGTCCATGGAAGAAGGCTTCGACGTCGGCTTCGAGATGTCGGGCAACGCGCTGGCGTTGCGCGAGATGCTGCGCACGATGAACCATGGCGGCTCGATCTCGATGCTCGGCATTCCGCCCGGCGAGACTGCGATCGATTGGAATCAGGTGATTTTCAAAGGATTGGTCATCAAGGGCATCTACGGGCGCGAAATGTTCGAAACCTGGTACAAGATGTCGAGCATGCTGCAGAGCGGTTTGGATGTCCGCCCGGTCATCACCCATCGCCTCGGCGTAAACGATTACCTCGAAGGCTTCGAGATCATGAACTCGGGCAGGTCGGGCAAGGTCATCCTGGACTGGGCGGCACTCTAGCGGCTGATCGGTACGGACAAGCGGATCGCCGTACCCGCGCCGGGACTGCTGTCGATGGCGAGATGACCCCCGAGTGAGCGCACGCGGTGGCGCATCAGATTGAAACCGATGCCCGCGCCAAAGCCGGCATCCGCCTCGAACCCCGGACCATCGTCCTGAATCATCATGTCGATCATCCCGTCCGCCAATTCCACGCGCAGTTGGATGGATCCGACCCGTTCCTGGCGGGTCGCATTGGCGACTGTTTCCTGCGCGATGCGGAACAGCGATTCGGTGATCGAGGGGGCCACCTCGGCGGCTTGATCGAAGCCCACGAACTCGAGCGTGACAGCGATGGGGGTGGCCGCCCGCGTGGACTTCGCCAGTCGCGTGAGGGCCGCCAGGAACCCCGGCAATCCCGGCTCGAGCGGTGACAGCCCACGCGCAATGCCCCGGGCGGTGCCCAAGGCCTTCACGGCCATCTCTTCGATGCCACGCAATTCAGCCACGATCTCGCCCCGTGAAGCCCGGCCGGCGCGGGTGGCCAGCGCGCGGGCGAACAGGGACAACGCGGTCAGCTCCTGACCCAAACCGTCGTGCAAATCCATGCCGAGCTGATGCCGCTCATGGGCCGCTCGTTCCAGCGCGCTGCGTTCCAGGATGCGCTGTTCGGTGACGTCCATCAGAATCGTCAGATACAAGCCACGAAACTCGCCGTCGAGATCCGTGACCATCGAGACGACCGTGCGGCGCGAGCCATCCTTGCATCGAATCGACACCTCGAGCGGCTCGAACGGCAGCCCCGCATTCAGTGCGAGTTCGTAGCGTCGAGTCCATGTCTGTTGAGCCCAGCGACGATAGCCCAGCGAGGGGTACGCCTTGCTCCACCACACCTCGCGAGTCGGGATATCCTCGATACAATATCCGAAGGTCTGTGTGAATGCCGGGTTCACGAGGTGGATCTCACCCTTGGGATCGATCAGCAGATAGGGGAGCGGGCTGTTCTCGATCAGCCTCCGGAAGCGCATGTCCTCATCACCGGTGCGCAGCACATAGATCCCGCACAGCTCGTCCGCGTGCATGCCGAACTCGAACGTCACGCCGCCCGGCGGGGAATCCCGAGCGATGCTGGCATAGACCGGCGGCGGCGACTCACCGGCCCAAGCGCGCTCGATGAATCGATCGATCGCGCCGACGGCGGCGCTCTGCACGAAGTCCCGAAGCAGCCTGCCTTCGGCCTCGCCCTTCGCAACTCCCAGGGCGGATGCTGCCGCGCCATTACAGGCGGTGAGCCGCCCGGCGCGATCGACGACGATGAAACCGATGTGAACACAGTGCGTGGGATCGGCGAGCAGCGCACCAACGGAAACGTCCATTCCGAACTCTATGGTGGAAACCCATGCCGAATAAATCGGGGTTTCCCTTACTCAAGTCTGATTCAACGGATGCCGCGCGGTTGCATGCACCAGCAATAGGCATACAGTCCCCGCGGGTCATTGAGTCGTGCGATCGCCCGTGCCTGTTGCAGAATGGGATCGAGCGCTCGCTCGAAGTCGCTGCGCGGCGGAACGATGCCCACCCGGCGTGCGAGCTCAACCGCTTGGGAACGCAGCTGCATCAGCAGTTCCTCCTTGATGCTAAGTTCAGGCTGGATGTAATCGACGTCGTAGTCGCTGCCGAGTTCGGCGAGCTTGGCGGCCGCATCGGTGGCGTCCTTCAGACCGCCCAAGTGATCGACCAAACCGATGCGCTCGGCATCGACTCCGGCCCACACCCGACCCTGCGCGATCTTGTCGACGTCCTCGACCGTCTTCTTGCGGCCATCGGCGACGCGCTGCAAAAATTCCGCATAGGCATGGTCCACGGACTCCTGCAGGATTTGCTTCGTGCCTGTGCCCAACGAGCGATCGAAGCGCATGTCCCCGGCCAGCGGCGTGGTGCCGAGGCCATCGACCTTCACGCCGAACTTCTCCAGCGTGTGTTCGAAAGTCGGCACGACAGAGAACACGCCGATCGAGCCGGTCAGTGTCGTCGGACTCGCGAAGATCTGATTGGCGGCCGCGGAAATGTAATATCCGCCGGAGGCCGCGTAGGTGCTCATCGACACCACCACGGGCTTGCCGACCTTACGCAGGGCCTGCACTTCGCGCAGGATCTGCTCGGATGCAAACATGCTGCCGCCCGGACTATCGACCCGCAATACCACCGATTTCACGCTGTTGTCGTAGCGCGCCTGACGCAGCAGGTCGGCGGTGCTTTCACCGCCGATCGTGCCCGGCGGTTGGTGACCATCCAGAATCTCGCCGGCGGCCACGACGATGCCCACATGGGCATCGGACTTCGACTTCAACATGTGATGATCGCGCATCGCTGACAGATACGCGCTGATCCCGATCGAGCTGAAGGAATGATCGTCCGGATCCTCGCCGACCAGGCCCTTCAGGTCCTCCGCGACCTGGCGCCGCGTCTTCAAGGCCGTGACCAGGCCTTTCTGCAAGGCGAGCCGGGCCGCATCGCCGTTCACCGCCGCCAGCGCCGCCGGTGCATCGGCGATGTAATCGTCGAGCGCATTCGCCGGCAGCGAACGCGCCCGGGTCACGTCCTGGCTGTAGGCCTTCCACAGCGCCGTGAGCCAGACGGAACTTTCCTCCCGTTCCGTCGGCGCCATGTCGCTGCGCGAGTATTCGTCGGTGTAGCTCTTGAAGGTGCCGGCGCGGAACACGTTGACGTCCACGCCCAATTTGTCGATGGCATCCTTCAAGAACATGCGGTAATAGCTGAAGCCATCGACATAGACGAGGCCGAAGGGATCGAGGTAGACCTCACCGGCCTGCGCCGCGAGATAGTACTGAGTCTGGTCGAGCGAATCGGCGGCCACCACCACGCGCTTGCCCGCGGCTCGGAAGTCGCGTAACGCGGCGCCGATCTCCTGCAGCTTCGACAACCCTGAGGGGCTCAAACTGCCGAGGTCGAGCACGATCAGCTTGATGCGTGAATCGTTCTTCGCGAAGCCGATGGCGTCAATGACATCCCTGAGAAGAGTCTCGGGAGAGGGACCACCCGAGGCCTCACCGACCGCGCGGCGCACCGGATCGATCGAGAGCTGCTCGACCAACTCCCCCTCCGGCGCGAGGACGAGAGCCGCTGAGCGGGGCACGGTGGGAACGGAGGAATGAAGTGCGGCCAGTACGAAGCCGAAGATCACCAGCAGCAGGATCAAAGAAAGAAACTTACGGATTCCCTCCAGCGCCATCCACACCACGCCGAAGAATCCCGCCAAAGCCGACCCGACACTCATTCGATGCCTCCCGGTCGGCCGGCGGAGTCTGACCCTACGGACCGCCCGATTAGATTTTCTCGTCGATGCGCGCCGCCTTACCGGACAACTCGCGCAGGTAATATAGCTTGGCGCGGCGCACGGCACCGCGGCGTTTCACGCTGACCTCGCTGATGGACGGACTATGCGTCTGAAACACGCGCTCCACGCCCTCACCGTGCGAGATCTTGCGCACGGTGAACGATGAATTGAGGCCCCGGTTCTTCTTCGCGATGACCACGCCCTCGTAGGCCTGGACACGCTCTCGATCACCCTCCACGACTTTGACCTGCACGACCACGGTGTCGCCGGGATTGAAATCCGGAAAAGTCCGCGTGGCGCGCTCGCCGTTCAATGCCTGGATGATCTTGTTCATTGCAATATCCTCATCAGTGACTACGCGAGCGCTCAACCGCGCCCGGCCTTGAATTCTTCCAACAATTCCCGTTCCTCGGCATTCATGCCGCGCCGCTCCAGCAACGCCGGACGACGCAACCAGGTGCGCCCCAGCGCCTGCATCCGGCGCCAGCGCTCGATCGCTGCGTGATCGCCCGACGACAGCACCGCCGGCACGTCCCGACCGTCCAGCGACACCGGCCGCGTGTAATGCGGCCAATCCACCAGCCCGGCGGTGAACGATTCCTGTACCGCCGACAGAGCGCTGCCCAACACGCCGGGCAACAACCGACCGATCGCATCGATGACCATCAGTGCCGGCAACTCTCCGCCCGACACGACAAAGTCACCCAGCGACCAGACCTCGTCGATATCCGCGTCGATGAACCGCTCATCGACGCCCTCATAGCGGCCGGCCACCAGGATCAATCCCGGCCACTCGGACGCCTCGCGTGCCAGGGCCTGATCGAAAATTCGCCCATCCGCACCCAAATAGACGCGCCGGGACCCGGCGGGTGCCGCCGCCACCGCCTCCTGCAAGGCCCCGCGCAGCGGCTCGACCTTCATCACCATGCCCGGACCACCGCCATAAGGGCGGTCATCGACGGTTCGATGCACGTCGGTCGTGTGCTCGCGGGGATCGAAGCAAGCGACTTCGAGAAGACCCCGCTCGAGCGCGCGCCCGATCACGCCATGCCGCAACGCATCGCGCAGCATGTCAGGAAACAAGGACACCACGGCGATGCGCATCGATTCGTGCGCGAGCGGATCACCCGCCGGCCGCCGCCTCCCAGTCGACAATCACCCGCCGCGCCGCCAGTTCCACCCGCTTCAGATGCAGCGGCACCGCCGGTATCCAATATTCGCTCGCGCCCCGCACGACCATCAGCACCTGGGCCGGCGTCTCGACGAAGTGCTGAACCACGCCGAGGTCTTGCCCCGCCACGTTCACCACCGCACAGCCGATCAGATCGGCCCGATAAAATTCCTTGTCATCACGCCGCGGCAGCTCACTGCGCGGCACGCAAACCGACGCACCGCGCAACGCCTGCGCCTGATCCCGGTCGTTCACGCCGACCAGCTTCGCGGTGAGCTGCCCCGCGCTCTTACCGCGCGCCTCGACCGTGTAATCCGTCCACGCGCCGCCCCGACCGAGCGACAGCCGCCGGTGCTGCCATAATCGATCGGGTGGATCCGTGAACGAGCGCAGCTTGACCCAGCCGCGGACGCCGAAAGGGGCGCCGATCACTCCGATTTCGATGAGCGAGGAAGCGTCGCCGCTCATCGCCCCGCCTTCTATCGGGCCCTCAGGCGGCCTGTTTACGAAATGACGTCAGCAAGAACTTCACGCGATCCGACATATGCGCGCCCTGGCCCAGCCAATGCTCGATGCGCGCCACATTCAAGCGCAACTTCACCTCGGCACCTCGGGCCACGGGGTTGAAGAGTCCGACGCTCTCCAGGCTAGTACCACCCTGGCGCTTGCGGCTGTCGGTCACGACAACATGGTAGAACGGGGTCTTCTTGCCGCCGCGTCGAGTCAAACGGATCGTCACCATCGTAAATTCACCTGAAGGCTACCTAGCCGCTTAGTCTAATGAATACACTGCCTCAAGAGCAAGCCGCTAGCGTCCGAAACCCGGCGGCATCCTCCCACCCATGCCGCGCAGCATGTTCTTGAGCATCCCGCCCTTGGCGAGCTTTTTCATGGTTTTTTGCATTTGGTCAAATTGTTTCAACAGGCGATTCACCTCGGGCAGCGGCACCCCGGAACCTGCTGCAATGCGACGTTTACGCGATCCATCGATCATTTCCGGCCGGCGCCGTTC
>Ga0116226_10000834_pt1 | contig 26695 bp, 15 predicted proteins | sample S1TSphfallax_FD_89692 | JGI IMG/M metagenome (GOLD analysis project Ga0116226, IMG submission 89692) | Host-associated microbial communities from peat moss isolated from Minnesota, USA - S1T2_Fa - Sphagnum fallax MG | ecosystem: Host-associated > Plants > Peat moss > Unclassified | place: USA... | reverse complement strand
GTGGAATCGCCGTCGCTCAACGGATAAAAGGTACTCCGGGGATAACAGGCTTATCGCCACCAAGAGTTCATATCGACGTGGCGGTTTGGCACCTCGATGTCGACTCATCGCATCCTGGGGCTGAAGAAGGTCCCAAGGGTTTGGCTGTTCGCCAATTAAAGCGGTACGCGAGTTGGGTTCAAAACGTCGTGAGACAGTTTGGTCCCTATCTTTTGTGGGCGCAGGATACTTGAGAGGAGCTGCTCCTAGTACGAGAGGACCGGAGTGGACGAACCAATGGTGAGCCAGTTGTTCTGCCAAGGGCATTGCTGGGTAGCTATGTTCGGAAAGGATAAGCGTTGAAAGCATATAAACGCCAAGCCTCCCTCAAGATAAGGTATCCCTATGAGACTCCATATAGACGATGTGGTAGATAGGTTGGGTGTGTAAGCGCAGCAATGCGTTTAGCTTACCAATACTAATCAGTCCATAGGCTTGACCACCTTTTTTTTACTGAAAGGATGAGACATCCCCTTCAGCACATTTAAATGTGGTCGCAAATAATGAATCAAGCACATGCGTGAAGAGAGTCTTCAAGCGTTGATTTTTATGAGTGATTGTGATAGCACAAGGTTAATCAGATTTTCAGATTTTTCGATATGACTTTTGCTTGGTGATAGTAGAGAAGGGGAAATACCTGATCCCATTCCGAACTCAGAAGTCAAGCCCTTCATCGCCGATGGTACTGCACACAAGAGTGTGGAAGAGTAGGTCATTGCCAAGCTTTTTCTTTCCCCCTGCAAAGCATAGAAGTTTTGCAGGGCTCCTTTCTTAGTTTTAACAATTTCACAAATAGGAAAAAGCTTAGTTCTTAATCCTTAGGAGATAATAGGAGATAATCTGACGGGTGATTTATGATATGAATTCTCAGCATTGTGGTTGTAGAGAAGATACGGATCGATTTAATAGTATTCTCTTTTCAGGTGCTGGTTTCTTCTTCGTCTCATTAGTTAGATTGCATATCAAGATCTGATGAATCACTTCTTAACATGACTAAAGCAGTCTCTGTTATTTTCCCTCTATCCCTGGCAGTAGCACTTCTCGCAAGAGAAATCTTGAATAGATTAGGTTATAGATTAGGTTTAGGTTTTGGAACAAATCCCGTATGGCGTAAGCGTATTGTTTTAATCATTACTCCTTTGATATCAATGATATCAATCCCACGAGGATCTGTTATGGCAGTCCAGCTAGGGTTGACAGCATCAATATCTACTGGTATTATGGCTTCCTTAAGGGCTTTAAGCATATTGATATATTTATCAATTATACCGCTTGCTTGTAATTCAAAAAGATTTTGTCCATTGTATTTATTATCTGATAAGATTCTGATAAGATTTTGATAAGATGTGGACATTAGCATAAATCTGAATTCACGAATTCACGCTTTTATAGCATGCTTGAAAAGGATTAGCGTTGGAAACATGTCAATGCCAACCCTTAATCAATTACAGCTTTAAGGATATTGACATACTTATCAATTATACCCGTTGCTTGTCATTCAAAACGATTTTGTCTATTATATTTATTATTTGATTTGATAAGATCTGGACATTAGCATAAATTTCAATTCATAAATTCACGCTTGGAGAGCATGTTCGGAAAGATATCGCTATTGAGATTGAAGTTAATGAGGTTTTTCAGCATCGTTCAAACTTAGGTCACGCTTGCGACAGATAATCTTATTCGCACCGATAGCTAGAGGCTATTGGTTAGTTGCAATCAAACTAGCTTAGCACTTTCACTTGTGACTTAACTTTAAACCATACCGGTTTTTCGATATGGCTTTTGCTTAGTGATATTAGAGCTTTAGAGTGGGTGATATTAGAGGGTGTAAAGAACCTTTGCTTCGAAAGACGACCTGAAACGATAGAGGCTTGGATAGACTTATCCATGTTCTCAATGATGTCTAATAGGCTTGAAAGCCTTGAAAAGAATAATAAAAAACACGCTGAGAGGGCTGCTTGAATATTTTCAAACACCCTGTTTGAGAAGGGAAAATAAGGGAAAATACTTGATCCGATCCTGAACTCAGAAATCTAGCGCTTCATCGCCGATAGGACTATACACAAGAGTATGGGACGGTAGATCGTGGCTAAGCTTTTTATTCGCCCCGTCAAGCATGAGGCTTTGCGGGGCTTTTTTTGGCATCGTTCAAACTTGGGTAACAGTCATATCATAGCTGCGGGGATCCCTCCCACTTGCTTTGCTCCTGACCCATAGCTTCACGCTGTAGGATCGTCGCAAATCAAGCGATTTGAATCCTCTCTCCTACTGATAGTCAGTCATGTTTAAACCATGCCCTTTTTTTTGCAACTTGGTAACGAGGTAGGACAATGGAAAAAGGATCTCTTCAAATACATAGTGAAAATATTTTGCCCATTATCAAAAAATGGCTTTATTCCGATCGGGATATTTTTGTTCGCGAACTCATTTCAAATGCTTGTGATGCCATTCATAAGACCAGAATTTTGCGCGATAGAGGGGAAACGGATGTTAAAGATGAGGATTTTCGGATTGATGTTCAAATTGATCAAGGGGCTCGTACCCTAACATTCCTTGACAACGGTGTAGGAATGGATGCGGAGGAGGTGAAGAATTATATTGCTCAAATCGCTTTTTCAGGCGCAGAGGAATTTTTGAGCAAGTACACCTCGAGTCGTGAACAAGATCAAATCATTGGCCATTTTGGCCTTGGCTTTTACTCAGCCTACATGGTGGCCGATTTTGTTGAAATCAATACCCTTTCTTATAAAGCTGGATCTGAACCTGTCTTTTGGCGCTGCGATGGATCTTCCGAATATGACATTGGGCTAGGTGTGAGAGCCTCGCGGGGAACGGAGATCAAGTTATTTGTTGGAAAAGAGCATGACGAATGCTTGAATGCCCATGATGTCGAAAAAGTGTTGCGTCGTTATTGTTCTTTTCTTCCTTATCCAATTTACCTCAATGGCAAGCGAATCAATGAACAAGCCCCTCTTTGGATCAAACCCCCTTCAGATTGCACACAGGAGGATTATCTCCAGTTTTATCGTTATTTGTATCCCATGGATGAACACCCTCTCTTTTGGATTCATCTCAATGTCGATTATCCCTTTACCTTAAAGGGAATTCTTTATTTTCCGAAAATTCGGAAAGATATTGATTTAAATAAAAGCAGCATTAACCTGTATTGTAATCGCGTGTTTGTATCTGATGATTGTAGAGATCTGATTCCCAACTACTTGATGATGCTCAAAGGGATGATTGACAGCCCAGATATTCCTCTAAATGTTTCGCGTAGTGCTCTTCAGACAGATCGGACTGTTCGTCAATTAGCCGGCCACGTCTCCAAGAAAGTCATAGATAGCTTATCGAACCTTTACAAGACCGATCGGGAGCGCTTTTTGAAAGCATGGCAAGATGTTTCGCCTGTCGTGAAATTAGGGATTTTAGAAGATGATAAGTTTTATGAAAGGGCAAAAGAATTCCTCGTGTGGAGAAACACCGGCCAAGAATGGACAACGATTCCAGACTACTTGGAACGTCACCGAGAAAAGGCGAAGGGAAAAGTCTTTTATACCGTTGACGAAAAGCATGCAGGCCATCTTTTACAAATTTATCGCGATCGTGGCATTGAAATCCTTTGTGCGGATAGCCCGCTTGATCCCTATCTCATGCATTTTTTAGAAGAGAAGATGCGTCCCCTTTCTTTTCAGCGGATTGATGCTGAAGTGCATGAGCATCTTGTTGATAAAGGACGTGAGAAAATCATTCTTGATGCCCAGGGAAAAACCGATGCGGTTAAGCTAGCTGAATTTGTCCGCTCTCAATTGACTCACGAAAATATTGACGTAGAAGCGAAGAGCTTAGCGACCAATGCCTTGCCTGGATTTGTCCTCATCGACGAAAAACAGCGTCGCATGCGCGATTATCTCATGCGCCTCTCTCCTGAAGAACGGGACAAACAACTCCCCTTTTTCAGCAAGAAAACATTTGTTGTGAATACAAATAATCCTTTGATAGAAGCGGTTTGGAAACTTGATCGGGCTAAACCAGAACTAGCCAAGGAACTCATGCTGCAAATTTATGAATTGGCGCTCCTTTCTCAGAGGGAAATGGTTCCTCAAGCGTTTCACGAATTTGCCAGTCGTAGCCACCACATTTTAGAAGTTCTGACAACAGAAATTTTAAAATCTCCGTAATGTATGTTTCGTTTGTTTTCAATTTTATCCTTTGTCCTATACTCTCTGTGTTTGCTCTCTTGTGAATCGAGTCTAGCGCAAAAGACAATTTATCTCACCTGGCAGCACAGTCCTTTAACGACCATGACGATTCAATGGATCAGCTCTTTCGAAGAAAAGCAAAGTCTCGTCACTTATCGATCTTGCCAAGCAGAGGGAACCTGGTTGAACGCGATGGGAGAGGCGCTGCCCTTTCCGCAGGCCTCTCAATATCTCATTCATCGCGTAGAGCTGCAGAATCTCAGTCCAAAGACAGAATATCTCTTTAAACTCCTCCCCTACAAGGAGGAGTATCACTTTACGACTGCGCCTTCTCATCTGGAGAAAGAGCTTCACTTTGTCGTAGGAGGAGATATGTATCATGATGAGATTGAAATTGTTACTAAAATCTGTCAAAAGGCAGCGGCAACAAACCCAACGTTTGCCTTAGTCGGAGGCGATATTGCTTATGCAGTGCGATCTCCTATACAAGAGATAGAACGTTGGGTGGATTGGGTCAAGATGTGGCACGCTACGATGGTTTCCCCCGAAGGTCGATTAATTCCCGTCATTCCGGCGATTGGAAATCACGATGTTGTAGGCCAATTTGATCAAACTCCGGCTCAAGCTGCTGTCTTTAGCACCCTTTTCCCGATGCCGGGGGAGCGCATTTATAACGTCCTGGATTTTGATTCTTATCTTAGCGTTTTCATTTTGGACTCAGGCCATGCAAATCCCATTGCTGGGCAACAAACAAACTGGCTTAAAGCGTCTCTTGAGCAGCGCCGTCATGTCATACATCGTTTGGCTCTTTACCATGTTCCTGCTTACCCGTCTGTTCGGGATTTTCAAAACGGCTATAGTACGACCATTCGCTACTTTTGGGTTCCTCTCTTTGAAAGAGAAGGGATACAAGTCGCCTTTGAGCATCATGACCATACCTATAAGAGAACCCATCCCCTATTAAATCATAGGATTGATCCCCAAGGAGTGCTCTATCTGGGGGATGGAAGCTGGGGAGCTAAGCCAAGAGCTTGTTCTGAAGATCGCCCCTATCTTGCCAAATGTCTTTCCATTCGACACTTTATTGCTGTGACTCTTTCTCCTTCTCAACAACGTTTTAGATGCGTCAATGAGGAAGGACAGGTCTTAGATGAATATGTTCAATCGATCAATAGGAGCTCTCTAAAAGTAGCGCCCAACGTTGACTCGCCTAAGCCTAACTAACGGCTTAGCGAATGTGCGATATAAGGTTGTTAAAAATGGAGGAACACACTCCGACGTCTGACTTCCGCGTGTCTATGGATGTTCAAGAAAAATTAGCAATTCCCACCGTAGATTTTTATAGTCTCAAACAGCACTGATAAGCTATGGTAAAAAAATCTGTTCTTAAATTTTTTTAGACAAACTCGTTTAGTAATTTTTTTAAGCTCTCTCTAAAAAATAGCATACCTTTTCTCATACGATTCAAGACGAACTAAATAAATCAAATCCAGTGCAGGGAGCGATTAAAAATGTCAAACAAGAAGAAGATTCATCTCTTAGAAAAGAAGCCTGGGTAAAATGGTTTCTTAGTATTATAAGAAACAAGTTCCTAAAAGTGACCAACGTAGGGAAAAATAGAAAGAGACTGGCGGGAATTGCTGAGAGAATCTGAAATTGTTTGCGTACTGGACAGTAAGCTGGACAAATCTACACAATTTCTGTAGATTTTGCACCATGAAAGTAGACATTAGAAAAGCTGCGCAAGAATTAGGTGTAGTACAAGAAACTCTGAGAAGATAGGAACGGCTCGGAAAAAAAGGAACAGACAGCGATTTTAGACATCTAACATATTGTCAACGAACCCCTCCCTAAAGGAAGGCGCTTGTACAAACAAGCCCGACGTTGACCCGCCTAAGCTCTAAGTTTGACTGTCAATTTCTGATTTTTGTCAAAAAAAAATCTAAAAAACACAACAATAGGGTCGGCGCTTGTCGTGACTGAAGTCGCCGATGCCGTCAATTCTACGATTTGATGAGGCTTCAGTTGATGCGTCAATTTCAAGCTTGTTTATGGCTCTTTTGGTGGATTTTATTTTCTCCGCTTGAGACAAGAGGGGAGTTATTATCCCCCGAAATGGGAACTCTTATTGTAACTTATCAGATAGACCAAGGGGGAGAGCGACTTAACCGCATTCATTTTTGGTTGATCAATGATCGACAAGAGCGCACCCTTTATCCGAAAAAAAATGAGTTTGTCTCGAATAGCCATACTCCGAATGGAAGAACAGTGGTGATCACTCACCTCCCTGCTGGCGATTATCGGATTGAATTCCTCATTCCGAATACTGATCACCTTTTTGAAGAGATTCTTCCGCGCTATGTCATTCTTGTGGCGGGAACATTTGTCAAAATCGATCAAGTGATTCGATTACGTTCTGCGTCATTTGCACTCCGCTCGCTGAGTCGATCAGCTTTCATTCTTCTCAATCATCCAAGCCCCATTCTTCCGACGAACAATCCCTTTCCCCCCTTTCTTGTGGCTAAATCTTACCCATTCGTTTCGCCTCCTGATGCCGTGTCCACGACCCTAACAGTGAATGAAGGCGAACAGATCCCTATCGAAATCACGTCTCAACCAGCTGATATATTTTTAGCGATTCCTCATAAAGAAGTTCCTCCTAAAGAGATTCCTCCTGGGATGGTGATTGTTGGAGACCCTTTTTTAGTTTCGCGAAACAATGCACATTCAAGTATAGAGATTGCGCCATTTTCAATTGCCGTTTATCAAGTGACCAATGCCGAATATGCTGATTGGCTCAATCAAGCCTTTGAGACCCAAAAAGTGGGATTAGGGGATCGACCGGGTCATATTTTGAATCCAGAAGGACAACTCCTTTGCAAAACCTTTGATGCGCATCTTCTCTCGCAGTTAACGACCCAAAAGCATGGGAGGAAGACAGTTGTAAGTCCAATTCCTGGGAAAGAAAATTATCCCATGATTCTGGTGACTTGGCAGGGAGCCCAAGCGTATTGCCAGGATAAGGGCTATCGCCTCCCTACAGAAGCTGAATGGGAAAAGGCGGCAGGAGCTTCTATTCCGCAACAATATAAAAAACCCAGACAATTTAAATATGGATTTCAACAAGACACCATTGATCGTACGTGGGCAAATTATCGCGATTCTGGAAACTCTTTTAGCTCCTCTTGCGTGCTAACAACCCCTGTAGGGTTTTACAACGGCATTCATACTTTACCTTTGAGCGTTGAAGATCAAACTCTTCTGCAAACGCATGACGCCAAAAGCCCAGTAGGCGCTTATGACATGAGCGGAAATGTATGGGAATGGGTAGGAAACAACGATGAAGCAAAGAACATGACTTTTCTCTACAAAATCGCCAAAGGAGGTTGTTATGATAGCAGCCCTGAAGAAGTCGCGGTCTCTGAACGTTTAGTTTGCCCCGTCGATGAGTGCAGTATTTATATAGGTTTTCGAGCTGCTAAGTCAACGACCCTTCCCTAAAGAAAGGGGCCTGCTTTACGTTAAACTTAGAACGACGCTTAGACCTGCTCAATATGGGCAACTTATCCAGGTCTAATTCTTGAGGAATGGGTTTATTTAGATCGCTGGTTTCTTTACTTTTTTTCTATCATTCAATAGTCAGATTTGCTACACTTTATTAACCAGGAAAAGGAACCCGAGACATATTTCAAGATATCGCACCGTCTTGTTTTCTATATACACAGAACTCGCGTTCAAGAGGGTTCACTTTTTTTGAGTGTATATTTTTAAACCTGCCATTCATCGCTAGACTAAACATCTAACGGTCTCTTGGCTTAACAAAAATAAAAAGGGATGTTATGAATGTTTTTCTGGGCTTTCGTACCCAATTTTCTACTAATTTTTCGCCATTTTCTGCTCCTAGCCTCAAGAGTAAGGAATACCTAATAAATGCGCTTGCCATTGCTATTTTGCTCTATGCAACTTATTATATCATTGATCGTTTATCGGGTTGGTTTGCTTCGGGTATTCCTGTCTCTCAAAAGGGGAATTCTCCGGTCATTCCACAAAAAAAAGTTGAGCAACCTCAAAAACAGGCTGTTGTGCCTCAACCTCAGAAGACGACTCCTCCAGTCGCTCCTCATCAAAATATTTTACCTACACCAGAAATTGTTGTTAACTTTCAGGATCTTGTAAATAGGTCTGATCAATTCGCTACTCGCCTTCTTAATGGCATGCCAACTCAAAATAACCTAATCAAGAATTTTGCAACAAATAGCCTCCTTCAGGATGAAGTGGTCAAGCATGCAAGAGAAACCCGTCCAGTTTTGCCTGCTCGAGTGTGGTTGTTTATTCATTCCTTCCTTGATTATAAGAGGAAGTATGGCACTCCAAAGGAACAAGCGCTTTATAAGGACATGACGAGAGATGCCTTTGTTAATCGGTTAATTTCCGCCCGTCCCCTGACATTTTTCATGAAGAATGACAGTTATTTATTGCGTGATGGATTCACTCAAGGGTGTGACAATGATGCATTTAAGCGAATTGGAATTGATAAAGAAGAGAAGGGGATCTCCTTGGATGACTATCAATCTTACTTCGAGATGCAATTCTCTGCCTTCTTATCGGTTTTTGTTCCTACTCATTTTATTAATAGTGGTGATAGATACAATCAGGGCAATATTGGTAATGCTGAAACTTATGAACCGAAAGGAATTTATGTCGGGTTGGTGGGAGCGCGATTTGAACGAGAGGATGTGATGGAGTCAGAACATATGTTGATTACGCCGCAAAAAAACACGGCTGAGCAGGGATATGGAATCTCAGCTGATCCTAATAACCCAAAAACGATTGAGTTGCGTTTATGGGCTGAAATGTATGGCAGTTGTGTAAAAGGAACGTGTACTTTTCCTGAATATCGGGAGGTTGAGGAAGATCTGGAAAGGAATGATCCCGATGCAATAGCCCGTTTTTTAAAGGTGAAAGGGGACGTGTATCTTGATACTTTTGTGTATCGAGAGCGTTTAAGATTAGTCATTGAAAGCTTTCTTCTCGAAGCCAATGAGTGTGCTGGCCGAAAAGGTCAGCTTGCTTATCTTCATCTTGTAGGTTTAGGACTCGGGGTATGGCAAGTCGATAAAAAACAAGAGGAGATCATGTTGCAGGTCTATGCTGATCTACTGCAACAGCACTCGTTAAAGAATATTTCTGATCTCAATTTCTCATGGTTTAAGAATCACAGCTGTGGGCCAGCGAACAATGGGGATACACTGAGTGATCGTGATGGCCACCCGATTAAGATTCATTTTTCAAAGCGGAATCCTGCCGATAAGCTAAAGGGTGACGATGAAGGGAAATTACTCATTGCACAATATGCTTGGGATTCGAATGCATATCCAGGCAATGAATATTGGCAAGGGCTATTGAGTGCTTCTGGAGATCCGGCAGCTGCCTGCTGTTCTACGATTCCAGAGTTGCAAAATCCTGAGATTAACCCTTATTTAGATGCTAAAAATTTGATTCATCCGCAATTTTTTTTGCATAATGTATCTGATGAGCAGATGATGCTGATTCTTAGAGATGATCTAAAGGCTCACGCTCCAAGTGCAAGAAAAAGTATTGCATTTGAGGATGCTAAAGGTGAGAAATATTATGCGTGGTACAATCTCAATCATTCATTAATGAGTATTCAAGCTGAGAAACATTTTGAAGAAATGTCTAATGACTGTAAGTGGAATGTTAAGGTCGATGATAACGGACGGATCATTTCAGTCCACATGAATGGAAGTCCTATTGCTGAAACACAACATTCACTAGAAAGAAATCGCTTGTTTTTGGCCTTATTTTCTTCTCGATACTTGAGTCAATAGTCACGGGATGATAATAGTTTGGATTCCCCCTCCTTCACTGGGGGAATCTGAAGATTGTCTCGAGCCGTTCAAAATCCCTTTTCTTCAAGTTTTGGATATTCCTTAATTTCAATTCTCAAAAAGTGGAATTTCCGTTGTTTTGCATGGAGGGAAATCTGAAATGCTTTGAGAGGAGAGGGGGTTGCATTGAAATTCGCAAGGGAGGCTCTTACCTGCCGTGACCTCGCCCCGAAAGGCTAAAGTCACTGTTGCTCTTTGGGAAGAGATGGCTTCATTCGATGGCATTTTGTCTGGGCTCCACTCCAAAAATCCTCTTTTTTCCCAGGGAGACAAGAACTTCGCCAACAACTTTCCTCGATCTGTTCACGGCTGCTGTCTTTTTGCTTAAGCAAAGAATTTGATCGACTTTTCCAGGATCTTTTAAAAAGGCTTGAAGAGTCAGCTTTCCCTTTTTTTAATGGCAGCTTTGGCAGCAGATCACGAGAGGGCTCACGCGATCCGTTCCTCCCAAACTTTTGGGGAGAATAGGGTCGATTTCAAGTCGGACATCAGTTGCTCCATAATAGGCGCTTTTCCATTTTTCGAGGAGATATTCTCTCACGTCGTCTCCTTTACGGTGACCTGCACTTGATTTAGCCCAGTCAGGGTCTCCTCGCCCATGTGATGGAGAGCTTTAGTATGCAAGCGGCACTGGCTTAACCCGTAGACCCTTTTAACCCCTTGCCGTCGAGCGTGGGGCTCGAGAAGTACCCTACGGGTCCTATGGTTTCGATTCTCAGGGACCCCTGAGTTAAACTTAGGGCCTAGACGGGTCAACGTCGGGCTTATTTGCATAAGCCCCTCCCTTTAGGGGGGGGTCGTTGACAAGTTTTCTTCCATGAAAGCCAAAATCGCCTCCCTTGTTTGATCCAGATGCTCGTCTTGATGAGCAGCTGAAATAAACCAGGCTTCGTGTGGCGAGGGAGGAATATAAATTCCCTGATCAAACATCGAACGAAAAAAGGAGGCAAATCGCTGATGATCCACTTCCATCGCTTCTTCTAAATTCCGGACTTCTCTTTTCCCAAAGAAGAGGGTAAACATGGAACCTACCTCCTGAATGCAGGCATTCCAGTTTTTCCTCTTTATTTGCTCTTTAATTGCACTTAAAAGGCGGTCAGTTTTCTTCTGTAGCTCCTCGTAGAACCCAGGACGTTGCAAAAGGCGTAAGCTTTGCAACCCCGCTTCCATGGCAACAGGATTGCCCGATAGGGTTCCTGCCTGGTACACGGGTCCGAGAGGTGCCAAACAATCCATGATTTCCTTCCGACCCCCTAAGGCCGCTGCAGGAAAGCCCCCTCCAATGATTTTGCCAAAACAGGTCAAATCGGGCCTGATGGAGTAAAGTTGTTGAGCCCCTTTTGCATGGACCCGGAAACCTGTCATGACCTCATCAAAAATCAAAAGGGCGCCGATGGCCTCCGTCTGTTTTCTCAGGAATTGAATAAAAGAGGTATTGCCTGGGATCACTCCCATATTTCCCGTGATAGGCTCTAAAATTACAGCTGCGATCCGTTTTCGATCCTCGGGATGGGAAAAGAGTTTTTCGCATGCCTCAATCGCATTATATGGCAAGCTCACCGTTTGTTTAACAATTTCTTGAGGTATCCCGGCAGAAGAGGCGGAGGGAGAGACTTCTAATACCCCAGAACCTGCCTGAACCAAAAAGAAATCAGCATGTCCATGATAGTTACCGCTAAATTTCACAATCAGTTCTCGTTTCGTAAATCCTCTTGCTAAACGGGCTGCTGTCATGGTTGCTTCTGTTCCAGAAGAGACAAAGCGAATGTTTTCAACGGATGTGACCAGGCGAATCACTTCTCCGGCAAGCTCCCCTTCTAGAGCAGTGGTGATGCCAAAACTCGTCCCCTTTTCTAGTCTTTTTTGCACCGCCTCGACAATAACGGGATGGGCGTGACCATGAATCAAAGCACCCCAGGAACCGCAATAATCAATATAGTTATATCCATCAACATCAACAACAATATCGCCATGCGCATGATCTGCGACCAGAGGGACTTGTCCCATCCTTTTGCATGAGCGAACCGGAGAATTGACCCCACCAGGAATCAATTGACACATTTGCTCGTAAATTTTTTGACTCTGGGGACGTGGCTTCATAGAATTGACGGTGCCGAAACCCGCGACTTCAGTCGCGGGAAGCGCCGACCCTGTTATTGTGTTTTTTAGATTTTTTTTGACAAAAATCACAAATTGACAGCGCAGAGGCCCCTGCCTTCAGGCGTGGGAGGAAACGAGACTCCTGTTGAAATTTTTGCTTCCTGGATCGATCTGAAGGGAGAGATCCTAACACACTCCTCCCTCACCCTCTAGTAAAATCAGTGTGAAAGGGGGCTACTTGCCGTAGAATGCGGGGTTGGAGAAACCCCCACGGGACGCTCCTAACGTAGCCCTCAGTTAAACTTAGGGCTTAGGCTGGTCAATTTTTGCACAAGCCTCTCCCTTGAGTGAGGGGTCGTTGACAAGTGCCTATGAGATATTCTTTCCTTGCATATTGGCTAGCAAACAGTTAGTATATACCCATTCGACTTCAAGAAGCGGATTTTGACAAAGCGAAAGTTCTCGCGATTCGAGGATCAAACGCCTCCATATTGTCAATATAAGGGCATTTTTTATCATCGAAGCCTGAGGCTTTGGCTAAGCTGAAATTTAATTTTCGAAGTGGAATAAGCATAGCTTCCTTCTGTTTGTGTTCCTATGAAGCCCTCTCTATTTATCCATGAAAACAGGTCTCTTTAGCTTTGCGAAGGGTGCACACATAAAAAAACAGAGCTAAGAAGCAAAACAAAGTTCCATCATCGAGTTAAAGCGAATGGACACGAGCAATTTGCAACCCGTTTTGATGACTTACAAGCGGTTCAAAAATGGGCCTTACTTTAATAGAATCATTTTTATTTGTATAGTGTTTTTTCTCCCTTGCCTGTCCCAATTGTGGTCGTATGAAGTGATTTTTAAAGGAGTTGAAAATCAAGAACTATTACAACTTGTCCAGTTTGCCTCTCAGCTAGAGAAATTAAAAAATTCTCCTCCTGCCACTCTATTGGGCCTGAAACGTCGCGCGGAAGGAGATCGGGCAAATATTGTCCAGGCACTGCATAGTCAAGCCTATTATGACGCCCAGGTTGATTTTTCCCTTTCCCCTCGCGGTTCAACCCTCACTGTGAACATCCAACCCGGTCCTGTTTATCCTTTTGCAGCTTTTCGTATTCGGTACTTACAACAGGGAGAGGAGATCTCTGAAAACAGGCTACCCTCTCCTATTTCCTTGAAAGATCTTAACGTGGAATTAGGAGCGCCCGCTTTGCCAGAAACAATTCTATGTGCTGAAGAGGCCTTACTGCATCAACTTAATTTGCAAGGATTTGCCTTCGCCTCAATCAAAAAACGGGACGCCTTTGCTGACCAAAAAGGAAAAAATGTGATCGTGTGGCTTCTGGTTGAAATAGGACCATTAACTTCCTTTGGTCCACTTATTATCAATGGATTAGAACGCGTTAAGGAGAGTTTTTTTTATAAAAAACTTCGCTGGTGTGAAGGAGATCTTTATGATCCCAATAAGGTAGAAAAAACACAGGAGGTGCTAGAATTTTCCGCTCTTTTCCGCTCTGTCAACATTATCCATGCTGAAGAGCCTATTGAGGGGAATTTGGCAGCCATGGAAATCTCCGTTTTGGAGGGGAAACAACGGAGCATAGGATGTGGTCTCAATTACATGACCTCTTTAGGAGCTGGTCTTTCAGGGGAATGGGAAGACCGCAATATCTTGGGAGAGGGACAAAAACTGAGCATCCGAAGCGATCTATGGGAAAAATTACAAGAGGCAAACATGTCCTACGTGATTCCCGATGTTGGACGACAAGATCAAAATTTAATTTTTCTCCTCGAAGATCGGCGCGAACGGACAAAATCATTTATCGAAAATGCCTTTTCTCTTTCCGGGACCATTGAGCGCAAAATCAATGAACATTTACGATTATCCTACGGAGGAATGTATAAGAGGATCCGAAGCCAAAAGTCTGATTTTAATGGAGTATTTGATCTTTTTAAAGTCCCCCTTCAGCTACGCTGGAGCAATGCTGATAGCATCTTAGAGTCGACCACAGGAGGAATGGTGCAACTGAGGGTGGTTCCCTCTCTTCAAATGTTTAAGCCTCAATTTATTTATTGTTTGAACACGTTAACAGTGACCCTCTATCAAGCGTTGGGAAAGGACAAGCGCCATGTGTTTGCTGTCAAATTAATGGGAGGATCTATTTTTGGGGCGCGCAAATACGAGATTCCTCCTCCTGAGCGGTTTTATGCAGGGTCTGAGTCGACTTTACGCGGGTATCATTATTTGACAGTGAGTCCATTAGGTCGCCATCAAAAACCTCTAGGAGGACGTTCTTTGTTCATTTATTCCATAGAATTGCGCAATCGGATAGGGAAAGACATCGGATGTGTTCTATTTTATGATCTGGGAAATGTCTGGAAGGAGGCGTACCCTCACTTCCAAAAAGGGATTCTTCAATCCGCTGGTATAGGGATTCGGTATTATACTCCTGTCGGTCCTCTGCGCTTAGATCTTGCTTTTCCTCTTAACAAACGTTCGATAGATGATACGTTTGAAGCCTATTTTAGCATTGGGCAATCTTTTTGAGCTTTTTTGTGTCCATCCCTTTTGCCACTCAAAAGAATCGGAAGGAGGTAAATCGTGCGAAATTTTCCTTATGAAGGCTGCTAACCTCAATGAAACTTACCCCTTTTTTGCTCGATATAAAAAATAAATGCAACCTCCTACAGCGAGACTACAAAGGAAAACAAGGAAAAAGTGAGCGTAGCGATGAAAGTAGTGTAGGACCAGGTCGAAATGTTGGCCAAATTGATAGCCAATAGTAAAGATGAGGCTACTTGAAATGAGGCAGGCAAATCCATCGCGCAAGATAAATAGATGGAAAGACATTTTAGTTAGGCCAGAAGTCATAAAGAGAGCATTTCGGATTCCTCCTGGACAGAAACGACCCACAATGAAAGTGAAGATACCCAATCGGGCATAGTGGTTTCTTAACACTTGCAGACGGCGACGAGTCACCACTCTTCTAAAAAGGAGAATCTGGTAAAGGCGGGGACCTAAGATCCGTCCTATCCAATACGCTTCCCATGCTGACAAATAGGAACCCAAAAAGGCCCAAATATAAAGCCTAAGCGCATGATCAGGAATACAGGTGTTGGCAATAGCTCCTCCGACAAGGAGGATCACATCTTCGCTGATGGGTAAACTTAGTCCTGTTAATAAGAGAAGGCAAAAGATCACCCAATGCGCCTGGTGGGCGTGTGCACAAGTATAAGAAAACAACGATTCCATGACTCCTTATACTTATAGACCTATTCTACTTCAACTCTTGAAGTGGAATGGGTATAGACGAAGAAAGGTGTCTGAACGATAATGCCTAGAACTGTTAGTTACTTTTATATCACGTAAAATAAATCTTGAAGTGAAACGGGTGTGGACCGCCTATTGCTTAAAAGGCATAAACAACTTCGATTTCAAAGTCTCTGTAGCGGTGAGGGCCTCCAATCCGTTGATCCTCTTCGTTTGAAAACTCGTAGACCATATCGACGGAGAAGTTGTCAGTCATCGTATATAAAAATTCGAATCTCCACCCTACAAAGTTAGTGTTCCCTCGGCGGGGAAAGTAACCGAAAACATAGGACGAGGGGAAACTAGAGGAATCAAAGCTCTGATGAGAAAACGATTCTTCAATAATGTCTAAAAGCGTTTCATTCAAAATATTGCCTCTTGCAATGCTCCCTACATCATATTCAGAAACAGCCTGGGCTTGTACCCCAACGTACTCAATATCAAAAGACCAATCTCCTTTTTTAACATTATTGCCGATGTATAACCCTGCATACCAACCGAGATTTTTCTTTTTCCCATGAGTAAACACAGTTTTCTTTGCAGCGTGGTTGATCAGAAAACCCCCATACAACTCGAATGGCATCTCCTTACAAAAAATCTTGCGCAAAAAAGTATAAGTCAGAGTGACTTGAGAATTCTGAAATTGAGTGCCAAGAGGATTAAAAATAAAGCAGCGGTTTTGCCCCCGTTTTTTCCAATCAATAAAAGAGTACTTGAGATCAATCCCTGTGCCATAAATGTCAAGCAATCCGATCTCGGTTGCATAACCAAAGTGGTTAACCCGTTCGTCGATGACAAAAGCTCCCGCCAGACAATACCAATCGAAACGGTCTTCAAGGGCACTCGCAAATCTTAACAAGGCGCCATCAAAGCGGTTGGAAAACTGAATTTCGGAATCAAAAATATCGTCCAATTTTTGACGGCCAATTTCAAGGTCCAAGCGATGCTTTCCATCGGCAAAAATGTTATAGCCAATGTAAGCTCTCTTTAACGTCAGAAACATTCCTTCACCGCTCCCCTTCATGGCTAAGCGGCTGTCGCGTGGAACAGTTTTAACAACTTTGCTACCCTCTTGATTGAAGACCGGAAAACTGCCGAAGCAAGGATTGCGCCCTTTAATCCCTGCAGGATTGTCAAACTGCAAATGGGCTTTGGCCCAGGCATCTTTAAACGTATATTTAATTTTGAGATTGAATTCCACATCAAAGTCGTTGACTGAAAGAGGGAGGTTATCGTAATCAACGTGTTTTCCCCCCCTCAAATTTCTATAGTCTTGGTAAAAGGAGGGAGGGGAGTGCAAACGATCGCTTATTTCCCTCTGATGACTATGCGGATTCATATACAGAGCAACGCCCTTCTCTTGTATAGAAGTCCACTCAAAGCGGACATCGCCGCTGATCTCGAGATTTTGGGCCTTTCGTCTAACGTCAATATTCTCTTTGGACTCCACAAACTCTCTCAAGGGTTGATCGTCTTGATTTCTAAGTTGACGTGAAAATCCAGTCTCTTGTCCAAGAGGTTGAGCATAGGCTTCAGTGATTGTTAACGAGAGAATCATTAAAAAGGGTCGCAGAGGCCTGATGAATTTCATAAAATTGACAGCGCGAAGACTCGAGCCTGAAGGGGGTCAGGAAGCGCTGCTCCTGTTTTAGAGGTTGTATACCCATTCCACTTGTTGAAGTGGAATGGGTATATCTTGTTTCCCCTTTAAAGTCAATCACGCCTGCCCATATTCAAAAGGTCTGATATAGACGCCCCACTTGAGGTCTGGGCGAGAGCCGTCGACCCACTGTTTCCAGCTCGTCATGGGATAGCCACTGGAACCTGTGTAGTCCAGACGCCAAAGTTCTAGCTTACCTGTCCCTGGATTGACGACAAATCCAAACATCTCTTTGACCCAATTGGTATCGGCAAAAATCAAAGGAGCTGGCATAGAAAACCTAAGTTTTTGAGCTGCCCATGCGATATGAAGGGGGAGATCATCAGAAGTTGTCGTCCTCATTTCGCTCAAACATAAAAGGGCTTTACAAATATTTTGGAGCTGATTTGCTCCCATGATTGGCTCTCCGAGCCTTGACAAAGGAATTTGATCAAATAACTCTAGAACATGAGCGACTTTTATTGATGTCATGCGTGGGAGGAGAGTCAATATCTGTTGCAATCGATTCTTTAATTCAGCGATAGGAAAGAGGGGAATTAAGGAATAAAGTAAATGATCAATTTCTTCAACTGCTAATAGTGGGCGAGAGCCGTAGCGCAATCCATGGTCATGTTCTAGGCGGTCAACAAGGAATTCTCGGAAAAAAATGGGGTTTAATGGACCTCTGATTTCTCGGAAGAGTGCTTTAAATCGGGGTTGAAAATTTTCTGGGATTTTTTCAGCGATCCGTTCAATGAGATATCGGACCATGTCGTCATTCAGAAGCAGTCGTTCGATAAAAGATTCTGCAGGGCGAACAAAGCGATCACGAATAAATGTATAGGTAAATTCATCATTCATCCATGTTTCTTTAAAAGGAGATATCATGGGTTTAAGCAAAAAAGCATGCGTAGGGGACTGCATGAGCATGGAGTGGCGATAATTTTTTAAGTAAGGCTCAATCAATCGAGGGGGAATCTGTTTAAGCGTATCGGCTAGAAACACCAGCAGCTCTATTTCACTTTCCACCCACTTTTCCGCTTCTCTCGGTTTTTCTTCCATGCGGTAGTAGCAGCTGACTAGGGTATTCATTGTTCCGCCAGAAGTATACACCCACGGTTTTTTCTCAATATGTTCTAGGTGTTCCAGAGGGTCTTTGATGAGAGGGGCATTGTGTGCTATCGCCATCCGGTGAAAAGCGCTCTCTAAAAATTCTTGGGTTTTGACATGATTGATCATGCCTGTTAAAACATCTGAAAGATCTTTCTCTATTTTTTTTCCATCCAATGGATGGGCAATTTGAGGTTCAGTGGCAACAAAAAACGAGACTAAGGCGTCGATAAATTCTCGCTGATTGTGAATGCGCGTCCATTGCGAGGTATGACTTCTGCCATGCTTATAAAGTAAGCGGAAACCAGCAGGGCTGTCGTCGAATGGCCCTATTGTAACTTCTTGCACGTCGGCATCATAAACTTCTTGAAAATAGTCTTTAAACAGTTCCACATAAAGCTTGTATAAGGCGTCATAAAGGTTGACAAGTTCTGAAGCATGGTGTTGGGCTTCATTCCGTTGTTCTTCTAAAAAATAAAATTCATTCCTCCGGCTTTGATAGTCCATTTTAAGCCATTGAATTTCTTGTTCCGTCGAAGCATGCTGCATCCGCGCTTCAAGGGTTTTCACCTCTGTATAAACCCTCTCGTATTCATATTGAATCTCTTCTGTTTTTTGATTCACCAGATCGAGTTTTTGTTGGATGATCTTATAAATGCATTGTCCGATCCCTCCTGGCTCATTCGTTTGCAACCCTAAGCTTGCATAAAAGTTCCAACGAGCCAACTCATATTTGGTCTCGGAAAAAGAGGCCAAAGTAAATTCCCATGCCTTTAATAAGGCATTATCGGCTAAGGATTTGAAGACGTTTTTAGCCATCTCGAACAATTCAAAAAAGCTCGAACACCGTTCTCTTATTCCTCCTCGATTTTTTTGCGAGATAGTCGGATGTACGATCAATTGTCCTTCTAAAAAGCCTTGAGATCGATCTTCATATTCCTTCACCTGTTTTTCTGTTATTCCCAATGTGTGTAGCAATACGCTTCGAATGATTTCTTCAGCAGTCAGCACGCAAAGGGATGGAGACTGTCTTTGGTGAATCATTAAGTTGATCCATCCTTGGATTTGCTGCGTCTTTTCCTTGCGAGTGGCCTCTAATTTAAAACACCCCATGCTCTCACACGCGTCAATTAAGCCGGGGGAGTGCCAAATTTCAGGAATGATGGCATGGCTAGAGATCCGAATCAATAGAGGCTTTTTAAGATCGCCGCTTCCCCAACTTGCACTGAGCGGAACGGAATGTTCGATTCCACCGAAGGTGCGCTTAAGGGATCCTGTCGCGATTAAATCGACCATGTCTTGCAAAAAAAGCTCCGGTTGTTCCCCTTGAACAATTTCTGCGGGAGCTGTGGCGAAGCAGGAACCGACATTTTGTCTGAGATAGCATAGCCAGGCAGATAAGACCGCTTGTCTGGTATGTGCATCCGTTACGACTGTTCCTGGAGAAAGCTGAAGCGTTTGCCGAATCAATTCTTCAGCTTGCTTGTTCATCAAAGGTCTCGTTAACGCTTTGAGGAGGCGAACAACGGTTTTTTCTCCTGCAAGAAGCTCCAGTCCTTTTAAGAGGTGCTCTTGACGCTTACCGTCATGATGACGCTCAGGTCCTAATGAGTAAAGATGCGCTTTGAGATGGGAAATCAGAGGAGGCAATGCATTGAGATGAATCTCTCCCTTATCGTCAATCAGGAGCAGCGCCAATTGGCGCGTGCGTAACACATTGCGCACCGAGCAACTCTCCTGTATTTGGGAGCGATCAACGCGACGAGATAACGCTTCATATTCCTCTGTCGCAACTTTTGACAGTTCATGGCCTCTTCCGCTATTCTCCTTCTCTTGTTGTTTGGCAATTAATGCAAACAGGCGTACATAAAAAAGGGGATGGTCTACAGCACTCTTGAGAGAGACTAAAATGTTCTTGATGTCTACTCTTTGCATTTTTAAGCCTTTGCACCTAGGTCATTATCTTGCTCGATTCTGCATAGGAAAGCGCTTGGACGTTAAGAAGAATCAAAATACACCAGAGAAATGGTTGATGAGATGGGGGCATCTTCTATCTTCGAAATAATATAAGAAAGGGGATGCGACTTTTTAGATTGGCCAGAGTGTATTTTGAACGAGTCTGTCTAAAAATTTTACGAACAGATTTTTTTACTATAGCCCATCAGCGCTGTTTGAGACCATCAAAAATTGATGGCGGAATGATTGAGGGGATCTGAAGGAACAGTGTGCTCGAATGAGATCTTAATTTTCATAGAATTGACGGTGCCGAAACCCGCGACTTATGTATAGGCATAACCATGCGCTTCAGGCTTGTTTGCACAAGCCCCTCGGACCCAAATGCCCCCACGAAGGAGGAGACATTTGCACTGTGACCACTAAAGTGCAATATCTTGGAGTGAGTGAGAAAAATCTCTGTCTAGAAACATAAAACTTATGCGTGTGGGGCAAATGACACAGAAGGTTCCGCTGTCTTCAAGCTTAGAATCAGTGTGAATGCGGACGTATCCAATTGGGTTCGGAAATAAAAAAGCTGGTTGCTGAAAGATGCCTCCATCGGGAAAGGAGATCTTCTGTTCATACGAAGAGGTATTGGGGTTCCCTTTCTCTTCAAAAGAGATCTTCATTTTTTCTCTGATAAAAATTTTAACTTCTGGAAGATTACCTATGAATGAATTAAGATGATCTGCAGAAATTTGTTGTTTTAACTGAAGCTGATAATTCATCTGACTTATCTGCGTCCATTTTATCACTTCCGCTCCTTTGGTGATCATCTGCCAAACTTTTCGGACTAACTCTCGATCCGCAGGATTGGCATGCTCCCAAACCGTTTCAAAGGTGCTCAACATCTCTTCTTCAGGAGAAGGAGGCAGGGGCGTTGCCTGAGAGACATTTTTTGTCTGTTCCTCACCTTGTTTTTGGCTAACGGTCTCTAAGGTTTTGCTTTCCGTATAGGGCGTTTGTCCTTGTTCACCGTCCATAGATTTTTGAGGACTGCTTTTCATGTCTAACATAAAGGGAACGGGGATAAGGGATTCTTCTTCATATTCATCATCGATTTCAACAGGGCTGTTCTGTTTAAGTCGTCTTTTTAGCAAAGATTTTTCCTCTTCTAAGGTTGTGCTTTCCGTATAGGGCGTTTGTCCTTGTTCGTCGTCCGGAAGTTTCTGAGCATTGCTTTTGGCCTCTAACATAAGGGGAACAGGAATAGGCGATTCTTCTTGATAATCGGTTTCAGGAGTGCCGCTCTGTTCAAGTCGTTTTTTCAACAAAGATTTTTCTTCTGAAATTTCCAACGCGCTTATTTCTTTTTGAGGAGTCTCCAACATCTTCTCCTGAGAGACTTTAGGAAAAAGAGGCAGAAGAGGGATTATCTCAGGAACCTTTTTTATCTGTTCCTCATCTTGTTTTTGGCTAACAGTCTCTAAGGTTGTGCTTTCCGTATACGGCGTTTGTTGTTGTTTATCCTTAGGAGGTTCCTGAGTGCTGCTTTTTGCGTCGACCATTATTCCTTTCAGAGGAGTCTCCCGCATTTCCTGAACGACTTTTTGTGCGATAGATTCGTTTTCTTGAGTCTTATCTTCAAGGACACTCTGAGAGGGTGTGTCTTGAGCGCTGATCACTTTTTTTGCTTGTGTCTCTTTTTGTATAGGGTGTAGATGAAGAAAGGCTTCGGCTAATTCTAACCCAAGTTCTCCTGAACTTTTAAAACTCCCCGTGTTCCAGAGATTTCTCAGCATGGAAAAAATTTTTTTAATAAATCCAAAACGAGAGGTGCGGTAATAACTCATTTTCTCTTGCGAAAGAGTTTTAATTTTTTCAGCTAGATCGACTCTTTTTTCTTCGTCTAAATTGAGCTCATTGTCTTCCAGATAGAGTTTAAAATTGGTGATGATGTGATGGAGAGGGAGGGATTGCCTTTTCTCAGACGTTAAGTCAAAACGAGATTCAATTGTCTTGACCCATGGATGCGATGGGGAAGGGGAGTTAAAATTGGTTTGTTCCAAGCGAATCCACCTTTTTTTAGGATGATATTTATGACTCACTCTAATATAATTTGAATTTTTTGGAAGATAAAATTTAGCGAAAACGGCAGGGTTTTTTTCTGACAACCCAGAATGTAGGTGACTAAACTTCCGATGGCAATCTCACTCCTTCAACCGTCGGAGATGTTGTAGACCCCACCTCTATCGCGGCAGGAGTCGCAACAACGGGCTCGTTTGCTTTGATTTTTTCCCCCTTTGATAGGTCATAGGCGCGTAAAAAAGCCTTTTGAACCGAAAGGTGAGGATGTCGTTCATCAAAAATAAAGAGATTCCCTTTTCCAATGATCTCCACCATTCCGGAATCACTTAAGACATCCCAAATTTGATGCGTAATCCCACATCCAATGAGGTGACGTCCCGAGTTTTTCAGATACTCATGTAGCTGCTGCAACGCCAAACAGGCGGTCGCATCAATATCGCGGGCGTTTTTAAGCTGCAGGATAATGACGCGCGTTGTCGTGTCATCTTCAGCAATCGATTTGAGAGCGCTTTGAAATAAATCAGCGGCGCCAAAAAAGAGTTCTCCTTCAACTTTAATAAAGCGAATTTTTCGGGGTTGTGGTTGCTGGTCATGATCAATGCTGTGCAACATCCCTGATTCATCGACAGTGAACTCGACAAGTTGCGGAATTGCAGCTTTTTTTAAGTAAAGGGTAATGGACATGAGAACCCCAATATAAAAGGCAATATCAAGGCTAAGGAATACGCAGGCAAGCAACGTTAAAACGAGGACAAGCGCATCGGAGCGGGTGGCCTTTAAACAAAGAAAAAGCTGCTTGAAGTTGACGATATTTCCGGCAGAGAAGATCAAAAGAGCTGCAAATGCCGTCACAGGAATGTGACGAATCAAAAATCCAAAGGCCACAATGAGTAAGTACACCCATAAAGAACTACATACTGCAGCTAAACGGGTTTTACCCCCATTTTCATAGTTTAAAGCTGTACGGGAGGGACTTCCCGACACCGGCATCGCTCCAATAAAGGCGGATAAAAAATTCCCCAACCCCAAACCGAAAATTTCTTGATTTGTGGAAAGGTGCTGCCCTGAGCTTGCAGCAATCGATTTTGCCGTTGATGAAGTCTCCATGACGCTAAGAAGGGCAATCGCAAACGCAACAGGAAGCAAATAGTTCATGATGCTAGGATTAAAATAGGGCCAATCGAATGTCGGGGTAAATCCATCCCTTCGCATATCTCCGACAACGGCAATGTGTTGAACCCAATCATCCATTCTGTTCCAATCCAAAAATTCATATCCGTTTGCCTGAAAATAATGATAGAAGTAGACAAAAAAATAGGCGAAAATAGCCACAGTTCCCAACATAATTGCTCCCACAGGCATTTTGCGATCAATGTGCTTTAACCCTAATAATAACAGAAAGCATGCGATTCCAATGCACGCAGTAGGCCAATGAGCGATATTCAAGTGAGTCAAAATGTAGGCGCTCCGCTCGCAAAGGGAAGAGAGATCTGTGGGAACAGCCATCCCTAGCAAAGGGAACAGTTGGTTTATGACTAACGCAAGGGCGACTCCAGAGACATAACCTACGATGACGGTATGGCTGACAAAATGGGTTAACCGCCCTAATTTTAAAAAAGCGGCCAGCATTTGAATGACCCCGACTAATAACATGAGCTGGCTCAATATTTGCAAGACCAATTCTTCCCTTTCCGCTCCAACAACGTTCCGGTAGTAGGTCAATAACACATCTGAAATCCCACCCTGAATTAAAATAGCAATCGCATTGCTGGGACCCACAATTAAATGCCTTGAAGAACCAAACCAAGCGACAATGATCGCAGAAAAGATGGCAGCATACAGGCCTGTAGAAACGGGTAGCCCCGCAACTAGGGAATAAGCCAATGACTGAGGCAGCGTCAGCATCGCGACTCCTAAACCAGCAAACAGATCTGAACGAAAAGTGATCCATGAATAGCGCTCGAAGTCTTTTTTAAAATAAATGAGAGAAATCTCATCTTGAGAGGCGTGAGAGTATGTCATAATGGTTTAAAAATGAATATTACAGGAAGCTTATCAAGTAGAAAGGGGGGATATTGCGAAGTGGAAAGTCATCCCAATGATAAATCTTTTGGATTTAAACGAGTCCCTCATTATAATGATTCCGACTGAGAATCACAAGGATAAACGTCAACGACCCCCCCCTAAAGAGCGGGGCTTATGCAAACAAGGCCGAAGTTGATCCGTCTAGGCGCTAAGTTTAACTCAGGGCTCAGTGAGGAGCGAAACCATAGGACCCATGGGGTGGTTCTCCAGCCCCACGCTCGACGGCAAGGGGTTAAAACGGTCTAGGGGTTAAGCCAGTCCCTCTTGTATACAAACCGCTCCATCACATTGGTGAAGAGACCATGACTGGGCTAAGTCAAGTGCGCGTCACCGCAAAGGAAAGACACTACTGTCGCTTCTGTCAAAGGGGTGAGGGTTATTCATATACATAGCGTTTCCTCGCCTGACTCAAGGGAGGAGCGTTGATGCCGTCAATTTGTGATTTTTGTTAAAAAAAATCTAGAAAACACAACAACAAGGTCGGCGCTTCCTCCCGCGACTGAAGTCGCGGGTTTCCGCGTCGTCAATTCTATGATAGACCTTCCTAAGCTTGCCCTTGTCGGAAGACCAAATGTTGGAAAATCTGCTTTATTTAATCGCATTTGCAGAGAGAAGATTGCCATTGTTGATGAAGCAGAGGGAGTGACCCGCGATCGTCTCTATGCCAAAGGCGAACTATTTGGTTTTTGCTTTGAGGTCATTGACACAGGGGGAATCGATGCACGCTCGAAAGTGGCTTTCAATGAGGAAGTGAAGCGTCAGGCTGAAATAGCGATTGAAGAGGCCGATACAATTATTCAAGTTGTCGATGGTCAGGTTGGGGTAACAGAGCTAGATCAAGAGGTGGCAATCCTTTTGCTGCGGACAAAAAAACCGGTTTGCTTGGCCGTCAATAAAATTGATCATTTATCTCAGACTCCTCTCATACATCAATTCCACTCGTTGGGAATTTCCCGTTTAATTCCCGTCTCTGCGGCACAAGGGTGGCAAATGGCTGAACTCTTGGAAACCGCTTTTGAAAACATCACTTTGCAGACAAAAGGGGATGAAGACAATTCAGGTCGCATTAAAATTGCGGTTGTGGGACGCTCCAATGTAGGAAAATCGTCACTTGTCAACTTTATCCTGAATCAAGAACGGTGCATTGTCAGCCCTCTCCCTGGAACAACTCGGGATAGCGTTGATATTTCTTTCGAACGGGAGGATCAATGCTATACGTTCATTGATACGGCGGGAATTCGCCGTAAGCGAGCTGAACATGAAACGATCGATAAATTTGCTGCGATTCGCACGGAAAGAGCCATTGAAAGGGCGGATGTGTCGCTTCTCATGTTAGATGTACAGGAAGGGATGACAGCACAAGACAAAAAAATTGCGAATCGCATTGAAGCGGCTGGTAAGGGGTGTATCCTTCTTTTCAACAAATGGGATCTTGTCAAAGGATTTCGGATGGAGCACGTTTTAAAAGAGATTGAGGAGAAGATTCCTTTTCTTAAGCATTGCCCAAAGCTTTTCACCTCAGCAATCAGCGGACGCAACATCGATAAAATTTTCCCATTGATTCGAGATACACACCAAAATGCTCTTCAACGTATCGGCACGCATCAGTTGAATAAGTTTATTGGACTAGCACTGCAAAAAAACCCTCCCCCTATGATCATGGGGAAGAGATTGCGCATTTACTACATGGCCCAAGTCGATGTGCAACCTCCCACATTCGTTTTATTTGTCAATTATCCGAATTTGATGATCGAATCCTATAAACAGTACCTCTACAATCAGCTTCGAGACATTTATCAATTCGCAGGCGTCCCCATTAGGATTTATCTGAAGGGCAAACAAAAGAGAGAAAAATTTCCCCCATCTGAGCTCTGGAGCGATGATAGATAAGCTTTTTTCATATTTCGCTTTCTTGAAGTGAAATGCGTATAGAATCACGAGAGCTTTCGCTATCTCCAAATCCAATTCTTGAAGTGAAATAGGTATAATTTCTATTTCAATGTCAGTGCGCCCACAGATTAACGTAGAGTGTGTTTTTTCTTTAAATTGATGTCGAATGGCTCCTGTTTTTTTGATAGGACTGGATAAAAAGGTGGCTTTAATGGTAAAAGCTTTCTTGATTTTCAAAAAACCCTTCAAAAAAGGATAGTATATGCAAACGATTGTTGAGCCTCCATCTCCTAAGGGTCATCGCCCTATCGAGAATGTGTGCTCTCATTGTGAAAGGAGTAAGAGAATTCGATCCGAGGATAACAAAATCGTCGGTTTATTCGATAAAGAACGGCCT
>Ga0116226_10000833_pt1 | contig 26695 bp, 19 predicted proteins | sample S1TSphfallax_FD_89692 | JGI IMG/M metagenome (GOLD analysis project Ga0116226, IMG submission 89692) | Host-associated microbial communities from peat moss isolated from Minnesota, USA - S1T2_Fa - Sphagnum fallax MG | ecosystem: Host-associated > Plants > Peat moss > Unclassified | place: USA... | reverse complement strand
CGAGGTCGAATGCCACCCTCTCCTGTGTGAACCGCATCTTCTCTCTATCCCATGGTGCTTATCGGCAGTCTGTGCGCTAGGAATCATAGGCTGAATCTCCGTTTCTGTTCCACGGCATGACTCTGTCGCGAGTGGGCGCGATGAGACATCCCCCGAACGGGAAAAAAGGGCCTGGCCGCCAGCACCGGTTCGGATGCCGACAGCCAGGCAGGGTAGAGCGAAGAACAGGAGTCTGGCTAGAAGGTAAGTCGGCCTCCGAGTTGAACCAGCCGCGGGAAGCCGAGCGTACCGGTGATGCGGCCGGCGCTCGCTCCGGCGTCCACGGCCAGATTTGGGCCGTTGAACTCCGGAGTGTTGAAGGCGTTCAGGGCCTCGGCGCGGAACTGGGCGTTGACGCGCTCCGTCAGTTTGAACGTCTTGTTCAGTGATAGGTCCGAGTTCAGGTAGCCCGGGCCGTAGCAGTTGCTGGTTCGGGGAGCATTGCCGTACGCATATTTCGGGGTTGCCGTGTACGCGGCGGGGTTGAAGTACGCTTTGGCACCGGAGCCGCCGAGGCGGCCTTCGGGCGCCCCGCTGTAGCAGGCGGAGACGCCGGGAACGAGCGTGGGCCGAGTGGTGGAGTTGCCATACGCCGAGTTGACGTTGGTCGACTGGCTGATGGGAAGCGCCGCGCCATCCTGGATGATCATGATGTCGTTGAACGTCCAGCCCCCGACCGCCGTGTCCAGCCAGCGATTCGCACCGCCCAGGAACATCTTGCCCTTGCCGAAGGGAAGGTCGTAGGTGACCGCCATCGTCGTGCGCTTGGGGATATCGTTGACCGCGCGGGCGTACTCCGGCGCGAGGTTGTAGATGTCCTGAGGTCCGTTGTTGCCGGGGTTAAGCGTGCTGCTCGCGCCCCAGAGGTTATCCCAGTTGGAGGACCAGGTGAAAGCCGCCAGGACGGTAACACCCTGACTGAACCGCTTCTGTAGCTTGATGTCGAGCGCGTTGTAGTTGGAGTAGCCAACGCTCTCGGAGTCCGAGATGCTCTGGAACTGCGGGAAGGGCCGAATGGTCTGGTTGTAGGACTGCTTGCCGGTGCTCCAGAACCCGAGCCCCGCGTAGGGATTGGTGACCTTGGTGTCCAGAGCTGCGCCAAGGGCGTAGTTCGAATCCGCCAACTGGTTGATATTGAGCGAGTTGGGCTGGTTGCGGCTGTGGCCGCCAACGTATCCGACCTTCAATGCGAGACCGTACGGCAGGTCGCGCTGCACGTCGGCGGAGTAGGAGTCATAGAGCGGTGCCTTGCGGTGCTGGTCGATCACCGTAAGGCTGCTGCCGATGCTGGTGCTCGAACCGAAGCTGTTGCCGGAGGCAGTGGTGCTCAGGTTCGGATACGGGTTGCTGAGGCTGATGGTGGGAACTCCGCTCTGGGTTGGGATGCTGTTGGTCAGCACGTAGCCCGGAGCGTAGGAGGCCGAACCGCTGTAGACAAGTGGCTGATAGAAGAGTCCGAAGCCTCCGCGGACGACCGTCTTCGGATCGACCGAATAGGCAAATCCGATGCGCGGCGAGTACTTGTTCGTGGTGTTGCCCGTGGATGTGGGATAGCCGTTTTGGCCGGCAAACTCCACGCCGCCAGTTGCGGGTACGGTGCCGCCGAAGGCGTTGTAGGTGATGGTCCGGTCGAAGCCGACCGAGTAGTGGTTGCTGCGTTCGTGCACGCCGGGCTCATGCTCGTATCGGATACCAAGGTTCAAGGTCAGCTTGGGCATAATGCGCCAGTCGTCCTGTGCATAGACGGCGTTGTACTGCGTGGTGATCGCCAGCTTGGCCGGGATGATGAGTGAGCCGGATGTCGGATAGCCCAGAAGCAGGTCCGCGGCGGTCGCGCCAGAGAGCGTCTTGTCGAAGGCGAAGGTGCCGTCCGTCGTGCTCAGGCTGGTGAAGGTAAGGCTGATCGCACGGAAGACATACCCCGCCTTCACGCTGTGTTTGCCCAGGCTCTTCGAGACGCCGGTGACGAAGTTGCGCGAGAAGTAGACCGCCGGGCCGGAGTTCGAGGTGCCCTCAGGCGAAAGGCCAGAGTCCGTCGTGATCTGCGGAAAGCCGGTCTTCGAGAGCGCGCTGACGTAGGCCGCCGGGAAGCCCAGCGAGGCCTGGTCGAAGCCCGTGCTGATGTCCAGCGTGTTGTTCGGGAAGCGGTTGAAGCCGAAGCCCGCCGTGATGACCGTCGTCGGGTTCAGTGTGTAGGTGTTCTGGATGCCGATGGCGTCCACCTTGCGGTAGAGCAGGTAGGAGGACGAGCTGCCGGGGAGCGACTCCAGCGAGTTGCCGCCGGGCTCCTTGGAGCCGTAGTGCATGTAGTAAAACTCGCTTGCCAGGCGGCTGGAGAACTGGTGGTCCAGTTTGCCGACGAACTCGTCCGCGCGGTCGCCCAGGGTATCGACACCGAAAAAGTTTGGGGTCCCATAGGTGGTCACTGCCGTGTTGGGCGCTGGATAGTAGCTTAGGATGGCGTAGCCGATGGGATTGATGAGGTTCGCGGGAATCGTGTTGTTCGCGAAGTACGCCCCGGTCAGCGGGTTCTTGATGCAGATTCCGCTGGTGCAGGCCCCGGCGGTGACAGTGCCGATCTCGGAGAAGTTGCCTGCATTGGCGATCGACGTTCCGCGCTGAAGAGCTGTGGGAACGACGTAGGCGTTCGAGGCGGTGAGCGGCGAACGTTGGCGATAGCCCTCCTCGGTGATCCAGAAGAAGGTCTTGTCCTTGCCCCCAAGCTTTTCGGGCAGCGGGATCGGGCCGCCAATGGCACCGACGTAGCTGTAGAACTCCGCCGCGCCACGCGGGGTCGTCGGCTGGCTGACACCGGTCAACGGGTTGGTGTAGGGCGTCCGGTTGTTGAAGAAGAGGTTCGCGCCCCAGTTGGTCTGCCGCGTCTCGCCCTGTAGTACGCCGTGTAGCGTGCTCGAACCGGAGTGCAGCGTCGTGTTGAACATGCCGCCCGACGTCCGGCCGATCTCACCATCGTAGGTGTTGGCCTGGACCTTCACCTCATCGACCGCCTCGATCGAGGGGATGATGACGGCGCGGTTTGAGAAATCGGTGATCGGGATGCCGTCCACCGAGTAGTTGTTCGAGCTTAGCGGTGCGCCGGCGATGGAGATGGTGGAGGATCCGCTCTGGTCCTGGAAGCGAACGAAGCGAGGGTCGCCAACTGCGGTCACACTGTTATCGAGCTTCGAGAACAGGAAAGGGTTGCGGCCCGGGTTGGGCAGGTTCTGGAGCTTTTGAGAGTCGATCAACTGGCCGTTGTAGGAGGTGCCGGCGTTGATGAGCGGCTCGGATGCGCTCACCTCGACCACCTGGCTCTCGGACCCGATGGAGAGCGCGAGGTCGAGCGGGATCGTGTTCCCAGAGTCGACAATGATGCCCTTGCGTTCCAGCTTCTCGAAGCCGGAAAGTTCGACGCTGACTGTATAGGTGCCTGGATCGACTGCGCCGAAGAGGTACTCACCCGAGCCATTCGAAACGGTCGAACGGGAGAGCTTCGTCGCCTCGGAGGTTAGCGTGACATTGGCTTTTGCGAGCGATGCACCCTGAGCGTCCGCGACCGTTCCTCGGATGGCACCGTAGTTCGACTGGGCGTCAACACAGGGCGAAGCAAAGAGCAGGGTGAAGGCGAGAAGGATGAAGACGAAAGAAGCGTAGACAGTGCGAGGCTTTGTCTGAATGCGGGTCATGGCAATCTCCTCCGGAAAAATTTCGTATACGTGGGTTTGGAATGCACGGAGGCTGAGCCTCTCGCTTGTGGGAAAGGGGGATTTCGGCAGACGATGGTTCGCACGACGGCGGTTTCGCTGTGGTGTCAAGGCGGTCAACGTCGAGGTTGACCTAACCGAATGTGTGGTTTACGGGGGTCAAAGCGATTGCGGTGTGGAGAAGGGCCGACAGCTCTTGGACAGGTAGGAGATGATGTGTGCGTAGGAAGAGAGCACACGGAGGACCGGTACGAAACGGCGGAAGTACGCCCTGCATGGCCGAGACCAACTCCCTGATCGGCTATGCGATCTCGGAAGACCGTCACCGATTCGTGAAGATCGACCGCGCATCGTTTGTTGTTGTGGTACCACAGAGCGTAGCGGATTGTGAATGAGGTGTCAATCAACTTCGGAGCTGATTTATTCGTCTGCGAGGTGCCGGGTCCGATCGGTTTTCATCGTCGGCGCGGCGGAGAGCAGTCGCCGAGTGTACTCATGCTGCGGACTCTTGAAGATGACCGGTGCGGCCGCCTGTTCGACGATGCGGCCACGCTGCATCACGGCGACCCGGCTGGCGATCTGGCTTACAACGGCGAGATCGTGGGAGATGAAGAGCATGGAGAGACGGTATTCGATCTGTAGCGCGCGCAGCAGGTGAAGAATCTGGGCCTGCACCGTTACGTCGAGCGCGGTGGTCGGCTCGTCCGCGATCAACAACCTGGGGCGGTTCACAAGGGCCATCGCAATGAGGATGCGTTGGCGCTGGCCGCCGGAGAACTGGTGTGGATAGTCCCGGATGCGCCGCTCCACATCGGGAAGGCCTACCTGAAGCATCGATTCGACGACCCTTGCCCGGACTAAGGTGCGGGAGAGGTTTGGGTTGTGGACCCGGACGGCCTCGGCGATCTGCTCTCCGATGGCCATCGACGGGTTCAGCGCGGTCATGGGCTCCTGAAAGATCATTGCGATCTCCCGGCCGCGATGGCGACGCATCGCGGCTTCGGTCAAGGTAAGCAATTCCGTGCCGGCAAAACGGAGGCTCCCCGTCACCCTTACGGAGGGCGACAGGAGGCGCAGGATCGCGAGCGACGTTGCGGACTTGCCCGATCCCGACTCGCCGACAAGACCCAGCGTCTCGCCCTCGGCGATCGAAAACGAGATTTCAGTCACCGCCGGATGTTCCGGAGTTGGGTCGGAGCGGGAACCCGGAAAGGATATGGAGAGGTCTTCGACGCTAAGGATCGGCTCGGGCACTGGCCTGAATGGTAGCAAAGGCATACAAGTGGGAAGACTCCAGGGCTGAAATCCTTGTGCAGATGATCCGGTGAATCGCGGGCTGAGGCCCGCTGCTAATCCCCTATCCCGCTCCAATTTCGAGCGCCGCACAGCGATTAAGCGATTAGAGGGTGGACGACTGGCAGGACACTGCTTCAACCGCGACTTCAGGAGAGACTGCGGCGGCCCACATACGTCTAATGTGTACAGGAGAACTATGCGACCCAAACTTCTCATTGCGGCGGCAACTTGCCTTGGCGGCCTGGGAACATCTGGTGCCGCCCGGATGGAGGCGCAGATGCACAAGGTCGCCAAGCCCGAGGAGGTCGTTCGCGCGGTCGGTGTTTATGAATGGATGGGCGACCGAAACAAGCCGACCGCCAGTCGTCTTATCCCCGTGACCCTCTACATCGACGGCGCACTACAGGACGCGGGCGAGTATCTGGCGCGGCCGGTTCCGTTTGCGCTCGACGCCGGAACGGTCTACGAGGTGGACAAGGCCGGTGTGCCCGAGGGCACGCTCGACATGCTTTATGCCAGCCATCTTCAGGCGGCGGACGCGGCGGACACCTACGACGATGGTTGGTTTGGCTATGGGAGCTTCGTGCCCCCGACCGCGCCGAAGAAGGTCGTCGCGCTCAAGGAGTCGAAACAGCCGATGGCGATCGTCGGCGTGGTAGACCCGGACTCCGACCGTCCCACACTTGTGCGCCGACACCCGTCCGGAGCGGACGCGGGGGCGGCTTCCAGTCCCGCCGCCTCTTCGCCAGCGCCGCCGGAGGACCCCGACAGGCCGCATCTCTCGAAGCGATCCGACGCAACGACACCTCCGGCGTCCGGCTCGACCACGCCACCTTCCAGCCAGACTCCCGATCAAGCACCAGCGAGCGCGTCGGCTCCATCCGATTCCGGCACGGACAGGACGGCGAGTTCGACGGGAACCGGCTCAACCCCTACAGGCGATCCCGACCGGCCGACGTTGAAGAGGCGCAGCCCAGAGGAGGCGAAGAAGGCGCGCCGAGAGGCGGAGCAGTCCAGCGCCTATGGCCTCGCGACCTCGCTGAACGACGACCCCAACCGGCCAACGCTCCATCACGGCACGGGCCAGCAGGCGCTCACCGAGGCCGACCTGCCGAAGCTGAAGGGCCTTCCCGCCGGTCTGCACCAGGCGGTAGCCGTGTCGGACGCGAAAAACCGGCCGCTGCATGACTTCTCCCGGCCATGGGCGGACGACGAAGAGCGTGCCAGCATTCTTGCGAAGATGCAGATGCTGGCCCGAGCGCAGCTTGCGGCATACAAGAGCGCGACGGCTGCCGCAAGCGCGGCGGCGACAGCTTCCGCGCCGGCGAAGCGGGCTCGCACCAGCAGACCGCATCAGGCAAAAACCGCCGACACTCCAACGCCGGAGCCGCTTCTCGACGAGCAGTTGACTGGATACACGTTGAGCTATGGCGGCGATGCGACCTATGTCTACATGGCGCACACCCCGGGCGACGGCGCGGCCCTGCGCTACGTCACGGTCGTCGCCCAGATGGACGGTTTCGGTTCACTGAGACCGGCGATCCAGAGCGTGACCGACGCCGCGCATCTCGACCGTACGCCGTGGATGCGGCTGGTGGATGTGGTCGACGCCGATGCATCGAACCGGGCGAGTCTGCTGTTCGAGCTTCGCGGCCAGTCGGCCCGGCAGTTTGCGCTTTACCGGGTGATTGCGGCGCGTGCCGACCAGACGTTTTTGACCGGTACGACGCAGTAGTACCCTCCGTTGGTACCGTGTTTTCAGACACTTCATGCGACTTTTTGGGGAGAGCCGCGGACTCTGTTTCCAGCTACGCTAACTGAATCGCTGGGGTAATTGCGTCCAAATCACCCCACCACTCAGAAGCCAGACGGACCGAGATGAGTCAACTCCCAGACCGGATCACAGACCCGAGACAAGACCGGCGGGCGAAGAGATCGAAGTATGCCGATGTCCAGGTCGAGTTGACTCGGATGGTATTCGACGGCGTGATGCCTACGGTTCTTACTGGTGGTATCAGCATCGCCCTGGCGACCGCGGTGATCGCGGCCCACTATGCCGACATCATGCTGTGGTGGCTGGCGATCACGATCTTCGGGCTCCTCTTCTGGCGCGTTCTGGTGGTCCGCGCCTTTTATGCGGTGCCGGATGAGAAGCTGACCGCCGACGCGGCCTACCGCTGGGAGTTGCTCTTCGGCATCTCGACGCTGCTCTACTCCTGCGCCATTGCGGCGGTCCCTATCCACGTCTTCGGAAACAACGAATCCACGGCCGAAGGCTGGTGCGCGATGGGGATGTTTGCGATCGCCTCGGGCATTGGGGCGCGCGTAGCGCTGCGTCCCTGGATCGAACAGAGCTCCGGCATTGTGATGCTGCTGGCATTGAGCTATGTGCTGCTGCGGTCCGATGCGATCCTCGTCCAGTGCAGCACCTCTTCGGTGCTTGCGTACCTGTATCTCTACTGCGACTCGATCCGGGTGAAGCACGGCATCGTAGTGGACCAGATCCGCACCAAGCGGCAGCTTGTGGACCTGACCCAGCGCGACGCCCTGACTGGTCTGGCGAATCGCCGCTACTTCGAGTCGCGCCTGACCGCAGCCTGCGGACAGTCCGGGGAGTTCGGCATCCTCTACATCGACCTCGACAAGTTCAAGGTCGTCAACGACAGCTTCGGTCATGGGACCGGCGACGCCCTGTTGCAACTGGTGGCCGAGCGGCTGCAGGGCGCTGTTCGCTCAGGCGACCTGATTGCACGGATCGGCGGCGATGAGTTTGCCATTCTACAGGCCTCACCCGCCACGGAGGCTTCGGCGCGCGCGCTGGCCACCCGCATCAATCAGGATATGGCGTCGGTCTTCGAGATCGACGGCCATCAACTGCAGATTGGCGCCAGTATCGGCATCCGTCTGGCGACCGAGCGGGACAGGGACGCGGCCGCGCTGCTCAGAAACGCGGACAGCGCGCTGTACACGGTGAAGAAGAGCGGCGGCGGCGGCCATCTGATCGCGGAGCCGCAGCCGTTCGGGACCCTTCAAGCAGCTTCCTGAGGGTGCGGCCTGATGGAGCGCCTCAACGCACCCGGATCTGGTTCGGGCGCGGGCCGGGTTTGATCCGAAAGTGCAGGAACGCCGCGGCTGTGCCGATATGCTCTCTGGTATTTCCTTATAGGATGGAAAACTTCAAAGAGCGGCGGAGCAGCCTCGGCATGTCGAAGTACGCCGATGTTCAGGTGGAGATGACGCGGCTGGTCTTCGACGGTCTCATGCCGACCGTCGTCTTCGGCAGCGTCGGGATTGTCGGCTGTTCGGCACAGGTCGCGAATTTCTACTCCGATCGGGTCCTGTGGCTACTGGCCCTGGGCAGCCTCTTCGTCTGCGTGTGCCGCGTCGCCATCGTCTATCTCTTCGGCCTCAGGGCCGCGAGGGAGTTGACGCTCGAAAACGCCAACCGATGGGAGCTGGGGTACGGACTCGTTACCTTTCTGTACACCGGTTTGCTCGGGATGATGACCATTTACACGTTCTCGCATCACGGCTTCATTGGCCAGCTCTGGTGCATGCTGGGGGTTTTAACCCTGAGCTCCGCGATCAGTGCTCGGCTGGCGCTTCGCCCGTCGATCGCGATGGGGGTGGGCCTCGTGATGCAGGCGGCGCTGATCGTCTCCGTGCTCGAATCGAAGGAGACGATGGTGCGGCTGCTGGCGCTTCCGCTGCTGATGTTCGTCTACCTTTACTGCGAATCGATCCGAACCAAGTTCGACGTAGTGGTGGACCAGATCCGGACCAAGCGCAAGCTGGCCGAACTGGCCGGGCAGGACTCCCTGACGGGCCTGGCAAACCGGCGTCACTTTGAGACCCGGCTGGTGGAGATGTGCGGGATGGGGATCACGTTCGCGATCCACTACATCGACCTGGACAAGTTCAAGGCGGTGAACGACAACCACGGCCACGCGGTGGGCGATGCGCTGCTGCGGGAGGTGGGCCGCCGGTTGCGGCGGGTGGCGCGTCAGGACGATCTGCTGGCCCGGCTTGGCGGCGACGAGTTTGCCGTGCTGCAGGCGCCTGTGGCGACCGAGGCCTCGGCACGGGCGCTGGCGGAACGGATCAACCGGACCATGGCGATGCCGTTCGAGATTGAAGGCATCAAACTGACGATCGGCGCGAGCGTCGGTGTGCGGTTGACGACGCCTGAGGATCATGACGCGGCGGCGCTGTTGAGCACCGCGGACCAGGCGCTCTATCAGGTGAAGAAGAAGGGCGGAGGCAGCTTCTGTCTTGCGGGAGAGCAGACCCCGGCGTAGCCCCGAATGGACCTGCCGGACGGTCTTCTCAGACGGCCTGTTCTTCGAGCGTCAGCGATAGCTCTTCCCACTCCGTGAGCAGACTGGTGCGCTGGCAGCGTAGGCCATCCAACTCGACAGCTGTGCGCTGCGACTCCTCCGCCGTGGTGAAGACTCCCAACTTCTCCTCGGCCGCGGCGATGGCGGTTTCGAGTCGCGGGATCTCCTGCTCGGCGAATGCGAGCCGGTCCTCAAGCTGCTTCAGCTTGATGGGATTCAGCCGCTTTACGGGAGGTTTGGGAACCCAGGTTTCAGAAGCGAGACCTGGGGCACCCGGTCCGCTCGGTTGGACCGGCGGCGCGGATGCGTGGAATGAGTTGGTCAGCGAGACGCTCACCTTCTCCGGGCCGCCCTGTTTGCGCCACAGGTAGTCCTCGTAGTTGCCGGGGTAGATGTGGACGCGGCGGTCTTCCACCTCGAAGACGCGCGTGGCGAGGCCATCGATGAAGTAGCGGTCGTGCGAGACGAAGAGCACCGTGCCGGTGAAGTTGCGGATGGCGTCGAGGAGCACGTCCTTGGCGCGGAGATCGAGGTGGTTCGTCGGTTCGTCGAGCAGCAGCATGTTTGCCGGCGAGACCAGCATCTTGGCCATGGCGTAGCGGTTGCGCTCGCCGCCGGAGAGCACGCCGAGCGTCTTGAAGACGTCGTCGCCCGAAAACATGAAGCAGCCGAGCAGACTGCGAAGCTCCGTGACAGGCACCTTCGGCGCGATGCCGCTGATGTCGTCGAGCATCTTGGCGTTCGGGTCGAGTACCTTGTACTGGTCCTGAGCGAAGTAGTCGGCGAGGACGTTGTGGCCCATCTTGATCTCGCCCGAGGTTGGCGGTTCGAGCAGCGAGAGCATCCGGATGAGCGTCGATTTCCCCGCGCCGTTCGCGCCCACCAGTGCGATGCGGTCGCCGCGGTCGATGGTGAAGCTGACATCTTCGAGGATCGTCTTTTCGCCGCCGTCCGGCCGGGGATAGACCTTCGTGAGGTGGTTCACCTCGATCACCGTGCGTCCCGATGCCGGCGGCTGCGGGATCGTAAAGTGGATGGTGGCCTCGTCCTCGGGCACCTCGATGCGCTCGATCTTTTCGAGCTCCTTGATGCGCGACTGCACCTGCTTGGCCTTGGTCGCCTGGTAGCGGAAGCGGTTGATGAACGCCTCGAGCGCGTCGATGCGGTCCTTCTGGTTCTTGTAGGCGTTCAGCAACTGCGTCTTGCGCTCTTCCTTCTGCGTGACGTACTTCTCGTAGTTGCCGTGGTAGGTGTGCATTCGCTTGTTCCAGATCTCGACCGTCTTGTTCACAGTCACGTCGAGGAAGTAGCGGTCGTGCGAGATCAGGATGAAGGCGTTCTCATACCCGTGGAGATACTCCTCAAGCCAGTTGCGCGACTCGATGTCGAGATGGTTCGTCGGCTCGTCTAACAACAGAAGCGACGGCTTCTGCAGCAGCAGTTTGGCCAGCGCGATCCGCATCTGCCAGCCGCCCGAGAACTCCTCCGTCTTGCGCTCCCAGTCCTCCTTCGAGAAGCCCAGCCCTCCCAACACCGCGCCGACCTGCGAGTCCAGGGTGTAGATGTCGTGGACATGAAGCTGGTCGGCGATGTCGGAGTAGCGCTCGGCGGCGGCGGCGTACTCCTTGGACTTGGGGTCCTTCTCGGAGAGGATGTGGGTGAGTTCGATCGACTCGTCCTCGAGCGCGTAGAGGTGGTCAAAGACCGAGTGGCACTCCTCGAAGACCGTCTTGCCGCGCATGGCGAGGCCGTCCTGCGGCAGATAGCCGAGGGTCATTCCCTTGACGCGCGTCAGGCTGCCGTAGTCGAGCGTCTCCACCCCGGCAAGGATCTTCAACAGGGTAGACTTTCCGGTTCCGTTGCCGCCGACGAGGCCAGTGCGCTCGTCGGGCGTGATCAGCCAGTTGGCGTCTTCAAAGAGCAGCTTCTGGCCGAAGCGCTTTCCAGCTTGTGAGAGTTGCAGCATTGATTCTATTCTCGCATCTGTGCAAGAGTGGGTGGGTCGCGTCGAGCTGAAGTCAAAGAGGATGGCCTGGTTGCTGTCTATCTGTCGCGATCATTGGTTACATGCCATGCGAAGCAATGAGCCAGTTTCGGAGGGATTCCGGGCGCATTCGTAAGTGTCCAGGCTCGGATGTCGTGCTCCTCATTCCAGGCGGCTGCACCACCCCACCTCGTGATGTAGCGACTATCGAGGGGGTCGTGCGAAAAGAAGAGGAATGACTCGTCCGCATCGTGTGAATCAACGTAGAGAAGAGTCCAGCCGTTGAAACGAACGACTGTAATACGTCAACCTTTTTAGACTGGAGTTGCCTGGCGATCACCGGTGCGAGCGCCGCCTTGCTATTGGCCGTCAGGCTGCGGTCGACCTGGTCGCAAGGTGAAGCCGGCCACGCAGGGTGTATCGCGCGGTACTCCAAATCAACAAAACACCGATGCGCCGCAAGAGCCTGTTAATATCCAATCTTGCCACAGATCAGGAAGAGTTTGCATCGTATGAGGGTGCTGCAACGACACGACTTACGCCGCCGTGCCCGCCGACTGTCGGGCTTCGACACGCTCGATTCGCTTTTCGAGGTCGAGCGCCTTGAGCAGTGCCTCATGGCGTTTGATGTGGTTCGCCTCTGCAGACGCGAACTCTATCCTGATTGCCTCGATCTTGGCGATGACCGTCAGGTATTTCGCTTGTTCGATAGCCTCCACGGCGTCGAACTTTGCCTCGATCGATTCCTTCAGACTCTTGAATTGGGAATCGACATGTGTTTTGAACGCGGCCAGATCTGTCACAACCGATTTGACATCGGGCGCAATCAAATCTTGAAAAGGCTTGCGAAGTTCGGCGATCTCGCTCACAGGGTCAGTATAAACGCGGTCACGTTGATCTGAATCTGGTTAAATGAGCGGTCTGCCCGTAGTTTGGAGGAGGAATGGACGCAACGGCACAGCCCGAAGGAGTCGAAAAGAAACCCCGGCACCGCCGCTGGTGGCCTTGGCTCCTCGGCGGAATTGTCTTCGCCGGTCTGGCCGTCGCCGCGGTCGGATGGGCGAAGTACAAGTACCTTCGCGCACACGCCGACCAGATCCTGCGCGACCGTCTGGTCGCCTCGCTCACCGCGCGGTTCCACAGCCCGGTCACGCTTGAATCGCTCCATCTCGACATAGGTGCCAGCATCCACGTGACGGGGACGGGGCTGAAAATCCTCTACGTCGCCGGGCCGGACCGGCCGGACGCCGATCCGACGAATCCTCCGCCTATGGTAAGCCTCGACCGGTTCGAGTTCGAGACCAACTTCAAGGAGCTCTTCGAGCCCACCACACGCATCGTCGCGGTGTATGTGAAGGGGCTGCAGCTGCACATTCCGCCGCACGGTCCGGGGCATATTGCCCACGTTCGCGATCCGCACGAGGCCAAGGGCCAGCCGAAGATCAGCCTTTTGGTCGACATGATCGTCTGCACCGACTCGCAACTTGTGATCGAGACGACCAAACCGGGCAAGCTGCCGCTTATCTTCAACATAGCGAAGATCACGCTGAAGGACGTGGGCGCGAACCAGCCGCTGGTCTACGACGCCGACCTGACAAACCCCAAGCCAGTCGGAATCATCCACGCAACCGGGCACTTCGGCCCCTGGCAGGCGGACGACCCGCGCGAGACACCCATCGACGGCGAAGACTCCTTCACCCACGCCGATCTCGCAACCTTCAAGGGCATCGCGGGCATTCTTTCGTCTACCACAAAGTTCAAAGGCAAACTGAGCCACATAGACATACAAGGCGAGACCGACACGCCGGACTTCCGGCTCGACATGAGCGACCATCCCGTCCCGCTGCACACCGAGTTCCAGGCGACCGTGAACGGAACAACCGGCGACACGACGCTGACGAGCGTCGATGCGCGGCTACAGAAGACCATGATCCACTGCTCCGGCTCGGTCTACCGTGTCGGCGTTCCGGCGACGGGAGTTACAGGTCACGACATCGAACTCTCCGTCGCCATCGACAGGGGTCGCCTCGAAGATATCCTGACGCTGGCCACCAAGACGAGTCCGCCGATCCTACAGGGATACCTGACGACGCGGCAGCATCTCAGCATCCCGCCCGGGAAGGAGAGCGTGGCGAAGCGGATCAAGCTGGGCGGCAGCTTCAACCTGACCGACGCCACGTTCGGAAGTCCGGAGATGCAGACGAAGTTGGATGAGATCTCCGCGCGCGCGCAAGGGCACCCGAAGGCGGCGAACCCGCAGCAGGCGACGCTGGCAGTCTCGACGGTAACCGGGGCCTTCACCCAGGCCAACGGCATCCTGGACTTCTCCAGCCTCGATTATTCCGTTCCCGGCGCGGTCATCCGGCTGAAAGGCACTTACAAGCTGGCGGGCAACGCCTTCAACTTCGCCGGAGTCGTCCGCACCGAGGCGACCGCCTCCCAGATGACCACGGGCTGGAAGAGCATGTTGCTCAAGGCGGTTGACCCGCTGCTGAAGAAGGACGGCGCGGGTCTCGAAGTTCCGATCCTCATCCGCGGAGACAAGTCTCACCCGAAGTTCGCCGTGGACATGAAGAGGCTTTTCTAACTCCCGATGCGTCCCGTATTGTGGTTTGTTATACGCGCAGATAGCTGAGTTTACGGGGTGCCCACGTCGCTTCGAAGACCCGGAATCTCGGGCCCGCGTCAGGCGACTGGGTCTACCATCGGAGTATCGAATCCCTGGCGGAGACATCCCCATCCATGCGAATTCTCTGCGTCACCCTGTCGTTGCTCCTGACGGCCCTCCTCGACCGGCCTTCGCGTGCCCAGGCCGCCGAACCCGCCTGTACGAACTGCGCGGCGTGGAACACCCCGCAGAAGCCGTTCCGTATCTACGGCAACACTTGGTACGTCGGCCCGCACGGACTCAGTGCCATACTCATCACCTCTGCTGGGGGTCATGTCCTGATCGACGGTGCCCTGCCCGAGTCCGCCCCGCTGATTTCCGCCAACATCCGCGCGCTGGGCTTCCGCATCGAGGACATCAAGATCATCCTGAGCACGCACGTCCACTTCGACCACGCCGGCGGCATCGCCGAGTTGCAGCGGCTCAGCGGCGCAACCGTCATGGCGAGCCCCTGGTCGGCCGCTGTGCTGAGGCGTGGCGGCGTTGATCCGGCGGACCCACAGTTCGGCGACATCCGTGGGATCAGGCCGGTTGCAAAGGTCAAGGTGCTCGCTCCGGGCGAGATAGTCCACCTTGGCCCGCTCCTGCTTACCTCGCACCCCACGCCGGGCCACACTCCAGGTGGAACCAGCTGGACGTGGACCTCCTGCGAAGGCGACCGGTGCTACCACATCGTCTATGCCGACAGCGTAAGCGCTGTCGCGCCCGACAGCTTCGAGTTCACCCAGACCAGCAGTTACCCCAAGGTGATCCCGGACTTCCAGAAGACCTTCGCCTTCCTCGAGACCGTTCCCTGCGACGTTCTTCTGACCGCCCATCCCGACGCGTCGAATCTGTGGGAGAGGCTGGCGCGGCGCGATACGGGCGCGACTCCCGACCCGATAGTCGATCCATCGGGGTGCAGGTCTCTCGCCCAGCGCGGCCGGGCGCAGTTGCAGCAGCGCATCGCGTGGGAAACGGGAAAGTAGAGCGGTCTCAGGGCCGGTTCGGCCCGGCCTCTGCTATCGTCTGCTATCGTTTAGGGTGGGAGATCGATGCCGGTACAGCCACAGCTTTTTCCGGAGCAGGAGCCAGTCCAGATACCGCCGCCGGCGTCTCTCGGCCCTGTAACCCCTCCACGAACCGCAGACAGCGTCGGTCGCGCTCCAGTCTGGCTGCAGCGGACTAGCCTCTTTGTTCTCGTCCTGTTCTGCGTGTACCTCGGTGTTCTGGTGATGGTTTTGCCCTGGTGGCCCCGCATGTGGGACCAGAATCTGTTCATCGAGGCGCGGCCGGGGCTCTCGCGGTTACTGCATCTCGGCGCGGTGCGCGGTATCATCTCCGGTCTGGGCGCTCTGGACATCTGGATTGGCGTTTCGGAAGCCGTCCACTACCGCGAGACGCGAGTGTGAGCGATGCCGCGACCCAAGCCTGAGCCATTGGAGTCGGCCCCGCTCGCCTACGAGAACAGCGAGTTCCTCGCCTCGCCTGAGGGCCGCATCTTCCGCATGATGGCGGAGTACTCGGAGCCCATGGCGCGCTTCCGCCGCCAGCGCATCGAGGACACGGTCGTCTTCTTCGGCTCGGCGCGCTTTCGCCCGCTGGACGAGGCGAGCAAGGCGCTGGAGCTGCTCGAAAACACCGGTTCAGCGACTCCCGCCCCCGAATCCGAGCAGCCCGCCAGCGCGGAGGAGGTCCAGAGCGGTGAGGCCAGCGACGTCAAGCTGCGGCTCGCCGCGTCCGCCGTGGAGATGGCGCGATACTACGAGGATGCCCGCAAGCTCGCGGCGATGCTGACGAACTGGTCGAAGACGCTGCCCGGGCGGCGGCACCGCTTCGTCGTGACGAGCGGCGGCGGCCCGGGCATTATGGAGGCCGCCAACCGAGGCGCCTGGGAGGCCGGCGGCAAGAGCATCGGCCTCAACATCAAGCTGCCCTTCGAGCAGTGCCCGAACGCCTACATCACCCCGGAGCTGAACTTTGAGTTCCATTACTTCTTCATGCGAAAGTACTGGTTCGCGTATCTGGCGAAGGCGCTGGTCGTCTTTCCCGGCGGCTTCGGCACGCTGGATGAGATGTTCGAGCTGCTCACGCTCTCGCAGACGCAGAAGCTGGCCAAGAAGATCATCATCCTCATCTACGGCCCGGACTACTGGAAGAACGTCATCAACCTGAACCTGCTGGCGGAAAAGGGCGCGATCGCGATGAAGGACCGCGACCTGTTCCAGTATGTCGACTCGCCGGAGGAGGCGTTCGAGCTGCTGAAGGCCGGGCTTATCGAGAACCACCTGGAGATCGGCCGCGGGGAACAGGTGTCGGAGTCGCCGGAGCTTTCCCCGCAGGAGATGCTGGGGCCGGACATCGCGAAGACGCGTTAGACTCCGCCGAATGCGGCACACAATGCGACCGGAAGGCCCCGGGCAATAGCACGATAGAGACAGTCCCAGAGCGTAATCCGATTCCCCCAACACTTTATACTTTCACTGAGCGATCAGGATCGAGCGCGGACTAAGGGCAAAGGAGAGGACGACCGCATGGGCCTGCTGAGCTACCTCTACTCCCCCTGGGGCATTATCCTTCAGGTCCTGGCGATCGTTCATTTTGTCCGCCGCCGCCCCGACACTTACTGGCTCTGGATCATCCTCTTCCTTGGCCGCTACGGTGCCGTCATTTATCTCCTCGCCGAGGCGCTTCCCGACGCAGGTTCTTCGTTCAAGGGATTCTCCCGCCGCAATCGTATCGGCCAACTTCAGGCCGAACTTCGGGAGAATCCTTCTTGCGGCAACTACGAAGAGCTGGGCGATCTCTACCTCGATGGGGGCAAGCTCGCCCAGGCCCGCGAGGCGTATCAGCGCTCCATCGCCGCCCGCGCCAGCACCATCGACCCGTTCTACCACCGTGGCGTCTGCGCTCTGCTCCTCGGAGACGCGGCAGCCGCTCTGCCCGACCTCGAACGGACGATAGCCGAGGCACCGAATCACGACTTCCAGCGTGCACAGGGCCTGCTGGCCCACGCCTACGCCCTGACTGGCCAACCCACGAAGGCGGAGGAGCAGTTTCACGAGGCCGTCTTACGGTCTACTCTCTCTGAGACCTATCTAAACTACGCCAGCTTTCTCGCTGGCCAGGGTCGCGCCTCGGAGGCCCGAGTCTGGACTTCGAAGGTTCTGGAGAAGCGAAACTCCCTGCTGCGCTACCAGCGCCGCCGCGAGCGGCCGAACTTCCGCCGGGCGCAGAAGCTCCTGAAGTCACTCCCTGCGTAAGCCCCAGTCTCCGTCGTAACTCCCGTAAGTGATCACAATGGTTCCATTCCCTGCATATTGAAGCACCTTTCTCGGTGCAGTCATTTCCGCGTCACATGGGATCGGGATACTGGATGCGTAGTTTCCAGTATTAGGGGGCGGCGCATGAGCGAAACCAGCATCTCGTACCTGTGGCGGGAACCGAAGGCGGCGGAGGGCTTCAGGTCGGGCGTGTCGCTGCATAGCCACACCAACCAATCGAAGGAGACGCTGGACTTTATCGCGGAGATGAGCCAGGACTTTCCGATCCTACAGCCGCTGATGCGCTGGGCGGAGGAGAAGTCGTATCGGAAGACCGGCATCCGGCCGCAATACGCAAAGAGCTACTGGACGCCGCCGCTGACTCCGGCGCTGGCCTTCGATCTGGAAGAGAAGCAGATCGAGAACCGGCTTCAGCTTCCCGGCATGGTCTCCATCTCGGATCACGACGATATCAACGCGCCGATGCTTCTGCGCTCCTTGCCCTCGGCGCGGCATATTCCGGTCTCACTGGAGTGGACTGTACCCTTTGGGCCGACGGCCTTTCATCTGGGCATCCACAACCTGCCCAGTGCGGCGGGCTCGGCATGGCAGGAGCGGATGGCCGAGTTCACGGCGTTGCCGGTTGAGGGACGAGACCCGAAGCTGCTGACGGCCATGCTGGCCGAGCTCGATGAGCTGCCCGGCGTGCTGACGATCTTCAACCATCCGCTGTGGGACCTTTACCGCGTGGGGGCTGATCGGCATGGCTGTTCGGTGAACGAGTTCCTCGCGGTCAACGGACAGTACGTCCACGCGCTGGAGCTGAACGGTCTGCGGACGTGGAAGGAGAACAGCGCGGTGGCAGTGCTGGCCGGCAAGTGGAACCAGGTTGTGATCTCGGGCGGCGACCGGCATGGCATCGAGCCGAATGCAAATGTGAACCTGACCCACGCGACGACGTTCACGGAGTTCGTCCATGAGGTTCGGCGCGAGCGCAAGAGCCACACACTCTTTATGCCGCAGTATCGCGAGCCGTGGAAGCACCGCATTCTGCAAGGTACGCTGGACGCGATCCGCGACTATCCACACTTCCCGGAGGGTTCGCGGAACTGGGACGAGCGGGTGTACCACCCGGATTCGAACGGGGTCATCAGGCCGCTGTCGACGCTGTGGAAGGACGACAAGGTGCCGGATGTGGTGACGATTGCGATGAATATCGTGCGGACGATGGGTTCGCGACCGGTCTCGCGCGGGTTGAAGATGGCGTGGAGCGATGCGGGCGAGATGCGGGCCGCGCTGGCACAACTGGACGCGTAGGGCTGGAGGATGCGACGGGCTGTTTACCTCTCACCCATCGCGAGGAACAAAGACTCGATGGATGGGGCACCCGAGCAGTATCGGTACATTGATTTGATTGGTACGAGGTAGTCTTAGGCGATGCATCTTCCGCGGGTCGCCTACTTTCCGGATTCGTTCCATGAGGTGAACGGTGTCGCGCATACCAGCCGCAACTTTCAGGCGTATGCGGAGCGCCACCAGCTCCCGTTTCTTTGCGTGCGCGCCGGCGACCGCGGGGTTGCGGTCGAGAATCACGGCGCGCTCCGGTCGCTGGAACTGGCGCGAAGCCGGACGGCGATCCGGCTTGAGAAGGACCTAGAGTTCGATGCCATCTTCTGGCGGCACAACGATGCCATCGAGTGGCAACTGAAGCTATTCAAGCCCGACATCATTCACATCACCGGACCGAGCGAGCTGGGGATCTTCGGCGCGGTCTTCGCCTGGAAGATGGGTGTTCCGCTCGCCGCATCGTGGCACACTAACGTGCATGAGTATCTGGCCAAGCGGATGCGCGGTTTGACCGGCATGCTTCCGAGGGGCCGGATTCCGGCGGCTGAGCGGGCAATCGAGGCGGCGACGTTGGCGGCGACGGCGCGGTTTTACCGGCTGGCGAAGGTGCTCTTCGCGCCAAACCGCGAACTGTGCGCGATGCTGGAGGCGGCCACGAGAAGACCCTGCCACCTGATGCAGCGCGGGGTGGATACGGAGCTCTTCTCGCCCGTGCGGCGGAGGGTGGCTGCGGTCGGCCATGGCCCGCTCACGCTCGGTTATGTGGGAAGGCTCTCGGTGGAGAAAAACATCGCGCTGCTGGTTCGGGTGGCGAGGGAACTGCGGACGATGCAGGTGCAGGCGCGATTTCTGATCGTCGGGCAAGGCGGCGATGAGGCGCTGCTGCGCGAGCAGTTGCCGGAGGCGGAGTTCGCCGGAGTCCTGCGCGGCGAGGCGCTGGCCCAGGCATATGCGGATATGGACGTATTCCTCTTCCCGTCGCACACGGACACCTTCGGCAATGTGGTGCTGGAGGCGCTGGCGAGCGGAGTTCCGGCGGTGGTGACTCCCGACGGCGGGCCGAAGTTCATTGTGCGGAATGGCGAAACGGGGTTCGTGGTTCCAGACGATGGTTTTGCAGGGGCGGTTGCGGAACTTGCGGGGGACCGCGACCGGCTGGCGCGGATGCGGACGACTGCGCGCGAGTATGCGCTGGGATGCAGTTGGGACGCGGTCTTTGGGCGGGTGTACGAGGCGTATGCCGGGCTTCAGAACTTGAGTTCGCCGATGAAGACGCCGTAGGGCGGCACATGCACGGGCGAGACGTCCATCGAGCCCAGCGCGTCGTCCGAGCGGAAGATGGTCTTGAGGAAGCTGCCGCGCAGGTGGAGGCGGGCGAGGGCGGGTTTGAGATCGACAATAAGCGGCTTGTCGGAGAGATTGCAGAGGATGATGACGGGCGGGTTGTGGAGGCTCGGCGCGGGTGGTGTGCGGACCCAGATGAGCGCGTCAAGGCTGTCGTAGTCCAGAAATGTCTGGTCGCCGTCGCGGATGGCGGTGTTGCCGTGGTGGAGCTGGATAAGCTGGCGGTAGAAGTTCAGGACGGAGTGGGGGTCGAGGTCTTGACCGGCGGCGGTGGCGGGGTCGGGTGGTAGCGCCGGCTTGGCCGCGGCCGGTTTGGCGGGTGGGTGATAGGGGACGTAGGCATCGGTCGGCAGGGCGGGAGTCGGTTTGACTGGAGCCGGCAAGGGTTCTGGGATGGCAGCGGGTGGGGATGGCGGCGGTGCGGGCGGGGCTCCCCAGGGCATCAAGGCCGGTGATGCGAGTGCAAGCTCCTGGCGGGCATTGAGGAGCGAGTTGGCGCGCGTCAACAGTAGGACGGTCGCGAGGATGCGGCTGAGGGCGGCGGTGTGCTCGGGGCTCGGGCCGCCCGGGGCGAAGCGGGTCACGGAGCGGGGAAGGCCAGGGGCGTCGGTAGCGAGAAGCGGCGTGCCTGCGCGGAGCAAGGACTGCGCGTGTTCGAGGGCCGCGCGGAGCTGTCCGGCGGCGGTCGGTGCGGGAGCTGCAATCAAGGGCGCGGGCAGCTTGAGGAGATCGGTGTCGAGGAACAGGTCGCTCGGCGAGGGCTTTGCGGACGACGCCGGGGCCGTGTCCGTGATCAGGGCGCGCTGGCCGAGGAAGCCAGGCAGGAGCTTGCGGATGGCCTGGATGGCGGAGTCGTTGAGTTGGCCGGCGGGGGTCTGGGGGGGGATGTGGAAGCCGGCGACGCCGCGGGCGAGCCAGAAGCGCGCGAGCGCGGGTTCCGGGGCGGGCAGGTCGAGCAGGACGCGGATGCCGATGCGGCTGGCGGCGAGCGAGAGGTCGTCGAAGTCGTCGAGTGTTCCGAGGGCGGGGTCGATCGGGGCGATGGCAATCCGGCGATTCTTCGCTCCGCTCAGAATGACGGCGTTTTGTGGAGCGGGGTCTGCCGTGCTCGCTTCGCCGGCAGGCGCGAGGGATTCGAGCAGGATCGCGTCGACGCCGAGGGTGCGGAGGTAGTCGAGGCGCTGGGCTATGCCCTTCAGGTCGCCTATGCCGTCGCCGTCCGAGTCCGCGAAGGTGCGGGTGTCGATCTCGTAGACGACGGCGTGCCTGTACCAGACCTGCGGCGCGATCCCCGAGCCGGCCCAGCCCGGACGGGCGAGCATCTGTGCGGAACCAGGACAAGGAACGACCGCAAGCGCGACGACAAGGAGAGTAGGCAGGGTCAGATTACGGAGGCTTCGCGGCGAGGTCATCTCGATTCTGCGGCAATCCCAGCGTATGCCGCACCTCCAGCCTACCCCAGCCAGACCCTCATGCGTGAGTGGCGGCGAGGGGTCTCGGTCGGGTGAGGCCGAAGAAGGCGATGTAGAGGTAGCAGAGGACGGGCAGGATGAAGGCGTGGTGGACGCCGACCGAACTGTCCGCGATGCGGCCTTGGATGACGGGGATGATGGCGCCACCGACGATAGCCTGGACCATCAGACTCGAACCGCGGCCGGTGAGCGGGCCGAGGTCGGCGAGGCCGAGGGTGAAGATGGACGGGAACATGATCGAGTTGAAGAGGCCGACGAGGATGATCGAGTACATCGCGACGTGGCCGAAGCCAAGCATCGAGGTGCAGACGAGCGCGGCGGCGACGAGTGCGGCAGTGCCGAGGGCGAGGCCGGTGCGGATTTTGGTGAGGATGTAGGAGCCGATGAAGCGGCCGACCATCGCCCCGCCCCAGTAGAAAGAGACGTACTTGGCGGCCTGAGCGGCGGTAAGGTTTCCGATGGACGGAACCTGGAAGTAGTTGATGAGGAAGCTGCCGATGGCGACCTCCGCGCCGACGTAGACGAAGATTCCGAGGGCCGCGAGGAAGAGCTGGGGGTGGTTGCGGAGCTTGTCGGGGTGGCCGGTGTTGAACTCGCCGATGCGGAGGTCCTGGGTGAAGTCCATGGTGGGCAGCTTGACCAGGGCGAGGGCGATGGCCAGTGCGGCGAGGGCGAGGGCGATGCCGAGGTAGGGAAGCTGGACCGAGGAGGCCTCCTGGATGCGTGAGGCGATCAGCGCCGAGCCGGTGAGGTTCGGGGCGTCGACCGCGACGGGAATGTGTGAGAGGATGAGCCACGCGCCGAAGAAGGGCGCGAGAGTGGTGCCGAGGGAGTTGAAGGCCTGCGCGAGGTTCAGGCGGCTGGAGGCCGTCCTTTGCGGGCCAAGATTGGCGACGTAGGGGTTGGCGGCGACCTGGAGGATGGTGATTCCGGCGGCGAGGACGATCAATGCGCCGAGGAAGAGCGCGAAGGACGGGGCCTTCGAGGCGGGCAGGAAGAGCAGCGCCCCGAGGGTCATGGTGAGCAGGCCGACGATCATGGTGCGCTTGTAGCCGACCCATTCGATGATCTTTCCGGCGGGCAGGGCGAAGACGAAGTAGGAGCCGAAGAAGGCGGAGTTGACCAGCATCACCCTGGTGTAGTCGAGGGTGAAGATGTGCTTGAGGTGTGGGATGAGGATGTCGTTCAGGCACGTCAGGAAGCCCCACATGAAGAAGAGGGTGATGGCGATGCTCATGGCGCGAATGTCTGTGCCTTCGAGGTCTGGAACTCCCGATACGTTTGGTGAGGCTTGTGGTGCTCCTGTGCTGATGACCGCCATCTGAATTTCCCTCTTCTGCCGATTATCGAACCTGCGGTATTTGATGCGCGTACCAGTATGCCGAATTTGCAGGATATGCGACAGGGGTTTCAGCGAGTTTTTGACGGTGACGGCCGGCATCCCAGCTATGGCGGCGCGCGCGGTCATGGATCGGGCGCAGCGAAGGGCGACGGTTCGGATTGACAAAACCGGTACCGGATTTGAAGATTGAGTTACTAACGATTCCTCTGCCGATACTCCAGACGCCTCCATGACGCGGCGCGGTGGGATCCTCTTCCTGTCATGCCGGTGTTCTCTGGCGCGGCTGGATTCCCCGACTTCCCTTCGAAAAAGCAGGTTCCCTTCGGGAATAACAAACAGGAAGACTGACCAGCAAGAAACCATTGAGGTAACGAATTATGGGTATTTCGCGGCGCGATTTTCTGATGCGGGTTGGGCAGGTTGGCGGTTATGGGGCTGCGTTCACGACCATGCAGTCGCTGGGGCTGATGCCGATGAAGGCGGTCGCGGCGCAGCCGATCCACGCAGCGCTAGGGACGGGCAAGGGAACGAAGGTTGTGGTGCTGGGCGCGGGGATTGGGGGTCTGGTTTCGGCGTATGAGCTGCGCAAGCTGGGGTACGAGGTTACGCTGCTGGAGGCACGGGAGAGGCCGGGCGGACGGAACTGGACGGGTCGCGGCGGGACGAAGGTGGAATTTGTGGACGGGACGGTCCAGACGATCAACTGGGCGGAGGGCAACTACCAGAATCTGGGCCCGGCGCGGCTGCCGAGCATCCACCTGACGATGCTGGGCTACGCGCGCGAACTCGGCGTGCCGATGGAGGTGGAGATCAACACCACGCGGTCCTCGCTGCTGCAGAGCGACAAGGCCAACGGCGGCAAGCCGGTGCCGCAGCGCAAGGCGATCAACGACACGCGGGGCCACGTCGCGGAGTTGCTGGCGAAGTGCATCAACCAGAATGCGCTGGAAGAGGAGATGAGCGAGGAGGACCGCGAGCGGATGATCGCGTTCCTGAAGATCTACGGCCCGCTGGATAAGGATTGCGCGTACAAGGGATCCGACCGGGCGGGGCTGAAGGTGTATCCGGGCGCTGGCGACCAGGTTCCGGTGGTGGAAGAGCCGCTGCCGATGTCGACGCTGCTGGACGAGAACTTCTGGAATAGCCTGCTGGCGGAGGAGACGATCGACTGGCAGGCGACGATGATGCAGCCGGTGGGCGGGATGGACCAAATTCCGTATGCGTTTGCGAAGTCGCTCGGGGCGATCGTTCAGTACAACTCCCCGGTGACGCAGATCCGGAAGACGGCCAAAGGCGTGGCGGTGATGTACATGCAGGCGGGCGTGGAGAAGAAGATCGACGCGGACTACTGTATCTGCGCGATGCCGTTCTCGATCCTGAAGAAGACGCCGAACGACTTTTCTCCAGAGTTCAAGGCGGCGATCGATGGCAGCACGATGGCGAACTCGCTGAAGATTCCATGGGAGTCGCGGCGGTTCTGGGAGCAGGATTACAACATCTACGGCGGTCTCTCGTATGTGGCGCAGGGTCCGAGCCCGATCTGGTATCCGAGCGCGCGGCTGATGACGCCGACCGGCGTGGTGGTCTCGGGATATATGGACGAGTACATGATTCCGGGCTTTTCGAAGATGACGCTGGAAGAGAAGTTCGAGCTGTCGCGGGCGTCGATCGAGAAGCTGCATCCCGGTCACGGCAAGGAGCTGAAGAACCCGGTCTTCTGCGGGTGGCGACTGGTGAAGTGGAACGAGGGTTCGTGGATCCGCAGCTACGGCGGCGGTGCGCCGGGCTACGAGACGGTGATCCAGGCGGACGGGCCGATTTACTTCGCCGGGGACACGATCAGCCATATCGTGGGGTGGCAGGAGGGCGCGGCGCTGAGTGCGCGGCGGGCGGTGGACATGATCAGCGAGAGGGTGAAGGCAGCGCGGCTGGCGGGCGGGAACGCTGTATCGGTGTAGCACGGATCGTGGGATATGACCTGGAAGACGTGTGCGCGGCATTTTGAATCCGTCAAGAGCCCGCCTCTTTCACGCCGGGTATTTTGATGTCGCGAAATGGCCAGTAACGGGCTGAGGTGATTCTTCCACCAAATATCAGTCAGATGACACAAGAGGGTGTAGGCTAGACGACATAGGTGTTTTGTAAGGTGAAAAAACACAATGCCTCCCTCAACCTCTTCCCTTTTGGATACGGGACTCGAAGTGCTGGACCTACATGGCGACACTGAATTTCTGAAACGGGACCTCCACGTCAGGGACTCCGGTATGCAGATGGAGGGGATGCAGCGGCTGGCGCGGGCGTTTGTGGAGCGGCCGGAGACGATCCTGCAAGAGCTTGTGGACGCGGCGGTGACGCTGTGCGAGGCGGACAGCGCGGGCATCAGCGTGGAGCGGCCGGACAAGACTGAGGACGACTACTACCACTGGATTGCGACTGCGGGCGACTACGCGGGGTTCCTGAACGCGGTGCTGCCGCAGTACCCCAGCGCATGCGGCATCTGCCTGGAGCGCGGACGGCCGCAGCTCTTTCGGGTCTCACAGCGATTCTTCGATCTGATGGGGATCAAAGCGGCGACGGTGACGGACGGGATCCTGTTGCCGTGGCAGGTTGACGGCCAGAAGGGCACCGTGTGGATCATGGCGCACGGCCGGGAGATCGCCTTCGACACAGGGGACCTGAAGCTGATGCTGGTGCTGGCGGAGTTCGCCGCAATGGGTGTTCGCCAGCGGCGGCAGCAGAAGCTGCTGGTGGACAAGGCCAGTGCCGCGGCGGCGGCGGCGATGGCCGACGACCTGGCGCACAAGATCAACAATCCGCTGCAGAGCCTGACGAACATTCTGTATCTCGCCGCCGAGGGGTACAACGGCGAGGGTGCGCGGGAGGTTGGGGCGCAGGCGCTGAAGGACTTGCAGCGGCTCTCCTCGCTGGTGAAGCGGCTGCTGGAGTTGCCGGTTCTGGCGACGCAAGGCGCGGCCACGGACTAGACGTACGGGCCGGGTATAAGCCGATTGAGATCGAGGACGAGACGCCTTCCCGCGGCGCTTACGCGCTAGCTGGATGCGGAGAGCGGGATGGCACCAGACTGGCAGGCGGCAATGACGAATACAGGCAGTTTCGATGCGCAGACCGAGGCCGATCTGGCCATGAGCCGGATGCTGAAGCAGATCGTGGTGCCGATCGTGGACGATCCGGACGCGGTGGTGGTGCAGGCGGTGCGGAGCGGGGATGATGAGGTGACCTTCGTCGTGCAGATCGCACCGGAGGACATCACATGGTTTTCGGGCGGGATGGCACGGACGGCCGAATCGCTGCGGGTGATTGTGAAGGCGGCGGGCCTGAAGGCCAAACGCCGTTTCCTCCTGGTCTTCGAGACGAACGACTTACAGGGCCATGATTCATGCGAAGGCGGGGAGTTGTCTCCTTCGGGACAGTGATCGAATCGGTCCCGGTGATACGGCGTCGGGATTTTCTTCCACACAACGAGCTGCAAGTGGGGTGCGCCGATGAAGTTCAAGATTGCGTTTGGAAGAGCGAGCGACGATTTGTTCTTCGTGACCACGCGGCTGGACAACGCGATGATTGCGGAGAGTCCGGCGCGATCGAAGGTGACCTCGTTTGGGCATGAAGACGAGTTTTTGAAGCTTCTGGTGATGGCGGAACTGCGCGAGGAAGTGACGGCGAGCCTGGCGGCGGGGGTGCTGCTCTCGGTGGCTCGGCCGATCGTACCGCCGCAATGGATCGATGTCGATCTGACGCGGCGGGAGATGGAGTCGCTGCACCTGTATGGGACGCCGACGTTATACGGCACGGCGTCGAACTGCGAGGCAATCCGAGTCGAATGCCCCGTACCTGCTGGCGGCGCGTTCAGGATCGCTGCCGCAGTTCTACGACCTTCTGATGCAGGCACCGATGCCGCTCGT
>Ga0116226_10000832_pt1 | contig 26708 bp, 27 predicted proteins | sample S1TSphfallax_FD_89692 | JGI IMG/M metagenome (GOLD analysis project Ga0116226, IMG submission 89692) | Host-associated microbial communities from peat moss isolated from Minnesota, USA - S1T2_Fa - Sphagnum fallax MG | ecosystem: Host-associated > Plants > Peat moss > Unclassified | place: USA... | reverse complement strand
ATGGATTTTTAGAGAATTTTGTGCGAAAAACAAGGTGTGATTCGCAGGAATAGTGGTACTATTTCAAGAATCATACCTTGTTTTGCAGCCAAAATTGTCAAAAATAGGCGTTAAAAAAGATTCGCTGGCAGGTTCTAAGCCTCTTCCAAAGCTGATTCTTCTTCTACATGCTGCTCGGGAAATACCAGATTCAGGATTTCTTCCGCCAGTGCTTTTATTTCCAGTGCGGCAGGAGTAGAAGGAGCGGTTTCCGTAGCGGTTCTGCCTTCTAAAATGGAAGACGCAAACAATACACGATTTCCAAGCGTGGTGCTGGCAAGATCGGTCAAATCTGCGGTAATGGTCTGTGCTAGTTTGGAACCGCTTGCTACGCGATTAAGCACAATCCGCACAGGGATATTTTCGGACTTCGCAATATCCAGCGTTGCTTTGGTTGCCCATAAATCGGTAGGGCTGGGCTGCAACGGCACAATCAGGAAATCGGCATTGCGAATAGCAGTGCGGGCTTCGGTTTCAGTATGGGGCGGGCTGTCCACCACAATAATATCATGCGTACGTTTAAGACGGGAAATTTCACTGCCCACACGCCAGCCAGAAAGGGCAGAAAAAGTAAGCCCCGTATAGCCTTTGCCGAATCGATCTTCGCGAATGGCGTGCCAGTGAGTAAGGCTTCCCTGCGGGTCAATATCCACCACCGCCACCCGCTTGCCACGCTGGCTCCAGGCAACTGCCAGATGAACTGCCAGAGTAGTTTTTCCGGCTCCGCCTTTTTGTTGGGCTATCGTGACAACGCGTGCTTCCATATTCTGCTCCCCCAAGCTATGATACTACTTACCTTTATTCCTTATGCGAGTGACTGTCAACACACACCTAAAGTTAATTTGCAGAAATTGTAACGCATAAGGGTCATTATCTTGACATACCAACATAAGGTTTAGCGTTTTCCTGTATTCTTTCTGCCTTAAGCGACTTAACAATATCACGTCCGATAGTAACACCCAACTCGCTTATCTGGAGAGAATTATGCGTAAGTATGGTTTCTCCATTAGTATTTTGTCCAATAGCATAAATACCTTTTTTAGTTATATCCCCGACTTTTAATAACCTCGTAGTCAAATCCGCCCTAATGCCACCACGAGGATGCACTTCTGCAAGTCCGTTTTGAATGAGATTATGATAAAGCGGGACTTTATTAATATTTTTTGCCATACCCATCGCATCAATATAGACATCTGCACTCACTTTTCTGATATACCTCTCGGGGATAGGTTCTGCTGGATCATTATGTATTAGGGGCGTACCATCTTCTTTCTGTGCATAGATCAATTCAAATTTACCTGTTTCTGTATTGAAATTGGGAAATTGGGCACCATTAATAAGCTTTATTTGCCCTTTTTCCATATAATCGTTAATTTTTTTGGCATTATATATTGGCATGGGTGCATGAAAACATGCCCATAGTGAAGCATATTTTGTTTGAAAAATTTCTTTATCTTCTTCGCAGAGGCGGTGATAGATTTCATGACGTTCCGAATCGGGTATCGCAGCATATACAGAACGCCATTTTAACGTTTCATTATTTTCTACCTGATTCATATCATTTTTAAACTGCTCAATAATCTCTGGAACCGTATAAGCTTCTTTCCAAATGACAGGATTTCCATAAGCATGTTCGAGTTCTTTATTTAACAGGTAAAAAATATCTTCCAGTTTAATAGGAGCCTCTACCCCGCCCGCAAGGGTATCAAGGTTTTTTAAAGTGAGATATTTACGGTGATAATCTTCGGTATTTCCACGAACCCTGCGTAAATTTCCACCTCGGGAAGCCATAATCACTTCTTTGTATTTTCCTGAATCCAGGGCAGCTAATGCACTGTCATATGCTGATAATCCTGTTCCTGTAATAAGCATGGTTGCCTGCTCAGGAATCGTATCATTGTGTAAATACTCTTTCCATTGCTGGGAAAGAAAAGCCCTCCCGGTTGATTTAAGGGTAGGATTTATGTCTTTGAACCAATTACCGGTTGCAAGAATGACGCGATCAAAATGCTTCTCGTTTTTGGTGTTATCATTTGATGTAATGATACTAAAACCTCTATCTTTTTCTTTAACATTTTCAACGGCTAAATTCTCTAATGCTATCGGGATTCCCTGTTCTTTTGCATAGCACAGAATTTCTTCATATCGTGCATCCAGATAGCGACCATAAAGATTGCGTGGCACATAGGAATCCAGTTTAGTTAAATCATAGTGGGGATAAAGTGGTTGTAAGGTATTGATGTGGTGATTGACCCATTGAAAGAAATCAGCATCATCGCTTTTATCTTTTAATACGTTGACACTGCCCATATAATTGAATTCATGATTGAGCATAAAAGCATCAGGCAAATCCGTTTGATAAGCCAAACCAGTAGCAGGTTTTTTGGCTTTTTCAAATAATGTTATATCAATGTCTTTCATTCCTTCATCAACAGCGGCTCTTACTATACCTGAAAGCATACTAATACCTGCCAATCCAGCACCTATAATAGCAATATGCCTGCGTGTGGTACTGCCCTCTAAAGAGGTATTACCTGTAGATTCTACCATATTTCCTAACTTTCCTATGGATTAAAAAGAAGTGAAACTATTGTTAATTCATATTACTAACCGCTTTATTTGTCTATTGGTTTTGAGAGCACTCAAAAAGAGCTTGAACGGTTCTTATAAATATCTTGCATATCAGCGTCTGTCTGCTTATACATTGGCATTATTTTTACCCTAGCTTAGGAAGAAAGAAATGTTAAATATCGTAATCCCTATGGCAGGTGCAGGGAGCCGTTTTGCCAAAGCTGGCTATACGCTTCCCAAACCGTTGATCCCCGTGCATGGCGTAGAGATGGTAAAAGTGGTGATTGATAATCTTACTCCAAAAGAAGCCCACCGCTTCATCTTTATCTGCCAGAACTCCCATATTGAGGAATTTGGTTTGAATGAAAAACTGAAAAGTTGGGCAAAAGGTGCTATTGTGATTGGCATTGACGGGTTAAGCGAAGGTGCTGCCTGTACGGTATTATCCGCAAAGCAATATATCAATAATGATGACCACCTGATGATTGCCAATAGTGATCAATATATTGATGCGGATATTAACGAATATCTTGCACAGATTGAGCAGCAAAATCTGGACGGGTTAATCATGACCATGACGGCAAATGATCCGAAATGGTCGTATGCAGGGCTGGATGCTAACGGTTTTGTCAACAACGTGGTGGAAAAACAGGTGATTTCCGAACATGCAACGGTAGGCATTTATAATTTTGCCCGTGGCAAGGATTTCGTGGAAGCGGCCGAAACCATGATAGCAGAAAACGCAAGGGTGAACGGCGAATTTTACGTTGCCCCTGCTTATAATCGTATGATTGCTGAAGGCAGTAAAATCGGGATTTATGGCATTGGCAGTGAAGCCAACGGTATGTATGGCTTGGGCATACCCGACGATTTAAACCTGTTTTTAGGATTAGCATTGTCTAAAAAGGTAGTTGATTCTTGAAAAATAGGCATCTTCTAAAACTCGCTCCTATGAGGCAAATGCTCCGATTAAATGAATTCTTTACTCATGCACGGTAAAAGTATATACGTTTAGAAAGCGTGTATAAGTCACAAGAAAGTAATTATGGGAATATAAAATGAATCAATCTGTTAATAAGCCCAAGATTCTTTCTTTGTTTTCTGGCTGTGGTGGATTGGACTTGGGATTTCACCAGCAAGGCTATGAAACGGTTTGGGCAAATGATATTAATGAATGGGCAGTTAAGACGTTTAGAAAAAACTTTGGTGACAGTATCGTTTGCGAAGATATTGAAAAAATTGATCCATATGACCAAGATATTCCCGACTGTGACCTAATTCTTGGCGGTTTTCCCTGCCAAGATTTTTCTATGATATGGAAAAGACCAGGACTTAATGGAGAAAGAGGGAATTTATATAAAAGTTTTTTACGATTTGTGGAAGCAAAAAAACCTAAAGCATTTGTTGCAGAAAATGTTAAAGGACTACTTACGGCAAATAATAAAGAAGCCATAAAGAAAATTATATCTGATTTTGAAATTATTGCCCCAGGATATATTGTAAATGCTCAATTATATAATTTTGCAGAATATGGGGTTCCACAATTTAGGGAGCGTGTGTTAATTGTGGGAATAAGATCAGATACAGGATTTGCATTTAAACATCCCCTTCCTACACATGGTATAAATGGCAAACAGCCCTATCTAACGGCAGGAAAAGCACTTATAGATGTAGAAAAAATTCCTTATAATAATGAACATATGAATATTTCTGCAAGCACGATAGAAAAATTAAAGTTAATTACAGAGGGTGGCAATTTTACGGACATACCAAAGGAGCATCCCCTTTATGTCAAAGGGATGATAAGCCATGTTTATAGAAGAATTCATAGGGATGAACCCTCAAAAACCATCATTGCTGCGGGTGGTGGAGGAACTTGGGGCTATCATTACCCAGAACCCCGTGCTTTAACTAACCGTGAAAGAGCAAGGCTACAGTCTTATCCTGATGATTTTATTTTTGAAGGTTCTGTAGCAGAAGTAAGAAGACAAATAGGTAATTCCGTTCCACCTGTTGGAGTGTGGGAATTAGCCAAAACACTAAAGCCATTGTTTGAGGGTAATTACCCCAAAGTTAGCCTTGACCACCTTAACAAAAATTTTCAGGGACTACCAATCAGAACACCGACGCAATATGAGAAAGAAAATTATATAACATCCGTGAGGTATTAATGGAAATCCTAACTTCTAATACTCGACCTCTAAAATTAAAGAATAAGACTTTTGCCGACAGTTTTTCTGAACTGATTGCCGTATCTGATTATATGCAAATTGCATCAGGTTACATTTCAACGGAATCCATAACCGAAATAAAAAGAATTATTGAAAGCAATATGAGACCCCGCTTAGACCTGCTAATAGGTATGCACTATTTTGACGGGATAACCAGAACACAATATGAAGCCTCTTTATATCTCAACGATTTTCTGATTAAAAATAATTTAGGCAGTGTTTCTATCGCCAATACCTTCAGATTTCACGGTAAATTATATTCGTTCAGCAAAGAAAATGAAATTATTGCTGGAATTATTGGATCTTCAAATTTAGATAGTATGCTTAAATTTCATAGGAGCTATGAGGCGGATTTATTGGTTACGGATATAAAAACATCCAAAGAAATTTGTGATTTGATAAAAAATGCCAGACAGAAAATAGCAATTCCCATACATAATTGGCAGCCAGACAACTATAATGAAGTCAATAAATTGCTTGAAGGGCATGAAAATGTTGAAAAAATTGATACGCCTACCATTAGCAATATATTAACAAGCCTAAATAAAGAAATTAGTTTCGAGCTTCCACTTAAAGCAACCCCTAAAAGCAATTTGAATTGTTGTTTTGGAACAGGACGTAAAAATCGAAACACGGGTTTTATTATACCAAGACCTTGGTATGAAGCAGAAGTTATTGTTCCTATCGAAATAACACGAAATCTAAATTATCCTAAAGCTATTTTTCCTGAAAAAGAAAATATAATAACTGTTTATACAGATGATGGGTGGAGGTTTGATTGTACGATCAACGGTGATTATGGAAAAAATTTCAGATCTGTGGGTACGCTTCAGATACTGGGAAAATGGATAAAAGGTAGATTGGAAAATAGCGGTGCATTAAAAATTAGTGAACCCGTAACGAATGAAGTATTAAAAAAATACGGCAGAGATAACGTAAAACTTACAGCAACGGATAATCCAAAAATCTGGTGGCTAGAGTTTGGAGTTAATAAAACGGTATGACACAATTTTCTCATTTGGATAATTACCTCGCTGTTTTAGATAAAACTACTCAGGGAATATCTGCTTCTGTAAAAGATACTGTAGATAAAATAATTCCTGCACATATAACTGATTTTTCCTATAGAGAACACTTAACAGGGCTTCTGCTGGGAAATGTTCAGAGTGGAAAAACGGGGCAGATGTTTGGTATTATTGCTGCTGCTGCCGATGAAGAATTTGAACTTTTTATTTTACTTACTACCGACAGTGTAAAGTTGCAGGAACAAACCTATGAAAGAGCATTAAAAACGCTTGATACTTTTAATGTTTGCACAGAGGCTGATGATGTCAGATTTATACAAAAAGGATTAAGGCAGCCAACCTTGGTTATTTTAAAAAAAAATACTAAGATTCTTGAAAAGTGGAAGAATAACATTTCTTCATCAAAGTTTTGTGAAGGAAGGTCGATTTTTATTCTTGATGATGAGGCAGACGCTGCGAGCTTAAATACTAAAGTCAATCAAGAAGAAATAAGTACCATAAACAGGCATTTGGAAGAAATAAAAAGACTTGCAAATAGCAGTATATATTTGCAGGTAACGGCTACCCCTCAATCTGTTTTATTGCAGACAAAGTTATCAGGCTGGAAACCAAAGTTTATTCACTATTTCCCCCCAGGTGATGGCTATTTAGGTGGAAATTTCTTTTATACAGAAGAAGGATCTTTTGCCATTCACACAACGGATGATGAGATAGAAGAATTAAAAGATGATAGCGAGTATATCCCTGATGGACTTAGAAAAGCCCTCTTATCGTTTTTGGTTACGGCTGCACATATACTATTATGTGGAGGGAAGGTATGTAATTTTTTAATACATCCAAGTGTCAGTATTAAAGATCATGAATCCGTTGCAGAAAAGATAAGTACGTTTTTGAACCAAATGCTGTATGGAGATATGCAAAAAGAGATAATTCCACAGATAAAAGAAGCATGGGAAGATTTGCAAAAAACCAAACCAGACATCAAAAGATTTACGGAAATAGAAGATTTTATAGCTAAATCCCTAGAAGAAACCAATATTAAGATATTGGTAATGAACTCTAAAAGTCCCTATCTAGCCAATAAAGACGAGGGCATGAATATCATAATAGGTGGTAATACCTTAGGGCGTGGTGTAACTTTTCCTGCATTACAAACCGTTTATTATTGCAGACGCTCAAAACGACCCCAAGCAGATACATTCTGGCAGCATTGCAGGATGTTTGGTTATGATAGAGACCCCGCATTAATGCGAATTTTTATTCCTCCATTTTTGCTGAAACTTTTTACCGATTTAAATTCAGCTAATACCAAGTTATTAGAACAAGTTGTTAATAATAATATTGATGAAATAAATCTCATTTATCCTAATGGCATAAACCCAACCAGAAAAAATGTTTTAGATGAAAATAACTTAAGCATAATTGTGGGTGGAATTGACATGTTTGCAAGTTATCCAAAGAAAAAATATCTTAGAGACTTGGATTCGATGCTGAGTCCATTTGAGGAGAACATCCTTTTTCACACAGTAAAATTAGATTTTATAATAGAGCTGCTTGAAAAACTCGAAAGCGAAAAGAAAGAAGACTGGAATAATGTCGCTTATGCAAATTGCGTTAAAGCTATTAAAGCTAATAATGAAAAAACCGATGCAATCCTGATTGTTAGAAGAAATAGAGACATCAGAAAAGCTCCAAGAACCATGTTATCACCTGATGATAGAGCGTTAGGAAAAAAGTTTGAGGATAAAGTCGTCCTAACGCTTTATAAAATTAATGGAACAGGAAAAGGTTGGGGAGATGATGCAGATTCAGGAGCAAGGTGGATGCCAAATATCCGACTTCCCGATCAAATGAATTTTTATAAAACGGAAAATTAGACATGATCACCATAAGTCACCGCGGATTCTGGAAAACACCAGAAGAAAAAAATCAGGAAGTTGCGTTTCATCGCAGTTTTGATGAGGGATTTGGTACGGAAACCGATATACGGGATCTGGCAGGGAAACTGGTGATTTCGCATGATATTCCAACAGGCGGTGAACTCAGGCTTGAGCATTTACTCACCATTTTAGGTGATCGCAACCTGCCACTTGCCATCAATATCAAGGCGGACGGGCTGGTAAAGCCTTTAGTGGAAGCGATGAAGCCCGTCAAAGACTGGTTCGTATTTGATATGAGCGTACCAGACATGCGGGGCTATCTTGCGGCGGGTGTTCCCGTCTTCACCCGTATGAGCGAAGTAGAACGCCAACCTGTATGGCTGGAACAATCAGCAGGCGTGTGGCTGGATGGTTTTGAAGGCATCTGGTATGATAATGCCCTCATTGAATCCCTCATCCAGCAGGGCAAGCGTGTGTGTGTGGTATCGAATGAATTGCATAAAAAAGAGCATTTACCCCTATGGAAACAGTTGCTTCCTTTGGCACATCATGATTTATTACTTCTTTGTACGGACCTCCCAACGGAGGCGGAGGATTTTTTTAAGGGGTAACGTGTGATTAAATGTATCTTTTTTGATATGGACGGGGTGCTGATAGAAGCCAAAGACTGGCACTATGAAGCCTTAAACAGGGCATTACGCCTGTTTGGTACGGAAATCTCAAAATATGATCATCTCACGACGTTTGACGGCTTGCCGACAAAGGTGAAGCTGGAAATGCTTTCCAAAGAACGGGGATTCCCCAAAGGCTTGCACGGTTTTGTCAATGATATGAAACAGATTTACACCACCAATCTGGTGCATCAGCTTTGCAAACCGCTTTTTGTCCATCAATTCGCCCTTGCCCGCCTTAAACGGGAAGGCTATCAGACGGCAGTCTGCTCCAACTCTATCCGTTCTACCGTTGAATTAATGATGGAAAAAAGTGCTTTGGCAGAATTTCTGGACAAACAGTTTTCCGCTGATGATGTCAAAAAAGCCAAGCCTGCCCCCGATATTTATCTGGCTGCGATGGAGCATTTCAAGGCAAAACCGGAAGAATGCCTGATTTTGGAAGATAATGCGAATGGGATCAAGGCAGCACAGGATTCGGGCGGACATGTATTAGTTATTAAAGAAGTAGAGGATGTGAATTATCCTAACATCAGGGATGCTATTACCAAAATTGAGCAGACTAGCCAGAAAGGGATGACATTATGAATATTCTGTTGCTGGATGCTGGGGCTTCGGATTTCAACCAGAATGACGGCGGGTATCCTTTGTGTCTCACCGAAATTGACGGCGTACCCCTGATAGAACATCAAGCGAATCAGGCACTGGTTTCGGGAGCAAAACGGTTTGTCGTGGTGATGCTGGAAACAGAAATCAAAAAATACCATCTGGATCATGTGGTTTCCCTACTCTCTGATAAAGCCATACTGGTAGCAGTCCCTGGGAATACGGCGGGTGCAGCCTGTTCCGCCCTCATGGCAATCGAATATATTAATGATGAAGAGTTGCTGATACTTAATGGTAATGAGTTGCTGGATATGGATTTTTCGGAAGTTTTACAAACATTCAGAGATAAAAAACTGGATGCTGGTGTGGTTTCTTTTCCCTCGCTTCACCCGCGTTATTCTTTTGCAAGAGTGGATGCAGAAGGCATGGTGACAGAAGTGGCAGAAAAAAAGCCTATCAGTCGTAATGCACTGGTGGGATTTTTCTGGTTTGCCAAAGGCAATGAGTTTGTCGATGCGGTTAAAAACATGATTAAAAAAGATGCACAGGTGAATAACCGCTTTTATCTTGCTCCCTGCTTAAATGAGATGATTTTGAAGGGAGCCAGAATTGGGGTACATAGCATCACTGCTGCTCACTATCGTCCCATAAAATCGGAACGCCAGCTCATTGATTTATCCTCTGCAACCCTTCACGCTTAAGGTGCTATTATGCAATCCCATAGACTGGAACAAATGGTAAAAGGCTGGTTTGTAGGAGATTTTTCTCCGACTGCTCTTGCTACGACAGACTGCGAAGTCGGAGTAAAACATTATAAAGCGGGTGAAAAAGAAGCCGCTCATTACCATAAAATAGCGACTGAAATTACCGTAGTAATTTCAGGGCATATCAAAATGGCAGGCAAAGAATGGAAAGCGGGCGATATTATTGTTCTATCCCCCAATGAAGTGACTGATTTTGAATCTTTAAGCGATAGTGTAACGGTAGTAGTCAAACACCCTGGTGCTAAAGATGACAAATATATAGCGTAATCAAGCGAGTGACGCAATTTTGAAACTCCTATACCACATGTATTACCCCTCCCTTTCAGGGCAGCCTTATACTTTTTTTATTTTATATACTTCTTATAACCTGCTAATAAATAAAGAAAATCCCCTCCCGCTCTTGCGGGGGAGCAACTGTGTTGTGATGTTTCATTTAACATTTATTTTTGTGCCTTTTATGTTGTCTCATGTCAAGCCCTGCTACGCATCCTTTCAGGACTTTGGGGCATTGACCTCAGGCAACATAAAAGGCTTAACGTGCTACCAATGTTAAATAAAACACATTAATCATCTTATAGGTTTATATTCTTTTGTCCATTATGCCAAAAATTGCAATTTTAATTCCTGATCTAAAATTTAGAATTGAAATCTCCTTTTCCATAACACGCACTAAATAATATCCATCCTTGAGCCTTCTCAGGGGCTGGGTAGATATTCACTTAATCAATCTCCCATCCTTCAGCCTCAACACGGGATAGCTGAACAACGACGTTAAATTATCATCATGCGTAGCAAAAATAATCGTTGTGCCATTTTTGTGCAATGTTTCAAAGAGATACATGAAGCGGGTGCGGAGGTTATAATCCAGATTGCCACTGGGTTCGTCTGCGAGTATAATATCGGGTTTGCTGATGACTGCCCGTGCAATGGCAGCACGCTGTTTCTGCCCTCCTGATAAAATTTCAGGACGCACCCTGGCGTAAGCCCCTAATCCCACCCATTCCAGCAGTTCAGCTACTTTTTCTGCAATGACTGCTTTTGGCTCCCCTGCAATTTTCAGTGGCAGTCCTACATTTTCTTCGATCGTCAAATGTTCAATCAGGCGGTAATCCTGATAGACCGTACCAATTTTACGTCGTAATCTGGGTAATTGTTCACGCGAAAGTCTGGTGGTTTCAATGCCAAAAAGCTGTACTGTCCCGCGTGTAGGACGAATGGCGAGCGAAAGCAGGTTAAGGAGCGTCGATTTACCCACGCCACTCGCACCCGAAAGGAAATAAAAACCGCCACGATGGATAGAAAAGCTGACATCATGCAGCACTTCCTGCCCACTTAAATAACCCATAGCCACTTTTTCTACTTGGATTATCTGATTGCTCGTGTAAGTATGGGGAGATATATTATTTTCTGGATCCATAATTTTGTACTATAATGCCATTTACCAAAAAATCTATAGCTGATTATAGACATCTTCTAAAACCCTCGTGCGAGACAAATGCGAGGCAAAACCGCATGGAGAAGCGGAAGTAGTAATAAATGTACATGAGCATTCGAGTACGGTTTTAACGAAGCAGTTGTCCACAGGAGTAGGGTTTAAGAAGATGTCTTATGATTATCATCTGTCAGGAATGTAATACACGTTATAGCGTGCCTGAAACGGCGTTTGGTGAGAAAGGACGTACATTCCGCTGTGCTTCCTGCGGGCATAGCTGGTTTCAGGAACCTCCCGAACAAGCCTTTGAGGCGTTGCTGGCAGCGACTGAACCCGAGATAGAAACCACTCCCGAGCCTGCCAGGAAGCCTGTTTTAGAGAAGGAAATCGAAAAACCAGCCCAAAAAATCGTAAAAACCTACCCCTTGCGTGCTACAGGGGGATTCAAAGCTGGCTTTATCCTGCTCTGTCTCCTTATTGCTCTGCTCTATCCCCTCCAGCATCGCAAAATATTAATGGAATATTATGGTTTTCTGCATGGTATTTTTAATCCTTTAGGGGTTTATAATGTAGAGGGACTGGCAATTACCGATATTAAAATTACGAAAGTCCCGCAGGAAGAAAAAATCATGCGGGTGAGTGTCGATTGCTCCGTGGTGAATCATGCGAATGAAACCCGCTTTTTGCCTATGGTGAAAGCCAGTATTCTGGATGAGCAGGGAAAAAAGATTGCCATCAGTGAGAATATGGTGGAACAGGGACGCAAAATCAAAATGGAAGAAGGACTGCCCTGCAAAACCTTTGTGTTTGATATGCGAAATGACGAAGCCAAAACCATAAGGCTGGATTTGGGTGATAAAATAGATTTATTGCTTGAAAAATAGCAGGTAAGATTGTAATAATAATCCCAAAAAGGTAGAAACGATCATGAATCATGAAATACCCATTCTTTATACCAAAGAAGAAATACAGGAACGTATCTTAAGTCTGGCAAATGAAATTGCCTTGAAACTTCCTGCCGACCTGATGATTGTTTCCCTTTTAAAAGGCAGTTTCGTTTTCACGGCAGATTTAATTCGTGCCTTGTACCATTTGGGACTTCATCCCCAGATTGATTTCATGACCATTAGCAGTTATGGCGTGAATAAGGTAAGCTCTAAAAACATGACGATTAATCGTGATCTTGCAGAAGACGTAAAAGAGCGTAATGTGTTGATACTGGATGATATTCTGGAATCAGGCAGAACCCTGCAATTTGCCCGTAACCTGATTATGGAACGCGGAGCTGCAAGCTGCCGTATTGCGGTATTGCTGGAAAAACCTGGAAAGCGTGAAGTGCCGTTAAGTGCAGATTTCATAGGCTTTACCATTCCCGATAAATTCGTGGTGGGATATGGGCTGGACTATGCCAATTATTACCGCGAACTGCCATATGTAGGCGTGCTGGATATTCACTAGACTTCCCTTCGCATACTTGCAATTAGCTCCAGCATATCCTGTGGCATGGGAGCAGAAAATTCCATCACTTCTTCTGTCATGGGATGAAGCAATGTCAATTTTTCCGCATGAAGTGCCTGACGCGGGAAATCGTGAGCTTTGCTTTTCCTGCCATAAATAGCGTCCCCGATAATGGGATAGCCTATATGGCTGAGATGTACGCGAATCTGATGCGTTCTGCCCGTTTCCAGACTGCACCGTACCAGTGCCGTATCCTTAAATACTTCCTGCGTTTTATAATAGGTAACCGCCCGTTTGCCTCCCGTTTTTACCACTGCCATTTTCTGGCGATTAATGGGAGAACGGTCAATATTGGCATCAATTTTACCCGCCATTGGCTTGGGCAATCCTTTAACTACCGCAACATAGCCACGTTTCAGGCTCCTATTTTCAATCTGGTTGGCGAGATGGCGATGAGCCGTGTCATGCTTTGCCACTACCAGCAGTCCTGATGTGTCCTTATCAATACGATGCACAATACCAGGGCGAATCACCCCGCCAATTCCCGAGAGTGAATCCCCGCAATGAGCCAGCAAGCCGTTGACCAGCGTATCATTCCAATGCCCCACGGCGGGATGCACCGTCATGCCTGCGGGCTTGTTAATCACCAGCATATCTGTATCTTCAAAAATAATATCCAGTGGCATTTCCACTGCCCCAATATGGCTCTCCTCTGGCTCGTCAATAAATAGCGTATAGCTTTCACCTTCCTGCACTTTATGAGAAGCATCCTTCACCACTTTTTCTTCCCGCATGATACTGCCCTGCTCCAATAATTGCTGGACACGGGTACGGGAAAGCTCAGGCAGCAGCATCGCAAGTGCCTTGTCCAGACGCTGCCCTGAATGAGAACAAGGAATGGTGATAGGGATATTTTTCATAGATTCTATAGCAGGTTTTAAAAGATAACCGTATTTAATTTTTTTACAAAAAGATAAAACTTTTTTGATTTTTTCTTTTCAGCGTATCATCTGGTTTAATTTGATTTGCTTTGCGACGTTCTCCTCCTGAAGCGGTAATAAGCTGAAGATCTGGATTCTTGATCATCATTTCATGTATATCATCACTATGGGCGGCTGTTTCATTATATGTTGCTTTATAAAAGTCTTCTACCGACATAGCATCTCCAGATTCTGAAATCAGGTCTGGTATATCATGGAACAGTTCTTTTCTGGCAGCTTCTCTTGAATTTAGATCAAATGAATATAGAGAACCTTCATCTTTATAATATGGCATTTTTAGACCAGAACGTCCGTAATGAGCAAATGATGAACTATTGTCGTGTAAAATATTGTTATAGACTTGCCTTGCACGATAAATATTTGCAAAATGAATAAACCAGTAACTCCAGCCTTTTGGATTATGGATTGCAAAAGGGGTGAAGAAAGGAGCAAATTCTTTCAGGTAATTAAATATAATTTGTTCCGCTTTTCCCAACAATTCAGGCTTAATTAAAGGAATATCTGAATTTTCTGATAGAGAATATATTAACTCTGAAATAGCGGGATTTTTTCCTAAAGCCCTATCTTTTTCTTTATCTGGAGACATATAAGCAAGCAAGGCTTGTATCATGTAAGTAAAAAACACTTCTGCTGATTCCCAATTAGCCATTATGTTTTTAATGATATTAAGTTCTACATGCGAATGTCCTTGCTGATCCAGATTAAACAAAACATTTCTATGTTTTCTAGCTTCTATATTGCTTTTGATAAGAGGATATACTTCATCAAATTTTTGAGTGTGGTACTCTACTTCTATATGTAACTGAGGTATAGTATCTTTAATCTCGGCTTCAAAATATGTAACCTCCTCTTTTAATAGAGCAATATTATTTTTATTAAGATCATTAAATTGTAAGAAACATTGAATCTCAATAGGTCTCAAGCTTTGTATTTGACGATTAATGTTGATTTCCAATAAAGCATTCCTCAAAGTTTCAATAAAGATTAAAGGTGATCCAAAGCTACCGCACTTATAAACACCACCTCCTGCAAAACCATCCACAATAGCCAATCTAAATTTTTCCTGCTGTGGCAGCTTACAACGTGTTATCAAATACTGTGTGAAATATTCTTTCAGTACCTTATGTTTGCGTTTGCTATGCTCATTCAGTATTACACCTTTACCAAAATCAAATTGATCCTTGTCTTTTACCATCTATACACCTACAATCTCTGGCATTGCATCCCATGTCCTACCGTTATATTCACGTCCATTATGTATTTTTGACCGTTTTTTACCATCTGCTCCCCACCCGCCCCATTGTTTAAAGAAGAAGGCTGCTTCCTGTTCTTCACACTGGATACGGATATTTTCCACCCATTCTGGTTTCATGGGGCGGGCTTTGGAACCACTTTCACCTCCCACAATAACCCAATGAATAGCATCCAGATTTACGGTTCCAATATCTTCCAGTAAGGGTTCAACCGATAAAAAGCGGACAGTCGCTTTGACGCTGCGTAAATACTCAATACGGGGAACACCGTATTTTTTATCTTCTACCGATACACCAAGCCATACATTTTCTGGCAAGGGTTTTTCTCCAAAATAGTGCTGCAATCTTTCTGCACGTTTAGTTAAAATCTGGTAGGTATGATGCGGTGTTTGCCTGATTATGTCAAAAACCTGATCAAGAAATGCGTCGGTAATATGTTCATGAAACAAGTCACTCATGGAATTCACAAAATAGGTGGTCGGCTTTTTTCTTTTTACTGGTTGGTTCAGGCGTTCTTCCATGATGGAAAGATTAAAGCCATTGGAATAACCATTTGCTCCCATTGCCTGCAAACGCTTTGCCAGATTTTCCGCATAGCAGTTTTTGCAACCTGGAGATATTTTGGTACATCCCGTGGTTGGATTCCAAGTATGCTCTGTCCATTCAATTTTTGTTTTAGTTGCCATATACTTGCCATCAAAATCTATAGGTGAACATTTATATGAATTATCAATTTTTGCAAATTTAATTTTTGCCAGTTGCTATAAAGGGAATGAAACTCTATAATTCCCCACTAATAAATAACGAGTATAAAACATGATAAACTATATTTCCACGCGTGGCAACGCTCCTGTTTTTTCTTTTGAACAAGCCGTGATGGCGGGTCTGGCGAGTGATGGGGGGTTGTATCTGCCGGATACGGTTCCCGTTTTTACTCCCAATGAACTGGTGGCAATGGCAGATTTGCCTTACCCTGATCTGGCATTGCGTATTATTTCGCCGTTTGTGCGGGATTCCATACCAGAGGCGGATGTTAAAGCACTGCTGGAGGAAACCTATAGCACTTTTCGTCACCAGGCCGTTGCACCGCTTAAGCAGCTAGGGCATAATAGCTTTCTCCTTGAATTATTTCATGGCTCAACCCTTGCGTTTAAGGATTTTGCCTTACAGTTTCTGGGGCGTATTCTGGAATATTTCCTTACCCGCCACAAAAGAAAATTAACCGTTATTGGTGCGACGTCAGGGGATACCGGATCCGCAGCGATTGAAGGATGCCGCGGGCGAAGCCATATGAATATCTTTATTCTGCACCCGCACGAAAGGGTTTCCGAGGTGCAGCGTCGCCAGATGACTACCGTATCTGATGCCAACGTCTTCAATATCGCACTGGAAGGTACGTTTGATGATTGTCAGGATATGGTAAAAACCCTGTTTGCGGATGAGGAGTTTCGTATTGCCCAGCAGCTTACCGCCGTCAACTCGATTAATTGGGCGAGGATTCTGGCACAAATAGTCTATTATTTTTACGCTGCCCTGCAACTGGGATCACCTGCGAAGCGTGTCAGTTTTTGCGTTCCCACGGGTAATTTTGGTGATATTTATGCGGGCTATATTGCGAAGCAAATGGGGCTACCTATTGATAGGCTTATCATTGCGACTAATAGTAATGACATATTGGAACGCTGCCTTGCCACGGGAAGCTACAGTATGAAAGCGGTGCTGCCAACGCTCAGCCCCAGCATGGATATTCAGGTTTCCAGCAATTTTGAACGCCTGCTGTTTAACCTCTATGACGGGGATGCTGCCCATATTCAGTACCTGATGCAGGAATTTCGGCAAAAAGGAGAAATCCTGCTTTCACCTCAAGCACTGCTTCGCTTAAGGCAGGATTTTCTGGCAGGAAGCTGTGATGATGCACAGACCAAAGCCACCATTGCGAAGATATATGAAACCACAGGAGAGTTGCTTGATCCCCATACGGCAGTGGGCGTAGCAGTCGCTGGCAAGCTGGCTTCTTCGGACATTCCCGTTATTACCCTTGCTACTGCTCATCCCGCAAAATTTCCTGATGCAGTAAAGGCTGCAACGGGTATCCACCCTGCCCTGCCACCCCATCTCGAAGGGTTGCTAACCAAAGCAGAACGTATGACGCTCTTACCTAATGATGTAAAGGTTGTGAAACAGTTTATTCTGGAGCATTCAGAACACTAACAAAGGGGTGTTGACTAATTAGCCAAGCTTAGCTAAAATAATCTTATGATTACAGCAAATATACATCATGCTAAAACCCATCTCTCTCAACTTATTGCCAAAGCATTGGAAGGCGAAGAGGTAATTATTGGTAAAGCAGGAAACCCACTGGTAAGGCTTATGCCATTAGCACAGCCTTTGGCTCGTGTCGCTGGGCAATGGAAAGGGCAAGTAATCTTGGCAGAAGATTTTGATGTTTTACCTCTGGAAATTGAATCTTATTTTAACGGTGAGGAATAGCCATACTGCACTCATCCCCAGTCTATCCAGTATCCATAAAGACCCATTTGACCGTATGTTGATTGCACAGGCAATTACGGAACACTTAACGATTATAACCGCAGACGCTGAAATAAGAAAATATTCGATAAATTGCCTGTAGGCGAAATCTAATTATCAAAGACAAATACGCTATTATGTTTGGGTGCAGTACCATCGCTTTGCGGTGGGAGACTGGCAGTAGTCTCTACATGGCTTTTAGGTTGATATTGCCCTTTATTATCGGTTTTAACGGCGGTATCAGGTTTGGTAGTGGCTTTCGTATTTTCTTCCTGTGCCGCCGCTTTGGCTACCCTGCTTGCCACAACGGTAACAAATTTATTATCCGCTGCTTGCGACTTCATGTCTTTTCCTGAAGAAGGTCTGATGACCAATACCCCGTTTTCCCGCGTGGTATCTTTGGATACGGACATGCTATGCAAATGCACACCATTATAGCGGGGTATATTAGAAGCCAGTGCCATAGCTGGCTGTGCCTGAAGTGCCAGTTTCCCCGATCGGGCTTCGGCTACCTTATTGATAATCTTGCTCCAGTAATTAAAAACCAGACGGGAATAAGGCTCGCCAAAGGCAGGGGTCTGGGAATGGTAATTACCCGTGGCTTTTTTCCATGAAGCCTCCTTATCAAAATTGCTTTTGAGGAACTGGGCGGCATAAGTCACATTATAGGCAGGATCAAATGCCTGCTCAATACTGGCAAACGCATGGGGATGATGATGGAGATTGACCTGCATACATCCCACATCAATGCTTTGATGCCCGCTTGCCTGCAATTCCTTCACTGCCGTAATCGCTTCTTCTTTGGTATCAAAATAATATCCCTTGCCTTCTACATTAATCGTCCAGGGCCAGGGCAGCGTAATCCCCAACGTATGATGATAACGACCCGATTCAGTGGAAGCAATGGCAGCCAGCAGATTATTGGGAATGCCGAATTGCCGCTCCTGCCTGGGGATATAGAGTGTGCAGAGTTTTGCTCCTTCTATCAGGGCATTTTCATCTGCCACGGCAAAACTTTCCGTGACACTACCTCCTAAAGTAGCCACCCATATAACACCAAACACATAAGATTTTAGCGAAATTGTATGTTTCATAATGTCAGCTTAGTCTAAAACAGCCAAAAATGCAAGTTTATAGAATCAAAGCTCTATTCTGCCAAAATGTTTAGAACATTCTCTATTTGAAAAATGATAAAGTTTTGGAAACGTGATGGGTATATACGAGAATAGTGGTGGAGGGAGAAGGATTTGAACCTTCGAACTCTTGCGAGGACAGATTTACAGTCTGTTGCCATTGACCGCTCGGCCACCCCTCCACTATAAGAAAACAAGACTTCTATAATGGATAATCAGAAAAAAACAACCATTATCTTTGGTATGTTGCTATATTATTGACCGCCATTGCAGCCAATAGAGGCAATTTCCTGTTCTGCACGGCCTTTAATCGTAGCAGAGTTACCAAATTTAATCACCACCTGCTTTAAGACCACGCACGCTTCTTTCTGTTTTTTCAACGCATTCATGGAAAGTGCAAGTTTTAGAAGATTATCCCCTGCTTTTGGTCCAGTGGGCATGGATTCATAGCCCTGACGGAAATTATCGGCTGCTCTGAGATAATCCTTCCTCACATAATTGGTTTCACCCAACCAGTAATAGGCATTCCCAATTAAAGGATCTTTGGGATAGGATTGGGTAAAAGCAGTGAAAGAACTCGCTGCTTCGGGATATTTTTTCTCCCTTACCAGATTAAACGCATAATTATAATGCTCTAGTGGCTTTGCAAATTTTTTGTCAGTTTCTGCATTGGTTGCAGCGGGAACAGGATCAACAGAAACGGGCTTTAATTTGTCTGAATCATTGTCGGGTGTGTCGGTTTGAATATCTTGGGAAGTAGTGGGGGGGGCTGCTGGTGCTACAGGTTGTGTCTGTTTCTTTTCAATTTCGCTTAAACGAAACTCCACATCCGCATTGGATTTTTCCAGTTTCTCCTGCAACTGTTTGTTTTCGTAACTATTTTTTTCAATAAGTCCCTGCAATCTCCTAATGTGTTCTTCCATTTCGGTCAATTTTACCTGTAAGGCTGCCACATTCGGGTTGCCATTTTCCGCATCTTCCTGTGCATATACAGGTAAGGCAAAAGAAGCGAAAATCACAAAAAAAGATAAGGAAATATATTTCATAAACAGTGTAATCCTAAAAAATTACAAAAATCCCGCTTTCAATCATACAATCGAAAGCGGGATTTGTTAGTCAGCAATCAAAATTACTGAGCAGCTTTAACGGTTACTGCACGGCGATTTTGTGACCAGGCAGATTCATCAGATCCCACTACAGCAGGGCGTTCTTTGCCATAGCTGGTAGTTTGGATGCGTGAAGCATCAACACCAAGGCTTACAAGGTAGTTTTTAGCAGCGGTTGCACGGCGTTCACCGAGTGCAAGGTTGTATTCACGGGTACCGCGTTCATCACAGTGACCTTCTACTACTACATTAACAGAAGTGTTTTTCTTCAGGTAATCTGCCTGTTTTTGCAAGGTGTCCTGTCCTTCGCTATTGACAACAGAACTGTCATAATCAAAGAATACGCGATCACTTACACCTGGTGACAACTGGGATCCAGTGCTGCTATCAGAACTGCTAGCATTAGCTCCGCCATCACCCATAGCACCTGCATCTTTTTTCGGGGTGCTGTCACACGCTGCGAGCAACAAAACTGCAGAAACAACTGCAATCATTTTAGTAGATAATTTCATGATTTTTCTCCAAGAGGACAATTAATATTTTTAATACTACGAAACTTTACATACAGATAAAGTCGATGCCAACACCAATAACGAAGCAGTCACTAAAAATCAACCCTGATTTTTACACTTATCTATATGAATGTCACACCGTTGCTATTTTGCAACATTTGTCAACAAGCTATGATTTAACGTATATTTTCCTATTACTTCGCCCGCAGCGAGTACATGCGGAGCAATAGCCCTCATTACTTCTTCACCCTTTACCGCACCGTTTAGTGTCAACGATGCTACATCCAGTGCAAATATGCGGAAATGATAGTTATGCACCAGCTCATCATTCCACGGCGGGCAAGGGCCGTCATAGCCAGCATAGACTCCCTTACGTTCAGGATTACCCGCCATAAACGTGGCATAATCATTGACACCCCTTATACCGTAAGGGGTTTTAATTTCCGATTTACCGTTTTTGGAGATTGCCTGACTATCCGTATAGGCAGGGATGGACGTTTTGTCGGCAGGAATATCAAATAAAATCCAGTGATAAAAATCACGGCGTGTTTGCGTAACGGCGATCGTTTTGTCGTCCTGATTGGCAGTGGAAAAATCCGTCGGCACATCACTATCCACCGCAATAATAGCGTAAGATTTGGTTCCCGCCGGCCCTTTTGACCAGGATAGCCCTACGCTTTTATTATGCCCTTCCTTGGAATGTCCTAACGCATCACTCACGCAAAACGCAAATTCAGGATCAATATAGCCATCTGCACCAATTCCCTCTGCCTTTACCGTTAAGATGGGCTTTGGAGTGGCAAGATTTTCCTGAGCAAACGCACAATGCGTTACAATCAGCGTTGTCACAATAGCAAGCAATAATTTTTTCATGGACTAGCACCCCTTCTTTCTATATTAGCACTATGTTGTAACCATTTTAACTGAAATTTCAAACATAATTTTTTATGAATAAGCCTGCCTGGATTGCTAATTATTGTGCCGCCTCCCTGCTGGGGATGATTTTTATTCCTGTTTTTGTTTTTACCGCCCTGCTTATGCTAAAGGTAAATAGCGACATAAAATGGCAATTACCGCTTATACTGGGTGCAGTTACGCCTTTTATCCTGCTGGTTTTTCTGGAAGATATGCGTTGCCGTATCATGGGCTTGCTTTTATTGGCAGTAATAATCTGTATTTCCTATTATCTATCAGGGATTTTTTACGATAATACCTGGGATAGCAGGGCGTATCATGCGGACGGTATTTTGCTGCTGCTTAAGGGTGTTAATCCTTTTTATGAAAAAATGCAGGGATTTGATGACCTCTGGACGAATCATTATCCCAAAATGACGTGGTATTTTGCCAGCCTTATCATCCATTTAACCGATAATTATAATATAGGAAAAATCCTGAATTTTCTGCTGGTGTTTAGCGTATTTTCTTATGTATTTGCGTTTTTTCGCATTCGTAATTTTTCGCTTGGGGATAGTATCGCTGCCAGCCTTGTTGCGGCACTGAATCCCGTTACTATCAGCCAGATTCACAGTTTTTATGTGGACGGGGCTTTAGCATCGCTCTTTACGTTATTAGTCTTTGCGGTGCTTGCCTGTGTGAACAAGCCTGCGTCGCTTGACAAAATAGTATTATTTTTTGTCTCCTGCCTGCTTATTACTATCAAATTCACGGGACTGGTCTATCTGCTTGTTATGTATGGATTTGGTGGAACCGTATTACTCATTGCGTGCCTGCTTAACGTAACGAAGCATAATAAAACACGATTACGGGATTTTATCCTGCTGACGTGTGCTGCCCTGCTGGTGGGCTTGTGTTTTATGGGCTATAACCCGTATATCAGTAATTACCGTGAAGCAGGCAATCCCTTTTATCCTTTGGCGGGAGCTGGGAAAATTGATGTGGTTTCGGCACAAAGTCCGAAAGTGTTTCTGGAACAGAATATGTCGAATCCCGAAAAACTGGTACGCTCCGTCTTTAGCGAAACGCTGAATATTGCGGATAAGGGTGGCACGGAAAATCCCAAATGGAAAATTCCTTTTACATTCAGCCAAAAAGAACTTTCGCTCTATTTTTCCAACGATATACGCATTGCAGGCTGGGGGGTGTTGTTTGGCGGAATCGTGCTATTATCGCTTATTCTTTATCTAATTTCAGGGGCATGGCGGGATATACACCTGAGTTTGCTGATTATTTTTATCCTTATCAGTGCCTGTATCAATCCAGGGAGCTGGTGGGCGAGATATGCTCCGCAAGTCGCCCTGATTCCTTTTGTGATGATGATAGCGGTACTTGCTTCGCAGCAACACTGGCAGAAATGGAGTGCCAGAGGGCTGATGCTCCTTATGCTGCTAAACGCTGCCCTGATATTTCCCGCCAGCACCTGGTATTTCTATACGACTACTGCCAAAATACAGTCCCAGATTGACACGATGCTTACGAAATGTGGTAAAGGCATCTATCAGATTTCCGATGTCGAAGGCTATCATTATGAGCAGTTTCTGCATAAAAACGGGATTGAAGTGGAATATGCCAAATCACCTGATGAGGATATTAAAAAACTATATCCCAAGAAATTACTGTTTCCTTTGGATGGGGTATTTTTGTATAAGGAAGGGTGTAATCACTAAACTCTGTAGGTTTTTGAAAGTTCCCTATCAATCTGTTCTATTAATTCCTGTGCAGTTTGTATTATTCGCAAGGCAGTGTCTCTATTTGCTTTTCGTAATGCGGAGTCAAAATTGGTTGTTACTGCCCGTTTGAAATGTACATAGTGATCATCGGCATCTATGGTATGATTTTTCAGTCGATTTATCAGAATCTGTAAATCACTGAATAGCACCAATATTTTATCTCTTGTTATCAGATTATCTTCTCCTAATGAAGTGGAGTCTTTTAGCCAGAAACCATGTGATATATCACGGATTTCTGTAATTTTACCTCTGGCATCTTCACAGTGTTTATTATCTTCTTGGCGGGAAATCTCTTTCTTTTTTAAGGATACATCTATTTTTTTTAAATAAATATCCTTACCAACCGTCAATACAACACTAACTACCCCGCTGCCAAAAAAACTGGCAAAGAATGTTGTCCAGAAGTCCATTGCTATGCTTCTTCAATATATTGGTTAATTTCTTTAATTAATAATCTGTCCGTACTTTGAAGCGTGATTTTGTTTTCAATATCCTGTTTAGTTATTTTTGCCCTTACCAATCCTCCAAAGGTTTCCTCTAAAAATGAAGAGCTATAACCCAGCACTCCATCCAGTTTCAGAGTTATTTTGCTGATGCTGTCATCCTTCAATGCGGGTATAAGTATATCATCTCTAAAGACTTCTGCACTGAAATCTCCATCATTTTTTACCCTTCCCGCAGGAAACCGGGAAAAATCCTCACCAACACTTATAATTTTTTCTGACATGTGCAAACTCCACTAATGCTTTATCATCAATTATAGGCTATTTTATAAAATGTGCAAACTGATAATTAAGCCTGGATTTTTAAAGCATTCTGTGCAAAAAATCAATCTACAAATGATAAGTGTTAAGAGTCTGAGAGTATAAGCGTTTATTTCTTCCAGACTCTTATACTCTTATACTCTTATCACTGAAGGTAGATATATGTGCGGCATTATAGGTATAGCAGGTAAAGAACCAGTAGCAGAGCGTTTGCTACAGGGATTACGGCAGGTGGAATATCGCGGGTATGATTCCGCAGGGATTGCTGTCGTGAATGAAGCGGGCATTAGTCGCCTGCGAGCGGAAGGCAAGCTGGTGAATCTCGAGAAACTGGTCTATGCCAATCCACCCCAAGGGAATACGGGAATCGGGCATACACGCTGGGCAACGCACGGGCTGCCTACACAGGATAATGCCCATCCACATGCTACCGAGCGTGTAGCGGTCGTACATAACGGCATTATTGAGAATTTCAGGGAACTCAAACAGGCATTGCAAGCAAAAAACGTAGTGTTCACAACGCAAACGGATACGGAAGTCATCCTGCATCTGATCGATCAGAATCTGCTGAATGGAAAAGCCCCCAAAGAAGCGGTGAGTGAAGCCTTGGCACATCTACACGGAGCATTTGCCATTGGGGTAATTTTTAAAAAATATCCTGAATTGTTAATTGCTGCCCGTAAAGGCTCACCCCTTGCCGTGGGCTATGGTGAAGGGGAAATGTATATGGGATCAGATGCCACGGCGTTATCCCCTTATACCACGAAAGTAGCTTACCTTGATGAAGGCGATATGGCGGTATTAACCAAAGATAGCGTTATATTTTTTGATAAAACGGGTACTGAAGTAAAGCGTGCCATTAAAACCACCAGCCTTACGGGAGCAGCGGTCGGAAAAGGCGAGTTCCGCCATTTCATGCTGAAGGAAATCTATGAGCAACCTACCGTCATTGGCGAAACCATGGGCGTGTTCTGCAATCTGGCGAATGGAACGATTAACCTGCCAGAAATGCCGTTTGATTTGGGAAAAATCAAGCGAGTGACACTCGTTGCCTGTGGGACTTCCTATTATTCCGCCCTTGTTTCACGCTACTGGTTTGAAAATATCGCCCGAATGCCCGTAGAAGTGGATATTGCTTCGGAATATCGTTACCGTAACATTGTTACCCTGCCAGATTCACTTGCCATTTTCGTTTCCCAATCAGGAGAAACGGCGGATACGCTGGCTGCGATGCGGGCAGCGAAGGCAAACGGACACTATGTGCTGGCGATTGTCAATGTAGCCGAAAGCACGATGGCAAATGAGGCGGATGCGTTTATTCAGACATATGCAGGGCCTGAAATCGGGGTGGCTTCCACCAAAGCCTTTACCACGCAACTGGTAACGCTTGCCTGCCTAGTGATTGCAATGGCGGATAAAAAAGGCATATTGCCCGAAGCGGAACGTAAAACGCTGATTCATGCTCTGGCAGAAACGCCTTCACAAATAGTGGAATTATTGCATAATGAAGAAAAAATAGCCCAGACGGCAACGCTGCTGGCAAGTGCTTCCAATGTGTTATATATCGGGCGGGGCAGTTCACACGCCGTTGCCTTGGAAGGGGCATTGAAATTAAAGGAAATTTCCTATATTCATGCGGAAGGCTATGCGGCGGGTGAATTAAAACACGGCCCTATTGCTTTAATTGATGAAAACATGCCCATAGTGGTGATTGCACCGAGCGACGTTCTGTTTGAAAAAACCGCTTCCAATGTGCAGGAAATAGTCGCCCGTGGTGGAAAAATTATCCTGATAAGCGATGCCAAAGGGATTGAAGTTCTCTCTGATATTGCTGCTGCCACGATTGAAATGCCCACCATAGCGGATTTTGCTTCTCCTGTTTTATATGCTTTGCCTATCCAGCTTCTTGCCTATCATGTGGCTATTCTTAAGGGGACGGATGTGGATCAGCCAAGAAACCTTGCCAAGTCGGTTACGGTGGAGTAGTATATTGTTCCTCTAGTATAGGATACCCAAATGACAGAAAAACAGGTAAAAGAAGGCGAAGTAATCTTTGTGGAAGAAGATGTGGCGGATGTTGCCTATATCGTTCTTTCAGGATCGGTGGATCTCACCTATAAAAGTGCAGCGGGACAGACGACACTTGGGACGATAGAAGCAGGCGGGATTTTTGGCGAGCTGGCGGTATTTGATAATATGCAGTTACGCACGAACAGTGCGGTTGCGACTGTGGATTCTCTATTGAAAATTGTCACAACGGAGGATTTTCAGGCACTGTTTGCCCAGTGTCCTGCCGATATAAAACCTTTTTTGAATTATGCGTTTGCCAAAGCCATTCCCGCTCGTACCAAGCAAAAAACGCAGGAAACCATTACCCATCTGGGGGACATCAGCAAAATCAGCTTCAAAGGAGTGGAAAATCTGGCGGGTAAGGTAAAAGAACAGACGATTACCCTTGATCTGCTGCCTTTCCGTATTGGAGGTTATCCTGAAAATGGTGAAATTAACCGCAAGGACAAATTGCATTTACCCCTTCCCAGTTCCATAAACCCCCAGATGATTTCACGCCAGCATTGTGAAATTATCATCGAAGAAGATAAAATTGTGGTGAGTGATTTGGGTAGTCGTTTCGGGGTAATGGTGAATGATATTTTTATTGGCAGAGGACGGGGTATCTATCAGTTGCCTTTGCAAAAAGGTGAAAATACGTTGGTATTAGGGCTTCCCGAAGCGAAATATACATTGCTGGTTACGTTGGATTAGCCCTTGAAACGCATAGATATTTATACTATAATTTTTCTTGAGTCTTACATTCAAAGGTGAAGTGCATAATGGTTGGTATTGTTAGTAGCTTAAGCAAAAGAGGTTCTTATATGAAAGAAGAAGAGTTAAAATCCATATTACAGGAATACGCCTTTGGTACAAGCGGTACACGGGATACTATCAATAAAATCGGTGGCAGGGATTTCGCTGATTTAATGATTGCCTTGGCAAAATATGATCTGCCAATCCCGAAATCTGACCCTACGGGACGTGAACAGCATAT